>Ga0123339_10002080_pt1 | contig 13613 bp, 16 predicted proteins | sample lystaG_FD_89956 | JGI IMG/M metagenome (GOLD analysis project Ga0123339, IMG submission 89956) | Glacier valley bacterial and archeal communities from Borup Fiord, Nunavut, Canada, to study Microbial Dark Matter (Phase II) -... | ecosystem: Environmental > Aquatic > Freshwater > Ice > Glacier ... | reverse complement strand
CGGGCCCACCTCGTGCCACCGCCAGCATCGGCACGCACAGCAACGCAGCAAGCAGATACACGAACAGTCTACGTCTCACCGCAGCCATCCCCTCTCAAATCCACATGGACTGATCAGGGCGACTCACTTGAGTAAACGCGTGTTTCACGGCGTCAGGACGCGGGTCGGTCTCACCATTGGTTCATGCCGGAGATTACGGTGACCGATCTGGATCCCGGCACTCAACACCCCCTGCGGCCCCTCTGGGGTCGCTCCTCTTTATGTGTACCGCGACACGACGTGTCGCACACACCCGAACTCAGACCTGATCGCGCCTCGTGATCGAAAGTTCTGCCCCAGGTAGCACTTGCTCGCACCAAACGACAGGGAGTGGCGTGCCTCCTATGATATTCCTGCGAAAGATGCACGACGGCTCAGGACGCCACCAAGAAACTCAGATCGGCATCTTGACAGCACGTCTGGCTGGCGTATGTTAGTGAGCGATAACTACGGCGATGGGAACAACGTGTCAGAAACGCGTGTGAGCGGCGCATATGCGGATGTGTGGAAGCGAGTGGCGATCATCGCGACTGTGTTGGCACTACTCGGCGCGGCGAGCGTGGCGGTCTCGTACTTCCAGCGCCAGAACAATGCCGATCGTGGCTATCTCACGCTCACAGGCGATGTACGAGCGCAGTCGTATGTGGTGCGTGCGCCAGTGCTTGTCTCGCCCACGATCGACGTGACCGTCGGGTTCACATCCTCGACCTCCCTCACGACCACCACGAAGAAGACCACCTCGACATCATCGCATCAGGCGAGCGTCTCCGGGCGTATCGCCGAGGTGTTCGTGGCCGAGGGCGACACCGTCGTTGCGGGACAGAAACTCGCGCGCCTGGACACCACGCTCCTCGACCTCAACGTCAAGCAGGCCGAGACGGCCGCCGTAAAGGCGCACTCGGACGTAGACGTGCTCGCCGCCGCCCTTGGCACCATCGGTAGCAGCCAATCCGACCTCGCAAAGACAAAGCGCGACACTACCGCAGCGCTCGCAAAGGCAAAGACGCAGCGCGCTGACCTCGCCGCGCAACTCAAGCAACTTGAGAGCATGCCGGTCCCTCCGAGCGGCAGCTCCATGCCGCCAACCGGTTCTGTCTCGCCCACCGGGACGTCGACGACCAATCCTGCAGCGCTCATCCCGCAGCTCAAGGCCGGCCTCGCAAAGCTGGACGCCGGCATCGCGAAGATGGAATCCGGACTCAGCACGATGGCAAGCGGCTCGACCAAGCTCACGGACGCGAAGACGCAAGCCACGAACGGACAGGAACTTCTCGGCATCGTGGCTGACATGCGTGACACAGCGAACGTGATCGCGCAGACGCAACGCGACTCGGCGACCATCACAGCGCCGGTGAATGGGCTGGTCACGTTCGCACGACGCGCAGGCAGCGTTGCGATGATGAACGCGCCGCTATTCCGCATCGCACCGGACACGCCCGCGCTCATCGACACCTATCTCACCACCGAGCAGCTCGCCCGCGTGCTCGTGGGCGACCCCGTCGAAGCCTCATACGACTCGGCTGCAGGCGTCGTCCTCACCGGCACCGTCACAAGCATCGGTGCGGACTCCACGTTCCCGCCGACATCCTTTTCCACCGACATCGTGCACATGACCCGCACGACTCGCGTGACGATCACCCTGGAAAACGGCGCACAGCCGCCGGCCGGCACACCGGTCGATCTCACCATCCGGACGGACTCGCGCAGCTAACGCGCGCAAGCCAAACAGACAGGAGCGCTGACCGAATGAAACGCATCATCCCCATTCTTCTCGTACTGGTCGTGGCAGGCGTGGGAGCCTGGTACTTCCTCCTCGGCGGGAATGCATCGCCCGCAACAGACACCCTCGGCGGCAGCGGCACGATCGAGACCGACCAGATCGCGATCTCAGCGCAGACCGTTGGCCGCATCGTTACCGCTCCTACTGAAGACGGCGTTCCCATCACAAAAGGCGACGTGCTCTTCAAGCTCGATGACGCGCTGCTCCAGCTGCAGGTGCAGCAGGCCGAGGCGGGCGTGACCGCTGCAGACGCCGCGTACACGCAGGCAAAAGACGACAAGAAGACGACCGCCGAGATCGCCTCGGCAAAAGCACAGCTCGATCAGGCAAAAGTCGCGGTCGAGATGGCAAAGGTGCAGCTGGGCTATGCGACCATCACGTCGCCGATCGACGGCGTGCTCACCAACGTGGTGCTCAAGACCGGTGAGAACGCCGTGTCCGGCTCCACGCTTGCGATGGTGAGCAACCCCGCAAGCCTCACTGTCACGATCTACGTGCCCGAGAACCAGATCGGGCAGGTGACGGTAGGCCAGACCGGCGACCTGGTCACCGACTCCACCACCAAGGCCTATCACGCCTCGATCATCTTCATCGGCTCGCAGGCCGAGTACACACCGGCCTCGATCGAGACCAAGGACCAGCGCGTCAAACTCGTCTACCAGGTGCAGCTGCGCATCACCGACGCTGATAGCGCCCTGAAGCCAGGCATGCCCGCGGACGTGACTCTCCGGTGACCACGACCGCTCCCATAGGCGAGCACGCTCTCGACGTCCGCGCCCTACGCAAAGAGTTCAAGGGCACGATAGCGGTCGATGGCGTGACGATGACCGTGCCAAGAGGCGAGGTGTTTGGGCTTGTCGGCCCTGACGGCGCGGGAAAGTCCACGCTCATCCGCATGATGGCGACGGTGCTCTCGCCAACCAGCGGAGACGCGCTCGTATTTGGACACTCGGTACGTACCGAAGCCGCAAAAGTGAAGCCGCGCATCGGCTACATGTCGCAGGCGTTCTCGCTCTACCGTGATCTCACGGTGAAGGAAAATCTCGAGTTCTTCGCCGAGCTCCGTGGCGTCCCGCGCAAGGAGATGGCGTCCCGCTCGGCAAAGCTGCTCGAGTTCTCGGGACTGACCGAGTTCGCCAAGCGGCAGGCGCAGTACCTCTCAGGCGGAATGAAGCAGAAGCTCGCACTCGCATCGACGCTCATCAGCGAGCCCGACCTGCTCTTCCTCGACGAACCGACGACCGGCGTGGATCCTGTCTCGCGCCGCGAGTTCTGGCGGATCATCTCGGGACTGCACCGTCAGAGCATCACGGTGTTCGTGGCCACGCCGTACATGGACGAGGCCGAGCGCTGCAATGAGATCGCGTTCATGACGCAGGGCCGCATCATCCTGCGCGACACGCCCGCCGGCATGAAAAGCCGGGTGCCCGGTCGTGTCATCGAGGTAGAAGTGAGCGACTATCGCGCGGCAATGCCCATCGTGGCGGCGCTGCCGTTCACCACAAGCGTCGAGGTCTCCGGAGAGCACCTGCGGGCGCTTGTGACCGACAGCACCGAGACATGCGAGGCCGAGATTCGCTCGGCGATTGAAAAAGCCGGTCTCACTGTGAAGAATATCCGCCGCGTTGCGACCGATCTTGAGATGGCATTCGCGACGCTCATCCCCACGGCAACGCTCCCCGACCGCGACGACGCCGAGACACTGACGGTGGCCAAATGAGACGCATCTACGCTATCGCACGCAAGGAGTTCATCCACATCGTTCGTGACCCGCGGACGATGATCGCGGTGCTCATCATGCCGCTGCTGCAGCTTTTCTTGTTCAGCTATGCGGTCTCCTTTGACGTGAAGGACCTGCCAACGGCGCTCCTCGATCAAGATCACACGGCGACCAGCCGTCAGTACGTTGACGCGCTCAAGCAGTCCAACTACTTCGTCGTTAACCGCAACCTCACGTCGACAAACGAGATCGACGGCGTGTTCGACAAAAACCAGTCGAGCGTGGTCGTCGTCATCGGCCCGGGCTTTGGCGATTCGGTCGCGGCGGGACACGCGGGAGCGGTGCAGATACTCGTCGACGGCTCCGAGCCCAACTCGGCACAGCTCGGCCAGGCATACGCGAACGGCCTCTCGCAGATATGGGGAGCCAAAACAGCGATCTCCCGGGCCGAGGCGAGCGGCGCCAACCCGGCACAGGCCGGAGGGCTGAGCGCACGCACTCGCATCTGGTATAACCCCGAAGCCAAGTCCGCAAGCTACCTCGTGCCGGGGCTGATCGTGCTCTTGCTCGCTGTGATGGCGGTGCAGCAGACCGCCAACACGCTCGTGTCCGAGAAGGAACAGGGCACCTACGAGCAACTGGTCGTCTCGCCCATACGGCGCAGCGAGCTCATGATCGGCAAGGTCATGCCCTGGGCGATCATGTCGGCGCTCAACGTCATCACCATCTCGGCGATAGGGCTGCTCGTCTTCCAGATACCGTTCCGGGGTTCCGTAGTGCTCTTCGCGGTGTCGAGCTTCCTGTTCGTGCTGTGCGTCCTCGGATTGGGACTGGTCATCTCAGCACGGTCATCCTCAACAGAAGTGGCAAACCAACTGGCCATGATGATCAGCTTCCTCCCGGCGTTCATGCTCTCGGGCTTCGTCTTCCCGCTCGCAAACATCCCACCGGTGCTGCAGGGAATCTCATACCTGTTCCCGGCACGCTACATGACCGTCATCGCACGCACAGTGTTCCTTAAGGGCGGCGGATGGGACGTGCTCTGGCCTCAGGTCGCTGCGCTTGCGGTATACGCGGTCGTCATCATCACGCTTTCATCGCTCCTGTACCGAGAGAGGTCGTGACCGCGATGTCCTGGCGACGTATACGCCTCCTCATCTGGAAAGAATTCACCCAGCTCAAACGCGATCGCTCGATGCTGCCCATCATTTTCATCATGCCGATACTGCAGCTCATCATGTTTGGCTACGTCATCGGCACCGATGTGCGTGACATCCGTACCGCCGTGGTCAACCACGACGGCACCCCGGAGGCGCAGCTTGTCGTCGACAGCTTCGTGAACTCCGGCTACTTCAAACAAGTCGCCGCCCCCACATCAGACGCCGCGATGCAGAAGCTGATCGATGGCAACAAGGCGCAGGTGGCGATCGTCATCCCTAAGGGATTTGCCGACAGCGTCCATGCGGGCCGCACGACACAGGTGGGGATCGTCGTCGACGGCTCGGACAGCAAGACCGCGTCGGTGGCGTCGGGGTACGCCGGGCAGGTGGTTGCATCGCTTAGCAAGAAACTCTATCCGGCGCTCGCCTCGGTCAGCGCCGGAAGTGTGGACGCCCAGGTCAGGGTGCTTTTCAACCCCACATTGCGCTCAGTCAACTCGATGGTGCCGGCGCTGCTTGCCTTCATACTCATGATGTCGACGCAGACCACGATGAGCCAGGCGATCGTCAAAGAACGGGAGCGAGGTACGCTTGAACAGCTCTTTGTCACGCCGATCGGCCGGGCCGAGTACCTGATCGGCAAACTCGTGCCCTACGTCATCATCGCGTTCATCCAGATCACGCTCGTGTTCACGATCGGCACGTTCTGGTTCAACGTACCGTTCAACGGCAGCCTGCTCGTCATGGGTGCCGGGCTCGCACTCTTCGCGCTCACGGCTCTCGGCCTCGGGCTGATCGTCTCGTTGCTCTCAAAGACGCGCTACCAGGCGCAGCAGGCGACGACGTTTCTCATGGTGCCGTCGATGATGCTCTCAGGATTCGTCTTTCCTCTTGAGTCGATGCCAAAGCTGCTCTACCCGATCTCGTACCTGATCCCTTTGCGCTACATCCTGGTGATCGTACGTTCCAACTTCATGAAGGGCTCCGGATTCATCGCCCTCTGGCCGCAGTTCGCCGCGATGGCGATCTTCGCGATCGTGGTGTTCGGATTCGGGCTGTCTCGCTTCCGCAAACAACTGAACGACTGAGGTGGCCACGATGCGATTCCCATGGCAGAAAAGTGCGAACGAAACGCGTGGCGAACTGCCGGTCGCCGATGCTGCGCATGCCATCGAGGTGCACGGCCTGCGCAAGACCTTCGGTGACTTCGTGGCCGTCGACTCCATCGACTTCAACGTGAACCAAGGCGAGATATTTGGCTTCCTCGGCCCAAACGGGTCAGGCAAGACCACCACCATCCGCATGCTCTGTGGCGTGATCGCACCCACAAGCGGCGGGGCGCGCGTGATGGGCTATGACGTCACGTCCGAGTCAGAGCGCGTACGCGAGAATATCGGCTACATGTCGCAGAAGTTCTCGCTGTTCCAAGACCTCACAGTGGATGAGAACCTCAAGTTCTACGCCGGAATCTACGGCCTGTCCGACGAGAAGTTCGCCGAGCGGCGTGAGTACATCCTTACCATGGCCGACCTCCATGGCCGCGAGAACGAGATGACCGGCGACCTTTCCGTAGGCTGGAAGCAACGGCTTGCGCTGGGCTGCGCGACCATCCACGAGCCAAAGCTGATCTTCCTGGACGAACCCACTTCCGGCGTCGACCCCACCGCCCGGCGTCACTTCTGGGAGCTGCTACACGAGCTGGCCGCCACCGGCGTCACGCTGTTCGTCACGACTCACTACATGGACGAAGCCACGCACTGCAACCGCCTCGCGTTCATCTACCGCGGCGGCATTATCGCCGCCGGAACACCCGGCGAAATCAAGGCGGATCTGATGCAGGACACCATCCTGCAGATCGAGCTGGACGATGGAGAGGGTGCGCTCATCGTGCTTGACGGCACGCCCGGCGTGCAGGAGGCATACATGCAAGGCTCCCTGGTCCACGTCAACATCGGCCCAGTTCCACTGGCCGAGTCAAACGTGCCCGCGCTGCTGACCGATGCTGGCTTCGCACCACGACACATCGGGCTGGTGGAGCCCACGCTTGAAGATGCGTTCGTCCATCTGGTCACCGCCCAGAGAACAGATGAGGCGCTATGAGCGCAAGCCCCTACTTCACGACGTTTATGGAGGGCCGCAAAGCCGAGATCTTAGACGCGGCGCTCATGGTCTTTGGCAAGTATGGCTACAGCGACGGCACTATGCGTCAGATCGCTACGACTCTGGGAGTGACCGAACCGGCGCTTTATCGCCACTACGCAGGCAAAGAAGCGCTGTTCGAGGATCTCGTGGCACAGGCGGGCGACCACATCATGAATTTCGCCAGAGAAAAAGTCAGCGGCATCAGCCCTGACAACCTGCGCGGCTCACTCATGCAGCTCATCGAGGTGCGCCGCTCCAACCAGGCGATTGGCGGGCCGGTCATCCGCGTACTGCTCGTGGCGGCACCGCACAGCGGGATGTTCGTGCGAACGTTTCGCGCGCACCTGGCCATGCCGATGACTGAGCTGCTGGCCGAGGTGGTCCCTCAGCTGGACGCCGCGCTCGGCCTCACCTTCACCCCCGAGCAGACCACCGGTCGCGTGCGCGCATTTATGAGCCTGTTCGTGGGTCACTTCATGACCTCGATGGTGCTTGGCGAGCCGGCGAACGACACCTCAGCCGTAGACGCTATGCTCGCCATCATGAGCTGGAAGCACGTGTAGATAACCCGCTCCTTGAGCCAGGACAGCCTCGCGGTTTACGCCTGTAGCAACTCCACGATCTCATCCACCGAAACCACGCGTCCGGATGCTCTGACCTTGTCGTCAACGAGCAGCGCCGGTGTGAACATCACGCCTTAGCGCATGATCTCCGCGATGTCACTAACCTCTTCGATGGTGACTTCTACCCCGGCGCGCTCGGCTGCCTCGCGTGCATTGACCTCGAGCTTATTGCAATTGGGGGCATCCGGAACCGAGGATCTTGATGTTCATGTGCACTCCTTCTTGTTTGATCACGAATCGTTCGTTGCAGGGCAGGACTCCGTCCATGTCTGCGTTTGCTCAGCCGCCAAGAGCAGGTCGGCGTTCACCGGCGCCTCTGCGGCGAAATACCGCTTGCGGAATGCCAACGCCACGTTGACGAGCCCGATAAGGACCGGGACCTCCACCAGCGGGCCGATGACAGCTGCAAAAGCTGCACCGCTATCGATGCCGAATACAGCTACGCACACAGCGATCGCCAACTCGAAGTTGTTGGACGCCGCAGTGAACGACAGCGTGGTCGTCTTAGCATAGTCAAGGCCGCGCGCCTTGGCCACGAAGAATGTGAGGAAGAACATGATCGCGAAGTAGAACAGCATCGGGATCGCCACACGCACCACGTCCAGCGGCAGTCGCAGGATGTAGCTGCCTTTGAGCGAGAACATCACAAAGATCGTGAACAACAGCGCTACAAGCGTGATCGGCCCCACACGCGGAACAAAGACCTCGTCGTACCAGCAGGCGCCCTTGAGCTTGCGCAGGACCGCCCGTGAGATGAGGCCCGCAAAGAACGGCAAGCCCAGATAGACCGCTACCGTCTCGGCGATCTGAACCGTGGACACGTCTACCGTGGCGCCCTTCAAGCCAAACAGTGGAAGCAACACCGTGAGAAACACCCACGCGTACAGGCCAAAGAAGAGCACCTGCATGACCGAGTTGATGGCCACCAGACCCGCAGCGAACTCGGTGTCGCCCTTTGCGAGGCCGTTCCACACGATCACCATGGCGATGCACGGTGCGATGCCGATGATGATCAGCCCCACCATGTACTCCGGGTAGCCGCGCATCAGCGCCACCGCGAGCAGGAACATCACCGACGGAGCGACCAGCCAGTTCATGATCATAGCCAGCGTGAGCGCCTTCTTGTCGCGCATCGCATCGGGCAGCTCTTCAAAGCGCACCTTGGCAAACGCCGGATACATCATGAGGATCAGACCGATGGCGATGGGGATGTTGGTGGTCCCCACGGTGAAGCGCCCGATGAAGTCGGGAACAGCGGTGAACAGCGCACCCACTCCCACGCCCACGGCCATGGCGAGGAATATCCACAACGTGAGGTAGCGATCAAGAAACGACAATCGCTTGGCGATTCCTTTAGCCATGCCTGTGATCCCCTTATGCCTCGTTGGCGATCCTAGCCACTATCGAGCTAAAACAAGCGAGCAGGTCGCCATCGAGGCAATAATACATCCGATTGCCTTGCGAGATAGAGTGGACGATGCTTGCATCCTTGAGGACACGCAGATGCTCGGAAACGGTGGACTGCGCCAGTGAGAGCTGCTCGAAGATGTCCCCCGCCACGCAACCATCCTGACCCGCCAGCTGTCTAACGATGGCGATCCTGGCGGGGTGTGCAAGGGCGTGGGCGATGCGGCTCAGCTCATCGTCATCAAGCGTCCGATCGCGACTGACGCCGAGGCCCTCGCATGTCACACGCCGTGGCTCTGGCTGGCACGGCATGTCAGCAGCAGCAGTCGTTGCCGCAGCCACAGCCGCCGACCTGGAACAGCTTCTTGGCCTCGGATGAAGAGCACTCGGGACATATCGTCGTCTCAGGCGGCGTCGCCTGATCGTCCTGCACCTCGAGCGGGAATGTAGCATCGCATGCCTTGCAACGATAGATCCACGTAGTCATAGCGTCTCCTGTCAGCATCATCGTATATCGTAGATTGACGATGATGCTCGCTGGCAAGACTGTCAAGCTGTGAGGAACCAAACGGTGGCCCTGCACAGACCCCTCGAGTCTTCAGGCCAGGTAGATGAGGTAGGCTGCCGCGGCCAACATCGCTGCTCCACCGATCTTGGTGAGCACGGGCGTGGCCCGCGAGATCGAACGCATGAATGTAAGCGAGCCTGAGGCGATGCCCAGCAACATGAGCGGCACGCCCTTGCCGAGCCCGTAGACGAACAGCAAGCCAGCTCCTTTGCCCGCGCTGCCACTCACCGCAGCGATCGTCGCGATCGCGGCGAGGATGGGCGTTGAGCACGGCGAGGCGACGACTCCAAACAGCATCCCCAGCAGCAGCGCTCCCACAAAGCCACCACGCGCGGGGCTACGCTTGGGCAAAAAGCGATTGACCTCGCCCACCGGCAGACTCACGAGCCCGAGCATCTGCAGCCCGATAAGCACGCACACGGCTGCCACCGCATAGTGCGCCCACTCCCCCACCAACACTGCTCGGCCGAGCAGGCCCGCCACAGCACCGATGACCGAGAACACAAGACTCATCCCAAGCACGAAGACCGCCGACAGTCCCAGGGCCCGCGCAAACGTCGAGCGTCCAGCGCCGCCAACGTCGGTCTTGGCGACCGTGCCCGTCACATAGCCAAAGACCGCCGGCAGCATAGGCAGCACGCATGGGCCGAATCCGGCCACAAGCCCGCCGAGAAACGCCACGCCTACCGCCGCCACACCGGCGACCGAGCCACTTGCCAGCTGTCCCGCAAAAGCCTCGACGTTCACCGCTTTATCAGCGCGTCAAAGCGCGTCCGCATCTCCTCGGCCGTAAGAACGCCGGTGAACGAGTCGGCGACGGTACCGTCGGAGGTGACGAAGAAAGACGTGGGGATGTACTCGAACGTGAACCTCGCCGCGAGCGCCTGCCCGCCGGCGTCATCGGTGATGACGTTGACGAACGTCACCTTGCCTTCATACTCCGGAACCACCTGGTCAGCGACAGCGGATATCTGGATGCATGGGTCGCACGTGAGCGAGTGGAAGAGCACGTAGATCGGCTTGCCCGCCTTCAGGGCGGCATCGTATGCCGCAACAGGGTCGTCGCGCACCATCGATGGACGCCCAGCGGTCTCCTGCCCCGTGACTGTGTCAGACGATCGAGACCGTGTCCCGATGACCTTCCACGCCACGAGCCCCAGAAACACCACCACGATCACGAGCGCGATGACCACCCCGGAGTGCAGCTGCAGGGTCCTGCGGACAGATACGCCTGTGTCTTCTGTGTTCAATCTGACACCCCTTCGTGTCTCAACCTGTCACATGTCCGCGATTGTGCCCGCTGCTCCTTGAGAGGTGTCGCGAAAACGGCCGACCCATTCCTTGCCAATCGCCAGCTCCACGAACGGTGCCATGATAAACGCCGATAAGCGGACCATGTATCACCGTCCCCAGACCGCCGAGCACAGCGGCGTACATCGGTGCCAGGATGTAGTCAGTGATGTTCACAGTCTCTCCCCATGCCGGTGGGCCGAATCCTGCACAGCGTTGGCGCACACCCCTCCGGCACAACCACCGACGACGCACTCCACCTCGAGGGTGGGGTGCCCAATGCCGAAATCTTGTTCAAGCACGCCCTTGATACGCCGCACGATCGCTCCAATGTCGGAGAGCCTCTCATCATCGACCTCGACATGCGCGGAAAGTGCGAATTCACTCGACGAGATAGCCCAGACGTGAAGCGCATGCACACCACGCACGCCGTCCTCAGCCTCCATCGCCTCGGCAATTTCCCAGAAGTCGAGACCCTCAGGTGAACCCTCCGCTAGGATATGGACGCTCGATTTCACTATGCCCCATGCCTCATTGACCATCCAGATCGACAGTGCGATCGAAACGAGCGCATCAGCCGCATTGAAATGAAACGCCCATATAAGAAAGCCGCCGATAACGACGCCGAGCGAAGTGACCGCGTCGGCGACGAGATGTAGAAACGCGCTTCGGGCATTGAGGCTGTCATGGCCCTTGAGCAGCCAGGCGGCCGCAGTGTTTGCAAGCATCCCGACACCTGCCACCAACATGACCGTCGCGCCGCCAACCGAAACGGGGTGAAACAGGCGCATGATCCCCTCAAACGCAACGAACACGGCAATCGCGATCAACGCGGCCGCGTTGAAAAATGCGACCAGGACCTCGACACGTCGAAAACCGAAAGTGTGAGCGGGTGATGGGGCCTGCTTACCCAAACGGTTGGCGCCGTAGCTCAGCAGCAACGAGACCACATCACTCAGGTTATGCGCGGCATCGGAGAGCAGCCCGAGACTATGCGATAGCAAACCGCCAACGACCTGCACAGCAAAGATAATGAGATTGATGAAGACTCCCGCCATCAACCTCGTGCCGAGCGTATCCGGTGCCGCATGTACGTGCTCGCGCGGTTCCTGGCCGTGCGTGTCAGGCATTCTCGCTCGCCGTGTCAAGCGACTCGGCCATGATGCGCAGCGCCTCTTTGGAGTTGGAGAACACCGTGGACGCCACGGCAAAGCGCGCGAGCACCAGAGTGTCGGCGATCTCGGTGGCAGTGATACCGTTGTGCAATGCCGCACCGATCTGCGTCGAGAGGCATGACGGCGTTCCGCTGCCTGCTACTGCCGCGATCGAGATGAGCTGCCGATACTTGTCCGGTATCGAGCTGCCTTCGTTGGCAAAGCGCTTACTGCGCGCCTGCTCGATCACCATCTCAGGTTTGATCTGCGCGAGCAGCTGCATGACCTCGGGCGTCTCGCCCATCTGCTCGGTCATCTTAGCGATGACCTGCTCCGCCGTTGGTGCTTTTTGTTGAATCTGATCGCTCATAGCCTGCTCCTCCTGTGTGTATGTATCGAACTGCGCATGCCCGCTAGTGCAGCACCGCGTTGAATAGATAGCCGATGACGACGATACCCACCGCGTTCACGCCAAAGTAGACGGCGATAAGCTTAGGCTTGAGCACTTTGCGCAGGATGATCGCCTCGGGAAGCGACAGACCGACGACGGCCATCATGAAGGCGAGCACCGTACCCATCGCCATGCCCTTCTCGGTGAGCACGCTCACGAGCGGGATGACGCCGGCGGCGTTGCTGTAAAGCGGCACGCCGACAAGCACTGCGATCGGTACGGCGAACGGATTGTTGGGGCTGGCGTACTGCACGAGGAAGTCGTCCGGGATGTATCCGTGCATGACGGCGCCGATGCCGATGCCGACGACCACGTACGGCCACACCTTGCCGACGATCTCCTTCACGTAGTCGACCGCGTAACGGAGCTTCTCGGCCCAGGTCTGCTCGGGCAGCTCTCCCGCCTCGCCCATGCGGATCTTGTAGACGTACTCCTCCACCCAGCTCTCAAGCCCGAGCTTGCCGATGATGATGCCGCTCGTGATGGCGATGAAGAGCCCCGACACGATATAGAGCGCCGTGATCTTCCAGCCGAACATCCCAAACAGCAGGATGATAGCCACTTCGTTGATCATCGGGCTCGCCACCAAGAACGAGAACGTCACGCCCAGCGGCACGCCGCTTTCCACAAAGCCGATGAACAGCGGCACCGCCGAGCAGGAACAGAACGGCGTCACGATGCCCAGGAGCGCCGCGGCCACGTTTCCGACGTACAGCTTTGAGTGCGATAGCATCTTGCGAGTCTTCTCGGGCGGGAAGAACGACCGGATGATGGCCACCGCAAAGATGACGACCGCGAGCAAGATGAGCACCTTAGGCACGTCGAAGAAGAAGAAGTTGAGCGCCAGCCCCGCCTTACCCGTGCGCGAAAGACCGAACACGTCAAAAGTAAGCCAATCAGAAAACAGCTGTACCGGATAAAACGGGTCCATGGTGACGCTCCTGTCAGTGCCGAATGCTAGTTTTTGGAGAGGATGGTCGCGATCTCATCAACACTGGGCACGCGCCCGGCGACCTTGACGACCTCGTCGACGACGAGCCCGGGAGTGGACATGATGCCAAACGCCATGATGTCGGCGTAGTCCTGAACCTTGATGATCTCAGCATCGATGCCGAGCTTCTCGGCCGCCTCACGAGCGCGATGCTCGAGCTTCTGACAGTTCATGCACCCTGAACCAAGAATCTTGATGACCACGACGTACCTGCCTTCCTGTTGTAGTGAGAATCCGCTGTCCGGTGAACCAGCGGGATGCCGCGCTAAAGCTCGAGCATCGCCGAGG
>Ga0123339_10002078_pt1 | contig 13615 bp, 13 predicted proteins | sample lystaG_FD_89956 | JGI IMG/M metagenome (GOLD analysis project Ga0123339, IMG submission 89956) | Glacier valley bacterial and archeal communities from Borup Fiord, Nunavut, Canada, to study Microbial Dark Matter (Phase II) -... | ecosystem: Environmental > Aquatic > Freshwater > Ice > Glacier ... | reverse complement strand
TGGTGCCCGACGTGCTGGCCAACGCGGGCGGGGTCACGGTGAGTTACTTCGAGTGGGTGCAGGACTTCTCGAGCTTCTTCTGGACCGAGGACGAAATCAACGCTCGCTTGGACCGCATCATGAAAGAAGCTTTCTCGAGCCTGTGGGAAGTGTCGCAGCGCCACAAGGTGAGCTTGCGGACGGCGGCGTATATCGTGGCCTGCACGCGGGTGCTCGAGGCTCACGCCCTGCGGGGGATTTACCCGTAGTGGGTTTTTGGTCATGACCGACGAGTAAAAGACGGTTGGGAGGGCGTTTTTGGGTTCCTCGTGCTGAACTCGAGCTTGAGATTCACTCTCGAGCCTAAAACCTTCCCTACCGAAAACCCACTCCCTACAACCCGCTCCCCATCCCCACCCTCGAGAGTTCCTGGGTCGCCTCGAGTTCAAAAAGTCGTCTCACCTCGGCATACCCCGCGTTCACCGTGGCCCCTGCCGCCGCCACATGACCGCCGCCGCCCAGCGCTATGGCGATGTTTTGGGCCGAAACCCGTCCCCTCGAGCGCAACGAGAGCTTCACGCTGTTCTCGCTGTAAACTTTGAACAGAACGGCCAGTTCGGTGCCCTCGGCGCTGCGAATCACGCCCACCAACGACTCCACATCCTCCCAGCTCGCGCCCACCTTCTCGAGCATGGCGCTGTTCACCTGGGCCATCACGGTCAGGCCCCCGTTCAGAAATTCCACCGTGTTCAGCACCTGAGCTTGCAGGCGGTACATGTGGTGCGGGGTTTGCGACAGGCTCTCGTTGATGAAATTCAGGTCCGCACCGCCGCCCAGCAAATCGGAGGCCATCTCGAGCACCTCACTGGTGGTGTTGGTGAAGCGAAACGAGCCAGTGTCGGTGCTGATGCCGGTGTACAGCGGGTTGGCGATGGGCACGGTGAACGGTACGCCCAGCAGCGCGACCAGTTCGGCCACCATCAGGGCGCAGGCCGCTTTGTTCGGCTCGACGATGCTGAGCTGTGCGCGCCTAGCGTTGGTGCCGTGGTGGTCTATGTTGAGCACAAAATTCTGGCCCAGGTCCTCGAGCGTGGTACCCTCCACCCGCTTTGAATCGTGCGAATCCACGTCTAGTACCACTAAAAGCGCACCTGGCTCGAGGATTGCGCCGGGAGGTAGAATCTCATGGTCACTCTCGAGCAAAAAACGCAGGTAGCGCGGCACGCTGGCGTAGGTTTGAGCGGCTTTGCCCATCTGGCTTAGGGTGCGCTGAAGGCCCAGGCACGACCCCAGCGCGTCGCCGTCGGGGTCTACGTGCGAAACGATGACGATGGGGCCGATATGGGCCTTTAACAAGTGTGCGGCCCGCTCGAGTTTGCCCACATAGTCGCTTTCCCCCTGGTTAGGGTTCTTTTCTCCCTGATTCATGGTCATTTTCGCAGTATAACCGGGGAGCTTCATGAAAAGGCTGCTCGAGGGTGGCGGCAAGTTAACAAAACAAAAGTGTGAACTTAAAGAAAAACCGATTTTAATTTGACGCACTTCTCATTTGAACTCACACTTGCTATACTGTTTTCAACATGACTTTGCGGCTCAATTTGGCCGCGCTCACTCCGCTCGAGCTAGAAAGGCTGCTGGGGGTGGACGCGGCGCGACAGATGCAACCCGACCTCTCGGCGGCGCGGCTGGCCCGCCGTCCCTTGCTGGGCCACAACTTCCAGACCGAACTCAATTTGACTGCCGTTCCCGAGCGCACCTGGGGCGCGACCCCCGACGACGCCTACCGCTTGCGGCAACAGCGGGCCGAACTCGAGGCGGCGGGCCTGAGCTTTATGGGGACTTTTGCGCTCGATGCCCTCACCGGACAGCGGTTCCTCAGCGCTTACCTGTGCGAAACTCAAAACGCCACTGGGATGCTGGTGGCGCTGCGCTGGAGCGAGGAACGCAAGCAGGACACCCCTGCCGTGCAGCTCATCAGTTGGCTGCGCGAGGAACTGGCCGGCACCCAGGCACTGGTGTCCTGGAATACCCACCTGACCCCCACGCTCGAGGGCAGCCCCTCGGTATTAGTCAAGGAATACCCCGACCAAGACGCCCAGCAACTGCTCTATACCCACCGCACGCGGGTCAAGCACCACGGCAAGGCCACTCCGGTCTCGAGCCTGCTTGAGTTCGAGAGCGTGTTTCAGCGCCTGTGGGAAGCCAACATCTCGGCGTGGAAAGCGAGGGGCGTGTTGGTGGAGAATGGGAAATAGGGAATGGGGAGCGGGCAGGCCCGTTAGGTGCCGCTCTGTCCAAGACAATCGGGAATCGCTGGCTTGAGCGTTTGGCTCAAGCAGAAGCCCAGACATAATGGTTTCTTGAAATCTCAAAAAATGTAGGGGCAATTGGTCAATTGCCCCTACATTTCCCGATTCCCGATTCCCCGTCAATTCAGCACTCGAGCGCTAGCCACCACTTCAAAACCCAACTCCTGCTCGAGCACGAATTCCTCGAGTGGGTTGTCCAAGCGGCAGCACCACACTTTGACCCGCACCGATTCGTAGTCGGGCACCCATAAATCGGCCTCGACCTTCTCGAGCGTATTAAGCAGCGGTTTGCGTTCGCCCCGGCTGCGCGGGAGCCACCAGCCGTTGAACTCGGCGCTGCCCAGGCCCTTGACCAGCACGCTGCCACTGTCCTGATTCTCGAGCCATACCTGACCATCTTGCAAGCTCAGCTCGAGGCGGGGAGCCAGGGTTTGACCCACTTTTCCAGGCTTGGGCGCGTAGGCGTAGGGCGTCAGCTCGAGCTTGACTTTTGGGCGCAGACGGCGGGTCCAGCGCCACACCGAAACCTGCTTCTGACCCACTTTTCGCAGTTTGGGCCAGTAAAGTGCGAAGCCCGTCACGGTGAGCAGCAGGCCGACGACCTCGAGCGCAAGTTGACCCGACCCCAGCCCCAGCAGGGCCAACACCAGGCCGCCGAGCAGCAGGGTGGTCGCTCGAGGGTCGTCCAGGGTGCGGTAAACCCCGGCCAGACCGTGCCGCAACAGGTGAGTCAGCTTCCAAACGGCATTGAGGATGACCCACAGCAAACCCACGCTGAGAACGAGTGAAAGCAGCAACACCGACCAGTCGGCGGGAGTCCGCTTGAGGTCGCGCACGAACAGACTCAGCATCACGCTCGAGAGCAGGGCGAAGAGAAGGGTTTTGAGCACGCGCTGAAGGTCTAATTTCACAAAAGTCTCGGATTAGGAAGCTGCTGAATTGCCCGTTTGCCTGAAAACCTCGTACACCAGATGCGGCAACTCGGACTCGAGCAAGCCTTTCCAGGCGGTCTGCACCGCGTTAAGTGACCCCGGCAGCGCAAAAATCAGCGTGTTTCCGGCGAGTCCCCCTACAGCCCTCGAGAGCATGGCCGCCGCTCCCACCTCGGCGTAGGACAGCATTCGGAACAGCTCCCCGAATCCCGGCATCGGCTTGGTAATCAGGCTTTCGACCACCGGAATGGTTACATCTCGCCCCGCAATTCCGGTGCCGCCGCTCGAGATGATGACTTGAGCGTAAGTCATGGTCTCGAGCAGCCTTGCTTTGATCTCGTGGGCATCGTCAATGACCAGACAGCGCTCGAGCAGGGTGTGACCCGCTTGCACCACGGCTTGGGCCAGCCACAAGCCGCTTTCGTCGGTCTCGAAGGTGCGGGTGTCCGAAATGGTCAGCAGCGCCACCCGCACGCTTCTGGGCGCGGCGGCGTCATGTTCGTCTCGAGCCATAGAGTCAGTCTACGGCTCGAGACGGAGTGAGAACAGAGCCAGTTGGCTTAGGTTCGCGCAAGCGCTTAGCAAACGTCAAACGCCACAACCGTCCCAGGCGTTCGACGTTTAACGTTTAGCGTTTGCAATCGCGCAAGCGATTCACGCCCCGCTCGAGAGCACGTTCGCCACCTTTTCGGGCAGCTTGCCGTAGTGGCGGCGACCCACCTTGAGCAGCGGTTTACGCAGCTCGAGCGCCAGCCAGGTGTGGGCGGCTCCCTCGAGAAATTCGCGCAGGGTGGCGTCTCCACCGGAACTCACCACCGCAAAAGAGAGTTCGTCCATCGCGCCCTCGAGCTGACGCAGGGCGCTGTAACGGGCCACCTCGAGCGCGTCTGCCGACAGGTAGGGAAAGTTGAGCACGTTCTCGAGCAAGTCCGGTTCATGGGTGAGGCGGAGTGTCGCGGCCTGCACCTGCGGATTGCCGATGAGGTCCTGGCACACGACGCAGATGGGCTTGCGCTCCGAATGCGTGCCGCACACCGGACACGGGGTCCAGCCCTGACGCTCCCGCCACGCCCTAGCCTTGAAAATCGCCTCCGCCGCCTGACGCGCCGCACTTTGCAACTCCGGTTTGAGGCCGGAAACCAGATTCTCGAGCCGCTTCTGGTCGGACCTGGGCAGCGGCCCCGGAATCTCGCGCCGGGGTGGGGCTTCGGGCAGTTGACCCACCCGGAACCGCAACGCCAGCACCGACTTGTCACTCAGCTTGGCTTGCAGCCGCTCGAGGAACACCGGGCTTTGCAGCCCCAAATGGTGCGCCATTACCGAATCCTGAACCTCTATCCATAGGGTTTTATCCTGTAAGTACACCGCTTTGGTGAGCCGGGACAGCTCGCCACCCACCACTTCGGGCCACACCAAAATGGCCCTGGCCCGCTTGAAACCGCCCTTGAGCTGGTAGCGGGTGAGGGTTTTGCCGAGGAGTTGGGAGATGTGATGGGTGGCCATTTTGGGAGGGGTTGTGATTCGGCTTGGTGGGTTTGTTCTCGTCGCTCAAAAGACGGGGAGATGGGGAGATGGGGAGGGCAGGAGGGTAGGAATGCTAGAGCAAATATATCTCGGCTCAAAACTGAAAACTCACTACTCAAAACTCACAACCCCACAATAACCTACTCCCTCCCCTCGAGCGCTAACCTCCCACCAAACACGGTGAAGCGGCGTTGAACCCCCTCGAGCACACCGCCCAGCGCGTCGGGCGACTCGGTTCCGGTGACGATAGCCTGTGGAGACTTCAGGGCGAGTGAAAGCAGGTGCTGGCGTCTCGAGAGGTCGAGTTCGGCGCTGAAATCGTCGAGCAGCAGAACAGGTGCGTCGCCGTGCCGCTCTTCTAGCAGGGTGTATTCGGCTTGACGCAGCGCCAAAGCGATGGTGCGAGCTTCCCCTCTCGAGGCGTAGGTATGGGCAGAAACGCCGTGCAGCACAATCTCGAGGTCGTCGCGGTGTGGTCCTAGAACGGTGAGTCCCCTGGCGACTTCCTCGGAGCGTTTGGCTTGCAAATCGTGCAGATAGGTTTCGGGGGTGGTGGTCTCGAGCAATTTCAACTCGAGGTCTTCACCGCCGCCTAGTCCGGTGTGAGCAGCTTGGGCCAACTCACTGAGGCGCGTCACCGCCCGCCGCCGCAGGGTCAAAATTTCCGCCCCCAGCTCGCTGAGTTTGGTGTTCCACACCTCGAGCGCCCACAGCTCCCCGCTGCGAAGCGAGGCGTTGCGCTGCGCTAAATTGCGCTCGTAAAGGGCCAGAATACTGGCGTAGCGCAGGCTCAGTTTTGACAGCAGCGCGTCGAGGAACGCCCGCCGTCCGCCGGGCGACCCCAGCACGAGTTCGCTGTCCTCGGGCCGAATCCACACCGCGCCGCCGCGCAGCAGCGCCCCGGCACTGACCTTGAGGCCGTCGGCTTTCTGCACCCTGCGCCCCCGCCCGATGCCCACCTCGAGCACGCTGTGACCGTCCTCGCGCTCGAGGGTGGCCTTGACGTAGGCTTCTTTCTGACCGAAGCGCACCAATTGCTCAAGCCGCCCCGCTTCAGTGAAGCCTGTGAGCACCAGATAGATGGCCTCGAGCAGATTGGTTTTACCCTGGCCGTTGGGTCCTTGAATCACGTTGAGACCGGGCAAAAAGTCCACGGTGGCGTCCTCGAGATTGCGGTAATTTAAAGTTTGCAGGTGGCTGAGGCGCACGGGGGGAAATTATACTCGAGTAAAACTCGCAAGCTACAATAGCTAAAATGTTTTCCTCCAAGCGTATAGACTCGGCCCAGAACCCGGAAATCAAGGCGGTGAGCGCCCTCAAGGACCGCCGCACTAGGGTTCGGGAGAACCGCTTTCTCATCGAGGGGGCGCGGGAAATCGCTCGAGCGCACTCTGGTGGCATCAAACTCGAGAAGCTCTATTTATGCCCCCAACTGCTCAATGACGAGGGGCGCGGGGTGCTCGAGACTTTGAGTGGGGCGGCACTCGAGCAAATCGAGGTTTCAGAGCACGCTTTCGAGAAGCTCTCGATGCGCGAGAACCCGGACGGACTGGTGGCGCTGGCCTTCCCGCTCGAGGGTTTCTTGAGTGCGCTCGAGCTGCCCAAACATCCACTATTGCTCGTTCTCGAGGGCCTGGAAAAACCCGGCAACGTGGGCGCACTGTTGCGAACCGCCGACGGGGTGGGGGTGGACGCGGTGATAGTGGTGGGTCAAACTGACCTGATGAACCCGAACACTGTGCGCTCGAGCCAGGGAAGTTTATTTACCCAATCGGTGGTGAGCTGCGAACTGCCCGAGTTGCTCGAGTTCACCCATGCCAGGGGGATAGCTTTGGTGGCCGCAACCCCGCATAGCGCCACGAATTACTGGGACGCAGATTTGCGCGGTGGGGTGGCGATTGCGCTAGGGACCGAACACGAGGGTTTGTCGGACGCGCTGCTCGAGGCTGCCGGGGTGCGGGTGAACATTCCGATGCGCGGCGCGGCGGACAGTTTGAATGTGGGCATCGCCGGGGCGCTCCTTCTATATGAAGTGCTGCGGCAGCGTCGGGGCTGAGGGTGTGCTCGAGCGCGCTAAACCCCTCCACCAAGCCATTCACCCTAACTAAACTCCAGCCAACTAAGCCATTTCAAGCACGGTCCTGAACGACAAAAACCTTATAATGAATCCATATTGCTCGAGCGATATTTTAAATCCTATCCTTTGCTGATGACTAACTGCTTCCCCGCTCGAGCCTAATTCTCCTGGAGACCCACAAAGCCGTGAACTTCGACCCGCACACCCTCGCCACCCTCGACTTTCCTCGAGTGCGCCAATCTCTCGCCGAGCGCTGTGCCACCCGCTACGGACTCGAGCGGGCGCAAAGCATCCGACCCCTCTCCAACCCAGACCTCATCTTTGAATCGCTTGAGCAGGTCGAGGACGCCTTATTTGGGGTGAGCCTACACCTGGGCGGCGTACAGGACATTCGTGAACACCTGAACCGCGCCAGGGACGGCAAGGTTTTAGGCGGCGCTGAAATTCTCGAGGTGGCCTACACCCTGGATAGCGCCATGACCCTGCGCCGCAGCGTGGCCGCTGGCTCGAGGGGACCGCTTTTGCCTGTGGCCGAGGCCATCGGTCAGCACATCGCCTTCACCCGTCAGGCGCTGCAATCGCTGGACCGCGAGGGCGGGGTGCGCGACGACGCCAGCCCCAAGCTGCGCCAGCTCCGGCGGCGCTTGAGTCCCTTACGCAACGAAATCCGCGATAAGCTCACCGCCATCATGGAGCGCTGGGGCGAGTTCGTGCAGGAGAACCTCATCACCCTGCGCCGTGACCGTTACGTAATACCCATCAAGGCCAGCTTCGTGGGCCAGGTGCAGGGCATCGTGGTGGACAGCTCGGCTTCGGGGCAGACCTTTTTCGTGGAACCGGCCCAAATCGTGCCGCTGGGCAATGAACTCGCTCGAGTCGCTCTGGAAGAGGAAGCCGAGGTGCGGCGCATTTTGCTCGAGTTATCCAACATGGTTGCCACCGAGGAAGGCATAGATGAGACGCTGTGGGCGCTGGGCGAACTCGATTTGACCGCTGCAAAAGCTTTGCTGGCGAGAGAGTGGAACCTGACCCGGCCCACTCGAGCGAAGAGTGCCTGTTTCAAGCTCGAAGGCGCACGCCACCCTCTTATCGAGAACGCGGTTCCCAGTGACATCACCCTCGACTCGAGTACCCGCATGCTGCTGATTACCGGCCCCAACATGGGCGGTAAAACGGTCACGCTCAAAACGGTGGGCCTGATTGCGCTGATGTATGGCTGCGGCATGTACGTGCCCGCCCGAGCCGCCGAGCTGCCCATCGTGACCGACATTCTGGTGGATATCGGCGACGAGCAGAGCATCGCCGAAAGTTTGTCCACCTTCGCGGCGCACCTGAAAAACCTGAACTGTATCCTCGAGCAGGCCACCCCCGACACCCTGATTCTGATTGACGAGCTGGGCAGCGGCACCGACCCCAGCGAAGGTGCGGCGCTGGCTCAGAGTATCCTCAGAGAGCTGCTCGAGCGCGACGCACGCGGCATCATCACCAGCCACCTCGCGCCGCTCAAACTCTTTGCCATGGAAACGCCAGGTCTGCAAAACGCCAGCATGGGCTTCGACTTGGACGCGCTCGCGCCTACCTATCACTTGCTCATCGGTCAGCCGGGGCGCAGCTACGCCATCAGCATCGCCCGCAGGCTGGGGATGCCCGAGCGCATCGTGGCCGGGGCCGAGGACATTTTAGGGCCGGAAGGCGGCAAGCTCGAGCGCCTTCTCGAAACCCTGGAGCGCGAACGGCTCGAGGTGAGCGCACAACTCAGCGAGATTTCGGCGCGGCGGCTCGAGGCCGAGCGCCTGCAAGCAGAACTGAACATGGCCCGTGAGCAGATTGGTGAGGAGCGCAACGAAACCCTGCGCGTGGCGGCGGACCGCGCCGAAAGCATCTATCTCGAGGCGGTGGAGAACGTGCGTCAGCTTCGCGCGCGCGCCAGGGAAGACGAGGCGGCGCGGCCCCGCGTGCTCGAGGAACTCAAGGCCCTGCGCCAGACGGTGCAGAAAAACCGCCCGGTGGTGCGCCCCGAACCCGTGCTCGAGGGTCTGAAGGTCGGCGCGCTGGTGGACGTTCCGGCTTACGGCTCGAGCGGACAGGTGCTCGAGATGCGCGGCGATGAACTGGTGGTGCAGCTCGGGGTGCTCAAAATCAACGTGCGCCGCCGCGACGTGCGGCTCAAGCAAGAAAGCAAGGTGCGGGTCATGGCGCTGGCCGGGGGGGGCGGCAGCTCGAGGTTCGAGCGTGAACTGAATTTGCGTGGTCAACACGTCGAGGAAGCCATCGAAACGGTGCGGGCTTTTGTTACCGAGGCGTCGGCCCTGCGCGAAAGCCCGGTGCGGCTGGTTCACGGGAAGGGTCAGGGCGTGCTGCGCCGTTTGATACGCGATTATCTGAAGACCGACAAAAAAGTGGAGAGCTTTCACGACGCCGAGCCGTATCAGGGTGGACACGGTGTGACGGTGGTTCATCTGAAGGCGTGAGACTTGGCAGATTTAAAAGAGAAGAGGCTCGAGCACACGCTCGAGCCTCTTCTCTTTACTCTCAACTCTCAAAAAAGGACTTGATTGATGAACAACAGTGGGGCACCCGAGCTGAGCGTCTGCGTTTTTTGCACAGCAATGCCGTTGAGCACTACACCAGACGCGGTGTTCGAGACCTGGACCGTTTTACCGCCCAGGGTCTTAATCGCCTCACTCTTTGTAATATTACCATTGAGCACATAATCTGCAAAGAACGCTTTTGCTGCACTCGAGTTCCCAATCAGGTCGCTAGAGGATTGTCCTGATTTAGCCAGGTAAGCGTCCATACCGCTGTTTGAGACAATTACTAAAGTAGGACCGCTGTTATAGTTGTTGTCTGAATATAAGCCTACATCGGCTGTTTGGGCAACCTCACAGAAGGTCGAGTAATCTGATGATGCAGCGCAGGTTTTAAACCAAGAATATACGAAAGAATCTGTAGAAGGGTCTATAGGAAATTTATTACAAGACCCCAATGCTAAACAAATTAAAAAAATTATCTTCTTCATGCTGCCCCCTAGTACATCGTATTAAGCGCTGAAATATCCCCAGCACTCAGATTTGTTACGCTATTTTAGCGCTCGAGAGTGGGTGTGTTTCCGCTCGAGCCGCTGGATTGCTTCAGTCACAACCGCCATCTCCACCCCCACCGCCTCCATCACTTCCCCCGCCGTCGCTCGAGCAGCCGCCCCCATCTCCGCCACCGCTCGAGTCCCCACCGCCGCTCGAGCCATCAAAGCTCCATGAACCGCCGCCGTCGCTCGAGAAAGTGCCGCTCGAGAAAGTGCCGCTCGAGAAGGTGCCGCGTGAACGCTGAGAGTGGTGGTTGAGAAACACCACAAGCCCAATGAACAAGGTAAAGATGACCACAGGGATGAGAATAATCAGGTCCATGTCGTTGCTCCTTTTGCGTGTGCTCGAGCGGGTTGAGAGAGGGTTTTCCTGAGCTGACAATAGCACGCCGTATGTCAGGGAAGGGTCATCATATGAACCCCAGCGCAACGAGTAAACCCAAAGAGTAAGCCCAGTGCAATCAGGGCTGCGATTTAGGCGGTGAAGGCGTTGGTGTGGGCGGGGCTGTGGGTGTGGGAGCCGCCGGAGTGGGAACCGGAACCCCTCGAGCGGTGGGCAAGGCTGGAAAGGTGCGACGCACTCGAGCGCGGCCCAGCGCGTAAACCAACAAATGGTACAGCAGCACGAACCCCACGCCCATCAAGATGGTGCCGACGAACACTCGAGGAAAGGGGTCGCTCACCAGCAGCCTGAACTGTGTGTCTGCTCTCCCTACCCGGTCTATGCGCGGCATCAGGAACTGGAATAAAAACCACGGGGCCACGAACCCCCCTACGGCCAGCGGCAGGGCGAACAGCCCACCCGAATGCCTGACCAGCAGGTAAACCCACAAACAGCCGGTCAGCAGCGGGGCCACGGTCCACCAGGTTTCGGGCACGCTCAGAAAAGCTAGCCAGCCCACCGGGATGCCCAGATACCCGAACCAACCGCCGCCCAACTCGTCGAGCACGATGACGCCCAGAATCCAGACTCCCAGGAGCGCCGCCCAGGGTTGATTGGTAAAGCCCATCAGCCAGACCATCAGGCCGAGGAGGGCTATGCCGCGCAGCCACGCCCAGCCGTGCCGGGGCCGGATATTGCGGGGCCGCAGCCGAACTCGAGGGCGCACCCGCGCAGGCGGCGCAGTTTGTGGCTCCGCTGAGGGTACGGGCTGAGGACCGGGGGCGGTGGGGTCGGACATCACGCTCTTTTATAGCACTCCCGGCGTGGATTTGGCATGAACCGTCTATGTGGCTCGAGGGGTGGAACCTCAGAGTTTAGAGGGTAGACGTCAGAATTCAGACGTTAGAGCTTGAGTGAGGATTCAAGGTCACAGGTTACTGTGGACGACCCTTACCGCTTCTGAACCTCTCGAGCGCCGTATCATCCAGCGCGACCTCGCGCAAATCCTCAAGCCTCAGAATTCCCTCTTCGAGCACCGGGTTGGGTCGGGCGATGTCGCCCCCTAATTTGAGAAAAAAGCTCAGCTCGGAGGGCTTGTCCACCCCCTCACGCGAAGCCAGCAGCGCAGCGAAACGGGTGCTGAGCAGGCTTCCGGCCTGAGAGCCGACCATCACCGATTTACCTGCACCTTTAGCCAGCTCGAGCATCTTGAGGCTTTCGGTGAAACCCGTGCGGGCGGTTTTGATGTTGAGGATGTCGAAAGTGTCAAAGTCCAGTTCGCGCTCGAGCGAGTTCAAAGTGAAGCACGAATCGTCGGCGACGAGCGGCAGAATCTCGAGTTTTCTCAGGTCCGCTCGAGCGCGCAGCAGGTGAACCGGCAGCGGTTCCTCGACCCACAGCAGGCCCGCGCTTCGCATGGCCTCGAGCACGCGGGGCGCACTTTCCACACTGAGCGTTTCGTTGCTGTCGGCGTACAGCTCGAGTTTGGGCAGCTCACTTCGCAAAATCCGCACCAGCTCGAGGTCCTTATTGTAATCGCGCCCCACCTTGACCTTGAGCACGCGCACGCCCTGTGCGTAAACGGCGCGGGCCTCCTCGAGCATGTCCGTGAGGCTCGAAATGCCCAGGATATAAGACACCTTGAGCTGCGTGTTCGGTCCTTTGAAACCCTCAAACAGATTTTGCCCTCTGGCCTTGAAACGCGCGTCCCACAGGGCCATATCCAGCCCACCTTTTGCCGTGTGGTTGAAGGCCAGGGTTTTAAACGCTCGAGCGATGCCCGCCTCGTCTTCGATGTCCACGCCCTCGAGCGCCCCGGCCACATAGTTCACCGCTCCGGCGATGCTCGGCGGGGTTTCACCGTAGATGGTGGGTCTGGACAGGGCTTCACTCAGTCCCACGGTGCCGTCCTCGAGCGTGACTCTTATCAGGGTGTGCTCGGCATGGGTCAGGCTCGAGGCCGCGCCCCAGCGCAGGGCACTTTTCAGGGGCAGACGAAAGGGAACGGTTTCGACGTGGCGCAGGGTGGACATGTGCTCGAGTTTAGGGGGTGTGGGTGTGGATTTGGGCCTGGAAGGACCCCCTTCTCTCGAGCGCTGCGCTATCGAGAATGTCCCCCTATTTTATAGGGGGGAACTCAAGACCGTTCCGCTCGAGCTTTTAAGGTACCCCCTGCTTTGTAGGGGAGTCTGGCGTATGTACGCAAGGGGGGTCTTTTCATTTCAGCTCGCCCAAACGCCCTGTCTAATCTCTATCCTCTTGCCCTTGCCTCGAGCGCTAAACTACACCCTATGACCTTAGCCGTCTTTGGACACCTAAATCCCGATACCGACGCCATCACCTCTGCGCTCGTCTATGCCAGCTTTCTGAACAAAACCGGGGTTCCGGCCACCGCATACCGCCTGGGCGACCTCAACAGTGAGACCAAATTCGTGCTCGAGCGGGCGGGCGTTCAGGCTCCGGCCCCGGTTCCCGCGCTCGAGAAGGGCAGTGAGGTGGCGCTCACCGACCACAACGAGGCCGCGCAGTCCATTGCCAACCTGAGCGAACTCAAAATCACCCACATTGTGGACCACCACAAGGCGAGTCTCAGCTCGAGTGAACCGCTGTTCCTGCGCTTCGAGCCGCTGGGCTGCACCGGTACCATCCTGGCCAAGCTGTATGTGGAAAATAACGTTCACATCGAGGTCTGGGAAGCGGATTTGATGCTTTCGGCCATTTTGTCGGACACGCTGCACTACCGCAGCCCCACCACCACGCCTGCTGACCGTGAGATGGGCGCTTACCTGGGTCAAATTGCAGGCGTGCTGGACCTCGAGAAGTACGCGCTCGAGCAGTTCGACGCCAAAAGTGACCTGGGCGACCTGAGTGCGGCGCAGATGCTGAGGACCGACTACAAACTTTTCACCTTCGGCGGTAAATCCTACGGACTGGGTGTGCTCGAGAGCACGGACCTGAGCTACGCGCTGGGCCGTAAAGCCGAACTGCTGCAAGCCATGCAAGACGAGAAAGACGAGCATAACCTGGCTGGAATCTTTCTGAGCCTCATTGATATTCTCGAGCAGAAAAACCTCACCTTAGTGCTGGGACCCGACGAGCAAAAGGTGCTCGAGGGAGCTTTCCAGGCCACCGTGAAGGACGATGTAGCCGATTTGGGTCCGCTCATTTCGCGTAAAAAGCAGGTTGTCCCCGCGCTCGAGGGCTATCTCTGAGGTTGCCGTATGAGTTCAGACAGGAGTAAGTGAGACTCGGCGTATCCAGAGGTGCAAGGCTTGCTCAAGGAGCCGGGTCCATACGAAAGCGGCCAAATTCAGACGTTTCTTGAGGAGT
>Ga0123339_10002076_pt1 | contig 13625 bp, 12 predicted proteins | sample lystaG_FD_89956 | JGI IMG/M metagenome (GOLD analysis project Ga0123339, IMG submission 89956) | Glacier valley bacterial and archeal communities from Borup Fiord, Nunavut, Canada, to study Microbial Dark Matter (Phase II) -... | ecosystem: Environmental > Aquatic > Freshwater > Ice > Glacier ... | reverse complement strand
CAGCCCACGCCGGTTTAGGTGGCTGAGTAGATCTATCTGCGCACGGCGTAACTCCTGCAGCTAAGGCGACAGGAGTTACGCCGTGAGTGCATTGGGCACATCTTCTTGACCGCTATCAGCCCGGGGAGTTGCTCCTTATCCCACTCAATGTCCTCTGGCCCACGCCGTCAGGTGAGTCGCCGGAGTAATTCGTCGAGCGACTGGATTGTCGAAACGCCGGATGCCGCTGCCACTGCCTCCTCCGCGGCGGTCAGGCCCCCACTTCGATTGAGCCACACGCCCTGAAGCCCGGCCCGTGCGGCTCCGATCGCATCCGTCTCCAGGCGGTCCCCGACGTAGAAAACATCTGAGGTTGTAACCGCGAATCGCGCGCAGGCGTACTCGAATATGCGTCGGTCGGGTTTGGCGATGCCGAGTTCCCCCGAGGCGACGACATCGTCGATCAGGAGCGTGAGTCCCACTCGATCGATCTTTTCCCGTTGAAACTCAAGCTCTCCATTGGTAATTATTCCGAGGCGCGCCCCATGGGCCCGTAAACCGGTCAGGCAACCCACGGCATCATCGTGAAGCATCCAGGACGCTTCGTATTGCTCGCGATACCCGTCGAACCAGGAATCGGCGGCGGCATCGAGCTCAAGATTGTGGCCATAGACAGCGGTGAACTCGCGCGAGCGTGCCCGCCGCTGACCCTGGAAGCTGATGTCGCCCGCGAGGTAGCGGTGATAGTGCTGTTCTTCCAGCGCCCGCCAACGTTCGGCCTCCGCCTCGTCATTCCAAGCGATATCCATCACCTCTAGCTTGGCGCGATAGGCGGTTATACCGAGCGCGACGGCCTGCCTATGAGCGAATAGGGTGTCATCGAGATCGAACAGTACGGTGAACGAGCGGCCTTCCGGGGCTTCGGGTGCCGCCATTCGCACGGGATCACTGCGAATCCACAAGGATTCGCGCCCGCACCGCGGGGCAGGTCTCACGCATCTCTGTCTCCAGCGAGGGGTTTGACGTGTGGACAGTGGGTGTTGGCTTCATCAAGATCACGACTCGGCAGAGGGGGCCGATATCCGAGTTGTTAAAAGTTCCGGTCGCCCGATATTCGCGATAGGCCACAAAAGCGATGGACCGGATTTCGAGATCGCCACTGAGATCCCCGCCCCTCGTCACCAGCACCCAGAAATCGATCATCGCCTCATCGGGATCGCCTGACTGCCACAGGATGCCGGGAGCGCGCGGGTCGGAAAGATTCAGGATTTTGTTCGCCGCCCGATCGCCGGTGTGCCAGATCGATCCGCTGAGGATTCGAGTCATCGGCTGCCGCACCACTGTTTCCGACCAGCTGTCGAGCGGTATCGCTGCGCAGGCGAGCAGCACCGCACCGGTCGCGATCGCGATGCCCGCGATCGACGTCCCGCGACCGGGGGCCAGAGCGACCACGGTCGCCACAACGAGCGAAAGCACGACCACCGCCAGGAATACCGAAATTATCCATGCGAATTTCGTCGGATAGTAGGCCGACCAGGGATCGCCCTGGCCGCGGTCGAGGAAAAGCAGCATGCCAGCGACCGCGATGGTGGCGCAGGCGATCGCGATCACACCGGGCACCGCTGGCGACGATGTTCTGCGCCGCACGAAAAACGCCAAAGTAACCAGGCCGACGAGCAGCAACGGCACGGCCGGCCACGCCGACGGAAATCCATGCCCGGGGATCTCGAAGGCATCCCCCTGAGAGAGGAAGGTCGGTACGGTCACGATCCCCACCCAGGCTATGACCTGTGCGGCACCGAGAACGAGAATCAGCGCCGCAGGCCCCTGAAGCAACCGGATAAGTTTCCAGTGCTTCACCAGGATCACAATTCCTAGAGCTCCCGGAACCAGCACCAGGGGAGCCCAGGTGGCGAGCACCAGCGTAGTGAGACCGGAGAGCACGACGAGCGCTGTCACCGGGAAGCGACGCGATGCCAGAAACGCCAGCCAGGTCGCAAGGAGGATCGGTAGCACCACATTCGCGTTGAAATAGCCCCATTGCGCCGGAAGGCCCGCCGCGTACCAGGTGAGCGGCACAAGAGACCCGAGTGCGCTGGCAACCGCGACCGCGTGTGGGTAGCGCTTCGGAATCGCGGAGGCCACGACGGCGCCGGTCAGAATGCACGTCGCCGCGAGAATGATCGTCCAGACGACAGTCAACGACGCGAGATCATGCGCGAGTAGAGTGCGGTTGCTGATGTTCTCCCGCCCCGGAGACATCGCGAGGGCCAACAGAGACGCGGGCAGCGGCACCGGATTCTCGGACCGACCGACTGCGAGACCGTGGGCGGAGAGTATTACGTTGCCGTAGAAGAGGTTATTGAAACCATCTCCGTTCATGACCCAGCTCAGCCTCGCGGCGCCCGGAACGAACTGGGCGGCGACCGAGGTACCGATCCAGCCGAGTGCGCCGAGCACAGGTGAGACCCACAGGGCGACCGCGTGCCGACCGGGCCTGCGAAGTGCACCGGGCGTGCGCACCAGCACCAACACCCCGGCGGCGGTGAACAGAAGGCCACCCGCAATTTGTGAGAAGACTATGTCGAGCTGCGCGGCGCGGCTCACCAGCAGCACACCCATCGCGAGCAGGATGGCCGCGGCAGCAGTGCCGGGCACCGCGAGCACAAGCCCGAAGCGTTTGCTGAGCGCGAGAATCCACGGCACGCTGCTGAGCGCCAGCACCCCAAAAATAAGGATCACCGGTGGCTCACAATCGCGGGAACCTCGTGCGCTACCGCCCTGGGGCTGGTCATGTCGGCCACCCGGGCCGCTCGACGCGGGGCTCTCCGGCCCGAAGTACGCCATGCCAGGCCCGAGGATGGCTGCCGTCCCGGAAGGTCAACCCGGTCGCCCGCTCACCGGTGAAGGTGAAGCCCGCCTTGCGTGCCACCGAGACGGATGCCGCGTTACCGATCACGCACTCCCACGCGACCTCCGTGCGCCCGAAGCCGGTCATCAACCAGTCGGTCACCAGGATGACCGCTTCGGTCATCATCCCTTGTCCGCGATGCGGCGCACCGAGCCAGTAGCCGATGTCACCGAACTCACGGCGCCATCCGATGATTCCGAGCAGTGGTCCGCCCTCGCTCTCACGCACCGCCCAGGTGAGTTCGTCACCGGAGAGCCATCCGCTGGGTACGACCCGGTAGAGGAAGAAATCGGCGTGCCGTTGCTCGTATGGCCAGGGCAGTGTCATGAACGTCTCGAACAGCGGATCCCGACAGTACTCAGCCACCGCGAACCGGTCGGAGAGCACGGGTGAGTCGAGCCACAGCCGCTCGGTCTGAAGCACTATCGCCTTCATGGTCAGCGTTTCGGGAGGAGGCCGACGCGGTCGTAGACGGCCGCGAGAGTCACATCGGCGATGGCCGCAGCGCGATCGGCATTCACGGCGAGCACCCGATCGAGTTCATCGGGATCGTCGAGCAACTCGAGCGTTCGCGCACGAACCGGCGCGAAGGTCTCGACGACGACTTCGGCAAGATCCTTCTTGAAGTCACCATAGCCCCGCCCTTCATAGTCCGCCTCGAGGGAGGCGATCGATCGGTCCGTGAGCACGGCGAAGATCGTCAGCAGGTTGGAGACCCCGGGTTTCTCGCCGACGTCGTAGCGCACCTCGCGGCCGGCATCCGTCACTGCGGACCTGATCTTCTTCGCGGTGACGGACGGCTCATCGAGCAACCACACCACGCCCGATGTTGACTCCGCGGACTTGCTCATCTTGGAACTCGGATTCTGCAGGTCGTAGATGCGTGCGGTCTCCCTGAGGATCAGTGGCTCCGGCATCGCGAAGGTCGGGCCGAAGCGCGTGTTGAAGCGGTTCGCCAGGTCGCGCGTTAATTCCACGTGCTGCTTCTGGTCGTCACCGACCGGCACCGCTTCCGCGTTGTAAAGCAGGATGTCAGCGGCCATGAGGGTGGGGTAGGCGAAGAGCCCGACCGACGCGGCATCCGCCCCCTGCTTTGAGGCTTTGTCCTTGAACTGCGTCATCCGGCTGGCCTCACCGAAACCGGTGATCGTGTTGAGAACCCAGGCGAGTTGCGGATGCGCCGCCACATGCGACTGCACGAAGAGTGTCGAGATCTTCGGGTCGATTCCTGCGGCGATGTATTGCGCGGCGGTGCGGCGGGTGTTCTCGCTGAGGGCTGCCGGATCCTGCGCCACGGTGATCGCATGCAGGTCGACGATGCAGAAGATTGCGTCGTGCGTGGTCTGCAGCTCTTTCCACTGCAGCAGTGCGCCGATGTAATTGCCGATGTGCAGGGATTCGGCAGAGGGCTGCATGCCGGAGAACAGGCGGGGCTTGGGGCTCATGAACCCAGTCTTTCAGAGAGTACGGAGGGGGGCGGCAGCGCTCAGATCCGGTAGTCGACGACCACTGGGGAGTGGTCCGACCAGCGTGTGTCCCACGCCGACGCGCGATCCACCACATAGTTCGTGACGGATGCCGCAAGCTCCGGCGAGGCCATCTGGTAGTCGAGTCGCCATCCGGTGTCGGTGTCGAAGGCCTGCCCGCGCTGGGACCACCAGGTATACGGCCCGTCGACTTCGCCAGCCCACTGGCGGCCGACATCCACCCAGCCGAGTCCGCGGCGGGTCTTTCCGTCGACGCAGAGCACGTTCTTGCCGGCAGGTCCGAAGAATTTGTCGAAGTAGGCACGCTCCTTGGGGAGAAATCCTGCGCTCTTGCGATTGCCGCGCCAGTTCTTGAGATCGATTTCGTGATGGGCCACGTTGAGGTCGCCGACAATCACTGAGAGCGGCGTGTGGGCGGCCAGTTCAGGCAGACGCTTCGCCATGGCGTCGAGGAACTTGTATTTTTCGATCATCTTGGTCGGGGCTTCGGCATCGCCGGAATGCACATAGGTGCTCACCACTGTGACGATCGAATCGCCCACCCGGTAGTCCGCCTCGAGCCAGCGACCGGCGCTATCGAACTTCTCGTCTCCGAGTTCGACGCGATGAATCTCGGCCGCACCGCGACTGGCCAGGGCGACGCCGGCGCGACCTTTTGCGGTCGCGGCGTCGTGCAGGATGTTCCATTCCGGCCCGAGCAGGCCTTCGAGGTCGGATGTGGCGGCCCGCACCTCCTGCAGGGCGAGGATGTCGACATCCCGCGCCGCTAGCCAGTCACCCATGCCTTTGCGGAATGCGGCTCGCACCCCATTGACATTGACGCTTGCGATACGGAGGGGGGAGCTCATGTTCCGAGCCTAGCGAAGACAGGCGACCTTACCTGAGGCGCGTGATCGGCCGTATCCGCGGGCGCGGGTGTCGACCCGGCGGGACGTCCCCCTGACGTCGGGCAGTCGCCGTTGCTGTCTGGCCACGGTCGGCCATGTCGACGGAGATCCAGGTCGCGGCGATCAGGACTACTTGGCAGACGAGACCGAACCAGACGAGCAGCCCGAGAATGACAGCAAACGACGCGAGCAGCGGATTGCCGCCACCGCCGCCCACAATCGAGGCCCCGAGCACCTTGAGGATACCGAGAGCGAGGCCACCGAGCAGCGAGCCGGTGAGCAGTCGTTGCCACGGTATCCGCACCGCGAGCAACGCGCGATACAGCGCGGCGAGCACGAGGGTGTCGATTACCAGCACGATCAGGAGCCCGATGACGTGACCGATCGTCTTGGCGAAAAACGAGCGATTGTCGATGTGAAGCAGGTCGAAGAGCGAGGTCAACGCGCTGGTGGAGAAGACGGAGATCGCAGCAGAGGCGATAGTGACGGCGGCGAAGGCGACGACAAGGGCAAGATCCCGTAGCTTGAGAAGCAGGAAAAAGGTCGTATCCGGCGCGAGATCGAAGACTGCACGCACGGCCGATCGGGCAGAGGCGAACCAGCTGAGCGCGGTCACGAGGAGCGCGGCGGCAGCGACGATGCTGCTCCAGCCCAGCACCCGGGACTTGAACAGGGCGTCGAGATTGATTGCGCCGCCGCTGCCAAGACCGGCGTCGATCAGGCCGGGGACCGAGCTCGAAAGAGTGCCGACCACCGCACTCTTCAGGTCCGGGTTCGACTCGATCGACAGTCCGAGCAGCGCGAATCCCACGTAGAGCCCGGCGAATACGCTGTAGAGGGCCGTGAGGCTGAGACCGCCGGCGAGAATCGGGCCGTTCTTCTCCGAATAGCGCAGAAAGACCCGTATCGGCCGGAGCTTCATGACCCGTGCGATGAGCCTCTGCAGTGACGTGAGCATCCGTTTCCTTCGACCGCTTAAGCCTAACCAGCACGCCGGTAGAGTTTGGTGGAAACGGCTCCCAGTCAAGGAGGAGGAACGCATGGATCTGCACGGTATCGGCGTGGGACGCGGGGTGGCCGTCGGCCCGATCCGAAGGATGCCGGATCCCCTTCCCGAACCCACGGATTCTCCGCGGAGTGCGGATGCGAGGGCGGAGCTCGCGACGGTCACTTCCGCGCTGTCGACGGTTGCCGCCGAACTTCTCGCCCGCGGGGATAAGGCCGGCGGCGCTGCGCGAGACGTACTGGAAGCAGCCGCACTCATGGCGCAGGATCCGACTCTCGTCGATGATGTCACCGCGCGCATCGAATCGGGCAAGACCGGAGAACGAGCCGTCTTCGAAGCCTTCGGTGTCTTTCAGGACATGCTCACCGGCATGGGGGGGCTTATGGCCGAGCGTGCCACTGACCTCGGCGACGTCAGCCAGCGCATCATTGCCCACCTTCGCGGGGTGTCGGCGCCCGGTGTGCCCACCTCCGACAGCCCGTTCATCCTCGTCGCGCGCGACCTCGCCCCGGCTGATACCGCACTTCTCGACCTCGACAAGGTGCTCGGCCTGATCACGCGTGACGGCGGCCCAACCAGCCATACGGCCATCCTCGCCCGTTCCAAGTCGATTCCCGCGATCATCGGGGTTGCGGATGCGCTCGATCTCGCCGACGGCACCGTGGTGATCGCTGATGCCGCCACCGGAAAGGTGCGGGTCTCGCCGAGCGACTCCGAGGTGTCCGATGCCCGGAAGCGCATCGAGAGGCGCGCCGCGGCGGCGGCCGCTCCGATCACCGACGGCAGACTCGCTGACGGCACTCCGGTGCCGCTGCTCGCCAATCTCGGCTCGCCGAAGGATGCCGCCGCCGCTGTCTCACTCGGGGCTGAGGGGGTCGGCCTCTTCCGCACGGAGTTTCTGTTTCTCGACTCGAAGTCCGCGCCGACCGTCGAGGAGCAGCGGGTGAAGTACACCGAGCTGCTTTCCCATTTTCCGGGCAAAAAGGTGGTGGTGCGGGCGCTCGATGCTGGCGCCGACAAGCCACTCAGTTTCCTCAACGACGCCCACGAGGAGAACCCCGCCCTCGGGCTTCGCGGCCTGCGCGCCCTTCGCGCGAGCGAGCCGATCCTGCGCGATCAACTCTCAGCCCTCGCGCTCTCCGACGCCGAGACCGAGGCCGAGCTCTGGGTGATGGCCCCGATGGTGTCCGACTCAGAGGAGACCGAGTATTTCGTCACGCTCGGGAAGGAGCTCGGGTTGAGGATCGTCGGCGTCATGGCTGAGGTTCCGTCCCTCGCCGTACTGGCCGACCAGGTGTTCGAGAGTGCCGACTTCGTGAGCATCGGCACCAACGACCTCACGCAATACACCCTGGCTGCGGACCGGATGCTGGGATCGGTCGCGCATTACCAGGACCCGTGGCACCCCGCCGTGCTGCGCCTCGTCAAGCTCATCGGTGACGCCGGGGCCACGAGCGGCAAGCCGGTCGGAATCTGCGGTGAAGCTGCAGCGGATCCCCAGCTCGCGGTGGTGCTCGTCGGTCTCGGTGCGACCACGCTGAGCATGGCTCCGGCGGCTCTGGCCGACGTGCGAGCCGAGCTATCGACGGTGACCCTCGAGCAGGCACGGCAACGAGCCGCCAGAGCCCTGGGGGCACGCACTGCGGAAGGGGCCCGTGCCGCTGCATCCGGAGTTCATACTGGAATGACTGGGGAATAGATTCGATCAGGAATCGGATGACCTGTCGGGAACGAAACGGGGGTCGACCATGAAGGATATGCGGGCGAAAGAGCGAGGGAACCCTCTTGTAGCGCCTTCGGATGCTGCTCTGGTTATGATGGCGCGCGCCGGGGATCGGGGTGCCTTCGCTCAACTGTGGCAGCGTCATGCTCGATCTGGCGTGCGAATAGCCCGACAATTCACCTCGACCATCGACGCCGACGATCTCGTGTCGGAGGCTTATGTACGCATCTACCAGCGCGTCCTTGCAGGCGGCGGCCCCGATGGTGCTTTTCGTCCGTACCTCTACACGACGATCCGCAATCTCGCGAGTCGATGGGGTGGCGATCGTCATGATGTCAACGTTGATGACATCAGCGATTTCGAAGACCCAGTGGTCGCAGAAGACCCGGCCACCAAGGCACTCGACCGCACCCTCACGGTGCAGGCATTCCGGGCACTGCCCGAACGCTGGCAGTCGGTGCTCTGGTACACCGAGGTGGAGGGAATGGATCCGCACGAGGTCGCCCCGATCCTGGGACTCACCGCAAACGGAGTCGCCGCGCTGTCCTACCGTGCCCGTGAGGGCCTGCGCAAAGCTTGGCTGCAGGCGCACGTCTCGGATGTCACAGCGTCGGGGGAGTGCCAGTGGGCGATCGCCCGTCTCGGCGATCTTGCCCGCAACGGCCTGACGGCCCGGGAACGCAGCCGTGTCAACAACCATCTCGCCACCTGCAGGCGCTGCCTGATCATCAGTGAGGAAGTGGACGAGGTAGGCGCGCGCCTCGCGCTCGTTCTGCTTCCTCTTCTACTCGGTGGTATCGCCGGCGGTGGTCTCCTCGTCTCACAGGGCGTGCCGACATCCGCCACCGCAGCGGCACTCACCCCGGCCCTGCCGCCCGTTTTCGCGGCTACTGCGGTCGCCGCACCGACAGTTGCCGCGGGACTCATCGCCAGCTCGATGGCCGCGCCGCTCATCGGTACGCTTGCGATCGCCATAGCCATCTCCGGAGGGCTTGCGGCGAGCAGCGCCGTGCCGACGATGCCGACGCCGGTGTCGACATCGATCATGCAGCCCTACCTCAGTGACACATCGGCCACCACCCCAGAATTCATCCCGACAACCATCCCAAACACGGCCGCAGAGACCACGGCCTCGACGTCCGACATATCCACCGGCGGTCTCGTACCGGCTTCGAATTCGGCTGTGCTCGGCTCCACTGGGAGCAACTCCGTCATCGACGTCAGCACGGTCCTGGGCTCGGACCTGGGCTCGGCGGTGGACAACCTCGCGAATCCGGTGAATTCGCTCATCCCCGCATTCACCATCGGCCAGAGCGCCAGTGCCATTCAGACGGCTCCTCCCGTATTAGTCGGAGCGCCCGGCGTGGTCGGGGGGTCGAATGCTCTCGATGTGACGGGCACAGGAATCCCCGGCGCGACAGTCTCGCTGCAGTCGGCCGGTGTCGTCTACGCCGCGACTACAGTGGCGACCGGGGGCGCCTGGGCAATTCACGTGACTGTACTGCCGACATCCGTGACCGGCCTGCAGCTGAAACAGACCGCCGCGAGTGTGCTCGGCATCATTGCTATCTTGCCGCTAAGGGTCTTGTCAAACAGCCTGGGTGTGTCCATCGAGGCGCTCGTAAACTGACCTGCGGCCACCCGCGCCAAGTTTTTCGCACATCCGCGTCATAGTGGCCCGTGAATGCAGTCTCTTCCTTTAAGGAGAGAAGCGATTCTCGTCCCACTTCCCGGAGGCAGAGGGTCAGGGAGGGTCATCGGGGGATTGATAGCACCACCCAAAATTGAAATCGCCGGCCGCCCTTCGGGTGGGCGGTCGGCGATTTCATTCAGGCTGGTTTCATGCCTTGCCGCGCAGGATGGCCGCCTTGACCTCGGCGATCGCCTGGGTCACCTGGATACCACGGGGGCACGCCTCGGTGCAGTTGAAGGTCGTGCGGCAGCGCCACACTCCCTCTTTGTCATTAAGAATGTCGAGCCGAACCTGCGACCCCTCGTCCCGCGAGTCGAAGATGAAGCGATGGGCGTTCACGATCGCGGCCGGCCCGAAATACTGGCCGTCAGTCCAAAACACCGGGCAGCTCGAGGTGCACGCCGCGCAGAGGATGCACTTGGTGGTGTCGTCGAACCGAGCGCGCTCAACTGGGCTCTGAAGGCGCTCCTTATCCGGCTTGGAAGACGCGATCAGGAATGGCTGCACCGCCTTGAAGCTCTCAAAGAACGGATCCATGTTGACGATCAGGTCTTTTTCGAGGGGGAGTCCCTTGATGGCCTCGACCGTGATCGGCTTGGTCAGGTCGAGGTCTTTCAGCAGTGTCTTGCACGCCAGGCGGTTCCGACCGTTGATGCGCATCGCGTCTGAGCCGCACACACCGTGTGCGCAAGAACGACGGAAGGTCAGCGAGCCGTCCTGTTCCCACTTGATCTTGTGCAGGGCGTCGAGAACGCGATCGGTGCCGCCCATCACCACGTCGAAGTTTTCCCAGCGCGGCTCCGGGTCGACTTCAGGGTCAAAGCGGCGGATCATCAGGGTGGCGGTGAACGTCGGAATCTCTTCCGGCACAGACGGGCGATTCTCCAGGACTGCGTTGCTCATGGATCAGTACTTTCTTTCCATCGGCGGATAGTTGGTTATCACGACCGGCTTCCAACCGAGTTTGATGTGTTCTTCGGCATCGGCAGACTCAGGGTCGCCGACCAGATAGGCCATCGTGTGCACCAGGAAGTTCGTATCATCCCGATCCGGATAGTCCTCGCGCATGTGACCGCCGCGGCTCTCTTTGCGCGAGCGTGCAGAGTAGACGACTACCTCGGCGAGGTCGAGCAGAAAACCGAGTTCAACGGCCTCGAGTAGGTCGGTGTTGAAGCGCTTGCCCTTGTCACGTAGAGCAATGTTCTTATAACGCGCGCGCAGTCGCCCGATGAGTTCTGTCACTTCGGCAAGAGATTCGTCGGTGCGGAAGATCTGTGCGTTCCGGTCCATCGAGTCCTGCAGCTCTTTGCGGATGGCGGCGATGTTCTCCGACCCGTCTCCGCTGCGCACCAGGTCGAGGAGCTTGCGCACCCCAGCCGCTGGGTTGTCGGGAAGTGGCACGAATTCAGCCGTCTTCACGTACGCGACAGCGCTCTTGCCGCTGCGCTTGCCGAACACGTTGATATCGAGCAACGAGTTCGTTCCAAGTCGGTTCGACCCGTGCACGCTCACACAAGCGCACTCGCCGGCGGCATATAACCCCGGAACCACTTCGGTATTGCTGCGCAATACCTCGGCATTCACGTTGGTGGGAATGCCACCCATGGCGTAGTGCGCGGTCGGCAATACGGGAACCGGCTCGGTGTAGGGCTCGACGCCGAGGTAGGTGCGAGCGAACTCGGTGATGTCCGGCAGCTTCTCGTCGATGACGGCTGGTTCGAGGTGGGTGATATCGAGGTAGAGGTAGTCCTTGTTCGGTCCGGCACCTCTCCCCTCCCTGATCTCGGTAGCCATCGAGCGCGACACGATGTCGCGCGGGGCAAGGTCCTTCAGTGTCGGTGTGTACCTCTCCATGAAACGCTCGCCGCTGGCGTTACGAAGAATCGCCCCTTCTCCACGCGCCGCTTCCGAGAGAAGAATTCCGAGGCCAGCGAGACCGGTGGGGTGGAACTGATAGAACTCCATGTCCTCGAGAGGCAGGCCCTTGCGCCAGATGATACCGACACCGTCACCGGTGAGGGTGTGGGCGTTCGAGGTGGTCTTGTAGATTTTGCCGAATCCGCCGGTGGCGAAGATGATCGCCTTGGCCTGGAAAACATGCAGTTCCCCGGTGGCCAGCTCGTAAGCGACAACGCCAGAGGGCTGCTCCGTTGTGGTGCCGAACGCATCAGTGACTTCGGTCATCAGGAGGTCGAGCACGTAGAACTCGTTGAAGAAATTGATGCCGAGCCTGACGCAGTTTTGAAACAAAGTCTGCAGGATCATGTGACCGGTACGGTCTGCGGCGTAGCAGGAGCGACGCACCGGTGCCTTGCCGTGTTCTCGGGTGTGACCGCCGAATCGGCGCTGGTCGATCTTGCCCTCCGGCGTTCGGTTGAAGGGCAATCCCATGTTCTCGAGGTCGAGGACCGCATCGATGGCCTCTTTGGCGAGGATCTCGGCCGCGTCCTGGTCGACGAGGTAGTCGCCACCTTTGACGGTGTCGTAGGTGTGCCACTCCCAGTTGTCTTCCTCCACGTTGGCGAGTGCCGCCGCCATTCCCCCTTGTGCGGCACCGGTATGCGAGCGCGTGGGATAGAGCTTGGAGATCACCGCGGTGTTTGCGTGCGGACCAGCCTCTATGGCCGCCCGCATTCCGGCACCGCCCGCGCCGACGATGACGATGTCAAATTGGTGGTGATGCACTCCGTCGATGACTAAGGAGGTGCCGGGTGCGCTGGTTCCGGTGGTGTCTGCGACCATTATCTGTTTCGCCCTACTTCGCCGCGCAGAACGACGGCAGCAACTCGGCGGGCGCGCCCGCAGGACATGGGTCGAAGGTATAGATCACAAGAGTTCCCAGCAGGATAAGTAGAACGGTAGACGCGAGAAGTGCGCCCTTGAAAATGCGACGAACAAGCGGATTGGCGGCGTAGTCGTTCACGATCGTGCGCATGCCATTTGCGCCATGGATGAGGGCGAGCCACAGCAGCATGGTGTCCCAGATTTGCCAGAACGGCTGAGACAGCTTGCCGCCGACGAAGCCAAAATCGATGGCTTTGACCCCTTCACCAGCGACGAGATTCACAAAGAGGTGACCGAAGATGAGCACGACTAGCACGACACCGCTAGCGCGCATGTAAATCCAGCCCCACTTCTCGAAATTGAAGCGTGACTGCTGTTGAATACGTGGCGAACGCGGGGCCTCGATCGTCGCGGTCATGATCACGCCCCTCCGAAGATGTGAATGAGCTGGCGAGGCAGGAAGCCCGCCATCAGTACGACCCAGACTCCGAGCACGATCCAGAACATCAGGCGCTGGTGCTTGGTGCCGACGCTCCAGAAGTCAATGAGGATGATACGGAGGCCGTTGAGAGCGTGAAATCCGATCGCTGCCACCAAGGCAGCTTCACCGAGGCCCATGATCGGCGTCTTGTACTGATCGATGACCGCGTTGTACGCCTGTGGACTGAGCCGCACAAGCGACGTATCGAGTATGTGTACGAGCAGAAAGAAGAAGATCGCGACCCCGGTGATGCGATGCAACACCCACGACCACATGCCTTCCCGACCGCGATACAACGTTCCTCGAGGCACCCGCGGAGCTGAGATCCTGGGTAGCGGAAATTTCTTTTCTGGCGCGGGTGCAGCCAGGGCCCCCGCCGACTTCTCTGGCACGAGCAACCCTCCTTGGCATCAGACAGCCCCGACGTTGGGGCAGTTGGAACATCGATATAGAACGCTCCTACTCTATTCCCGGCAATCGGGAGCTTGCTGCCAAACAGTGGCCCAAGTATCTCGATAACAGGAGATTTCCCAGTCAGCCAGCCAGCCAGCCAGCCAGCCAGCCAGCCAGTCATTTTCCATTCCAGATTTCAATCGAAACTTCAACGCGCAAAAGTCAACAAATGACGGCGGATTTCAGGAAGTGACCAAATACAGTAATGACGTTATTTCCAT
>Ga0123339_10002069_pt1 | contig 13641 bp, 14 predicted proteins | sample lystaG_FD_89956 | JGI IMG/M metagenome (GOLD analysis project Ga0123339, IMG submission 89956) | Glacier valley bacterial and archeal communities from Borup Fiord, Nunavut, Canada, to study Microbial Dark Matter (Phase II) -... | ecosystem: Environmental > Aquatic > Freshwater > Ice > Glacier ... | reverse complement strand
CGCAAAACTTGTCGTATTTGATATCTACGAGAATAATGTATATGAACTGCAGCTTGAGATGCACCGGCATTTTCCGGGCCTGAAGATTATTATTGAGATCGGCTCTGTCAGGGATTCGAAGCGTCTCGAAGAAGTGTTCGACAGACACAGGCCGGATGTCGTGTTCCATGCAGCGGCTCATAAGCATGTACCCCTCATGGAGGATAGCCCGTCGGAGGCTGTAAAGAACAATGTGTTTGGTACACTAAATACAGCCCGTGCCGCCGACCAGTTCAGTGTCAAGCGGTTTGTCCTGATCTCGACAGACAAGGCCGTACATCCTTCGAGCGTCATGGGCGCGACCAAGAGGATGGCCGAGCACGTGATCCAGTATATGAATTCCTTCAGTGCGACGAAGTTCGTAGCGGTCCGGTTCGGCAATGTCCTTGGATCCCACGGCAGTGTGATCCCACTCTTCCAAAGACAAATCGAGCACGGGGGTCCGTTAACAGTCACGCACAAGGACATCACCCGGTTTTTTATGACGATACCGGAAGCGTCAAGACTCGTGCTGCAGGCCGGAAGTATGGCCAACAGCGGTGAGATTTTTATCCTCGACATGGGAGAACCCATCCGGATTGACAATGTCGCCCGCATGCTGATACGCCTCTCGGGCTATCAGCCGGATGTGGATATCAAGATCGAATACACAGGCTTAAGGCCCGGCGAGAAGCTCTACGAGGAACTGTTCCTCGATGAGGAACGGACCGAGCATACGACGGCGGGAGGCATCATGATCGGCCTTGCCCAGCATCCGACGCCGGAAGAGACAAGGATGAATCTGGACTGGCTCTGGAAAGAGATGGAAGCGGGCACGAATATCAAGGAGTGCCTTCAGAAAGTCCTTAAAACATACCAGCCTATCCCTTTGGAGCAACAGGAAGACGATGAGGATCTGTAATGAGGCTTTGGAGACATGGAAAGTCGGTAATTGGGCTTGATTGATAGCCTGAACAGTGACTTTTCAGTAAATGAGTTAGTTATTGCCTTGTAGGTATAAGATATATTAGGTAAGATATACGGGATTATTTATGCTTATCAATCCACATAAACAGATTGTTTAGTTTTAACGTACAGGAGGACAGGGATGTCAACAGAAATATCCATAGAGCAGATTTTTCATATTGTATTGAAGCGAATCGGACTTGTACTTCTGGTTCCGATTATTGCGGCGGCCGCCAGCGGCCTGTATTCCTGGCTTGTGCTCGATGATATATATCAGGCGTCCTCTACGGTTATCGTCAGTAATCAGAAGACGACTTCCGATTCAGCTTCACAGCTCACCTACAGCGACTACACCCTGAACGTGCAGCTCGTTGATTCCTACCGCGTCATCTGTAAGACCAACCGAGTCCTCGATCAGGTGATCGCCGAGCTCGGACTTCCGATGACCACAGCGCAGCTCAGTGACAAGGTCTCGGTATCGGCAGCCAGCGATACCGAGATTATCCACATACAAGTGATGGATGAGGATCCGGTACTGGCCCAGAGCATTACCAATACGATGACCCGTATCTTCCAGAGCGAAGTCAGGGAAATCATGAAGATGGACAATGTTCAGATCATCGATGAAGCTCCCCTGCCGCGTATGCCGGTCGAGCCGAATCGTGTGCGCAATGTCATATTAGGAGCCCTGATAGGACTTGTCCTGGGCGTAGGCCTTGCATTTCTCCTCGAATATCTCGACCGTTCCGTTAAGACAGAAGAACAGATTCAGGAACTTCTCGGCGTGCCTGTTCTCGGATTCGTGCCGATCATTGACAGAGATTAGTCCCAAGGAGGCAGACAAAAGATGAAAGTACACGAGACAACTTCCGGCAAATCCAACTCCAAAGCAGACATGGCGATCAGCGCCATCTTCGGCAAACTCAAGGTCAATATTGACTTCTCCTTCGTCGGACTCAAGAACTTGTGTCTGATGGTTACCTCGTCTCTTCCGAATGAAGGAAAGACAACGATATCGGCCAACACGGCCGCTGCTATGGCTGCATCCGGCAAGAAGACACTGCTTCTTGACGCTGATATGCGCAACGCCACGGTCCATCTCCTGTTCAACTATGTGAACGCCAATGGACTAAGTGATATTATCAGCCAGAACGCCGACTGGAGACAGTACCTCATTAAGTCCAATATACCAAACCTCTACATCATCACGGCAGGTCGGAAGCCCCTTAATACGACGAAGTTCGTCAGTTCCGAGCGGTTCAAGACCTTTATCGAAGAGCTTCGAAGTGAATTCGATTATATCGTGGTCGATACGCCACCCATCCTACTGGTTCCTGATTCCCAGATCATCTCTCCACTGTGTGACGGCGTTGTCCTTGTTGTAAACAGTGGAAAGACGACCGTTGGTGAGGTGAAGAGCTCCGGCGAAGCACTTAAGCGCGCCAATGCGAATCTCATCGGAGCCGTGCTCAATAACGTCAAAGTCAAGGGCGCTTCTTATGGGTATGGCTACGGGTACGGCTACGGCTACGGGTACGGTGATGGAAACGCAAATAATGCACGCCGGGCGGTGGATACGAAGCCGCCCAGAAAGAGCAAGGCGAGTAAGTTAGTGGAGAAGAAATAGTAAATGAATACAAAGCAAGCCGTAATCAATTCCTACTGTATGTTGTGCCGTACAGGAGCAGAGAAATCAGCTGCTCAGAACATCATGCAGCACTACCCGGAACTGATCGCCATCGCACCCGTAAAGATTCTGCAGGAAAAAAGTAAAGGGCAGTGGGAACCGCACGAGCAGATCCTGCTGCCAGGATATATATTCCTCTACACCGAGTACGGACTTCCCAAAAATATGCGAACGAAGGTAAGAAATCTCTATCGAGTCCTGGAATACGAAAAAGGCATTCGCACGCTGACCGGAAGCGATGCGGAATATGCGCAGTGGATCTACTGCCACCAGGGCAAAATTGGAACTTCCAAAGTGCTGATCGAAGAGGGCCAGGAAATACAAGTCATTGACGGGCCGCTTCTGGACTGCAAAGGAACCATTATCAAGCTGGACAAACACAAACACCGCGCCATGGTCGTATTCTCTTTTGATGGTCAGAAAAGAATCGTGTCTATCAGCGTGGAATGCGTGTTGCCTATAGAGAGTAAATCTGAAAACCGAAACGTGTCATAAGAATGTTCATATAAAATGCTGGATCGAGAACAAGACTTCCTCGGATGAATCATCGCCTCGTGTGTGTTCAATAAGTGAGAAGCTGTATCAATATTATGGTCGGGCAAAGTATTAAATTCTTTGTCGGTCGAAGACATGCAGAGAAACATGCGAAGTAAGCGAAAGGGTTATTAAAATTATGGGAAAGAGAATCTACCTTTCTTCACCTCATATGAGCGAAGAAGGTTATGAACAGCAATTCATCAAGGAAACTTTTGATACGAACTGGATCGCCCCTCTTGGGAAAAATGTTAATGAATTTGAAAAGGAACTGGCAAACTATGTTGGTATAGGACATGCTGCAGCACTTTCGGCTGGTACCGCCGCCATCCATCTTGCGTTGAAGGCCGCCGGCGTAAAGGCTGGAAATATCGACTTCTGCCCGTCACTTACTTTCTTAGCGACTGCCAATCCTATCATCTACCAGAACGCAATCCTGTCTTTATTGACAGCGACTTCGGGACTTTGAACATGAGTCCTGAATTATTTGAAAAAGCATTCGAGAAGTATACTCCCATAGCAGTCCTCATTTGATGAATAAGAATTTGTTAATACTTGGCGCAGGCGGTCACGAAAGAGCTGTAAAGGAAATTGCTGAAGCAATGGGCACTTTTGAAAAAATTGATTTTCTTAATGATCATTCAGAACTGGCGATTGGCAGCTTAGCAGACAACGAAAAACTAGCCGGCAAATACAGCTATGCGTTTCCAGCTTTTGGAGATAGCAAGTTTAGAATGAGATGGATGGAGAAGCTTGAAGAAAACTGCTTCACGATACCAGTATTGGTTCACCCAAGTGCATTCATAAGTCCCTCAGCTTCAGTTTATCCAGATTCGGTAATTGAAGCCAGAGCAAGTATAAATACAAATACCATTATCGAGCGAGGCTGTATAATTGATTTGAAAATGAAGGTGACGGGTTTGAGACTTGAGTTGTTTAGTTTCGATATATAGGGATTTAGTAGGAAGTAGTGATATCAATGGTTTGGACATGCTCGGATTGATTTAATTGTGGCACGAAGTGAGTATGTAGTAAGATTGAATTTTTGAAGGTGAGGTCTTGAATAATGAGCAAAAAAATTTGGCTTTCATCACCCCATATGAGCGATGAAGGATATGAAATGGAATATATAAAGGAAGCATTTGATACTAATTGGATCGCTCCACTTGGGCCAAATGTAAATGGATTTGAGAAGGAACTAGCGGCAAAGGTAGGTGCTGGACATGCTGTAGCGTTAACCACTGGGACAGCTGCTATTCATATGGCACTTAAGGCTATAGGAGTTGGGAAAGGTGATATAGTTTTCTGTCAAACACTTACGTTCTCCGCTACTGCAAATCCGATTATTTATCAGAATGCAATTCCTGTTTTTATAGATAGTGATTTTGAAACTTGGAATATGGATCCGGTAGCGTTGGAAAGAGCTTTTGATAAGTATCCGAATGTAAAGGCAGTTTTAGTAGTTCATCTTTATGGTCTTTCGGCAGATATGGATAAGATTGTTGAGCTTTGTAAGAAGTATAATGTGCCATTAATTGAAGATGCAGCTGAGTCTTTAGGGTCTTACTATAAAGGAAAGCATACTGGTACTTTTGGAGATTATGGAATCTTTTCATTTAATGGAAATAAGATTATTACTACTTCTGGTGGTGGGATGCTTGTAAGTAATAATGAAGAGAGAATTGCTAAAGTAAGGTTTTGGGTAACGCAGTCAAGAGATCAAGCAAGGCACTATCAACATAGTGAATTAGGATTTAATTATCGTATGAGCAATGTTGTTGCTGGGATTGGTAGAGGTCAGCTTAAGATTTTAGATGCAAGAGTTGAAAAGAAAAATTACATCTTTCAGTTTTACAAGAGAGAATTGGGACAACTTGAAGGTGTTGAGTTCATGCCTATAAATGAGTGGAATGAGCCGAACTGTTGGCTTAGCTGTATGACGGTTACGGATAAAGTTAGACCACTTGATATTATGGAGGCACTTGAAGCTCAGAATATTGAATCAAGACCGATTTGGAAGCCAATGCATATGCAACCTTTCTTTGAGAAGTATGATTTCGTTGGTGATGGGGTGTCAGAGAAGTTATTTGAGAGTGGTGTTTGCTTGCCAAGTGATACGAAGATGACAGATGAGGATTTGAAGAGAATAGTGAATATCATTAAAGGGTTGTGGTGTAGAGATGCAGACTGAGATTAGACCAAACAGAAAGCTACCGGTGCAGTATCCTCCTAAGGGTGGTATTTATAGAAGTTATATAAAGAGACCTATGGATTTTATGTTATCTTTAATTGCAATTATAGTTCTTAGTCCAGTTTTATTGGTTGTGGCGTTGTTAGTTAGAATCAAGTTAGGCAGTCTAGTTATTTTTAAACAGAAAAGACCTGGGTTGAATGAGAAGATATTTACTATCTATAAATTCAGGACAATGATGGACAATCGTGATGAAAATGGTGATTTACTTCCTGACGAAGTTAGATTTACTAGATTTGGGAAGTTTTTAAGATCGACATCACTTGATGAGCTGCCAGAGCTTTTTAACATTCTTGTTGGAGATATGTCAATCATAGGTCCTAGACCATTATTAGTACAATATTTACCACTATACAATGAATACCAAGAACGACGACATGAGGTTAGACCAGGTCTTTCGGGTTTGGCGCAGGTTAGTGGCAGAAATGCTATTAGTTGGGAGGACAAGTTTAATCTTGATGTAAAGTATGTAGATAAAATTACTTTTATTGGTGATTGGAAGATTATTTTTTTAACCATTAAGAAAGTCTTTGTAAGGGAAGGTATCAATTCTGATTCTGTAGCAACAATGGAGCCTTTTAAGGGGAGTGTTGAGATATGAAGGACAAACTTCTAATAATAGGTGCGAGTGGACATGGAAAAGTAATTGCTGACATCGCGTTAAAAATGTATAGATGGCAAAGCATTGCTTTTCTAGACGATGATGAAAGTATTAAGTCATCAATGGAATTAGAAGTGATAGGCAAATCTGCTGATGCCTTTAAATATATTAAGGATTACCAAATCTTCGTTGGTATCGGTAATAATGTAACACGAGAGAAAATCCAAGAGAGACTTAAAGCTGAAGGTGCAAGTATACCTACATTAATACATCCAAATGCAATTATTGGTGAAGAAGTTGAAACTGGAATAGGAACAGTTATTATGGCAGGAGTAGTGATTAATTGCTGCACTAGAATTGGAAGAGGTTGCATCATTAATACTGGAGTGACAATAGATCATGATAATGTGATTGAAGATTTTGTTCATATATCACCTGGTGTACACTTAGCTGGTACAGTGAAAGTTGGTAAAGGGACATGGCTAGGTATTGGAAGTGTAGTAAGCAATAATGTAAATATCATCAGTGGGTGCAAAGTCGGAGCAGGTGCTGTGGTGGTTAAGGATATAAATGAAGAGGGGACATATGTTGGGATTCCAGCGAGGAGAGTATAGTTGATGAAGAAAATTTTGATACTTGCAAATTTTGATCTGGGGTTATATAGTTTCCGAAAAGAATTGATACAGGCGCTTATGGATAAAGGTAACAAAGTTTATATTTCCCTGCCATATGGCGAACTGGTTGACAAATTGGTGGATATGGGCTGTGAATTTATCGATACACTTGTTGACAGGAGAGGAATAAATCCACTGACGGATATGAAGCTTCTCCTAGCTTACAGGCAAATAATGAAGAAAGTAAAACCAGATATGGTTATTACATATACGGTTAAACCAAACATATATGGGGGTTTATTATGCAGACTTTATAAGATACCATATGCTACAAATATAACAGGACTCGGAACTGGATTTCAAAAAGATGGATTGTTGAGAAAATTTATTGTTTTTTTATATAAAAGCTCTTTGAGAAAAGTAGGAGCAGTATTATTTGAGAATGCTGGGGACAAGCAAGTTTTTGTGGATAACAATATTGTAACTGAAAGCAAAGGTGCTGTGCTGAATGGCGCAGGGGTAAATATTGAGGAATATTCATTTACACCTATGCCTGTCAGTGAAACAATACGCTTTCTTTTTATAGGAAGGATTATGAAAGAAAAAGGTGTTGACGAGCTCTTTGAAGCTGCAAAAAGAATCAAGGCAGAGTTTAGTAATGTAGAGTTTGATATTGTAGGACCTTTTGAGGATAGCTATGAAAAGAAAGTTAAAGAGCTGGAACATGATGGGATAATTAATTTTTATGGGTATCAGACTGATGTAAAACCATATATAAGACAGGCTCATTGTTTTGTGCTTCCTTCTTATCATGAAGGGATGGCAAATACATTGCTTGAGTGCGCATCAATAGGAAGACCGTTGATTACCAGTGATATTTATGGGTGCAGAGAAGCTGTTAAGGATGGAGAAAATGGATTTTTGTGCGAGGTTGGGAATAGCGATAGTTTGTATTTGACGATAAGGCAGTTTATAGAGTTGGACGAGGAGAAAAGGGTTCGGATGGGTAGAGAGAGTAGACTGCATGTGGAGAATGTGTTTGATAAGAGAGTGGTTGTGGAGAAGACGATGGGTGTTATTAATGGGTGTTATTAATGGGTGTTATTAATGGGTGTTTGTAGAGAGGGTGTTATCAAAATGGAGCCAATAAGAATTTTACAGGTTGTAACTCATATGAACCGTGGTGGTGCAGAAACTATGTTGATGAATTACTATCGTAACATTGATAGAACAAAAATTCAGTTTGATTTTTTGGCACATAGAAGTGAACCCAAAGCTTATGATGACGAAATAAGAGCATTAGGTGGCAGGATTTATCATTTATCCCCAGTTGATCCATTTGGATTTAACGGATATAAAAAAGAACTTAAAAAGTTTTTTGCAGAACATAAAGAATATAAAATCGTTCATGCGCATCTGGATACACTTAGTACCTATGTATTGAATGTAGCAAAAGAAGCTGGAGTTACTGTAAGAATTGCACACAGTCATAATACAAAAATGGATTTTGATTTTAAGTTTCCCATTAGATTGTATTCAAAGCTAAAGCTTAAAAAAACTGCAAATCAATATTTTGCTTGTGGTAAAGACGCTGGAAAATGGCTTTTTGGTAGTAAGGAAATTGATAATGTTACCATACTAAACAATGCAATCGATGTGAAAGGATATAAATATGATCAACAAAAGGCATTAGAAGTAAAAAGAAGCTTAAATATAGAAGATAAATTTGTTATTGGTCATATTGGAAGATTTTATAAGCAGAAGAACCATGAATTTTTAATTGATATATTTTATGAAGTGTATAAGAAAAACAAGCAATCAGTTTTGTTATTGGTTGGAGATGGAGTTTTAAAACCACAGATAATTGAAAAAGTTTCAAAACTTAATTTGAGTGAGAATGTTAAATTTTTAGGTGTAAGAAGTGATGTAGCAGATTTAGTACAAGCTTTTGATGTTTTTCTATTTCCCTCTTTATATGAAGGTCTGCCGGTTACGTTGATAGAGGCACAGGCAGCTGGTTTGAAATGTATTGTCAGTGATTGTATAACAAATGAGTGTGATTTGACTGGTAATATGAAATTTTTGAATTTGAAAGACTCACCTGAAAAATGGGCTGAGAAAGTTTTATCCGAATATGAAGGTTTCGTGAAGACAGATACATCAGAATTCATTAAAAGAGGGGGTTTTGATGTTAGAGAAAATGTAAAATGGTTAGAAGAATTTTATCTTACAGAATGGAGAAAGTAGTATGAGTATCATATCATATTTTAAAGATATGGTCAGAACAATAACTGGTGAAGCGACAACTAAAAAATTAATTAAAAGAGGATTAAAGGTTGGCGAAAAATTTAATCGTCAACAGGGATGTTTTATAGATCCGACACATTGTTGGCTTGTAGAAATAGGTAATAATGTAACCTTTTCCGTAAGAGTTACAATCTTAGCGCATGATGCAAGTACAAAAAAACTTATAGGTTATACAAAATTGGGTAAAGTTAAAATAGGCAATAATGTATTTATTGGTGCCAATGCTACAATCCTACCTAATGTGATTATTGGAAACAACAGTATAGTAGGCGCTAATAGCATAGTAACAAGGGATGTTCCTCCTGACTGTTTAGTTGCCGGTAATCCGGCAAAGGTAATATGTAAAATTGAAGATTACACTAAAAAGAATCAAGAGATTCTCATAAACAATCCTGTTTTTAATGAAAGCTATGTAATGAACAATGGATTAACAGAAGAAAAAAAAGAAGAAATGAAAGAAAAGTTAGAAGGAAAAATAGGATACATCATTTAAAAGGGAGGGGTTTAAGTGCCGTTACTTACTGTTTTTACACCTACATATAATAGAGCATACTGTTTGAATAAATGTTACGAAAGTTTATTAAGACAAACGAGTAAAGATTTTGCTTGGATTATTATTGATGATGGTTCTACTGACAATACTAAAACAATAGTTAGTCAATGGATTAATGAAAAGAAAATTATTATTCAATATTATTACCAGGAAAACCAAGGCATGCATGGTGCACATAATACTGCGTATGAATTGTGTGAAACTGAACTCAATGTGTGCATCGATTCAGATGACTACATGACAGATAACGCTGTAGAATTAATCGTTGAATTTTGGAATGCAAACAAAAAAAATAACTATGCAGGTATAATAGCGTTGGATTGCTTTGCAAATGGAGAAGTTGTTGGTAAAAAATTACCAAGTCAAAAAGAAATAACATTAGGCGAATATTATTATTCAGCTAGTGGTTACGGAGACAAAAAGTTAGTTTATAGAACTGTTGTCATAAAAAAATACCCTCCATACCCTGTGTTTTTGAATGAAAAATATAGTCCACTAAGTTATAAATACTTACTGGTTGACCAAGAATATAAACTATTGATTATGAATAAAAAGCTGTGTGTAGTTGAATATATGGAAGATGGTTCGAGTTTAAATATTTTTAATCAATATAGAAAGAATCCAAAGGGGTTCGCAGAGTATAGAAAAACTGCTATGCTCTGTGCACCTAATTATAAGCGCAAATTTGTAGAATGTGTCCATTATGTATCAAGCAGTATAATATGTAAAAATAAGTATTTTTTACGGAAATCACCTTGTAAGATTACAACTTTTTTAGCAATACCATTTGGATTTATATTGTATTTATATATAATAAACACTTCTAAAAAATAGTAATTAAGGGGATAATTAAATGACAGTATGGTGTTTGGCGTTAGTAACAACATTCGTAATTTCTGCTTTTGCGAGAAAAATATCATGTAGAGTTACGATAGAAGGAAGAATAAAAAATATTCCAATCAAAATATTTGTTTTAATGTCTGTAGTTCCTGTTTACTAATAAACATCTATATTAGAATTAGAGTAATATTTATTGATATAACTAAAGGGGTTAAGAAATGATTAAAAAACATGTTTTACAAGTGGTTGGCACTATGAATTGTGGTGGCGCTGAATCAATGATAATGAATATATTCAGAAAGATCGATAAAGAGAAGTTTCAATTTCACTTTTTATATTATACTAGTGATAAATGCTATTATGATGACGAGATTAGGTATTTAGGAGGGATAATACATAGAGTGAATTTTTCCTCCGGTTTGAGTAAAATATTGATTATTAAGAGGTTGAAGGGTTTGATGAAAAAGGAATCAATAGACGTGGTTCATGCACACACTTCATTATCTATCGGAGTAGTAATGTATGCCGCAAAAAGAGCAGGAGTACCAATAAGAATTGCACATTCTCATACTACAGTTGATTCGCGAAAGCCTTCTTTCTTAAGGAATATGTATGGTGTTGTTATGAGAAATCTAATAAAAAAAAATAGCAATTGCTATTTAATGTGTGGTAAAGAAGCCGGTCAGTTTTTGTATGGCTATGACTATCTGATAAAGGCAAAACTTTTACCTAATGCAATTGATTTAAATGAATACAATGTTTCTAGGGATATTATAGATAAAGCGATGGACTCTTTATCTATAGCTAAGGATACGCTAATTATTGGACAGGTAGGGACTTTTAAAGAAACAAAAAACCACAACTTCACAATAAAAATTGCCAGCGAGCTGAAAAACAGAGGAATTAATTATAAAATATTATTCGCCGGAGAGGGTGAGCTGATGAATAATTGTATCGATTATACTAAACAGTTAGATGTAGAAGAGAGTATTGTTTTTTTAGGTAATCGATCAGATATACATATTTTGATGAATGTATTTGATGTAATGATTATGCCATCATTATATGAGGGCTTACCTGTAACATTAGTTGAGGCACAAGCAGCTGGCATACCTTCAGTTATTTCGGATAATATCTCCAGAGAATGTGACATGGGACTTGATTTGATAACATTTTTATCTTTGCATGATTCGATATCTAGTTGGACTGACAATATTATAAAAGTAAGCAATAGAGAAAGAATAGGTGCAAAGACAATTGAAACAAAAATAAAAACAAAGGGTTATTCAATAGAAGAATCTGTTAAATTAGTGAGTGAGATTTACTATGGAAGATAGAAGATATAGAGATAAAAAAAAGGGAATTGATAGATTAATATTATTTGAGTTTATATTAGCATTCAGTAGTATATATGCTATATTTTGTTTGTACTATGAGACAACAGAGAATCAACAAGATCTTATAATTAAATCTTGGGGTTGGATATCAATTATATTATTATTAATCAGCTCAGTGGAATTGATCAATAAAAGTGGCTCTTTTTTTAATGCATATTTTATATATATAATAGTTGCATATTTTTATTGGTTAGGTTCATTATTTTTGAAAGCTTGGAATCTAGAACCAGAAAAAAGTGTTTTATTATGGTTTTCTTCTCAGGAGTTAATTCAGCCAGTAGTTTATTCAGTCATGGGATTCGGATTAATGCAATTGGCAACTATCTTATATACGAGAAAAACTCCCGAAAATACAGCTTTTTGTCATAACATAACTATTAAAAATATACATTATAAAAATTCTGTATTAATCACCAGCATAATATTCTTAATAATATCTACACCTGTATACTACAATGAGTTGATTGGTAATGCTATACAGTCGATTACTTATGGCTATGGCTCTTTATATGTTGCTAAGGATTCAACATCGGTTAGTAATATAATAAGTTCGCTAAGAACATTTTTTGTTCCGGGATTATATTTATTATTTTCTGTTAAAAAAGAGTCTAAAATAGTACGTAAATTTATTTCTATTGTAGTTATAGTTAATGTTTTATTAAGTTTTATCTCTGGTGGAAGAAGTGAAGGATTTATATTAATTTTAAGCTTTTTATGGCTGAATCATGTACAAATTAAGCCTTTTAAAAGAAATAATATTAAAGCATTAATATTAACTATCACATTAATGCTTTTATCAGTAACGATCATTGAATACAGAGGCACAACAAATAAGACAGTTATTGTATTTTTTAACTTGGTTATTAATAATATTGGTAAAGATAATTTTATTATTACTTTTATTAATGAATTGGGATATAGTATCTATCCTATTATAAAAACTATGCAAATAGTACCCCAAATTCAGGAGATTTCATATGGTTTTTCGTACTTATCAAGTTTACTTGCAATTATACCAAAATTATTTTTAGGGGGATTTTCCTTTGCTAAGTATGCGGCGTTGGATATATGGTTAATGAATGTACTAAATCTAAATTATGGCCCCGGATTTTCTTTGATAGCAGAAACATATTATAATTTTGGTTGGTTCGGTTTAATATTGATGAACATATGGGGTAAAGTGTTTGTTCGAATATTTAGCAATAAGTTTGAAGGAGATAAAGCAATAGTCAAAAACGCTTTAATAGCTATAATGTTATACTATTTATTAATGACTACACGTTTTCCATTGCTTTTGACAATTAGAAGTGTTTTTTATGGCGTCATTATACCAATATTGATGATAAATACATTGTTTGTTTCTAAAAACAAAGAACAATTAATAACATAATTGCATGAAGAATGAAAACGTAGCTAAGATTAAAAAATCAAAATTATTTGAACTGTAAAATCTAATAATTATTAATGACCATAATAAATGTTGCTTTTTAACTTAATGTAAGTTTAGTATTACAAACATAATCAAGTGATGTATAGGAATATTTAAATGTTAAAGTGGACTTTTTATTGATTTGCTATCGTTAAATTTGCACAGCGGGTCAGTGTTAAAATTTCGGACAGTTTGGTAAGATACAAGCAAAGACAAAGGAGCTTATCAAAATGCCAACAAATCGCAGAAAATATGATGAAGATTTCAAAAAACGTGCTGTTCGCATGAGTTACAGCAGTGAGCGGCCGGTGACGGAAGTTGCCAAGAGCTTGGGAATCACCTCCAATATGATTTATATCTGGCGTAAAAAATATACACCAGAAGGCGACAAGACGAAGATGGCGCAGCAACAGGAAGATGTGAGCGGGCTGCGAAGCCGGATTG
>Ga0123339_10002063_pt1 | contig 13661 bp, 14 predicted proteins | sample lystaG_FD_89956 | JGI IMG/M metagenome (GOLD analysis project Ga0123339, IMG submission 89956) | Glacier valley bacterial and archeal communities from Borup Fiord, Nunavut, Canada, to study Microbial Dark Matter (Phase II) -... | ecosystem: Environmental > Aquatic > Freshwater > Ice > Glacier ... | reverse complement strand
GCGCTGGGGGGGCTGCTGGCCGATTTGGTGGGCGCGCTCAACGTGGCGCTCGAGGGCATTATGCTTATGGGCGCGCTCACCGGGGTGCTGGTATCCTCGGTGGCTCCGTGGTGGGTGGCGCTGCTGGGTGCGGTGCTGGTCGGAATGCTGCTGGGAGGCACGATGGCGCTTTTTCACCTGCGCTACAAGGCCGATGTAGTGCTGGTGGGCACCGCGCTCAACATCGCCTCGGCGGGACTGACCGTGTTTTTGCTGGCCAGGGCTACTGGGGGCGACAAGGGGTCCTCGGTCAACCTGAGTTCCCAGGCCATTCCCGCGCTCGACCTGTCCGGGCTGGCAGGGGTGCCGTGGATGGGTCCGGCGCTCGAGCGCTCTCTCTCGGGGCACTCCTGGCTCACCTGGTCCACGGTACTGCTGACCGCGCTGCTGTGGTTTTTTCTGTACCGCACCGCCCAGGGCTTGCGCTTGCGGGCGGTGGGCGAGTACGCCCCGGCAGCGGAGGCGGCGGGTATTTCGGCCAATCTATATCGGGGCTGGGGACTGGTCGCCTCGGGGGCGCTGGCCGGTCTGGCCGGGGTGCAGCTCGCCATGTTCAACTATGTCGGTTTCACCCGCGACATGACCGCTGGGCGGGGATTTATCGCTCTGGGCGCGGTGTTGCTGGGCGCGCGTCACCCGGTGGGCACCGCGCTCGCGGCGCTGCTGTTCGGCACCTTCGAGGCCCTTTCGGTGGCCCTGCCCGGCCTCTTTGCCTGGATTCCGGGCGAGCTGATTCATTCCCTGCCTTTCGCGGTGACGATTCTGGCCCTGGTTCTCTACGCCCAGCGGACCCGCCGGAAGGTACGACAGCGGGTGGGGAAGACGCTTAGGGTCGAGGCAGAGGGCGGGGGATGACGCTCGAGAGAACGAACAATTCAGTCTCAGGGGTCGAGTCGTCCACTGCGGGGGAGGCTGCATGATTCTGGGTATAGATGTCGGAACCACGGCGGTCAAGGCGGTGCTGCTCGAGGAGAACACCGGGGTTCTGGACGGCGTGGAGGTGGCCCACGAGGTCCAGTGTCCACATCCCGGCTGGGCCGAGCAGTGGCCCGAGGACGGATGGAACGGCTGGGTGAAAGCAGTGTGTCCGCTCACGGCGCGCTGGGGTAACGCCATAAGCGGTGTTCGCCACTCAACTCGAGGTTCACGTCGTACTCAGCGGTGGTTTCACCGATTCTGCCGTGAATATTCATCTTTTTAGTGTGCGCCCCAATTCGGCAAAATTCCCGAGCGCTACCTGTTACCTGTGCAAGCTCGAGGGCAAAGCACGAGAACTCCGCGAATACTGGACTATTGCGCCGCAAACCTCGAGGCGCTGTATCCTGTTCTGCTCGAGGTGGTGAGCGCAGGGCCAAAGGTGGAACCCCCATGACCTGGACTCGAGAACTCTTCGGTACCCCCAAGCCTATCATCGCCATGCTCCACCTTCAGGCCCTTCCGGGTGACCCGCATTACGACGAGCGGGGGGGAATGCGCCGGGTGCTGGACGCCGCTCATCAAGAGCTGGTGAACCTTCAGGCGGGGGGGGTGGACGGCATCTTGTTTTCCAACGAGTTCAGCCTGCCCTACCTGACCCGCGTGGCCCCCGCGACGGGCGCAGCCATGTCCAGGGTCATCGGTGAGCTGAAGAGAGAGATTGCAGTGCCCTACGGCGTCAACGTGCTCTGGGACCCGCTGGCCAGCCTCGACGTGGCGGTGGCCACCGAAGCCGCGTTCGTGCGCGAAGTGTTCACCGGTGTCTACGCCAGCGATTTTGGTTTGTGGAACACGAATGTCGGTGAGGTGTACCGCCACCGCCGTCATCTGGGTGGGGGACACATCCGGCTGCTGTTCAACATCGTTCCCGAAGCGGCCCGCTATCTGGCCGACCGCAGCATCGAGGACATCGCCCGCAGCACGGTGTTCAACAACCGCCCCGACGCCCTGTGCGTCTCTGGTCTCACGGCGGGCAGCGAGACCGACCCTCAGCTTCTCGAGCGGGTCAAGCGCACGGTGCCCCAGACTATCGTTTTGGCCAACACGGGCGTTCACCTGGGCAATGTCGCCCAGCAACTGGGCGTAGCCGATGGCGCGGTGGTAGGAACCACCTTCAAGCGCGACGGGGTGTTCGACAACGAGGTGGACCCCAAGCGCGTGCAGGCGTTTATGCAGAGGGTCCGAGAGGTGCGTGCTGAGGTCCGTGCATCCACGGAAGCACACCTTTGAAGCGTTTAAAGCATTTTTCACTGCCATTGCACCACTTTCGCTACGCTCCAGTCGTTCCATTCTCGTGAAAAACGCCTTCCCGTTGCTACTCCTGTTAGTCGGGAAGTATCTCGCTCACGCTCAATACTTCCGCAAAATGTTTTATGGAACAGTGACGGTCCGGGGTGAGCCACCTTGACGCTTTCGAGGGTTCGTCGCTCGAGCAGCGGAGAGGCTCGGCCATTCCGAGCAGGTTAGTGCCTGACGACTCTTGACTTCACCCCGCACGCCTGTTTGGGTTCAGCGCAGGGAACGCGCCCAGTCCGCTGCGCCAATCAGCCCCGCATCCGCGCCTAGTTCGGCTCGAGCCACCGCTGGCCCGTACTCGAGCGCGTTTTCCAGACGTTTCAAAAAGCCCGGCGCTAGACCCAATCCACCCCCCACCACCACACGCTCGAGCGAGAGCAGTTTGAAGGCGTCGAAAAGCTTTCCCGAGATGAGCTGTGCCGCGCGCTCGAGCGTGGCTTCCGCGTCCGGGTCGGTGCTGGCGTGCTCGAGCACGTCCCTGGCGTCCCTCCAGCCCCGCCCGAGCGCGTATTCACCCAATACCTTTCCCGAAGCCATGAACTCGAGCGGGGTTCCGTCCTCGAGCCGGGTAAAGCCCAGCTCAGCGCCCTCGAGCAAACGGCCCTCCAGCACCAGACCCGCGCCCACACCGGTGGAGATGGTCACGAACATCATCCGGCTCGAGCCAATCCCTGCCCCATAGCGGTATTCTCCCCAGGCGGCGGCGTCCGCGTCGTTCAGAACCGCCGTGAGCTTTCCGGTGGCCCGCTCGAGCATCCCTTCGAGGTCCACCTCGGTCCAGGGCAGGGTTCGCTGGTTGGGAGCCGTGACCCGCCCCCGCTGCACATGTCCGGTGGCCGCGACGGCGACGCGAGACGCGCGCTCGAGCCAGTCGGTGGCAAGCTCGAGCAAGGTGTGTACGATGTTTTCGGGGGTGCGGTTCGCGGGCGTGAGGGTCTGACGGCGCTCGAGCACGTTCTGGCCCACGACCAGCGCAGCGGCCAGCTTGGTTCCTCCCAGGTCAAAAGCGAGGACGACCTCGGAATCACGGTCCGGTGTAAAATCGCGTTCAAACATCTTGCACCTCGAGCGGAAACACCCCGGTGAACAGCCGGGGCCAGGCGAGGTATGAGCCGTTCCACTCGAGTTTGAGGTTTGGATAGTGTAGGGCGAAGTGGCGATTCCACAGCTCGAGCGCAGCGGGTTTCATGCGGGCTTCCACCTCGGATTCCGCTCGAGCCTTCAGGTGGCCCAGGTCATAAATGCTGGGCCGCTCGAGCGCGTTCCAGACTTGTGAACGAACCTCGCCCTGATAAATCCAGTCGTCGGTCAGTCTCGAGAACAGCGCCTGCACCCTAGCGCGTTCATTTCGGCCCTCGAGCACGCAAATCGCCGTGGCAATGGCGCTGCCCAGCGCGTTCCCGGCGGTGTTCCAGGCCGCATAACCCAGTAGTTTGTGCAGCGGGGCGCGCTCGAGCAGGGTCATCAGCCGCCGCTCCGCCCCGTTGGGATAGGCCACGTCGGCCAGGGCGCAGATTTCAAAGCGCTCGAGCGCCTCGGAGAGCCTGCGGGCGAAGGCGGGCAGCGCCCTGGCGGGGGTGTCCACCGTGGCGTAATCGGGTTGCGCCTGACCCTGCGTCACGGCGGGCGCGTTCACAAACAGGGTGAACGCTGCCTCAATCGCACTCGAGACCTCCTCGCAGCCGCAGGCCCGCAGGTGCGCCCCCACCAGCTCACCCAGCGGACGGTCCTCATAGAGCGTGGTCGCGGCAGGCGAAAGGTGTGATGGGTAGACGACCTTCACTGGCACGCGCTTTTCTTTCAAAATGGCTCGAGCGAACAGGCAGGCGGATACCTCGTCGGCACCGGGGTAAATTTCGGCGCGGCTCCACAGCCCCCCCGCGTCCAGCGCCGCCTCGAGCCTGCGGCGGTCCCGCGCCGCCAGACCGTACTCGGAGGTGTCGTCCAGGGTCAGGTGCAGCCGCTCGAGCACGCCCTCCTCGAGCAACCTTATGGCTGCGTGGTGCAGGCGGTGGTTTCGCTCCCGCGTGCCCAGCCAGTCCTCGAGAATACCCTCTGGAACGGCGTTTCTGGCCTGCTCGAGCCTGTTTCTGTCGCCACCTCGCTCAGCGCGGTCAGTCCATTCGGAGACCTCGCGGAGCTGCGGCCCCCACTGCCCGTAGTACGGCTTCTCCTCGAGCGGGTCGTCGTCGTGTCCCACCCGCACAATCACGCCGTGCGCCAGAATTCGCAGCTCAGGATGCGTGGTTTTGATGTCCCTTAAAACCTCGAGCCGGGAAAGTGCCTCCTCGAGCGAATCCGAAACTCTGCGCGCCGGAATCAGGCCGCCCAGGGTCAACATCTCGAGGCTGACGATGAGGGCGTCGGCTTGTGGGGCGTGTATGAAAAGCCAGTCGCGCAGCCCGCCTAAGTCAGCGGGCAAGTTGAGCTTGTTCAGCAGCTCGAGCGGGGGCGAAAGTAGGGTAACACCCGCCGCTCGAGCCAGTTGGTGAGGCAGCTCGAGGGTGGGAGGGCGTGTGTCACAGGGGATGAGGAGGATGTTCATAAATTCAGACGGAAAGAAAGCTAAAAAATCTCTTGTTCAAAGCAGGAATATCTATCTCTCCCATTGCATAATCTCTAGCTGCCATATATTCGATGAAGAGCCGAGGCAGGCGAAAATTGTACTTCTCAACATAGTAGATTAAATCTGATACCCATACGAACTTCCCATCACTATAATAAGCTATTGAAACATTGTAAAAATGTTCATAAGCGATGTAGTCGTAGGCAAAAGCCATAAAGCCATGAACTTTGTATCCAGACCGCATATAACTTAGGATAGCTTTTTTCTCAATCTCTGTGTAAGGATAGCCAATATACAGTTGGATGACCCGCCCAGCGCCACCCATCCCTATCTGCGTGATTAAAGGTGCATTATATGTCTCACTAAGCCAAAGTAAGCCCTGAGGTTTGTCTTCATCCGCCATAATTACAGTTTAATCCTTGAGCACCACTTGGTTGTACCGTGAAGGCAGTGAAGCTGCTTAACCTTTAATCCAGTTCTCAAGCTTCAAACCCTCGAGAACTCGCTTTCGTTGTTCGTGACCAGGGTCGCGCCCAGTTCGAGCGCGTTGATAGGATGGATTAAGTGTACATCTATGAGATAAGCGGGGCAAAATCACCCGGACTTAAGCATTCGAGTTCATTTTCCATCGCCTTCATCGGATACACGTTCCGCGTCTTCAAATACCCCAGTCCATTCCCTCTCTTGCTGTTGGTCGGGTTGATTGCGCTCGAGTTCACCGTCCCACTCTGGGAGTTCCTCGAGCCAGCTTTTCCAAAAAACCCGCCTTTGCTCGAGCGTGGATGGCTTTTTCAGACTTACCCAATCCCGCTCATCTGGCTCCATTGGCTGATTGCGCTCAGTTGGACCCTCGAATAGCTCGAGGGGGTTGAACAAATTTTTCCAGGGTTCATCGCACATCGCACCAGCGTACTACTCGAGCGCTCAGCCCTTCACCGCACCGTCCAGACCACGCAGGAAATGGCGCTGGGCGGCCAAAAAGATGAGCAGCACCGGAAGCATCATAATCATCGCACCCGCCGCGATGTTGAAGGGGTCGTAGTTGAACTGCCCCTTGAGTTTGAGCACCGCCACCGCTAAGGGCTGCAAATCCTCGTTGGTGATGAGCGCCAGGCTGGGCCAGAAGTAGTCGTTCCAACTGCCCACCAGTGTGAATATCCCCAGCGCGGTGAGCGACGGAACCGAGAGCGGCAGCATGACCTTGCGCCAGATTTGCAGTTCGGTGGCCCCGTCAATGCGCGCCGCCTCGAGCAGGGTTTCGGGGATGCTCAGGTACGCCCCGCGCATCACGAAGATGCCGAAGGCCGTGGAAATCACTGGCAGCACCACGCCCGCGTAGGTTCCCAGCAGTCCCAGGTTCTTGAGGGTGATGATGTTGACGATAAAACTCGTCTCGGAGGGCAACACCAACGTGGACAGCACGACCGCGAAAATCAAATCGCGGCCCAGAAAGCGCATCCGGGCCAGCGGATACGCAGCCAGCGAAGCCACCAAGAGCGTGCCGACGACGGTGGCGCTCGAGAGGATGACCGAATTGAGCACATACTTGCCCAGCGAAAAAGTTCTGTAGACCTCGAAGAAGTTGTTCAGGGTCAGGTGGCGTGGAAACAGGCTCGAGGGAAAGTCGTAGATGCTGGTGCCGCTCGAGACGGTCTTGTCGGTGAGCGAGATGGCAAAAGTCCACAGAAAGGGAAACACCGCGAAGAGCAGCACCGCGCCGAGCAGCACGTAAGTCCAGACCACACTTAAGCCCCTGGTCACTCGAGCGCGGGACAGCGGGCGCGTTCTTGGGGGTAGGCGCTCAGCGCGGGTCACGAGGTGCTCCCCATCTCCCCATCTCCCCCCACTCGAGGACCAAAAACAGACTCAGCCACTCGAGCGCTCACTTGCCCTCCCGGTAATTCTCTCGAGTCAGCCGGAAGTTCACAAAGCTCAGCAAAAATCCAATCAAGGCTACGCCCATGCCCGCCGCCGCGCCCTGGCCGTAGTTGAACTGCTTGAAAGCCTTGTCGTAGACGTAAAAAAGCGCGGTGTAGGTGCTGTTGATGGGGCCGCCACCGGTGAACACGATGATTTCGGCCAGCACCCGCAGCGCGCCCAGGGTGGAAATCAGCGAGCACACCAGCAGGGTTGGGCGCATCAGCGGCACGGTCACGCGCCAGAACACCTGCGCCTTCGTCGCGCCGTCGAGCCGCGCCGCTTCCTCGAGTTCGGCAGGAATGGATTGCAGGCCCGCCAGGTAGAGGACCATGTAGTAGCCAAACCCTTGCCAAAAGGTCACGAACATGATGGCCCACAGCGCGGTGTTCTCGTTGATGAGCCAACTGAAGGCACTCGAGCGCGACAGCAGTCCCAGCCCCTCGAGCATGGCGTTGAGCAGGCCGTCTTTGGCGTACACCCAGTCCCACATCACCGCCGCGAGAGAGAGGCTGGTGATGACCGGAACGTAGTAGCCCACCCGAAAGAGGGCGATGGCGGGCAGTTTCTGGTTGACCAGCACCGCCACCCCCAGCGAGGCGATTTGTAAAATCGGCACCACCAAAAGGTACTTGAGCGAGTTGAGAATCCCGGTCTGGTAAAGGGGGTCGGAAAAGACCACCCTGAAGTTCTCCAGGCCAATCCAGGAAGGTGGCTTTCCCGCGCCCAGCTCGAGCGCGGTGTACTTGGAAAAGCTCAGAAACACGCTGTAGAGCACTGGGTACAGCGTGAAGACCCCCAGCAGCAGCAGGGCCGGAAAGAGCATCGCGTAGGCGGTCAGGTGGGTTTGGGTGCGGTTCATAGGACTCGATAGAGGACTTTCGACGGTGGCTTATGGAAAAAGCGCTCGAGCGGGTCAACGTCTCGAGCGCACTCAGTGGTTATCAGCGCGTGGGTAACGAAAGCAGAAGCTCGAGCAGCCCTAAATCTCTGGTTCTATCTCCGGTCACTTTGCGTTGGCGTTCCAGAAAGCCACCGCCGCGTCCAACGCTTCTTTAGCGGTCTTCTTGCCCAGGAACGCGGCTTGGATGTTGTCGTTGAAAGCTTTGTAGACCACGTCGGTGTTCTTGGGCGAGGCGAAGCCGGGGTTGATGAGTTTGCCCGTTCCGGCGACCCTAGCGGTGGCCAGCTCGATGGGGTCCTGCGAGGTGGTCTTGAAGCTGGGGTCGTTTTGCGCGGCTTTGGTGGTGGGCACGATGGGCACCACGTTGGCGAACTTGACTTGGTTGGTGTTGTTGGTCATGAACAGCGCGAACAGCGCGGCTTCTTTGGGGTGCTTGCTGGCTTTGGGAATCACCAAGCTAAACGCGCCCCCGGTCTGTACTTTGGCCTTGCCCAGCGGCGCGCTCACCACCTTGATTTTGCCGTAGATGTCCTTGTTGCTGTCCTTGACCCGGTTCAGGGACTGCGGTCCCCCCACGATGAAGGCCACCTTGCCCTGCGAGAACAGCTCGTTGGTGAGCTGGAAGGCTTCCTTACGCAGCAAATCCTGCGGGATGTAGTCGGCTTTCATCAGGTCCACGTACTTCTGCACCAGCGCCACATGGGCGGGGCTGTTGAACACCGCCTGACCGCTCGAGTCGGTGATGGGCAGGCCATCGAGGTAAAAGTAACTCAGGAACGACGCGCCGTTGGGGTCGGCCACCGGGGGCAGCCAGCCGTAGCTGCCGGTCTTGTCTTTGACCGTCTTGGAGGCGGCAATCAGGTTATCCAGGGTCTTGATGCTCGAGGGATTGACCCCAGCTTTTTGCAGGAGTTCGGAGTTGTACATCATCACGCCCTGGTCCACGTAGCCGTACCAGGGGTAGCCGTAGAACTTGCCCTCCTGCTTAAAGATGTTGAGCACATTGGGCCAGTACAAGCGGTTGAGGGTCGAAAGGGGCGTCAGGTCGGTGATGGGAACCAGCAGGCCGGACTGCGCCGCCTGCGCGGTGGAGTCGTTCCAGAAGTTCACCACGTCTGGGGCCTGACCCAACGCGATGGTGGCCTGAAAGTCGCGCTGAATGGTGTCCTGCTTGTCCACCCACTTGACCGAGATGGTGGGGTTGGCTTTCTCGAAGTCCGAGATGACGCCCTTGAGGAAGTCGTCGAACTTGGGGCTGAGGTACCAGCTCCAGAACTCGATTTGAGTTTTTTGCTGGGCCAGGGCGCTCGAGGCGAGCAGGGTGAGGCTGACTAGGGCGAGTTTCTTGAACATGGTGGTTCCTCCGGGGAGTGGGAAGTCGGGAATGGGGAATCGGGAATGGGGAATGGGAGGGTAAACCGCTGAAGCTCGAGCTAAAAGCTAGGGCAAGCCCTCTGCTCTCTGCTCTCCGCCCTCTCGGGCGAAGCCCTAGACATTGCGGTCCGCCACCGCCGCCGCCGTGCGCTGGATGAATTCGCTCGAGTTGGGACGCCCCAGGGCCAGCAGCGAGAAGAGCAGGTCGAGCACCAGCAACTGGCCCAGCTTGGCCGAGACGGAGCCGCCGGACAGGGGATTCTCGCCCACCGAAGTGACCAAAACCTCGTGGGCCACCCCACCGAGTGGACTCTTCCCCCGCTGGGTCAGGGCCACGGTGAACGCGCCGCTCGAGCGGGCCTGCTCGAGCGCGCGCACGGTGTCCAGAGTGGTTCCCGAGCGGCTGATGGCCAGCGCCACGCAACCCGGCCCCAGCGTGGCCGCCGACATCGCCGCCAGGTGGGGGTCTACGTGTGCCCGCACGGTGTACCCCAAGCGCAGAAATTTGTAGGCGAAGTCCTGCGCGGTCACGCCCGACGCGCCCACCCCGTAAAAGTCCACCGTCCGCGCCTCGAGCAGCGCGCCTACGGTGCGGGCCACCGCCTGCGAGTCGAGCAGCTTCGCGGTGTCCTCGAGCGAGGTCTTGGCGTGGTGCAGCAGGTGCTCGAGCGCGCCCTGCGGCGTCTGGGGCGTGCCCACCGGCGCGAGCGAAGTGGGGCTGACCGCCAACTCGAAGGCCAGCGAGAGCTTGAAGTCCTGAAAGCTCGAGAAGCCCAGGTCGCGGCAGAAGCGAATCACGCTGGCTTCGGACGCACCCGCACCTTCGGCCAGCTCCATCACCGTTTGATACAGCACCTTGTCGGGCTGCTCGAGCGCGTAGTCGGCCACCCGCCGCAGCGCCGGGGTCAACCCCTGACCGGCGTTGCGTAAACTGGTCAGCGCGCTAGCGGGCATGGCTCACCGCCAGGGCGTCCACAAACCTGCGGGTGAGAAGCTCGAGCCGGGTCAGCGCGCTGCCCACCGTAACCGCGAAAGCTCCCGCCTCGAGCGCGGCCCTGGCTTGTTCCGGCGTGTGAATGCGCCCCTCGGCCACGGTGCGAACCCCCGCGCCCGCGAGTTGGCGCACGAGTTCGAGGTCGGGTCCCTCGAGCTGGGGCGAGTCCGGGGTGTAGCCCGAGAGCGTGGTGCCCACCAAATCGGCCCCCGCTTCCCAGGCGGCCAAGCCTTCGCCAAAGCTGGACACGTCGGCCATGACCAGCTTGCCTGCGGCGTGAACCGCCTGGACCAAATCATGGACCGCCACCGGGCGGGGTCGCACCGTGGCGTCGAAAGCGACGATATCCACGCCCAGCTCGAGCAGCATCAGGGCGTCCTCGAGCGCGGGGGTGATGTACACCTCGGTGCCCGGTTCCTCGCGTTTGACCAGCCCAATCAGCGGCACTCGGGTCAGCGCTCGGGCAGCCCGAACGTCTCGCGTTCCCTCGAGCCTCAGCCCCACCGCACCGCCCTCCAGGGTGGCCAACGCCAGCGCCGAGACCAGGTGTGACTGGTCGAGCGGCCCCCCGCGCACGGGCTGACACGAGGCAATGAGGCCGTCTCGCAGGGACTCGAGGATGAGGGGTAGGGTCAAGGAAAAGCCTCCAAACGCGATGTGTATCCGACTAAATGTGTCTGAGTATACGCGTGAAGTAATTTTTTGTCAAATGCTCGAGAGATGTAGTTTTACACCATCTATGACGGGCGCGCCTGCTGGGGTGTGCCAGACGATTGCAGCGGAGGGTGGGCGAAAGTGGGCAGGCTCCGAATCCTTATAAAACATCATTTGGGCCAGCGCTCGAGTGGATGTGTCTCGCACTCGAGTCACCCTATGACACCCGCTTGACAAAAATGAAGAGGGCCTTTATATTTACTGTAGGTCTGTTGGACAGTACAATGAAGCTACAGAATCTTGGGGGCTGCGGTGTTGAACCACATTCAGATAGACAAGGCCACCACCACCGAGCGCGTCACCACGGCCCTGCGGGCTGAGATTCTGGCGGGTCGGCTGGCCTCGGGGCAGGTCGTGAGTGAGGTCAGCGTGAGCCAGGACCTGGGCATCTCGCGCAACACCCTGCGCGAAGCGGTGCAGCAGCTCGAGTTCGAGGGCCTGCTGTCGTGGAAGGGCAACCGCCGCATCGTCACGGTGCCCTCGCTCGAGGACGTGCGCGACATCTACAAGGTGCGCCTGCTGCTGGAAACCGGAGGTCTCGAGGCCAGCCGACACGCAACCGCCGAGGAGATACAGGCGCTCGAGACGGCCCTGACCAACTTTGAGAAGGCCGCCTTGGCTCATGACCGTTATGCGGTGGTGGAACAGAACATCGCCTTTCACGGGGCCACGGTGGCTTTCATGCGCTCACCCCGCCTGAGCGCGTCTTACGAGCTGGCCATGCGCCAGATGCACCTGGCGCTGATTTTTACCGAACTCGACCTCGACGACCAGACCGAGCAAATTAGGATTCACCGTGACATCGTGGACGTGGTGAAACGGGGCCAGATTGAGCGGGGGATAGCCATGTTGCGCCATAACTACATGCACGCCGAAGCCGATGTCCTCCGAAGTTTAACGGCCCAGACCCTGGCCACACCCAAGTAAAAGGAGCGTGCAAGCATGAAGGTACTCATCGTCGGAGGTGGGGTCGTCTTACTGTGTCTGGCCTGGGCGGATTCTGAGCGGGATGAGTTGCCCTAAGCCGCAAAATGCTCCGCTCGAGCGTCACACACTTTGTAGGTTCTAACCGACCTCGAGCCACGCCTGATGGACCCGAATCCGCACTTTTTATCCCCTGGAGGATGTTATGAATTCCAAATGCAGCGTTTCACTGGTTCTCGCCTTAGCTGGACTCGGATTGTCGCTGTTCAGCGTGGCGGCCTCGGCGCAGTCGCTCACCCTCGAGCAACTGAGAAAGGCGGGTGAACTCGGATTTTGTACCGAGGTCGGCTACCCTCCCTTTGAATTCTTTCCCGAGGGCAGCAAGGACCCCGAAGGCTTCGATATAGACCTAGCCCGTGAACTGGCCCGCCGCCTGGGGGTCAAGGCGCGCTTTGACAACACCGGCTTCGACGGCATCATCGCCGCGCTGCTGGCTAAAAAGTGCGACGTGGTAATCTCGGCGCTGAGCCAAACCCCGGCGCGTCAGGAGCAGGTCAACTTCGTGCTGTACCTGCAAAATAACCGCGCGCTGGTGGTTCGCAAAGGCAATCCCCGGCAGGTGTCCAGATTTGATGCCCTGTGTGGCTTGACCGTAGGGGCGCAGATTGGCAGCGCCAACTACGACGATGTGAACAAGCTTTCCGACAAGTGCAAGTCCGAGGGCAAGCCCACGCTGAGCGTGCGCTCGTTCAAGGATGCCAGCGCCCTCAAGCTGGCGCTGCTGACCAACCAGATTGACGCTTACAACACCGCTCGGTGGTACATCTTTTGCTTGAGACTGAGCACGCCACCTAGCTGCTGACCAACCAGATTGACGCTTACAACACCGCTGCTGCAGACGCTGCCGTATCGGTGGGCGAAAATCCCGGTCAGCTCGAGGTGGGCGCGGTTTCTCCTGTGGTGAATCTGATTGGAATGGCACTTCGCAAGCAGGATTTAGCCCTACGCAACGCCCTGCGTGGCGCGTTGCGCCAGATGTTCGCCGACGGCAGCATGGACCGCTTGCTAAAAAGTTACTCGCTCACACCGTTCAAGCTCAAGGACCCTTAAGCGCCCCTCCCTCATTCCAACCCCGACCCCACCTCGAGCCACCCCGGAAACTCGAGCCAACCCGGAGACCCCATTCCCATGCCCCAGCTCAACTTCGATTTCTCGGCCTTCTCGAGCCGCGTCTTTAGCCCCAGTGGGGTGTTTCTCGAGGCTTTAGTCACCACCGTGACGGTTGCGGTGCTGGCCCAGGTGCTGGGGACCGGGCTGGGGATTCTCTCGGCGCTGGCCGCCCGCTCCCGGTACGCTCCGCTGCGTGTTCTCTCGAGCGTCTACGTGTGGCTCATGCGCGGCACCCCCGTGCTGGTGCAGGTATTTTTCTTGTTCTACGGCCTGCCGTTGATTCTGGGGATAGACCTGTTTCCGCGCGAACTCGATTTGGGCTTCACCCGCATCAGCGGGGCCATGATTGCCGGAATTCTGGCGCTGGGTCTCAACGAGGGCGCTTACATGAGCGAAATCGTGCGGGCGGGCATCAACAGCGTGGACAAGGGCCAGATGGAGTCGGCACTGGCGGTGGGCATGACTCCAAGCATGGCCATGCGCCGCATCGTGCTGCCCCAGGCGGCGCGGGTCATCGTGCCCCCGCTGGGCAACGAGTTTAACGGGATGCTCAAAAGCACCTCGCTGCTGGCCTTTATCGGGGTGTACGAGATTTTTCTGGACACCCAGACCGGGTATGCCCGCACCTTCAAACCCGCCGAGTATTTTCTGGCGGCGGCAGTGTGGTACCTGCTGCTCACCACCCTGTGGGGCTTGGTGCAGATGTGGCTCGAGCGCAGACTCAGCGTGGGCTACGCGCTGGGACCCTCGAGCGTCAAACCCCGCCCGTTCAAACTCGAGGGAGGGTT
>Ga0123339_10002062_pt1 | contig 13670 bp, 9 predicted proteins | sample lystaG_FD_89956 | JGI IMG/M metagenome (GOLD analysis project Ga0123339, IMG submission 89956) | Glacier valley bacterial and archeal communities from Borup Fiord, Nunavut, Canada, to study Microbial Dark Matter (Phase II) -... | ecosystem: Environmental > Aquatic > Freshwater > Ice > Glacier ... | reverse complement strand
TTGGCCGCATCCACATACCATTGGTCGGTCAGCCACGGCTCCACCACCACGCCCGATCGGTCGCCATAGGGCATCTGGATCGTGCGCTCCTCCACGCGTTCCAGCAGCTCCAGCGCCTCCACCGCCTCCACCACGCGCGCGCGCGCCGCCCCCCGGTCCAGCCCCACGAACGCGGGCGGCACCAGCCCGTCCGCGGTCTGAACCACGCGCGCGCCCGCATCGAACATGTTCAGCATCGCGCCCGCAGCGATCCCCGCGCGCTTGCCCACTTCGAAATCGTTGAAATCATGCCCCGGCGTGATCTTCACCGCGCCCGATCCCAGTTCGGGATCGGCGTGATCGTCCGCGATGATCGGCACGCGCCGCCCGGTGATCGGCAGCACCACGAACCGCCCCACCACATCGGCATAGCGCGCGTCCGCCGCGTTCACCGCCACCGCCATGTCCGCGAGCAGCGTCTCGGGCCGCGTGGTCGCCACCACCAGATGGTCGCGCCCGTCCGCCAGCCGCACTCCGTCCGCCAGCGGATAGCGGATGTGCCAGAATTGCCCCGACACCTCGCGCTGCTCCACCTCAAGGTCGGAAATCGCGGTCTTCAGCTTGGGGTCCCAGTTCACCAGCCGTTTGTCGCGGTAGATCAGCCCTTCGCGGTGCAGCTGCACGAACACCTTCGTCACGGCGGCGGAGAACCCCTCGTCCATCGTGAACCGCTCGTTCGCCCAGTCGCAGCTTGCGCCCAGCCGCCGCAATTGCCGCGTGATCGTGCCGCCGCTTTCTTCCTTCCACTGCCACACGCGCTCCAGAAATGCGTCGCGCCCCATGTCCGCGCGTTTGATCCCCTCCGCATCGAGCAGCCGCTCCACCACCATCTGCGTGGCGATCCCCGCGTGATCGGTCCCCACCACCCACAGCGCGTCCTTGCCGCGCAGTCGCTCGTAACGGATCAATATGTCCTGCAACGTATTGTCGAGCGCGTGGCCGATGTGGAGCGATCCGGTCACATTGGGCGGCGGGATGACGATGGTGAACGGCTCCGCATCGGGCCGCGCCGGGCGGAACGCGCCCGTGCTTTCCCAGTGCGAATACCATTTGGCCTCGATGGCGGCGGGGTCGAAAGTCTTCTCGATCATGCGCTGCTGCTACCCGCACGCCCGCGCGCCGTCCACGCCGATGGCGCTGGACACGAAACGGCGGCGCGTGCCAGCTTCGCGCAGTCCACCGGGGAGACCACCATGAACCGCCGCGAACTGCTGACCGCCACCGCCGCGCTCGCCGGAACCGCCGCCACCACCGCCGCCGTGGCACGCGCCGCCGCGCCGGCCGCCACCGATGGGATCGAGCACGCAGGCCTACCCGGCCGCGATTACCGCCCCGCCGTCGCCGCCGTGCGCGCGCAGGTGATGCGCCACCTCGCCGATCACGGCATCCCCGCGATCACCGTGGCGATGGTGGACGCAGACGGGTTCGCCGCGTTCATCCCTGCGGGCTTTGCGGATGTGGACAAGCGGGTGGCGCTCGGCCCCGATCATTTGTTCCAGATCGGATCGATCACCAAATCCTTCGCCGCCCTGTGCGCGCTGATCCTCAGCGCGCGCGGACAGCTCGATCTCAACGCCGCCGTCGTCGATCTGCTGCCGGGGATCGATGTGCCGCGCAACATCGCGCTGATGCACCTGATCGAGCATAGCAGCGGCCTGCCCGACGATGCGCCGCTCTTCCCGCGCCCAACTGGCGGCAAACACTGGCAGGGCTATGCGCCGCACACGCACTGGTCCTACAGCAATCTTGGCTACACGCTGATCGGCATGGCGCTCGAACGCGTCAGCGGCAAGCCGTTCGAGCAACTGGTGCGCGAACTGGTGTTCGTGCCGCTTGGCATGAGCAGCGCCCGTGGTGCGATCCGCGCTGAAGACCGCGCCCGCTACGCGCAGGGCTACACGGTCTATGCGGGCGATCTGGGCTGGCTGGACCGCGATCGGCTCGGCGTCGCACCTTGGGCCGATGTCACCTTCGCGGCGGGCTGCATTGCCGCCACCGCGCACGATATGGCCAAATATGCGCGCTGGCTGATCGCCGCCGCGCGCGGGCACGGCGCGCCGTTGCTATCGGATGCGGATGCGCGCCGCTTCACCACCGCCACCGTCGATGCGCCGGGCTGGGCGCAACCGGGCGCGCGCTATGGCTTCGGCCTCGCGACAGTGCCGCTCGATGGCCGCACGATGCTTCACCACACCGGCGGCATGATCGCGTTCACCTCCTCGATCCATGTCGATGCGGCGGCCGGGGTGGCGTGTTTTGCCAGCACCACGCTCACCGGCTTTCCCGGCTACCGCCCGCGCGACATCACCAGCTACGCCTGCCACATGCTGCGCGTCGCGCGAGAGGGCGGCGTGGCATCGGCACCCAAGCCCACGCGGGCGCCGATCGCGGCGCCGGGCGATTATATGGGCCGCTTCGCGCGTGCTGACGGACGCACGCTGGTGCTGGCGGTAGCGGGCGCCGGGCTCCGCGCCATCTATCCGGGCGGCGTGGCGGGGGTGGAAAGCCCCGCGCCCGATCTGCTGGTGGTGCGCGATCCCGTGTGGCTGCGCTTCTCGCTCGCGGCCGAGCGCGCGGGGGGCAAGGTCGCGGGCTATTGGCATGGCGGGGACTGGTATGGCGGGCCGGGCAGCGCGCCCAAGCCTGCGGCCGCGCCCGAAATGGCGGCGCTGACGGGGCGCTACGATACGGACAATCTGTGGGGCGGAGTGATGCGCATCGTCGCGCGCGGCGACCGGCTGTTTGCTGACGGCGTGACGCCGCTCACCCGCCTGCCCGACGGAAGCTGGCGCGTGGGCGAGGATGATTGGTCCCCCGAGCGCATCTGGTTCGACGGCGCGATCGCGGGCCAGCCGCAGCGGCTGAGCCTTTCGGGCACGGACTATTTTCGCCGCGCGGACGGGTGAGCGCGCGTCAGAATTGACCGTGCAGGCGCAGCGCGAACAGTGCGACGGGGCCACGATCGCGGTTGTAGCCGGGTGCGTCGATCGCCTGCGCATCGAGCGCGACATGTGCGCCCTTGGCCAGCGCGACATCGTAATAGGCTTCGGCGATATGTTCGTCGCCGGGATGCGGCAGTGCGCCGTCACCGATCAATATGCCCAGGCCCCCTGCGGCCAGATAGGATTCGCGATGGCCTGAAGCGGCGTTGATTGCCCCCGCCAGCCCCACCGTGTCCGATGCGCGTCCCCAGCGGCGGCCGCCGAGCGACAAACCGGCCGAGAGCGTGCGATCGACATCGCTGAACTCGTAGCTCTCGTAGCGTCCGTCGGCGATGCCCGCGCGGGCGAAGAGGCCGAGATCGGGGGCGAGTTCCTGTTCGAGGTTGAGTGCGATGCCGCCGCGATCCGCGAAGCGGCGGACGCGCGCGACATCGGGGGATTCGTCGGTCGCCGCTGCGAGACGCAGCGCGTCGTCGAAGCGGCCCATGCGGCCGTGGCTGACGAAGCCGGTGAGCTTGAGCTTGCCCGGGCGGCCGAAAAGGCGGTGGCTTTCCTCCAGTTCGCCGATCGCCTGATATTGGCCGAAGCGGGTATCGAGATCGCTGCTGTTGGGAACGTCCGAGAGCAGGAACGCGCCCGCGCGCGCCACGAAGCGACCTCGATAGAGTTCGAGCGTGCTGCCCGCGCTGTAGCCCCATGCGTCGGCAGCATAATCGAAGGTGCCGGTGTCGATGACCGTCCAGTTAAGAAAATCGGCGCGAGGATCGTGCGCGTATTTGTTTGTATCGAACACGTCGCCCACCGAGAATTTGCCGAGCGTGAACACCATTCGATCGGCGGCGCGCGCGCCTGCGAGCTGGTTCAGATCGGGTTCGACCTTCTCGCGCATGCTACCCAGATCGAACGTCTGGCGGAAGAAGAAACGTTGCAGGCGGTGATAGGGCGTTTTTGCACCGACCTTGTACGCCTCTCCGCTGGGGAAGCCCGCTGCGCCGAGCGTGTTCGAGAGGCCGAAGCCTTGGTCGATCTCCGAATTCAGCCACAGCTCCGCCCCGGCCCACGGCCGTACGCCGAGGAAGACCGTCAGATCGGCAGTTTCAGCAGCGTGGGTTGTGGGATCGAGGCTGTTTGCGCCGCGATACGGCGAATGGAAGCGCGGGTGCGCCTGCACCACGAAGGTGAATTGTGCGTGGATCGCGGCATATTGGGTGGCGGGCGCGGCGGCGATCTCGCCGCCAGGGCTGTTCGCGGGCGTGCTCGATCCGGTCGCCTGCGCGCGCGCTACGCCCGGAAGGAGCGCGAGCGCGCACAGTGCCAAAACCCCGAACCGCATCGCTCCTCCGCACCGGTGGGCGCGTTCAATCGTTCGCGCCGCCCAGTTTGCGCGACAGGAAATCGATCATCGCGCGATCTGCCTTTAGCCAGTCTGCCTCGCGCAGGAAACCGTGGGTTTCGTCGGGCAGTATCAGCTCCTCATAAGCGACGCCCTTTGCATCGAGCCGCCGCGCAAGGTCGATCGTCTGGTTGAAGCGCACGTTGCGATCGTCGTCCCCGTGGATGAGCAGCACGGGCGAGGTCAAAGTGGCGATATCCGCGACGGGCGAGGATGCCCACGCGACCGCGTTCAGCTTGGCGCGGTCCCCCTGTTCGTAGCGGTTGGGCGTGCTTGGCACTTCTTCCGCAAGCAGGCGGGACCAGTCGTGAACCCCGTGCAGGTCCACGCCTGCCTTGAAGATGTCCGAATTGCGCGCGAGCGCGAGGCCGGTCAGATAGCCGCCATAGCTGCCGCCCCAGATGCCGAGCCGCGCGGGATCGACTTCGGGACGGGCTTGCAACCAGCGCGCGGCGGCCAGCACGTCTTTGTATTCGGCCGCGCCTGCCGGACCCGCGCCATTGGGATGATGGAAATCATGGCCGTAGCCGACACCGAGCCGGTAGTTGACCGACAGCACCACGTAACCATGCGCGGCGAGATACTGGTTCATTGCGTAGGCATGGCTGTAATAATCCATGTAATGCCAGCCTAGCAGCATCTGCCGCGGTGGCCCGCCGTGGACGAAGATCAGCGCGGGCTTGCGTGGGCCGCCGCCCGGGGTGGCGAAGAGCTGACCGTGGATGGTGAGACCATCCTCCGAGCGGAAGGTGATTTGGCGGGGCGCGACGAACTGCTTGCCCGGGAACTCAGAGGGCGCGGACTGCCCGGAAAGCTCGCGCGGACCGTCGCGCTTGGGGTCCAGCGTCAATATCGAGACCGTCGGCGGGCGGTTGGGATTGCTGGCGACGAACGCGATCCCGTTCGGCATACTAACCGGCGCCCATTCACCGCCGTCCCCGCTTGTGAGCTGCAAGGTGCGGTCGTTCGTCAGCGAGAGAAGGAACAGGTGTCGACGATCTTCGTCGCCGGGTGCCGCGCCCGTGTTGGCGGAATAGGCAACCGCAGTTCCGTCGGGCGCAGCCGCGACATGCTCCACCATGAACGCGCCCGGCGTCAGCAGCTTCGGCTCCCCTCGCCCGGCGGCTACGGCATACAGATGCGGCCAGCCGTCCAGATCGGCGGTGAAGGTGAGCCGATCCCGCCCCGCCCAGTGCAGGTTCGCACCGCCTGCGGTTTCGGGGAAGCTGCCATAGAGCGTGTTAGGGCTGGCCCACACGCGCGCGCCCGCGCCGCTCGCCACCGAGGCGGTCCAGATCGACCAGGGATGCGGCACCTGGGTGAGGAATGGCTCGGGCGGGCCGCCGTCGCCGGGGCGGCGGGTGAAGGCGATCCGCGTGCTATCGGGGGACCAGACGGGATCGGCATCATATCCGGTAGAGGGCGAGAGCCAGGTCAGCGGCGTGGCGGAGGATGTGTAGACGCCGACGAAGCTGTGATCGGAGCGGTTCGATACGAACGCGAGCCGCGCGCCATCGGGGGACCAGGCGAGCGCGCCATCGTGGCCGCGATCGAAGAACAGCCGATGCGGGGTCTGCCCCGTCAGCCCGGCGGTCCATACCGCGTGGTCCTTGACGTAGGCCAGCACGCCCTTCGCCGACAAAGCGGGCGCATCCCCTTCGTCGATCTTCACTTGCGGCGCGCGTCCCGAAGGGTCGGCGACGTAGAGCGTCACCTTAGGCTGCGCATTCAGGCCGGCCGGATTGGGTTCGGTCGGCGAGGGCCAGTTCGAGTCGTGATCGCCGCCGCGCACGAATGCCAGCGCCGATCCGTCGGGGGAGAGCACGAGATTGCTCAGCTCCATGCCGTCGTCGTCGGTGTAGTGCGTCACCTGCCGCGGCACGAAGGCGGGGCCGTCCGCGACCCAGATGTTACGGATGCCGCGCAGCGTGCGCACCCACGCGATCCGGTCTGCCCTTGTCGCCGCGACGAGTTCGGAGGTGTAAGGATACGCGTGCATCTGCGCGAGCGTGAAGGCGGCGCGCGCCGGGGTTGCAGCGAGCAGCGCAAGCGCGAGCAGATGACGGATCAAACGGGCCTCCCTTGGTTTCGGCTATCGCGCGGCGCGGCCGCGGCGCGGTGCGGCGAGCAGTGCGCGTGCGCCGCCGAGCGTCGTATCGTACCATGCCGCAAGATCGTCATGCAGATGCGCCAGCTCGGTCGGGTTCAGATAGATCATGTGCCCCGACTGGTAGTATTTGAACTCGATATTGCGCCGCAGTTCGGGCGCAAGGCCGAGGTGGGACACATCGTATTCTGTCCCGAAGAAGGGCGTCGCCATATCGTAATAACCGTTCAGCGCGATCACTTTGAGATAGGGGTTCGTCCGCATCGTGAAGGCGAGATCCATCCCGGTGTTGGGCGCGATCTGGCGCTCGCCGTCGCGCCCCGCCACGCGGTGCTTCCAGTCCCAGTCGAAGCCGGGGAGACCGTATGCTGAAACGCGGTAGGGCATATCGGTCTTGTAGCCGAGCGTGTTCGCGACATAATCTTGGAACGAGGCGACATAAGCGCCTGCCATTGCGGTGCCTGCCGGATCGTCGTCCGGCCCCGAATTGTTCGCGTCCGATGCGCTCAGCGTGTAGCGCGAATCGAGGCGGCCGACCGAGCGGCGCTGATCGCGCAGCAGTTCGGCCATGAAGTGGCCCAGATCGACACGCAGGTCGGCGCGCTTGATATACTCGACCGAGAGGCCGGTGAAGGCCGACATCTGGCGCGCGACCGCGTCCATCTCGGCGGGTTCGATGGCGCTGCCCCGGGCGAGCGCTGTGGCATAGGGGCCCATGGCGAACGCGCGCGCCTGTGCGACGAAGGCGTTCACGTCGGCGGGGCGGTTGGGGACGCGGTTGTGATACCAGGCGGTCGCCGCATAGCTGGGCAGGAAGGTGATGTTGTTCTGGTCGTAGCCCGATTGCTCGATGCCGTAGTTGAGGATCGTGGAGAGGAGGATGACGCCGTTCAGGCTGGTGCCGCGCTGCTCGAGCATGGCGGCGACCACGCCCGAACGCAGCGTGCCGTAGCTTTCGCCGAAGAGGAACTTCGGCGAGATCCAGCGGCCCGTTTTGGTGATGTAGCGCTGGATGGCGCGCGCGAACGCGTCCGCGTCCTGATCCACCCCCCAGAAGTCCTTGCCGGTCTTTTCGCCGAGCGGGCGCGACCAGCCTGTGCCGACCATATCGATGAACACGAGATCGGTCTTGTCGAGCAGGGTCTGCGGGTTCGGGCCGAAGGCGTAGGGGGCGGGGTGGACGAACTCGGGTGCATCGGTCTGCACGCGCACGGGAGCAAAACTGCCCATGCGCAGCCAGATGGTGGAGGAGCCGGGGCCGCCGTTGTAGAAGAACGTGACCGGTCGGTTGGCGCGCTGGGCCCCGTCGGCAGTGTAGGCGGTGTAGAAGATGGACGCGATCGGCTGCGCTTCCTCGTCGCGGATGGTGAGCGTGCCGGCGGTGGAGGTGTAGGCGATCGTGCCCGCGTGGGCGGTGGCGACGGTGCCGTGGCTGGTGGCGAGATGCTCGTCGACGGGCGGGCGGACCCAGGCGGATTCGGCGTCCTGCACCATCGCGTCGGCGTGTTTGGCCTTGGCGTCGGTCGAGTCCTTGGTCACGGTGGTGGTGCCCGGGCGCTGCGCGTGGGCGGGTGCCGCGAGCAGCAGTGCGGCGGCGGCGAGCAGGGCGTATTTGGTCAAGGCAGGCTCCCTTGGGGTCAGGGGCGTATCATTGCGCGACCGTTGTTGAGTGGCAACAGGGCGTCGGTTCGGCGGTACACCAGCTTCCGGTTGCCGTGCGGCAGCGTGAGCGCGAACTCCAGCCGGTAATCGCGCGCCAGCGCAGCGGCGAGCACGGCATGCGTGGCGCAGTTGCCCAGGCGGTACCCGGGCCACGCGTCAACGATCGTCTCGGGATGCTGCGCGAGGATGCGCCGGATCTCCGCTAACGGATCGACGCCGAGCGAGCGCGCACTCGCTTCGTTCGCCATGTTGAGATGTCCGGGGAAAACATAGTGCGAGAGCAGGCACGAATGCGTCAGTCGATACAGTGCGGGCGGCCCGTCGTAGACGAACAGGCAGCCGCCGCGGCGCGGCTGTGCGGCGCGCGCGAGCAGCGCGGCTTCGACGGGGCCGCCGCGGGCGCGGCGCACCTCGAAGGTCACAATTTCGCTCGCTGCGAGGCCGAGCAGCGCGACCAGCGGCGGGAACCAGCGCGCGCGCGCACTCTCGAAGCCGTAACCCGCCGCCACCGCGAGCGGCAGCAGCGCGCCCGCCGCATATTGCGGCGAAGTGAATACGCCCCACGCCGCGAGGCCCAGAAGCGATGCGGCAAGCCACGCGTAGACAAACCGGCGTTGGGTGCGGGCCTGCGGAGTGGCAGCGCGCGGCGCGAGACCCGCGACGATCGCGGGCAGCGCCAGGATCGCTGCGATCTGGAGCAGTCCCACGCGGGTGACCCCGGCGGGATCGGGCAGCTTGGCGAGAGGCGAAACGAATTGCGCGAAGACGAACGCGTGCCCTTGGCCGAGCGCAGCATAGACCGCCAATGCGGCAAGCGTCGGCAGCAATCCCGCCGCGATCCAGAGCAGCGCGAGACCCCTCAGCCGCCCCGCGCGTGCGCCGTCCCGGCGCGCGTTCCAGAGCAGTGCCAGCCCGAAGAACGCCGCCTCGAACACGCAGCTCGGCTTGATTTGGAGCGCGAGGCCTGCCGCGAGCATGGCGACGGTCGCGTGCGCCGCGCTCGACCGTGGTTCGGCGAGCGAGCGGGCGGTGAGCCATCCGGCGACGCCCATGAACGCGTTCATGAACACCTGCGCCTGCGCGCCATCGTTTTCGAGGAAGGCAAGCCACGCGAGATACACCGCCGCACCGCCCCATGCCGCGCGCACGCCCGCGCCGCGGCGGATCATGGCGTGGATCAGGAGTGCGGTCCCGGTGGCGGCGGCAAGTGCTAGCAACTGGAAGGGGATCAGCGGATCGCCGGGGCCAAGGCATGCGGCGGCCGCGATCAGGAACAGCCCGAGCGGCTTGCGATCGAAGATGTCCACGAACGGCAGCGCGTGCGCTTGCACCATCCGGTCGCCGACGAGCAGGTAGAATTGCTCGTCGAAGCCGTGGAGCGGGTTGCCGAGCGTGCCCGTGCGCAGCAGCAGCGCGAGGAGCAGCAGGCCGAGCGCGATGCCCGCCGGGCGGCGCGCGAACGCCGCTAGCGCTTGCGCCATGTGGTGACCGAGGAGGCCGCGAAATTCCACAGCGAGCCGACCGCCGCGCCCGCGATGCCCGCAAGCCACCAGCGGTGCTGTTGCGCGAAGACGAACTGGCCCGCACCCACATTGGCGAGCGCGCCCAGCCCGCATACCGCGTAGAAGGAGAGAAGGCCGGGAAGGAACGCGCGTCCGTGCAGGCGGCGATCGCGGTACGTGAGCGCGTTGTTCAGCGTAAAGTTGAATGCGATCGCGGTGAGCACCGCGAGCGTCTGCGCGACGGTGAAGCGCGCGCCAAGGAGCATGGCGCTGCGCAGGATGGCAAGATGGACCGCAAGGCCCGCAACGCCGACCGCGCCGAAGAGGATCAGGCGCGGCGGGATCCAGCGGCCGACGCTCTTGTCGAGCAGCAACAGCAGGAATTCGATCGCCACGCCGCTATCGAGTTTGCTGGTACCTGTGTGGCGTGTGCGGAATTCGAACGGGAGTTCGACTGTGCGCAACGGCACGGGGGAGGAGGCGAGCAAATCGAGGAGGATCTTGAAGCCCATGCTGGACATATGCGGGAGGGCGGCGAGCAGCGCGTCGCGGCGGACGACGAAGAAGCCGCTCATCGGATCGGCGACGGGGGAGGGGAGAAGGCGGCGTGCGAGGCGGGTGGCGAGGCGGCTCTTGGCGATGCGCCCCGCATCCCAGGCACCGACCGAGCCACCATCGACATAGCGCGAGCCGATGGCGATATCGGCGTCGGCTTCGCCTGCGACGCGCGCGAGGAGGGCTGGCATCAGGCGCTCGTCGTGCTGCATGTCCGCGTCGATCACAGCTATGACCGGGGCGAGCGTGGCGAGTGCGCCTTCGATCACGGCGGAGGACAAGCCCCGGCGACCGTAACGCCGGAGGAGCCGGATATCGGTGCGGCCCCGCGCGAGCCGCGCCACGATATCGGGCGTGCCATCGGTGGACCAATCGTCCACGAACATGATTTCGTAGGCGCGGTCGGCGAGCGTGCGATCGAGCGCAGCAACGAGCACGGCGATGTTGCCTGCCTCATTCAGCGTGGGCACGATAACCGCGAGTTCGAGGGGCCGGGCCGACGCGGGGCGCGAAAGGGCCGACGCATGCATGGCCGGGTCTCGGTCGGACAATCTTTGCCTTTCATCCCCCATGCGGGCCTATGCTGCGACGCGTTGCGGTGCAACCGTTGACCGCGTGGCGGCCGTTGGGTATGGCGATACTTCGTTCCGCGCGACCTTTTGGGGTTCGAGCGGTGCCAAGCGTGTGCAAGGCTGGCGCAATCGGGGCCGGGCGGCTATGTCGCCGGGGCCTATTTTGCGTTTCCCGGACTTCCGGGCCGGGCAACGCGGCGGTCCAGATGTGTTTTAAAGGGTGAAGTGGCGCGAATGCCGACGATCAATCAGCTGATCCGCAAGGGGCGCGACCCCGTCAAGGAGCGGTCCAAGACCCCCGCGATGGAAGCGAACCCCCAGAAGCGTGGCGTTTGCACGCGCGTATACACCACGACGCCCAAGAAGCCGAACTCGGCGTTGCGCAAGGTTGCCAAGGTGCGGCTGACCAACGGCAACGAGATGATCGGCTATATCCCGGGCGAGGGGCACAACCTGCAGGAGCACAGCGTGGTTCTCATCCGTGGCGGGCGTGTGCGCGATTTGCCGGGCGTGCGCTATCATATCCTGCGCGGCGTGCTCGACACGCAGGGTGTCAAGAACCGCAAGCAATCGCGTTCCAAATATGGCGCCAAGCGCCCCAAGTAGAGGTTGAAGAATGGCTCGTCGTCGTCGTCCTGAAAAGCGTGTTGTGCTTCCCGATCCCCGGTTCGGGGACGTTACGCTCACCAAGTTCATGAACTCGGTTATGTACGAGGGAAAGAAATCGGTTGCGGAATCGATCGTCTACGGGGCGATGGATGCGATCGAGGCGCGCGCCAAGCGCGATCCGCTGGGCATGTTCCACGATGCGCTCGCCAATGTGCGTCCCGGCATCGAGGTGCGTTCGCGGCGTGTTGGCGGCGCGACCTATCAGGTACCTGTAGAAGTGCGGCCCGAGCGTAGCCAGGCGCTGGCGATCCGCTGGGTGATCGGTGCGGCGCGCGCGCGCAGCGAAAAGACGATGGCGGCGCGGCTGAGCGGCGAGCTGATGGATGCGGCGAACAACCGTGGCAACGCGGTGAAGAAGCGCGAAGATTCGCACCGCATGGCGGAAGCGAACCGGGCGTTCAGCCACTACCGCTGGTAGGCGTAAACGGATAGGCAAGCACCATGGCTTCGGTTCCGGACTATGCTGATGCGCCTGGCGATGTGCTGCGGCTCAATCGGGAGACGGTAAGACTCGAGGCCGAGGCACGCAAGCTGTTTGCCGAAGCCGCCAAGCTCAACGCGGAACACCAGAAATTGACTGCCGGAGAGCGGAAGCTGGCGCGCGATGCAATGCTTTCGCCCTGGCTTTTGCTAGCGCAGGGGATGATTGCTGGTGCCGCGCGGCTTGGTGCGGGGGCGGCCCTCACAAAGCTAATTGTTTCGCATTAATCGACTGGCCCCAGTCAGTCCACTTCAGGATCGCTCACTATGGCTCGCACCACTCCGCTCGACCGTTACCGCAACATCGGCATCATGGCGCATATCGATGCCGGCAAGACGACGACGACCGAGCGCATCCTGTATTACACCGGCAAGTCCTACAAGATCGGCGAGGTCCATGAGGGCACTGCGACGATGGACTGGATGGAGCAGGAGCAGGAGCGCGGGATCACGATCACGTCGGCGGCGACGACCTGCTTCTGGAAGCCCGAGGACGGCAACGGCCTCGAGCACCGGATCAACATCATCGACACGCCGGGCCACGTGGACTTCACGATCGAGGTGGAGCGTTCGCTGCGCGTGCTCGATGGCGCGATTGCGTGCTTTGACGGGGTGGCGGGCGTGGAGCCGCAGAGCGAGACGGTGTGGCGGCAGGCGGACAAGTATAAAGTCCCGCGCATGTGTTTTGTGAACAAGCTCGATCGCACGGGCGCGAACTTCAACATGTGCGTGAGCATGATCAAGGAGCGCCTTGGCGCGCGGCCGGCGGTCTTGTATTTGCCGATCGGCCTTGAGGGCGACTTCAAGGGGCTGGTCGATCTGGTGGAGAACCGTGCGATCATCTGGCTCGAGGAAAGCCTTGGCGCGAAGTTCGTCTACGAGGCCATTCCCGAGCATATGAAGGACGCGGCCGGGATTGCGCGCGCCGAACTGATCGAGATGGCGGTCGAGCAGGACGACGACGTCATGACGGCGTATCTGGAAACGGGCGACGCGCCCGATACCGCGACGCTGAAGCGGCTGATCCGCAAGGGCACGCTGGCGTTTGCGTTCGTGCCGGTGCTGTGTGGATCGGCGTTCAAGAACAAGGGCGTGCAGCCGCTGCTGGACGCGGTGATCGACTATCTTCCGTCGCCGCTCGACATTCCGCCGATGGTGGGCGAGCAGATGGACGGCACCCCCGACACGCGCGCGGCGGACGACGACGCGCCGTTTGCAGCGCTGGCGTTCAAGATTATGAGCGATCCCTTCGTGGGCGCGCTGACGTTTGCGCGCATTTATTCGGGCAAGCTCGAAGGCGCATCGACGGTGATGAACAGCACCAAGGACAAGCGCGAGAAGATCGGGCGCATGTTACTGATGCACGCGAACAACCGCGAGGATATCAAGGAAGCTTATGCGGGCGATATTGTGGCGCTGGTGGGCCTGAAGGACACCACCACGGGCGACACGCTGTGCATTCCGAACAAGCCGATCATTCTTGAGCGGATGATCTTCCCCGAGCCCGTGATCGAGGTTGCGGTGGAGCCCAAGACCAAGGCCGACCAGGAGAAGATGGGCATTGCCTTGAACCGGCTGGCGCAGGAGGATCCATCCTTCCGCGTGTCTTCGGACATGGAATCGGGCCAGACGATCATCAAGGGAATGGGCGAGCTCCACCTCGAAATCCTGGTCGATCGCATGAAGCGCGAGTTCAAGGTGGAGGCCAATGTGGGTGCGCCGCAGGTTGCGTATCGCGAATCGCTGGCC
>Ga0123339_10002060_pt1 | contig 13680 bp, 20 predicted proteins | sample lystaG_FD_89956 | JGI IMG/M metagenome (GOLD analysis project Ga0123339, IMG submission 89956) | Glacier valley bacterial and archeal communities from Borup Fiord, Nunavut, Canada, to study Microbial Dark Matter (Phase II) -... | ecosystem: Environmental > Aquatic > Freshwater > Ice > Glacier ... | reverse complement strand
TAATAGCTGCTCATCAATGGCTTGCTCAACTTTTAATCGTTGAATTGCATTTTTTAATTCGATAACAGAAGTAATATTTTCCATGTGATTTTATTTAAGCACCTGTTTAACGAAATTATCACCGACAACCCTTTTAATCCATTTATGCATAAAAAGATGTATGAAAATTCCTGTAATACCATAAAAAGCGGCGACTACAAAGAATCCAAAATAAATTGTGCCAAGAATTTCACCGAGCCAGAGTGCTACTCCCAAACTGCAAAAAAACAAAAACGATACATAAAAGACTGCAATAATGGAATTTGGCACGAATGAAGAAACAACTTCCGACGTTTTGTCAAGCGCCTTAAGTTTTATCAACTCAAAGCTTGTTTTGCCGTATTCTGTAGTTCGCTCGATCAGTGATTCAATAATATTTGCATTCTCTTCCATGGCTTCAGTCTTGATGATAATTATATAAAAAACAGGGTTTTAATTTTGCGATAGTTCTAAGACCCCGCTTGCAATCGTTAAAAGGAGTACAGTATCCTCCATAGAGGTAAGGCTGTACTTTGTATTTTCGTGAAGTGTAAGTAATTGACCTTTGTCAAGAATTACAGACTCTTTTGGGGTTTGAAAAATCGCTTGTCCCTCAAGTATTTGGAAGGTTATTGAATCATTCGATTGGAAAGATTCAATTTCTGTCCCCTCGTGCATCGCAGTAAGTATAATCTGCTTATTGGGCGTTTTTAAAAGTATCATTGCATTAAGTTCTCCATTCACCCAGCTTGGTTTATGCTTCATCGAATCGACCAATGTTGGTAAATCGAACATGAGTAATGAAGGACTGCATGATAAATTATCCTTTTGCAAAAGATAGTTGGCTTTAAAAGTTACTTTTCCCATGATGCTATTTTTATTCCATTTTGAATTATTGAGCCTGCTCCAAAAACCGCTGCACTAATTATTACAAACGAAATTTCGGAGCAGACACAATACTTAAATTATTTTACGAACAGTTCAACGCTGAGCAGTTTTTGCTTCTTTTTCAGCCTGGTCTAATTTATCTTTACCTTTTTGAGCAAAAGCAGTAACATCTTCTTTTACCTGTTCAAATTTTTCAGATACATTATCAACATATTCATTGAATTTTTCTTTCAATCCATCTGCATAATTTTCGCCTTTTTTCAATATTCTTCTTCTGGTACGCGAACCTTTAGCTGGGGCAAATAAAATTCCTACTAATGCACCAGCAGTGACGCCAGCTAAAACTCCTAATAATACTTTTCCTGCACTCATAACTTTTATTTTTATAGTGATTAAATAATTACAATATACAAAGGTTGGTTTCTTATTGATGATATGTGTTACATAATTACCCAAAAGAGTTACATCATTCACACATTGCAACGTCAGCTTCGTCGGTTGGATTATTGCGCTGTAAAAGGGGATTAAAGATCACCCGGGATCTTTGAACTGAATTTATTTTCAACCGTTAAGGCTGTAAGTATTTGTCCAAGTGCATCCAGATCACGATTAAATTCGCGTTTATAGATATTCCATTCGTTTTTATCTCCGGTGTAAACTACCATCTTTTTCTTCATCTCCAAATTTACATTTTCAAGGTCATTCAACTTTTCTTTGTAAACCGGATCTGGTAGTTTTCCACTCCGTTGCATTTTTACTTTTAATTCAGCAATACGGATATCGTTGTCCCTGATTTTGAAATCAGATGATTTTTTAAATATTTTCCAATCCTGCATATTTACTGCATTCTTTAAGGCTTCAGATACTACTGTTGATGCTTTGGGGGTTAATTCCAAATTGGCAAGCGGTGCATTCGTCAATTCATAACCAAGCCTGCGAGCCTCAGACTGGCACCCGGATAGGATTGTTACTGTCGTTAGTGCTGCCAGGGCAAGGATAACTATTACATTTTTCATCTTTAGTTGTTTTGATTTTATTGTGTGGCCGAAATAGTATTTCGACAAATACCTATTAAAAGAAATCATCAATAGATAGAAGCATCCTAAAATGCTGCAATAATCTTTTTCAACTCTTCCTTTGTTTTGCCAAGTCTGATTCGAAGTTTTCTAAACATCTCATCTTTCTCACCTTCTTCAAATATCAGATCATTTTCTGTGAGGATTGCAAATTTCTGAATAAGCTCACTTTTTTGCTTATCCCACCCTCTATTTAATTCCGTTGTGCTCATATTCTTTATTCTAATAATGAAGTAATTTTCATACTACAAAATTGCAGTTCTTGAAGCCTGAAAGCGTTACACAATTGCAGATGATTTTTACAACATTCACACATTAGGCGCTCTTTATCGTTTTTATTTGCTGTTTATTGAAAATTCTAAGACTCGTCCTTTGTTGTACGAACCAGGCTAATGCCCGAAATGAAGAATAAAAGACCGAGTATGCCATAAATGATAAGTGCCTTAGTATCACCCGAGCCATTTGATGAATTAACAAATAATATGGCGGCATAAATTAATCCACCTATTCCAAGCAGCGTAAGTAACGCACCAAAGATTCTCTTGAGATTCATAATTTCAATTTTTAAATATGGACATTCATCAGGTAGCTAAAAAGGCCAAAGACTTTTAGAAGCCATATAATAAGGGCAATCACTACCACAAGGTTGAAAATTCTTTTGATTTTGTGATCCATGGGGATGAATGTATTGATAATCCATAAAAGGACTCCAACAACTATAATTGCAATTAAAATGTCTAATAGTGCCATATAAATGATTTTTAATTTTGACTCAAAGGTAACCCCTTCTCTTCCTGCATATGTTACACAATTGGGGAAAATACTTACATCATTCACACATTATATTATGCCCTTAACCCTTCGAGGGTCTACGACCACTCGAAGGGTTAAGGGCATAATACAATTCCGTTCATTTCCAGATCTTAAATTTCAGCTGGAATTTCTTCTTTTGTATGAGCGAACGCCAGTCAACAAATAAAAGGATGCAGATTAGAAATAATCCCACCGATAAACTCATAATTGACTTCCAGGATAATGCTTCTCCCAATATACTTTGAGTGTGTTCTGCTGCATATTTGCCAATATTTACTGTAATTGCATCACTCGTAAATTTACCAATAAAAAAAGCGGGAATTATGTATAATGGTTTTATTTTCGCCATACCAGCGGCAAGAAACAGCGGAGTAGTGGGAAGAGGCAACAAAGAGTAAGCAATAATTAGCACCTGGCTTTTCCATCCTTTCTCTTTCATTTTTTTCCCAAGAAATTCGACATCTTCTGTCTTTGACTGTTTGAAAATTCTCCCTGCCAATAACGGTATGTATAAAGTAAGGATATACCTTCCTAAAATTGATCCGGCAACACCTATAGTGATAACACCCCAAATATTTAAGTCGAACATGATCTGCAAAAAAATCATGATTGTAAAAGCTGGAGGAAAAGGAACAGGTACGACGTCAAAAAAGAATGAACCGACGAATACCAATAAATAGTGCCACCACATATTCGTTACAAGCTAATTAATGAGGGAAAGAAATGTAAATAATCAAAATGACAAAGTAAATATTGACATTTTTACGATTTGAAAGTATTACGAACATGGTATTCTATTTTTCAGTCAGCTGCATATACACCAGAACTACCGCGGCAACTGACATAAGAGCAAGGGCCGCGAATCCAAGGATATTCGATATTTTCCCGTTCGTATGTTTGCCCATTATTTTTTTGTTGTTCGAGATGTGAAGAATAATGACAATCAAAATCGGGGCTGTCAATCCATAAAGAATGGCTGAATATATAAGCGCTTTAATTGGAGACAATCCCATATAATTGAGTGCCAATCCCAGGATCAGCGAAATGGCAATAATGATATAAAACGCTTTAGCCTGGTGGAATTTTTTGTCGAGTCCTTGTGTCCAGCCAAATGTTTCGGTGAAGATGTACGAAAGCGAACCGCTTAAAACGGGAATGGCTAAAAATCCGGTGCCGATTACTCCCACAGCAAAGAGTAAATAGGCAAAATTCCCCGCAAGCGGTTTCAATGCCTGGGCAGCCTGTTCTACGGTATCAATCTGATGAATGCCGCCATTAAACAACACCGATCCGGTTGTAAGAATCAGAAAGAACATGACAACATTTGAAAATAACATTCCAAAATCGACATCTTTTTTCATTTCATCAATGACTCTTTTATTAACCACTAAGTGTTTTTGCTTTTTATCTTCGACTTCCATGTTCGCCTGCCAAAAAAAAAGATAGGGCGAAATGGTTGTTCCAAGGATGGCTACAAGAATACTGATAAAGTCTTTGTCGAATTTGATGGTTGGTATAAATGTGGCTTTTAGTACCGCAACCCAATCTTGTTTGTATAAAAACGGAACAATCAGGTAAACCAAAAGTACCAGGCACAGATATTTCAGAACAGATGAAATTTTCCGATAAGGCAAATAGATAATCGAAACCAAAAGCAGAACGGTGAAACCGATACAGAAAAATGTTGCGTGAATTGAAGGAAATAGCAAATTGCCAACGGCTCCCATTCCGGCAATGTCGGCACCAATATTCATAACAATAGCTGGAAAGCTAAACAACAACATCAAATACAAAACAGGTTTTGAATAGTTAGCTTTAATTGTTCCTGCCAGGCCATGCGAAGTAACCAGACCTATTCGTGCACACATTTCCTGGATGGAAGCCATCAGTGGAAATGTAATCAAAGCAGTCCAAAGTGTTGAAAATCCGTAGGCAGCTCCTGCCTGCGAGTACGTTGCGATACCTGATGGATCGTCATCACTGGCACCTGTGACAAGTCCGGGTCCCAGGATCTTAAAAAACCGTACAAATTTATTAGTAGATGGTTTTGTCGCTTTCATTGTGTTTAACAACTGATTGTTTGGGTTGAAATTAGCAACTGACTATTGAGCGACATGCACTTATGTTTTAGCGGAATTTGTTATAAATTCAGACTAAGTGATCTAAACAGATTTTTTGCCTGTAACCATCACAACAATACCACCAACAAGTAATACGACGCCTACGATTGGTGACCACTGAACAGGATGATTCTTTTCAGCGTTAATTTTTATCACTCCTAAGTCAACAACTTTTTCAGTTGTTACATAATTGAACCCTGTGTAAATAATCATAATTGCCCCGATTATAATAAGGACAATTCCTAATGGTTTTGCTGACATGAATTTGTGTTTTTAAATGTGATTGAGCGCTTTTTTGTGAAGAATTGATTTATAAAAACAACCTGTTGGTGTTACCACCAACAGGAGCTGATTAAAAAAAAGCAAAAGTTTTTATAGTACTCTATTTCCCTGGATAACCCGGAGCAATACTGCAACAATAGCAATAACAAGCAAAATGTGAATGATGCCGCCGGTACCATAACCAACAAATCCAATGAGCCATGCAATAATTAATATGACGGCAACGAGGTAAAGTAAATTTCCCATGATAATTAATTTTTATAAGTAATTATATTCTAATAATAAATAATTCGTTTGTATCTCAAGGATCAGATCAGGAGAAGGATCAGAATTATTATGAGCAATCCGCCACCACCCATGAAATAGACAGTTCCGCCACTATGACCACCATAATAATCACTTCCTCCGCGACTTTCATGACGCCTTCCACCGCGTCTCTCGTGATATCTTCCGCGTCCATCCTGATCATTTTTGATCGTGCGAACTTCTTTCCTCAGTTCTTTCTTTTCTGAACGGCTCAATGTTGAAAGATCCATTGCCTTGATTTCATTTAATCTGGCAAGATCTGCATTGTCTTTAGCTGCTTCATCCGATGCAATTGCAGCGACAGATACAGTCTTCGTTTCTGTTGCAGCATTTGATTGAGCTGGGATAAATGACAATAACATGAATGTTGCCACTATATAAAAGGTTAATCTCATCATTTTAAAAATTCTGTTTGTGAATATGTTTTAATGATGGCAAATATCATCACCTTTAACCCTAAAAGCATTACAAAATTCCGGCAATAAGTTACATCATTCACACATGCATTTCGAAGGAGTAACAGATAATCGCATCTTAAAAAGAAGCAGAATTGTATAAAGCAAAAGAGGCTAACCTTTCGGCAGCCTCTTTAAAAATCTTGAATTACTGAAACTTTATTATGGACGGGTAACCGTATTCATCTGAAGATTAACAGCAGTTTGAGCTAACATTCTACCATTGATGGTTGCACCAGTTTGCATATTAATAGCAGTTTGGCATAAAATATTTCCTTCAAAATGACTGGTCGTACCTAAGGTAACGGCACCAGATGTCTGCCAGAAAATATTTTTAGCTTGTGCTCCACCTGCCAGTGTAATTTTTACAGAAGAGCTCACATTAAGAGTTCCGGCAACCTGGAATATCCAAACGTCGGTAGAACTACCCGAAATTGTAATATTTGTTGGAATAGCAACCGCAGTCGTAAATTTGTAAAGACCAGCAGTAAGTGTTTTTCCACCGATATTTCCAGCACCCAGATTCAAAAAATTAGGATTTGAACGTCCGGCTGCATCAGTGTACGCGGTTTGCATGTTTCCTACGGCTGTAGTTAACCTGGTTGCGTTGGTAACCCTGCAGGGAAGTGGTCCGGCAGCATTGACACTATAAATTGTACCTGAGACTTCTGCACATGAAACTAAAATAGCGGCACCAGTGATAGGGCTTGTACCGATATCTCCGGTAATTGCAGATTTAAAGACATTGGTAATTCCTGATTTTGAAAGAATCACAAAATCGCCGGCAATGCCAAGATTTACTGCCTTCAAAGACCCACTGGTTGTTTGATGACTACCTGAATGTTCAGTTTTAGTCTTATCGTCAGATATATGACCTGACTTCTCCGTTAATGATGAAGCTCCATTGGCCAAATCTTTACTACAACCCGACATTAAAACAACCATTAGCATTGCCATGATTGGTGATACTCTTCTTAGTGTCATTAATTTTATCTTTATATTTTATGACTTCATTGTCACGAAACAAAAGTGATATTTTCCGTTTCTAAAAAGTTACAAAATTCAGGTAATAAATTGTAAAATTCACACTAATATTTTTACATGCACTTTAAGTTGAAACACAAAAAACGTTGCATATATCTGATGATTATATATTTAATCCAACATAAAACAACAAAGATAAACCAACACTCAGTAAATATATTTTACACAACCACAATCTAACAAAATTAGTTCAGTGTCCTTGCTATTCAAAAAAGAGACGAGAACTATCAGCAAAGCAAAAGAGGCTAACCTTTCGGCAGCCTCTTTGCAATTTTTAAACTTTGAATTATATTATGGTTTTACAACAGTATTCATCTGAAGAGTTACTGCTGTTTGAGCAAGCATTCTACCGTTGATGGTAGCACCTGTCTGCATATTAATACCTGTTTGTCCTAAAATGTTTCCTTCGAAATGACTGGTTGTACCTAAGGTAACAGCACCAGATGTCTGCCAGAAAATATTTTTTGCCTGTGCACCACCAGCAAGGGTAATTCTCACGGCTGAACTCATTTTAAGTGTTCCGGCAATTTGGAAGATCCAAACATCAGTAGAACTACCTGAAATTGTTACGTTTGTTGGGATTACAACTGCAGTTGTAAATTTGTAAAGACCAGCAGTAAGTGTTTTGCCACCGATATTTCCAGCGCCTAAATTCAAGAAATTAGGATTTGAACGGCCAGCGGCATCAGTATATGCAGTTTGCATATTGCTTACAGCAGTCGTCAGTTTCGAAGCATTCGTAACCCGGCAAGGAAGTGGTCCAGCTGCATCGACTGTATAAATGGTACCGGTTACTTCTGCGCATTTTAATAAAATAGCTGAACCAGAGATTGGACTTGAACCAATGTTTCCTGTAACGGCAGATTTATAAACATCCGTAATTCCGGTTTTAGAGAGAATCACAAAATCGCCGGCAACACCAAGATTTACTACTTTTAAGGCTCCGCCTTTTGTTTCATGTTTACCTGATTTCAAGGCTAAATCAGCCGATGATGCAGTTAGGGAAGAGTTGTTATCAAGTTCTTTACTACAACCTGATACTAAAGCAATCAATAGCATTGCTACGATTGGAAGTCCTTTTCTTAGTTTCACTATTTTTATTTCTTATTATTTGTGACTTTATTATCACACCGCAAAGATGAGGGCTTTAATTTGGCCAAATGTTGCAAAACTTTTGAAAATGTTTGCAAAATTCACATGTTTTACACTTTTTATCGCAAACGTAAAATATTTAATCCATCACATTTAGAAAGCGAACAACACCTTGGAGTTGATGAAAACCCTTCGAGGGATCTATCGACCGCTCGAAGGGTTTTCATCAGCTCGATGGGTTTTCATCAGCTCGATGGGATTAAAAAAGCAAAGGAGGCTAACCTTGCGGCAGCCTCCTCTGTATTTTTGATTCCTTTTAATTACTTATGGTTGTGTAACCGCATTTTTGTCAAGAATGACTGCAGTCTGTGCAAGGGCTCTGCCATTCATAGAAGCGCCTGCTTGCAATGTAATACCAGTCTTCGACAATATAACACCTTCAAAGTGAGCAGATGTTCCTAAAGTAACCTGACCGGCAACCTGCCAGAAAATATTTTTAGCCTGAGCACCTCCGGTTAATGTAATATTCACAGCATTGCTCATAAGAAGATTTCCGGCAATCTGGAAGATCCATACATCATTTGCACCACCCGAAATGACAACATCTGATGGCATAGTAACCGTGTTTGTCCATTTATAAAGACCGGCAGTAAGCGTTTTTCCGCCAATATTTCCGGTACCTAATTCGGTGAAATCAGGAGTTGGACGTCCGGCAGCATCGTTGTAAGCTGTAACCATATTGTTGACAGCTGTTGTCAGGTTAATAGGAGTCGGAGCAACCATGTCAGCTGCAAATATTTTTCCTACTACCTGTGAAGAAGTTGCATATCCTGTTGCATTTGTCAACGCAAACCCTGTCATATAAGATGTCGCGGCTGGACTCAAACCCATGTCACCCGTTATTGCAGAAGTCGCAATGTTAGTGATTGCTGATTTAGCTAAAATCACATAATTACCTGCAGCTCCAAGATTAACAGCTCCCAAACCCTGTGTTGCAACACTTCCGGTTGTGAAATTCCATACAGTACTAACTGCAATTGGATTACCTGCCAAATCTTTAGCGCCGGTAGTGATCGTTCCTGTATAAACAGTGTTGGCTACAAGACTACTTGCTGGAGTAAATGTAGCTGTCGTACCCAAATAAGTAACGGCACCAGCGACAACGGTTGTTCCTTGTTTTACTGTAACAGTAGTAGCGTTAATCGTTAGAGGATTCATTGCCTCACTAAATGTAATAACAGCATTGCTGTTAAGGGCAACTAAAGTGGCATTGTCAGCTGGAACAACCGAAAGAACGGTTGGTGCAATAACATCAACTCCGCTTCCGGCAGTTGTAAAGCTGCAGCTAAAATTGTCTTTCATTTCAATCCCCTTTTCGTTTTTAACTTTTTTGGAGATTGTGATCGTATAAACTGAACCTTCTAACAGACTGACTGCTGGTATAAATGTAGCTGTTTTTCCCAAATACGATACTGAACCTTTCACGATTGTTTTTCCTTGTTTTAAGGTAAACGTTGTTAGGTCGACCGTAGATGACTGCATTACATCACTGAATGTAACAGAAGGTCGAATAGTAACAGCTACCGAAATGGCGTTTTTTAAAGGAATAACTGAAAGAACAGTAGGTTCATCTCCACGATGATGTTTACCGGTCTTAAATTTCCAGGAATGCTCACTTTCATCCTTATTGCCATCTTTTGTGCTGCTCATATGACCACTTTTAATTGTTGCGGTATACTCCTTATCAGGTTCCAAGTCAGCCGAGGGTGTAAAAGTTGTGGTTGATCCTGAACATTTTGAAGTTCCGGCAACAGGAGTGGTTCCCTGCATTAAGGTAATTTTGGATTCTGATAAATCTGATGATTTCAGTCCACTGTTTAATGTTACAGAGATTTCCGGATCGATAGCAACAGCATTTGCAAGATCAGCAGGAAATGTTTCCGCAATTCCGGCATTAACCGGCAAAAGGACTACAGAAGGATCATTCACAACATCCTTTGAACATCCGGTGACCAAAAAAGCCATTAAAACAAAATATCCCAAACTTTTAAGCACGTTGGGATTGACTTTCATTAAAGAAATTACTTTTCTCATGTTTGTTTCTGAATTATACAATTAATACTAGTTTGAATTTCTAAATTTCCATTTTTAGAAATTCGTTGTGCGCAAAGATATAGCCTTCAAAAAAGCTATAAGTTACAAAATTTTATATATTAATTGTATTATTCACACATTCTAAAGTTTGATTTTCTCATATTAAAAAAGAGGCGATCCTTGCGGACCGCCTCTTTAGTTGTATACAATTACCAAAATTTATTATGGCTTTGTGATCGTATTTTTATCAAGGACAACCGAAGTCTGCGCCAGTGCCCTACCATTCATAGATGCGCCAGCAAGAAATGTAATGCCAGTCTTTGATAAAATAACTCCTTCAAAATGGGAAGTTGTTCCCAAAGATACCTGACCAGCCACCTGCCAGAAAATATTCTTGGCCTGTGCTCCTCCGGTAAGTGTAATTTTTACAGCTGTGGCCATCGTAAGGTTTCCGGCAATTTGGAAAATCCATACATCGTTTGCACCACCCGAAATGGTAACATCGGTAGGCATCGTAACAGTGTTCGTCCATTTATAAAGTCCAGGTGTAAGTGTTTTTCCACCAATATTACCTGTGCCAAGCTCTGAGAAATCAGGTGTTGAACGACCAGCTGCATCATTATAAGCAGTAATCATGTTGTTTACAGCTGTGGTCAGATTGATAGGAGTTGGAGCGACCATATCAGCGGCGTATATTCTTCCGGTAACCTGTGAGGCGGTTGCATAACCGGTTGAATTAATTAATGCAAAACCAGTTGCATACGATGTGGCGGCAGGACTAAGACCCAAATCGCCTGTAATAGCAGATGTTGCAACATTATTGCTTCAGTTTTTGCCAGAATCACATAATTAACTGAAGCCCCAAGATCTACAACTGCCAGTTTTGATTTACCACCACCATCTACTGAATCATCTTTTTTACATCCGGGCATTAATACAACCAATAGCATTGCTAAGATTGGTAACGATTTTTTTAAATTCATATATTTATCATCTAAAATTGTGACTTTATTATCACAGGTCAAAGATGAGGCCTTTCATTTTGGCAGTTGTTGCAAAACTTTTGGGAAATGTTTCATAATTCACACCTCCAGATATATAAAGAAATAATAAACACTTTATACAAAATTTTTAATCATTCCTATTTGGAAAGTGCACCATCCCTTCGAGGGTCTGCCGACCGCTCGAAGGGATGGTTGTAAGCCCCTTCGAGCGGTTGAAAACCCTCGAAGGGGATACGTTAAATAGCCCTCGAAGGGAGAGGTAGTAAGCCCCTTCGAGGGTTTTCAACCGCTCGAAGGGGGTACATTAAACGCAAAAGAGGCTAACCTTTCGGCAGCCTCTTTTACGGTTTTGAAACCCTGAATTATATTATGGTTTTACAACAGTGTTCATCTGAAGAGTTACTGCAGTTTGAGCAAGCATCCTACCGTTGATGGTAGCGCCAGTCTGCATATTAATGGCAGTTTGTCCTAAGATATTTCCTTCGAAGTGACTGGTCGTACCTAAGGTAACGGCACCAGATGCCTGCCAGAAAATGTTTTTTGCCTGTGCACCACCTGTAAGGGTAATTCTTACAGCTGAACTCATTTTAAGTGTTCCGGCGATTTGGAAGATCCAAACATCGGTAGAACTACCTTTAATTGTAATATTTGTTGGGATTACAACTGCGGTTGTAAATTTGTAAAGACCAGCAGTAAGTGTTTTGCCACCGATATTCCCAGCACCTAAATTCAAGAAATTAGGATTTGAACGGCCTGCTGCGTCAGTGTATGCAGTTTGCATGTTACCAACAGCGGTAGTTAACCTCGAAGCATTTGTAATTCTGCAGGGAAGTGGACCTGCTGCATCAACGCTGTAAATCGCACCTGAAACCTCTGCGCAAGTTAATTTGATAGAAGCACCAGTTATTGGACTTGTTCCAATATCTCCAGTAACAGCTGATTTATAAACATCCGTAATTCCTGACTTGGAAAGAATCACAAAATCGCCGGCAACTCCAAGATTTACGGCCTTCAAAGATCCACTTGTTGTTTGATGTTTACCTGATTTCAAGGCCAAATCAGCCGAAGATGCAGTTAGGGAAGAATTATTATCAAGTTCTTTACTACAACCTGATACTAAAGCAATCAATAGCATTGCTACGATTGGAAGTCCTTTTTTTAGTTTCACTATCTTTATTTCTTAATTTGTGACATCATTATCACACCACAAAGATGAGCCCTTTAATTCGCCCAAATGTTGCAAAACTTTCGAAAATATTTGCAAAATTCACACCTTTTACACTTATTTTAACAGACGTAAAATATTCATCAATGCAAACAACGAGTTATTAGACACTGTATATAAATTCTTTAACTACTTATTATTTACATTTACGCTTCCAGATCCAATTTATTTGTGTGTATTGTGTAAAATATTTAATCATCCGTATTGGAAAGGAAACCATCCCTTCGAGGGTCTGCCGACCGCTCGAAGGGATAGTTGTAAGCCCCTTCGAGGGTATGCCGACCGCTCGAAGGGTTTTCAACCGCTCGAAGGGAGAGGTAGTGTAAGCCCCTTCGAGGGTTTTCAACCGCTCGAAGGGGAAACGTTAAAAACAAAAGAGGCTAACCTTTCGGCAGCCTCTTTTGTGAGTATTGATTCCTATTAATATATTATGGCTTTGTAACTGAATTCATTTGAAGCGTTACGGCCGTTTGAGCAAGCATTCTACCATTGATGGTAGCACCTGTCTGCATATTAATACCTGTTTGTCCTAAAATATTTCCTTCGAAATGAGTAGTCGTTCCCAAAGTAACAGCATCGGATACTACCCAGAAAATATTCTTAGCCTGTGCACCTCCTGCAAGCGTAATCCTTACTGCAGAACTCATTTTAAGCGTTCCTGCAACCTGGAAAATCCAAACATCAGTCGGACTACCCGAAATGGTAATATCTGTTGGGATGACAAGTGAAGTCGACCATTTATAAAGACCTGGTGTAAGCGTTTTTCCACCAATATTTCCAGCACCTAAGTTCAGAAAATCAGGCTTAACACGTCCGGCAGCATCGGTATAGGCAGCCTGCATATTCAATACTGCAATACCTAACCTGGTTGCGTTCGTTACCCTGCATGGAAGTGGACCAGCAGCATCAACTGTAAAAATAGTACCAACAACTTCATTGCATTTTAAATGTATAGCAGCTCCGGTTATTGGACTTGATCCAACATCTCCGGTTACAGAAGATTTATAGACATCTGTAACTCCTGTTTTTGAGAGAATGGCGAAATCACCAGCAACTCCAAGATCTACACCTGCCAAAGACCCACTTGTCGAAGGAAGCTCAGCGGATTTTTGTACAGGAGATGCGTCAGAAGACATTCCATTAGATCCATTTGAACCCAGGTCTTTACTACAACCGGTCACCAAAACAACCAATAGCATTGCTATGATTGGTGATACTTTTTTCAGTTTCATTGATTTTTCTTCTTAATTTGTGACATTATTA
>Ga0123339_10002059_pt1 | contig 13680 bp, 11 predicted proteins | sample lystaG_FD_89956 | JGI IMG/M metagenome (GOLD analysis project Ga0123339, IMG submission 89956) | Glacier valley bacterial and archeal communities from Borup Fiord, Nunavut, Canada, to study Microbial Dark Matter (Phase II) -... | ecosystem: Environmental > Aquatic > Freshwater > Ice > Glacier ... | reverse complement strand
CCGGTTCGATTTGGCCGCACTGATTCCCCGTCTTATCCTCGCCGCTGTACAGACGCCACCACTACCTTACAAGCTCGCAACGATGGATGCGTGATGTGGGGAATCAGGTATCGGGATGTGTTGGTAGTTACGCTTCGCGGGGCCTAATCGCAGCCAGATCGACGGATGCCTTTTCTGTATTTCAAGAGAGGTGGGGGCAGAAAGTCGGGCACAAAAAAGCCCCCCATTGCTGGGAGGCTAGTTTGTTGAATAGGGCCCTGGCAGTGACCTACTCTCGCATGGCTTAAGCCACACTACCATCGGCGCGGGTGCGTTTCACTTCCGAGTTCGAGATGGGATCGGGTGGTACCACACTGCTATGTCCGCCAGGGAGGCGGTCGAGCGAGTCGCAGTTATGCGCCTCACTACATTAGGGACTTGGGACGTAATAAGTGGGTTTGGGTGACTCTTTCGGCACTTACGTGCATGTTGAGGCAGAGGCAGCTTGAGGTTATATGATCAAGCCTCACGGATCATTAGTACAGGTTAGCTCGGCATTACTGCGATACACACCCTGCCTATCAACCTCCTAGTCTAGAAGGTTCCTTTAGGGAGCTTAAAGCTCCGGGAGATCTCATCTTGAGGCGCGCTTCCCGCTTAGATGCTTTCAGCGGTTATCGTTTCCGTATTTAGCTACCCGGCAATGCCACTGGCGTGACAACCGGAACACCAGAGATACGTCCACTCCGGTCCTCTCGTACTAGGAGCAGCCCCTCTCAAATCTCCAACGCCCACGACAGATAGGGACCGAACTGTCTCACGACGTTCTGAACCCAGCTCGCGTACCACTTTAAATGGCGAACAGCCATACCCTTGGGACCGGCTACAGCCCCAGGATGTGATGAGCCGACATCGAGGTGCCAAACACCGCCGTCGATATGAACTCTTGGGCGGTATCAGCCTGTTATCCCCGGAGTACCTTTTATCCGTTGAGCGATGGCCCTTCCATACAGAACCACCGGATCACTATGACCTACTTTCGTACCTGCTTGATCCGTCGATCTCACAGTCAAGCACGCTTATGCCATTACACACATTGCACGATGTCCGACCGTGCTGAGCGTACCTTCGTGCTCCTCCGTTACTCTTTGGGAGGAGACCGCCCCAGTCAAACTACCCACCATACACGGTCCCTGACCCGGATTACGGGCCTAGGTTAGAACGTCAAGCACTTCAGGGTGGTATTTCAAGGTTGGCTCCATGCAAGCTAGCGCCTGCACTTCAAAGCCTCCCACCTATCCTACACAGAAGAACTCAACGTTCAGTGTAAAGCTATAGTAAAGGTTCACGGGGTCTTTCCGTCTTGCCGCGGGAACGCTGCATCTTCACAGCGATTTCAATTTCACTGAGTCTCGGGTGGAGACAGCGCCGCTGTCGTTACGCCATTCGTGCAGGTCGGAACTTACCCGACAAGGAATTTCGCTACCTTAGGACCGTTATAGTTACGGCCGCCGTTTACTGGGGCTTCGATCAAGAGCTTCGCCTTGCGGCTGACCCCATCAATTAACCTTCCAGCACCGGGCAGGCGTCACACCCTATACGTCCACTTTCGTGTTTGCAGAGTGCTGTGTTTTTGATAAACAGTCGCAGCGGCCTGGTCACTGCGGCCCAAAACTGCTCAGCTACGCATGTAGCCACAGTTCTGGGCGCACCTTCTCCCGAAGTTACGGTGCTATGTTGCCTAGTTCCTTCACCCGAGTTCTCTCAAGCGCCTTGGGATTCTCACCCTGCCTACCTGTGTCGGATTGCGGTACGGTCTGCGTGACCTGAAGCTTAGAGGATTTTCCTGGAAGCGTGGTGTCAGTGACTTCGTCCAATAAGGACTCGTATCGGTGCTCGGCGTATGAACTTCCGGATTTGCCTAAAAGTTCCGCCTACCTCCTTTCCCCGGGACAACCAACGCCCGGTACACCTAACCTTCTCCGTCTCCCCATCGCAGTCACGCGAGGTGCTGGAATATTAACCAGCTTTCCATCGACTACGCATTTCTGCCTCGCCTTAGGGACCGACTTACCCTGCGCCGATGAACGTTGCGCTAGGAAACCTTGGGCTTTCGGCGGGGGGGCTTTTCACCCCCCTTATCGTTACTCATGTCAGCATTCGCACTTCTGATACCTCCAGCAAGCCTTACAACTTGCCTTCGCAGGCGTACAGAACGCTCCTCTACCGCTTATTCTTACGAATAAACCCGTAGCTTCGGTACATGGCTTAGCCCCGTTAAATCTTCCGCGCGGGCCGACCCGACCAGTGAGCTATTACGCTTTCTTTAAAGGGTGGCTGCTTCTAAGCCAACCTCCTGGCTGTTTTAGCCTTCCTACATCGTTTCCCACTGAGCCATGATTTTGGGACCTTAGCTGACGGTCTGGGTTGTTTCCCTTTTCACGACGGACGTTCGCACCCGCCGTGTGTCTCCCGTGCTCGCACGTGCTGGTATTCGGAGTTTGCCATGGGTTGGTAAGTCGTGATGACCCCCTAGCCATAACAGTGCTCTACCCCCAGCAGTGATACACGAGGCGCTACCTAAATAGCTTTCGAGGAGAACCAGCTATCTCTGAGTTTGTTTAGCCTTTCACTCCTATCCACAGCTCATCCCCATCTTTTTCAACAGATGTGAGTTCGGGCCTCCAGTGCGTGTTACCGCACCTTCACCCTGGCCATGGATAGATCACTCAGTTTCGGGTCTACGCCGTGCGACTATGCGCCCTATTCAGACTCGGTTTCCCTTCGCCTCCCCTAGACGGTTAAGCTCGCCACACAACGTAAGTCGCTGACCCATTATACAAAAGGTACGCAGTCACTCCACGAAGGAGCTTCCACTGCTTGTACGCATACGGTTTCAGGATCTATTTCACTCCCCTCACCGGGGTTCTTTTCGCCTTTCCCTCACGGTACTGGTTCACTATCGGTCGGTAAGTAGTATTTAGCCTTGGAGGATGGTCCCCCCATGTTCAGACAGGGTTTCACGTGCCCCGCCCTACTCATTTATCATCGACTAAGCCCTTTTGCGTACCGGGCTATCACCGTCTATGGCTGCACTTTCCAGAGCATTCCACTAGAACTTAATCGACTTTTGGGCTAATCCCCGTTCGCTCGTCACTACTTGGGGAATCTCGGTTGATTTCTTTTCCTCGAGGTAATGAGATATTTCAGTTCCCTCGGTTCGCTTCCATACCCTATGTATTCAGATACAGATACCCATTGCTGGGTGGGTTTCCCCATTCGGACATCCCCGGATCAAAGCTTGTTGCCAGCTCCCCGAGGCTTTTCGCAGGCTGCCACGTCCTTCTTCGCCTCTTACCGCCAAGGCATCCACCGTATGCGCTTATTCGCTTGACCATATAACCTCAATCTGCCTCAATGGATTCCTCCATCAAGCCACCTGAAGCTATTGGCCTCATTCGCCTATGCCTCAAAACGACACGTAAGCAGCTCGTTAGAGCCCCAAACGCTTATTACGTCCCAAGTTGTCAAAGAGCACGGACAGACTTCAACGTCTGTCCGTATAAAAATTCTTTAGTATGCGCTATCAATCCAGAGTGTCTTTCAGATGGTGGGTCTGGGAGGACTCGAACCACCGACCTCGCCCTTATCAGGGGCGCGCTCTAACCACCTGAGCTACAGACCCATTGCTTGCTTGAATCGTCTGCCCAAGTATGGTCAGTCGCTGTGGGTCGCTTACGGCATCCTGCCTCACGCGACACGTGCGCTTCCTGCGCGTCGGAGGTACCGCCGTGGTGGAGCCAGTCGGGATCGAACCGACGACCCCCTGCTTGCAAAGCAGGTGCTCTCCCAGCTGAGCTATGGCCCCATCTGGGACGGTGACCCACGCCGTGGCGTGGATCGAACTCTGGATTGCAGGTGTCTTGTGTGGGCGCCTTGAAGCGGCGTGTCATACTCGAAAGGAGGTGATCCAGCCGCACCTTCCGATACGGCTACCTTGTTACGACTTCACCCCAGTCATCGGCCACACCGTGGCAAGCGCCCTCCCGAAGGTTAAGCTACCTGCTTCTGGTGCAACAGACTCCCATGGTGTGACGGGCGGTGTGTACAAGGCCCGGGAACGTATTCACCGCGACAATGCTGATTCGCGATTACTAGCGATTCCGACTTCACGGAGTCGAGTTGCAGACTCCGATCCGGACTGAGATCGGCTTTCTGGGATTGGCTCCACCTCGCGGTATTGCAACCCTCTGTACCGACCATTGTAGTACGTGTGTAGCCCTGGCCGTAAGGGCCATGATGACTTGACGTCATCCCCACCTTCCTCCGGTTTGTCACCGGCAGTCTCCTTAGAGTTCCCACCTTTACGTGCTGGCAACTAAGGACAAGGGTTGCGCTCGTTGCGGGACTTAACCCAACATCTCACGACACGAGCTGACGACAGCCATGCAGCACCTGTCTCACGGTTCCCGAAGGCACCAAACCATCTCTGGTAAGTTCCGTGGATGTCAAGGCCAGGTAAGGTTCTTCGCGTTGCATCGAATTAAACCACATACTCCACCGCTTGTGCGGGCCCCCGTCAATTCCTTTGAGTTTCAGTCTTGCGACCGTACTCCCCAGGCGGCCGACTTAACGCGTTAGCTTCGACACTGAGAGGCGAGTTCCTCCCAACGTCCAGTCGGCATCGTTTAGGGCGTGGACTACCAGGGTATCTAATCCTGTTTGCTCCCCACGCTTTCGTGCCTCAGTGTCAGTTCTGATCCAGGTAGCCGCCTTCGCCACTGATGTTCCTCCAGATCTCTACGCATTTCACCGCTACACCTGGAATTCCACTACCCTCTATCGAACTCTAGCCTGCCAGTATCGGATGCCATTCCCAGGTTGAGCCCGGGGCTTTCACATTCGACTTAACACGCCACCTACGCACGCTTTACGCCCAGTAATTCCGAGTAACGCTTGCACCCTTCGTATTACCGCGGCTGCTGGCACGAAGTTAGCCGGTGCTTATTCCCCAGGTACCGTCAGTTCGCCAAAGTATTAATCCGGCGCGTTTCGTTCCTGGTAAAAGTGCTTTACAACCCGAAGGCCTTCTTCACACACGCGGCATTGCTGGATCAGGGTTGCCCCCATTGTCCAATATTCCCCACTGCTGCCTCCCGTAGGAGTCTGGGCCGTGTCTCAGTCCCAGTGTGGCTGATCATCCTCTCAGACCAGCTACGGATCGTCGCCTTGGTGGGCTTTTACCCCGCCAACTAGCTAATCCGACATAGGCTCATCCCATCGCGCGAGGCCTTGCGGTCCCCCGCTTTCACCTCTCGGTCGTATGCGGTATTAGCGTAAGTTTCCCTACGTTATCCCCCACGATAGGGCAGATTCCTATGTATTCCTCACCCGTCCGCCACTCGTCAGCACCCTTGCGGGCCTGTTACCGTTCGACTTGCATGTGTTAGGCATGCCGCCAGCGTTCACTCTGAGCCAGGATCAAACTCTTCAGTTGAACTTACTGGTTCCGAAGAACCAAACTTTTAGAGAGTGACCCCAAGCTGTTTTTTGATTACTCAATTTAAGGCTTGGGACGCTCTTGCTTTTTTTCTCGATGGACATCGTCCACTGCAAGGCGCCCACACAATTCACCTGCGCATACTGTCAAAGAACTTTTCAGCTTCAGCCACCGCGTTTCCGCCGATGACACCTGAAACATTTCGTCCCAGGGAGCCGCACATCATACACCCAAATCACGCTTCGTCAACACCCTGTTTCGCAACTTTCGCAACCCAGGTTCCAACCAAACGCCTACCAAACTCAACCCACAAATCGCGTCGACTCAACCCGCCTTCGACGCCGCTCCTCTGCAGGGCCGCGCATACTAGCCGACACTCCCAACTTTGCATAGCGGTTTTTTGAAACGCCCGGAAAATCGTGGCTTTTCTGCGCTGCGGCATGTGCAGCGCGATCGGTTTTGAGTGCACAATTTCCTTCCGGCAGCTGGGTTAATAGGCTTTCGCAAGCTGATAAGATTCCAACACTATCCAATCTACCAACGGACAATCTATGACTCGCAAAGCAGTTCTCGGTTTTCTTGCACTCGGCGCGATCTTTACTAGCATCAGTCATGGCGCGGATTTGCCCACCGGGAGCGTTGAACTCCAGGGCAAGCACTTCTCGGTCGAGCTAGCGAAGGATCCTGCTTCACAAGAGCAGGGACTGATGTTTCGCGACGTCATGAGCTCGGATCACGGCATGCTGTTTGTGTTTCCGGACGCAACACGGCAAACGTTCTGGATGAAGAACACGCATATCGCGCTCGACATCTTCTACTTCGATGCCAACCGCAAGTTGGTAAATGTGCAACAACGCGTGCCGCCTTGCCTGTCTAACGACAACAATTGCCCGCTTTATCCCAGCACCGGCGCTGCACAGTACGTGCTGGAGCTGAATGGCGGCAGTGCCGAAAAACTTGGTGTCAAGCCTGGCGACGAGCTGACGATTCATCAATAAGCATTGGTTTTTGGTTTGTTGCCACAAGCATCAACACTCACAGGAACGAAGCGTCTGACCTCTTGGTCTACAGCAACGTTCAATCGGTGTAGGCAATTCAAACCGTATCGATACGGTACAGGCACTTCCCCGAGCGCTGCATGCTGAAACAACATCTCGTCGGTCATTGGTACAAATTGTTTCACGATCCTGGATCCAGCTGATTTTGGCAGATGCAGTACATCATGTTGATATGGAACAGACATGACGCTTCGCGGCGTTTTCCCGGGCAACCCTATTGACTGCATCACGCAGGTTTCGCGTAAGATCGAATCAACCCATTGAGCCTGCCGGAGAGAAGCGCATGGACAATTCGTGGCTGCAATTGAATCTGGTCGAGGATGAAGAAATTCCGCTGTTTCGCACCGCTCTGCTGATCGCCCAGGACGAGTACCCGCAACTGGCCGCGGCGGAATACGAGGCGCGCCTTGATGGTTATTTCCGCCAGCTGCGCACCGAGCTGTCGCCAGCATTGTTGCCCGCCGCGCAACTGCAGCATCTGAATCGATTTCTGTTCGAGGAAGTCGGTTTTGCCGGCAACGAGATCGACTACTACGATCCGCGCAACAGCTATTTAAATGATGTTCTCGACCGCCGCCTCGGCAATCCGATCTCGCTGGCGGTGGTGCAACTCGAGCTGGCGCAACGGCTGGACATCCCACTGCAAGGCGTTTCGTTTCCCGGTCACTTTCTGGTGCGACTGCCGGTGGACGATGGGCTGATCGTGCTTGATCCGTACCAGAAAGGTCGCTCACTGGATGAAACCGAGCTACGTTCGCGCGCTCAGGGATATTTCGATGCGGCTCGGGAAATCGACGATCATCATCTCGCGCGCATGCTCGAACCTGCCAGCCACCGCGCCATTCTCACGCGCATGCTGCGCAACCTGAAAGCGGTATACAGCGAACGTGAGGATCTGGCGCGCGCGGTGCGATGCAGTGATCGCCTGCTCAGCGTCGATCCGCATCAGCACGAGGAATATCGCGATCGCGGCTTGCTGTATCTGCGTCTCGAACACATCGGCGCAGCGCGCGAAGATCTGCGTCGTTATCTCAAGATGGAACCGACAGCGGCCGATGCCGATACCATACGATTGCAGCTTGCAGACATCAGCAGCGCCCCGGCCAGGCTAAACTGACTGGGCAACGCCGATAGCGCAGCTCAGACAACCTGCATCATTTCAAAATCAGCCTTGGTCACACCACAATCGGGGCAGGTCCAGGTTTCCGGCACATCGTCCCAACGCGTGCCAGGTTCGATACCATCCGCAGGCCAACCCTCGGCTTCGTCGTAGATAAAACCGCAGACTACGCACATGAAGGTCCGAAAAGGCACGTCAGCATCGAGCGTGGAAGTTGTTTGAGTCATTACTTAGTATCCGGAAGTATTCTTATCTTCCCATTTTCGCAGGTGTTGCGCATGCGCGAAAGGCGCAAAGGTAAAGTATCGTGCTGAATTCGGCCAATCGCGGACTGTATGTCATTACCGACGGGCCTCGTGGTGATCTGCTGGCGCGCGTCGAGACCGTGCTCGATGCCGGCGCGACACTGCTGCAATATCGCGACAAGAGTAATGATGTCGCACGCCGTCGTAACGAAGCCACGGCATTGCAGAAACTCTGCGCGCGCTTCGGTGTCCCCCTGATCATCAACGATGATGTCACGCTTGCCGCCGCAGTCGGCGCCGCGGGCGTGCATCTCGGCGAAGACGATATCGACATTGCCAGCGCACGCGCGCAGCTCGGTGGCAATGCGATCGTTGGCGTCTCCTGTTACGACTCGCTGCAACGCGCACGTGAACTCGCGCAGTGCGGCGCGAGTTATCTCGCGTTCGGCAGCTTTTTCGATTCACCGACCAAACCCGCCGCACGTCGCGCCACGCCTGATCTATTGATCGCCGCGCGCGAATTCGGCCTGCCGTTGGTAGCCATCGGCGGCATAACTGCGGAGAATGGCGCGAGCCTGATTCGGGCGGGCGCCGATTATCTCGCCGTAATTTCCGGCATCTTCGGTGCACCCGATACGCCAGATGCCGCACGCAAATACGCGCGACTTTTTGCTGCGGTCTGAATCATCAGGCCTTCAATCATTCACCGCAGAGTCGTCACGCATCAGACCTGATCGTTTCTTTCAAATCCGTCACAAGGTTTAACCATGAACACCAATCACGAACTGTTCCAGCGCGCGTTGAAAAATATTCCGGGTGGAGTGAACTCACCGGTGCGCGCGTTCAAGTCGGTCGGCGGCGAACCGTTTTTCACGCAGCGCGCGCAAGGTGCGTATTTGTGGGATGTCGAGGGCAAACGCTACATCGACTATATCGGCTCATGGGGGCCGATGATCGCCGGCCACAATCCGCCAAGCGTACTCGAAGCCGTGCTGAAAATCGCGCGCGACGGACTGTCGTTCGGCACGCCGAATCCGCTCGAAGTGACGATGGCCGATACGCTTTGTCGCCTGGTGCCATCACTGCAAATGGTGCGCATGGTCAACTCCGGCACCGAAGCCACGATGGCCGCGATCCGACTCGCACGCGGTTTCACCGGCCGCGAAAAAATCATCAAGTTCGAAGGTTGTTATCACGGCCACGGCGATGCGTTTCTGGTCAAGGCCGGTTCCGGTGCACTCACGCTGGGCGTGCCGAATTCGCCCGGTGTGCCGAAAGAATTGGCAGACCTGACTTTGACCCTGCCCTACAACGATCTCGATGCAGCGAAAGATTTGTTCGCCAAGATCGGCGATCAAGTCGCGTGCGTCATCATCGAACCGATCGCCGGCAACATGAACTGCATTCTGCCGCGCGATGGTTATCTGCAAGGCCTGCGCGAACTGTGTACGAAACACGGAACGCTGCTGGTGTTCGACGAAGTGATGACCGGTTTTCGCGTTGCCCTTGGCGGCGCGCAGCAGTTATACGAGGTCACGCCGGATCTTTCCACGTTCGGCAAGATCATCGGTGGTGGCATGCCGGTAGGCGCTTACGGCGGACGCCGCGACATCATGGAAAGAATTGCGCCGAGCGGCCCGGTTTATCAGGCCGGCACCTTGTCGGGAAATCCCGTCGCGATGGCTGCGGGACTGGCCACGCTCGCACTCATTGAGCAACCCGGATTTTACGACGAGCTGCTTCGCAAGACGCGCCTGCTCACCGATGGTTTACTGGCTGTCGCCAGCGACGCCGGCGTGCCATTTTCGATCACACGGACATGCGGCATGTTCGGACTGTTTTTTACCCCCGAGCACGTCGAGACTTATCAACAGGCCACGGCCTGCGATGTTCCTGCATTCAATCGTTTTTTCCACGGCATGCTGGAGCGCGGTGTGTATCTCGCGCCCTCTGCGTTCGAGGCGGGCTTTATTTCGGCAGCGCACGATGAGGACGACATCGCTTTTACGCTAGATGCTGCGCGCCATGCGTTCCATGCGTTGACGTGACTCGCTTGTTCAATTCGCCGAGTAAGCAACGAAGGCACGCAGAGCGATCTGCAGTCGCTCCATACCTCCGTCGACATCGGCATCACAGATGTTGAGCGCGGGCACAAAACGCAGAACGTTCGGCCCCGCCTGCAGGATCAGCAAACATTGTCGTTGCGCGTGATCGAGAATTTCGCCAGCCCGCCCCTTGTGCGCGTCGACAAGTTCCGCACCGATCATCAGACCGCGCCCGCGTATCTCGCTGAAAAGATTCGTCTCGGCATTGATCCGTTCGAGACCGTCGCGCAACGCTTGTGCCTGGCGTACGACATTCTGCATGAGTTCCGCCGAACGCAAGCGCGCGAGTGCCACGCGCGCGACTGCGGCCGCCAGCGGATTGCCACCGAAGGTACTGCCGTGCGCGCCGTATTGCATGACCTCCGCCGCTTTTTGGCCGACCAGCATCGCGCCGATCGGCATGCCACATCCGAGCGCCTTGGCCAGAGTCACAATATCCGGTACGACCTGTTCCCATTCGTGGGCAAACAACTTGCCGGTGCGACCCATGCCGCACTGAATTTCATCGAGCACCAGCAAAGCGCCGTGGCGATCGCAGAGGTCACGCAAGTGTTTGAGAAATCCCGGTGCGGCCGGCTGCACGCCGCCCTCGCCCTGGATCGGTTCGACCAGAATCGCGGCCACGCCATCGTCCATCAGTGCTTCGATGGCGTCGCGATCGTTGAACGCACAATAACGAAAACCGCCGGGCAACGGTTCGTAGCCCTGCTGATATTTCGGCTGCGCCGTGGCGGTGACCGCAGCAAGCGTGCGGCCGTGGAACGAGCCCTGAAACGTGACGATATCGCGCTTCTCGGGCGGGCGACCTTGCGCGGTCGCCCAGCGCCGTATCAATTTGATCGCGGCCTCATTCGCCTCCGTGCCGGAGTTGCACAGAAAAACGCGCTCGGCAAAACCCGAGGCCTCGACCAGTTCTTCGGCCAGGCGCAACGGCGGCTCGCTGTAATAGACGTTGCTGGTATGCCACAGTTTATGCGCCTGCGTAACCAGCGCCTCGACCAATTCCGGCGCCTGATGTCCGAGCGCATTGACCGCGATGCCGGCGCCGAAATCGACATACTCACGGCCGTCCAGATCCCACACGCGCGAGCCAAGTCCGCGATCGAGAATCATCTCGCGCGGCTGGTACACCGGCACGTAATAACGTTTGCCTTTCGCGAGAAGTGCAACGCTGGCGGATTCGGAATTGCTGTGATCGGACATCGTGATTCCTGAAAAACTTGGCTACGGAATTGCAAATCGGTCACGCACTATAAACCGCTCCATTCACGCTGCAACTCGGGCAAACTATCGGCATGACTTCATTGCGGAAAGACTCATGAAACTCGAAACCCTGGCCGTGCACGCGGGCGCCGAAATCGACGGCGAAACCGGTGCGTTATCGCCGCCGATCCATCTTTCCACGACGTTTGAACACGCGCCGGACGGCAGCTTGCCGCACGGGCTGGTGTATCAACGCGACAACAATCCGACCCAGCAGCGCCTGGAACGCGCGCTCGCGGCACTCGATGGCGGCGATCGCGCGCTGTTTTATTCGACCGGCATGGCCGCGGCGGCGGCGCTGTTGCAATCGTTGCCGAACGGTTCGCACGTGCTGATGCAGGACGATTTGTATCATGGCGTGCGCGCGCTGGCCGAGCAATATTTCCCGCGCTGGGGAATGCGCGTGACGATGGTCAACATGACCGATCTCGCCGCGGTTCGCGCGGCGATTACACCCGACACGTGCTGCCTGTGGACCGAGACGCCATCCAATCCGCTGTTGAAAATCATCGATATCGCAGCGGCCGCAAAAGTCGCGCACGACGCCGGCGCGATCCTTGTCGTCGATGCCACGTTTGCGACGCCGATCCTGCTGCAGCCGTTATCCCTCGGTGCAGACGTGGTGATGCATTCCACGACCAAATACATGGGCGGCCACAGCGACGTGATGGGCGGCGCGCTGATATTCCGCGGCCACGCCGAACTCGCGCAAGCCTGTTTTAATGCGCGACTGCTGATCGGTCACAGCGCTTCGCCGTTCGCGGTCTGGCTGACCTTGCGCGGCCTGCGTTCGTTATCGGCGCGAATCGAACGGCATTGCCGCAACGCACGCGCGGTCGCGGAATTTCTCGCCGCACATCCGGCGGTCGAGGTCGTGCATTACCCGGGGCTGGTCGAACATCCCGGTCACGACATCGCCAAAAAACAGATGACCGATTTCGGCGGCATGCTCAGTGTGCAGATTCGCGGCGGCCGCGATGCCACGCTCGCTGCGGCGGGCCGACTGAAATTATTCATCAACGCGACATCGCTCGGCGGTTGCGAATCGTTGATCGAGCACCGCGCCTCGGTCGAAGGTGCGCATCCCGTGTCGCCGCAAAATCTGTTGCGTATTTCGGTGGGGCTGGAACACGCCGATGATCTGATCGCTGATCTCGCTCAAGCACTCGCTTGAGCGAAATAGCTGTTTCTCACCGTGCGCTAGCGCCTTGCGTTGTCGCGATTGTCGATCAAGGCGTCAACGGACAAACCGATTCGCCGACCGTCGCCACTTGCAGCAAGTCCGCGACGGTCGCACTGCCGTTCGTCTCGATCTGCGTGATGAGCTGGGCGCCTTACAGGCTTGAAAGACTCGTGCAAAGCGGGTTGCCACTAAACGTGTGGTTGGTCACGGTCAGCGGCGATTGCAGCAGCGCGGCCATGTAGTCACCGCTGTTGCCGTCGGCCTGCACGGTGTAACTCGGCGCATAATTCAGCGTGATATTGCCGATCGTCAGCACGCATGAACCGATGCTCGTGGTGATCGGTGCAACGATATTGTCGGTACTGCCCGGGCCGCTGAAAATGCCGCTGCCGAAGTCACCGCTGAATGCGCCGGCATGCGTCGTCACGACGCAACCCAACGCGCCACCCGCACAGGCGGCGGTGTTGCAAATCGCGTAGGTGATGCCGCTGGACGTCCCGGTCTGCGGCGCGACACAACCGCTGCGCGCATCGAGTGTGGACTGCAGCAAACTCAAGAATTGCGGCTTGGTCAGCGCCTGCGACCAGCAGGCCTCGAAACCATTGTGACTGACGAGATCGGCGGCGCGCGCGGCAGATGTCGCCACGATCGCACTTGCAAAAATAGACGTCCATACGGCCAAACGGTTCTTATTGCAAAATCTCATTCGGTATTCCCCATGCGCTTGTCGATCCCCGCGCGAACATATAACACACCACTGCGCACGATTGAGTCGGCGCCACGGCGGCTACCACTGCCCGGTGTTCGGCATCGACAGCCATGGTTCCTGCGGCGGTAACGAACCGTCTTTTTGCAGCAGCTCGATCGAGATCAGATCGGGCGAACGCACGAACGCCATATGCCCATCGCGTGGCGGGCGATTGATCGTGATACCGAGCGTTTGCAGGTGTGCGCAGGTCTTGTAGATGTCATCGACACGAAACGCGAGATGGCCGAAGTTGCGCGCCGAGCCGTAATCCTCGCTCGAACCCCAGTTGTAGGTCAGCTCGATTTCGGCGTCGGGAGTTTCGTCCGCACTCAGAAAAACCAGAGTGAATTTTCCTTCGGCCGACTCCTTGCGCCGTACTTCGCGCAGGCCGAGGCCGTCGCAGAAAAATCGCAAGGTCGCATCCAGGTCGCGGACTCGAATCATGGTGTGCAGATATTTCATCGTATTGCTCCGGCAGT
>Ga0123339_10002058_pt1 | contig 13680 bp, 6 predicted proteins | sample lystaG_FD_89956 | JGI IMG/M metagenome (GOLD analysis project Ga0123339, IMG submission 89956) | Glacier valley bacterial and archeal communities from Borup Fiord, Nunavut, Canada, to study Microbial Dark Matter (Phase II) -... | ecosystem: Environmental > Aquatic > Freshwater > Ice > Glacier ... | reverse complement strand
CCCCGAGTTGCTGGTGGACGTCGTGCGGATGCAGGCCGCCGGGCAGCGCGACGCCGCGCACGACCTCTTCGACGCGCACCTGCCGCTGCTGCGCTACGAGCAGCAGGCCCGCATCGGCCTGGCTGTCCGCAAGTGGGTGCTGATGCGCCGCGGCCTGATCGCCAACGACGCCCAGCGCAAGCCGGGGCCGGGCATCAGCGCGGCAGCGAAGGCTGAGGTAGAATACCTGCTCGGCCGCCTGGCCCGCGTGGACCGCCGCGCTGCCCCGGCACTAGCCCAGGCAGCATAGTCCGTTCCATCTCTCCCTGCGGGGTCAAACCGCAAAACGGTTCACGGCCAGGGGAGGGGAGGATCAGCACCGCCTCTCCGCCATCCGCGTCGTTGTCGGCTGGCCCAAGCCACTGGTGGACGACGCAGCGACAGCCTCAACCCGAAAGGCGGAGCCGCGCCAAGGCCGGCACCGACGCACACCATCGCCTGCAACCGTTCCACGTCGCCCCGCGCAGGCGTAGCATGGCAGCAACCAACAATCCGGAGGACCGCCCGATGCCCCGCTTCCCACGCCGAACCCTTCTCCGCACCACAACCGCCGGCGCCGTTCTGGCCGCTGCCCCCGCCGTCGCCCCAGCATCTGCCCAGGACAAGCCCGCGGTCCCCGGCTTCGCCGCACAGCGCGCCACCACGGCCCCTCCCGTCACCCGCATCGTCGCCCGCTACGCCGTCACCGCCCCCATCGAGCAAATCCCCGCTGCCGTCCGCAAGGAGGCCGCCCGCACCCTGCTCAACTGGACCGGCTGCGCCGTCGGCGGCTCCGCCAATCCCGCCCCGGGCCGCGCCATCGCCGCACTGCAACCCTTCTCCGGACCGCCGCAATCCAGCCTGTTCGGCCGCAAGGAGCGCCTGGATGCCCCCCACGCCGCCCTGGTCAACGGCATCAGCTCCCACGTGCTGGACTACGACGACACCCACCTGAAGACCATCATCCACCCCGCCGGCCCCGTGGCCTCCGCCGTGCTTGCCTGGGCCGAGTACAAGCCCACCTCCGGCGCCGACCTGATGCACGCCCTGGCCCTGGGCTGCGAAGTCGAGTGCCGCATCGGCAACGCCGTCTATCCCGAGCACTACCAGGCGGGCTGGCACATCACCGGCACGGCGGGCGTCTTCGGCTCGGCCGTCGCCATGGGCCGTTTGCTGAAGCTGAACGAGCAGCAGATGGCCTGGGCCCTCGGCATCGCCGCGTCGCAGCCGGTGGGGCTGAAGGTCCAGTTCGGTTCGGACACCAAGAGCTTCCACCCCGGCCGCGCCGCGCAGAACGGCATGGTCGCCGCCCTGATGGCGCAAGCCGGTTTCACCGCGTCCGAAGTCGCCATCGAGGGGTTCGACGGCTGGGGCCAGGCCATCAGCACCAAGCGCGACTGGAGCCAGGTGGTGGACGGCCTGGGCGAGCGGTGGGAGCTGGCGCTGAACACCTACAAGCCCTTCGCGTGCGGCATCGTCGCGCACCCCTCCATTGACGCCGCCATCCAACTCCGCACCGCGCACGGCTTGCAGCCAAACGCCATCCAGTCCGTGGACATCAAGGTCAACCCGCTGGTGCTGAACCTGATGGGCAAGACCGCGCCGCAAGCCGGGCTGGAGAGCAAGTTCAGCATCTTCCATGCTGTCGCCGTAGCGCTAGTAACGGGCCGCGGGGGCGAGCAAGCCTTCACCGACCGCGCTGTCGCCGACCCGGCAGTCCTCGCAGTCCGCGGCCGGGTCCAAGCCGTCACCGACCCGGCTATCAAAACCGATCAGGTGGACATGACCATCACCACTACAGACGGCCGGCGCCTGCACCAGTTCATCGAACACGCGATCGGCAGCCAGGCCCAGCCGATGACCGGTGCGCAATTAGAAGACAAGTTCACCGGCCTGGCAGAGGAGGTCCTGCCACGCGACCGCATACGCCGCTTGATGGACCTGTGCTGGGGTGCCTGGGACCTGCCGGACGCCGGTGAGATCGGCCGGGCAGGGGCCGGTATCTAGCACCAAACGGCGTTGATGATGACCTTGTGGTGTTCCCGTCATAGCGGGCCGCAGTTGCGGCACGGCTATCCAGGGGCGGCGCTGGCGGTTCCTGGATCGCCACGTCGCTTTGCTCTCCACGAGTGCGGGCCAAAGTGAACGCCGGTTGGTATGGTTCAGGCTTCGACAAACCTGCCGGCAGCCCAATTCTCCATCTGCAACACGGTGCCGCGCTGCCGCAGTGCGTGACTGGGCCAGGCCGGATGCACTCGGCAAGATATAATTGATAGGGGTTCGGCCGACGATGAAGCTTCAGCCAAACCAGCTACCGGAGACGACCCCTGGCCTGACCAGGGATGTGGAGCCAAGCTGCCACATGCTGCGATGCACCGGGCCAGCCCAGCCGTGATATGAACGAAGACGGGGCGCCCGGCATAGCCAAGCGCCCCAGAGCCGTTGTCAGCCGCGCGGGCCAACCTGCGCCATGACCGTCAGGACCGGTGCCGCAGTGCCCAAGTTGGCGAACGCCCGGAAGCTCGCCGCGGCGCCGGCAGGCATCGAGTTCGCGGTCTGCACCGGCGTCTCGTTGCCGGTGTCAGGCATCGCAACGCCGGCATACGTGCCGAGCGCCGAGCCAGGGCGGCCGGCGAGGACCGGGGCTGTCTCCGACCCCGTATCGGCCGCCTCTGCCGAGATGACCGAGGTGACGCCCGGCGCCTGGATCGAGAACGGCTCGCCGTTGCCCTCGGCAGCGAAAGCGGGAAGGGCGCCCAGGGTCAGCAGGGCGGCGGCGGCAATCAACTTGAAGTTCATGGTATCTCTCCTTGTGCAGGAGGTCCGTCGGGATAGGCGGGCCAGTGTCCTGTCTGGCGGCAGCGCCCCGGTCGGGTGCGTCGCCGTCGCAGCCACAGTTGGGACAGCCTCCGTCCCACCAGAATGCTGCACGTGCGAACAAGACCTATGCCGGAAAGTATGAGGCCACCCAGCCTACGCCGCGCCGTATGACGAGATGGCCGGGTCCAGCCGGAACTCGTCGGCCAGGAAATCAATGACCGTCCGCGTGCGCAGCGCCAGGTGCCGCCGGGTCGGATAGACCGCATGGATCGGCACCTGCCCGGCGCGGTAGCCGCCCAGCACCGCCCGGACCTGCCCCGTCGCAAGCTCGTCGCCAAACATCCAGGACGGCGACAGCGCAACTCCGATCCCGCCCAGCACCGCCTCCCGGACGGCCTCGCTGCTGTCGGTGCGGAACCGGCCCCCGACATGCACCGCAACCTCCCCGTCCGGGCCGTCGAAGCGCCAGTCATGCGGCGCAGCGAGCTGCAGGAAGATGACGCACTCGTGCCGGACCAGGTCGGACGGATGCTCCGGCGTCCCGTTCCGAGCCAGGTAGTCCACCGACGCGAACACCTGTCGCGGCGACGCGCCAATCCGCCGCGCCACCAGTCCGGCGTCGCTCACCCGGCCCGCCCGCAACGCCAGGTCCAGGCCATCCGCAACCAGGTCGGCCGTGGTGTCGGACATCCGCAGCTCCACCAGCAGGTCCGGGTGGCGGTCCATCAGGCGCGGCATCAAAGGAGCGACGTACAGCCGGCCGAAGCTGGCCGGGGCGGCGATCCGGACCAGCCCGCCGACCACCGGGTGCCCCCGGCCCACGGCGGCTTCCGCCTCCTCCACGCTGTCCAGCACGCGGCGCGCATGGTCCAGCAACGCCCGCCCCTCCTCCGTCAGCGTCAAGCTGCGCGTGGTGCGCTGGATCAGCCGCGCCCCCAGGTGCTCCTCCAGCGCCGAGACTTGGCGGGACACCGCCGGCTGCGTCGTGCCGGCCTCGCGCGCGACGGCCGAGAACGAGCCGCTCTCGGCGACGCGGAGGAAGACGCGGAAGGCGGCGATAAGGTCCATGCGTCCTGCGTTTCGGCCCTATCGCCTGGGGCATAGATGTTACCGGGGCATCCGCCTTATCATCCCTTCGGGGCCGGGCCATCTCCGGTTTACGCAGTGCAGGGTCAAGGCGGCCATGGACGTTTCGCAGCAGGATCCGCGGTACTACCCGCGTGCCGGACGCCGCAAGCCATCCTTGGCTGAGCAGCTTGCCACGTTCCACGCTGCCATGCTGGCACGGATGACGCCAGGCGATGCAGCGGCTGTCCGCCACTACGAGCAGTCGGTCGCCACGGCCGGCGCCGGGCTTCTAGCGGTTGGCGACGCAGCGCCCGACTTCACCCTGCCGGACCAGCACGGCCGCCCCGTGCGCCTCTCAGACCGCATGGCACTTGGTCCGGTGGTGCTCGTGTTCATACGCGGCGGCTGGTGCCCGTTCTGCACCATGATGCTGCGGGCGTGGGCGGACGCGGCCCCTTCGTTGCACGACGCCGGTGGCGACCTGCTGGCCGTGTCGCCCCAGCCCGTGCCGGCCTGCGGCGGCGTCGCCGAGTGCAACCTGTTGCCCTATCCCGTGCTGTCCGATGGGGACGGCATCGCCGCCACGGCCTACGGCGTGGACTGGGACGTGCCGGCGGCCGACCGGCCACTGCACCAGCGGCTCGGCCATGACATCCTGGCCGGCCGGGCCGACGGACGCTGGCGGGCGCCTCTGCCTGCCGTGTTCGTGGCTGGCATGGACGGGCGCATCGCCCTGGCCCATGCCGACCGCGTGCTGGCGTGTCGGCTCGACCCGGCAACCGTTGTCGGCGCCGTGCGTGCATTGGCGCCCGGCGGCAACGGCCACGCCACGTAGCGTGTTCCGCCCATGTTGTCCCGGCCGTCATAGCCCGCAGCGCAAGGCAGGTCCTGCAACGCATGGCCCGGCGGAGCAGCCCGGCGATCCCACAGCGGCATTCATACCCCGCACGGCCCTGCCCAAACCCGCGGCGCCTACAGCAGCCGCACAAGGCGGTCGAACTCCGCCACGCTGAGCGTCTCCGCCCGCCGCTCCCCCGCAATGCCGGCGCGCTCCAGCAGGGCTTCGCCGCCCAGCGGCCGCAAGGCACCGCGCAGCATTTTGCGGCGCTGTCCAAAGGCCGCGGCCGTCAGGCGTTCCATCGCCGTAAACAGGTCCGCAGGCGGCTGCTCCGGATGCGGCTGCAAGCCGACCACCGCGGACCACACCTTCGGCGGCGGCGTGAAGGCGGCCGGCGGCAGGCGCAGCAACAGCGCCGCCCGGCACGTCCAGCCGGCCAGCACCGACAGCCGGCCGTAGGCCCCCGTGCCCGGCGCCGCGGTGATGCGCTCGGCCACCTCCAATTGGAACATCAGCGTCATCCGCTCCCACTGCGCGGCCTGGCGCAGCCAGCCGATCAGCAGGGGCGTGGCGATGTTGTAGGGCAGGTTGGCCGCAATCACCCGCGGCGCCGGCACCAGCGTGGCCAAATCCAGCCGCGTCGCATCCGCGTCCAGCACGCGCAGCCGTCCGGGGTAGGCAACCGCCAACTCCTCGATGGCCAGGATGGCGCGGGCATCAACCTCCACTGCGACAACCCCGGCGGCGGCTGTCTCCAGCAAGGCGCGCGTCAGGCCGCCTGGTCCCGGGCCGACCTCCACGACATGCCGGCCGGCGAGGTCTCCGGCCTCCCGGGCGATGCGGGCGGTCAGGTTGGCATCCAGCAGGAAGTGCTGCCCCAACTTCCGGCGCGCATCCAGCCCATGCCGGGAGATCACGTCGCGTAACGGTGAAAGGGTCAACCTGCGCCCTGCTCCCTCTCCTGACGGGGTCAAACCGTGAAACGGTTTACGGCCGGGGTGAGGGAAGCCAAGCAGCGCCCGCTGGAACGCAACGGGCGTTGGCATGTCCGCCCGTCGCAAGCAAGGCCAGCGCCCGACGCCTTTCCCTTGCCCCGACCGTCAACCGTCTCACGGTTTGACCCCGTAGGATGGGGAAGCAGCAAGCGGATCAGGCGCGCTCCTCCATCACCGCGCGCCGGCGCAGGTCGCGCTGCAGCTGCCGAGACGCCAGCTCGATCCGCTCGCCAAGCAGCCGGTTGCTGACCTCCTCTTTGGACGGTGCCGCGGCGGTCTTGATCTCGCGGGAGCACACCATCAGCACCGCCACGCCCTCGGTCGCCACCACCGGCTTGCTCGGCACGTTTGGCGTCAGGCCGGACAGCAGCGCACGCAACGGCGGCGAGCCGACGCCCTCCAGCCGGACCTCGCCGGGATCGGACGGGCGGGTGGCGCCCGCGCGGGTGTTGGCGGCCTCCATCTCGGCGCAGGACTTGACGGTCTTGGCGATGGTGCCGGCCTGTTCCACCTGGGCGCGCTGCTGCGGCGTCGGCGCGGCCGGGTTCAGCGGCGTGCTGAACGGCATGAACACCTGGCGTATCCGCAGCACCGTGGCCTGGTCGCGGCCGATCTCGCGCTTTGCAGACAGCGACACGATGCTGATGCCGCCGGGCACCGCGATCGGATTGCTGACGGCACCGGGCGGCATCTGGGTAACGACGGCCGCGACCTCCGGGTCAAGCTGGTTGGCCCGGACCCAGCCCAAGTCGCCGCCCTGCAGCGCCGTCTGGCTCTGGCTAAACTGCGCCGCCACCACCGGGAAGGGCGCGCCCGCCCGCAACTGCGTGATGACCGTGTCGGCAAACCGTGTCGAATCTGCCCGCTTGGAGGGGTCCTCGATCGGGATGAAGATCTCCCGCACCTGGTACTCGGGCTTGCCGATCTGGTCCTTGAAGAGCCGGGTCTGTTCGGCAACGTCGTTGTCGGTCACGTCCGCCCGGGTACCCAACTCCTGCCGCAGCACGCGGGTCCAGCCGAGCTGCACGCGCACCTGGTCAATCAGCGTGCGCAGGGCAACGCCCCGGCCAGTCAGGCTGGCGCCCAGCGCACCCTTCGGCATGCCGAAGGGTGCGCTGGGCGCCAGCCTGACTGGCCGGGGCGTTGCCCTGCGCACGCTGATTGACCAGGTGCGCGTGCAGCTCGGCTGGACCCGCGTGCTGCGGCAGGAGTTGGGTACCCGGGCGGACGTGACCGACAACGACGTTGCCGAACAGACCCGGCTCTTCAAGGACCAGATCGGCAAGCCCGAGTACCAGGTGCGGGAGATCTTCATCCCGATCGAGGACCCCTCCAAGCGGGCAGATTCGACACGGTTTGCCGACACGGTCATCACGCAGTTGCGGGCGGGCGCGCCCTTCCCGGTGGTGGCGGCGCAGTTTAGCCAGAGCCAGACGGCGCTGCAGGGCGGCGACTTGGGCTGGGTCCGGGCCAACCAGCTTGACCCGGAGGTCGCGGCCGTCGTTACCCAGATGCCGCCCGGTGCCGTCAGCAATCCGATCGCGGTGCCCGGCGGCATCAGCATCGTGTCGCTGTCTGCAAAGCGCGAGATCGGCCGCGACCAGGCCACGGTGCTGCGGATACGCCAGGTGTTCATGCCGTTCAGCACGCCGCTGAACCCGGCCGCGCCGACGCCGCAGCAGCGCGCCCAGGTGGAACAGGCCGGCACCATCGCCAAGACCGTCAAGTCCTGCGCCGAGATGGAGGCCGCCAACACCCGCGCGGGCGCCACCCGCCCGTCCGATCCCGGCGAGGTCCGGCTGGAGGGCGTCGGCTCGCCGCCGTTGCGTGCGCTGCTGTCCGGCCTGACGCCAAACGTGCCGAGCAAGCCGGTGGTGGCGACCGAGGGCGTGGCGGTGCTGATGGTGTGCTCCCGCGAGATCAAGACCGCCGCGGCACCGTCCAAAGAGGAGGTCAGCAACCGGCTGCTTGGCGAGCGGATCGAGCTGGCGTCTCGGCAGCTGCAGCGCGACCTGCGCCGGCGCGCGGTGATGGAGGAGCGCGCCTGATCCGCTTGCTGCTTCCCCATCCTACGGGGTCAAACCGTGAGACGGTTGACGGTCGGGGCAAGGGAAAGGCGTCGGGCGCTGGCCTTGCTTGCGACGGGCGGACATGCCAACGCCCGTTGCGTTCCAGCGGGCGCTGCTTGGCTTCCCTCACCCCGGCCGTAAACCGTTTCACGGTTTGACCCCGTCAGGAGAGGGAGCAGGGCGCAGGTTGACCCTTTCACCGTTACGCGACGTGATCTCCCGGCATGGGCTGGATGCGCGCCGGAAGTTGGGGCAGCACTTCCTGCTGGATGCCAACCTGACCGCCCGCATCGCCCGGGAGGCCGGAGACCTCGCCGGCCGGCATGTCGTGGAGGTCGGCCCGGGACCAGGCGGCCTGACGCGCGCCTTGCTGGAGACAGCCGCCGCCGGGGTTGTCGCAGTGGAGGTTGATGCCCGCGCCATCCTGGCCATCGAGGAGTTGGCGGTTGCCTACCCCGGACGGCTGCGCGTGCTGGACGCGGATGCGACGCGGCTGGATTTGGCCACGCTGGTGCCGGCGCCGCGGGTGATTGCGGCCAACCTGCCCTACAACATCGCCACGCCCCTGCTGATCGGCTGGCTGCGCCAGGCCGCGCAGTGGGAGCGGATGACGCTGATGTTCCAATTGGAGGTGGCCGAGCGCATCACCGCGGCGCCGGGCACGGGGGCCTACGGCCGGCTGTCGGTGCTGGCCGGCTGGACGTGCCGGGCGGCGCTGTTGCTGCGCCTGCCGCCGGCCGCCTTCACGCCGCCGCCGAAGGTGTGGTCCGCGGTGGTCGGCTTGCAGCCGCATCCGGAGCAGCCGCCTGCGGACCTGTTTACGGCGATGGAACGCCTGACGGCCGCGGCCTTTGGACAGCGCCGCAAAATGCTGCGCGGTGCCTTGCGGCCGCTGGGCGGCGAAGCCCTGCTGGAGCGCGCCGGCATTGCGGGGGAGCGGCGGGCGGAGACGCTCAGCGTGGCGGAGTTCGACCGCCTTGTGCGGCTGCTGTAGGCGCCGCGGGTTTGGGCAGGGCCGTGCGGGGTATGAATGCCGCTGTGGGATCGCCGGGCTGCTCCGCCGGGCCATGCGTTGCAGGACCTGCCTTGCGCTGCGGGCTATGACGGCCGGGACAACATGGGCGGAACACGCTACGTGGCGTGGCCGTTGCCGCCGGGCGCCAATGCACGCACGGCGCCGACAACGGTTGCCGGGTCGAGCCGACACGCCAGCACGCGGTCGGCATGGGCCAGGGCGATGCGCCCGTCCATGCCAGCCACGAACACGGCAGGCAGAGGCGCCCGCCAGCGTCCGTCGGCCCGGCCGGCCAGGATGTCATGGCCGAGCCGCTGGTGCAGTGGCCGGTCGGCCGCCGGCACGTCCCAGTCCACGCCGTAGGCCGTGGCGGCGATGCCGTCCCCATCGGACAGCACGGGATAGGGCAACAGGTTGCACTCGGCGACGCCGCCGCAGGCCGGCACGGGCTGGGGCGACACGGCCAGCAGGTCGCCACCGGCGTCGTGCAACGAAGGGGCCGCGTCCGCCCACGCCCGCAGCATCATGGTGCAGAACGGGCACCAGCCGCCGCGTATGAACACGAGCACCACCGGACCAAGTGCCATGCGGTCTGAGAGGCGCACGGGGCGGCCGTGCTGGTCCGGCAGGGTGAAGTCGGGCGCTGCGTCGCCAACCGCTAGAAGCCCGGCGCCGGCCGTGGCGACCGACTGCTCGTAGTGGCGGACAGCCGCTGCATCGCCTGGCGTCATCCGTGCCAGCATGGCAGCGTGGAACGTGGCAAGCTGCTCAGCCAAGGATGGCTTGCGGCGTCCGGCACGCGGGTAGTACCGCGGATCCTGCTGCGAAACGTCCATGGCCGCCTTGACCCTGCACTGCGTAAACCGGAGATGGCCCGGCCCCGAAGGGATGATAAGGCGGATGCCCCGGTAACATCTATGCCCCAGGCGATAGGGCCGAAACGCAGGACGCATGGACCTTATCGCCGCCTTCCGCGTCTTCCTCCGCGTCGCCGAGAGCGGCTCGTTCTCGGCCGTCGCGCGCGAGGCCGGCACGACGCAGCCGGCGGTGTCCCGCCAAGTCTCGGCGCTGGAGGAGCACCTGGGGGCGCGGCTGATCCAGCGCACCACGCGCAGCTTGACGCTGACGGAGGAGGGGCGGGCGTTGCTGGACCATGCGCGCCGCGTGCTGGACAGCGTGGAGGAGGCGGAAGCCGCCGTGGGCCGGGGGCACCCGGTGGTCGGCGGGCTGGTCCGGATCGCCGCCCCGGCCAGCTTCGGCCGGCTGTACGTCGCTCCTTTGATGCCGCGCCTGATGGACCGCCACCCGGACCTGCTGGTGGAGCTGCGGATGTCCGACACCACGGCCGACCTGGTTGCGGATGGCCTGGACCTGGCGTTGCGGGCGGGCCGGGTGAGCGACGCCGGACTGGTGGCGCGGCGGATTGGCGCGTCGCCGCGACAGGTGTTCGCGTCGGTGGACTACCTGGCTCGGAACGGGACGCCGGAGCATCCGTCCGACCTGGTCCGGCACGAGTGCGTCATCTTCCTGCAGCTCGCTGCGCCGCATGACTGGCGCTTCGACGGCCCGGACGGGGAGGTTGCGGTGCATGTCGGGGGCCGGTTCCGCACCGACAGCAGCGAGGCCGTCCGGGAGGCGGTGCTGGGCGGGATCGGAGTTGCGCTGTCGCCGTCCTGGATGTTTGGCGACGAGCTTGCGACGGGGCAGGTCCGGGCGGTGCTGGGCGGCTACCGCGCCGGGCAGGTGCCGATCCATGCGGTCTATCCGACCCGGCGGCACCTGGCGCTGCGCACGCGGACGGTCATTGATTTCCTGGCCGACGAGTTCCGGCTGGACCCGGCCATCTCGTCATACGGCGCGGCGTAGGCTGGGTGGCCTCATACTTTCCGGCATAGGTCTTGTTCGCACGTGCAGCATTCTGGTGGGACGGAGGCTGTCCCAACTGTGGCTGCGACGGCGACGCACCCGACCGGGGCGCTGCCGCCAGACAGGACACTGGCCCGCCTATCCCGACGGACCTCCTGCACAAGGAGAGATACCATGAACTTCAAGTTGATTGCCGCCGCCGCCCTGCTGACCCTGGGCGCCCTTCCCGCTTTCGCTGCCGAGGGCAACGGCGAGCCGTTCTCGATCCAGGCGCCGGGCGTCACCTCGGTCATCTCGGCAGAGGCGGCCGATACGGGGTCGGAGACAGCCCCGGTCCTCGCCGGCCGCCCTGGCTCGGCGCTCGGCACGTATGCCGGCGTTGCGATGCCTGACACCGGCAACGAGACGCCGGTGCAGACCGCGAACTCGATGCCTGCCGGCGCCGCGGCGAGCTTCCGGGCGTTCGCCAACTTGGGCACTGCGGCACCGGTCCTGACGGTCATGGCGCAGGTTGGCCCGCGCGGCTGACAACGGCTCTGGGGCGCTTGGCTATGCCGGGCGCCCCGTCTTCGTTCATATCACGGCTGGGCTGGCCCGGTGCATCGCAGCATGTGGCAGCTTGGCTCCACATCCCTGGTCAGGCCAGGGGTCGTCTCCGGTAGCTGGTTTGGCTGAAGCTTCATCGTCGGCCGAACCCCTATCAATTATATCTTGCCGAGTGCATCCGGCCTGGCCCAGTCACGCACTGCGGCAGCGCGGCACCGTGTTGCAGATGGAGAATTGGGCTGCCGGCAGGTTTGTCGAAGCCTGAACCATACCAACCGGCGTTCACTTTGGCCCGCACTCGTGGAGAGCAAAGCGACGTGGCGATCCAGGAACCGCCAGCGCCGCCCCTGGATAGCCGTGCCGCAACTGCGGCCCGCTATGACGGGAACACCACAAGGTCATCATCAACGCCGTTTGGTGCTAGATACCGGCCCCTGCCCGGCCGATCTCACCGGCGTCCGGCAGGTCCCAGGCACCCCAGCACAGGTCCATCAAGCGGCGTATGCGGTCGCGTGGCAGGACCTCCTCTGCCAGGCCGGTGAACTTGTCTTCTAATTGCGCACCGGTCATCGGCTGGGCCTGGCTGCCGATCGCGTGTTCGATGAACTGGTGCAGGCGCCGGCCGTCTGTAGTGGTGATGGTCATGTCCACCTGATCGGTTTTGATAGCCGGGTCGGTGACGGCTTGGACCCGGCCGCGGACTGCGAGGACTGCCGGGTCGGCGACAGCGCGGTCGGTGAAGGCTTGCTCGCCCCCGCGGCCCGTTACTAGCGCTACGGCGACAGCATGGAAGATGCTGAACTTGCTCTCCAGCCCGGCTTGCGGCGCGGTCTTGCCCATCAGGTTCAGCACCAGCGGGTTGACCTTGATGTCCACGGACTGGATGGCGTTTGGCTGCAAGCCGTGCGCGGTGCGGAGTTGGATGGCGGCGTCAATGGAGGGGTGCGCGACGATGCCGCACGCGAAGGGCTTGTAGGTGTTCAGCGCCAGCTCCCACCGCTCGCCCAGGCCGTCCACCACCTGGCTCCAGTCGCGCTTGGTGCTGATGGCCTGGCCCCAGCCGTCGAACCCCTCGATGGCGACTTCGGACGCGGTGAAACCGGCTTGCGCCATCAGGGCGGCGACCATGCCGTTCTGCGCGGCGCGGCCGGGGTGGAAGCTCTTGGTGTCCGAACCGAACTGGACCTTCAGCCCCACCGGCTGCGACGCGGCGATGCCGAGGGCCCAGGCCATCTGCTGCTCGTTCAGCTTCAGCAAACGGCCCATGGCGACGGCCGAGCCGAAGACGCCCGCCGTGCCGGTGATGTGCCAGCCCGCCTGGTAGTGCTCGGGATAGACGGCGTTGCCGATGCGGCACTCGACTTCGCAGCCCAGGGCCAGGGCGTGCATCAGGTCGGCGCCGGAGGTGGGCTTGTACTCGGCCCAGGCAAGCACGGCGGAGGCCACGGGGCCGGCGGGGTGGATGATGGTCTTCAGGTGGGTGTCGTCGTAGTCCAGCACGTGGGAGCTGATGCCGTTGACCAGGGCGGCGTGGGGGGCATCCAGGCGCTCCTTGCGGCCGAACAGGCTGGATTGCGGCGGTCCGGAGAAGGGTTGCAGTGCGGCGATGGCGCGGCCCGGGGCGGGATTGGCGGAGCCGCCGACGGCGCAGCCGGTCCAGTTGAGCAGGGTGCGGGCGGCCTCCTTGCGGACGGCAGCGGGGATTTGCTCGATGGGGGCGGTGACGGCGTAGCGGGCGACGATGCGGGTGACGGGAGGGGCCGTGGTGGCGCGCTGTGCGGCGAAGCCGGGGACCGCGGGCTTGTCCTGGGCAGATGCTGGGGCGACGGCGGGGGCAGCGGCCAGAACGGCGCCGGCGGTTGTGGTGCGGAGAAGGGTTCGGCGTGGGAAGCGGGGCATCGGGCGGTCCTCCGGATTGTTGGTTGCTGCCATGCTACGCCTGCGCGGGGCGACGTGGAACGGTTGCAGGCGATGGTGTGCGTCGGTGCCGGCCTTGGCGCGGCTCCGCCTTTCGGGTTGAGGCTGTCGCTGCGTCGTCCACCAGTGGCTTGGGCCAGCCGACAACGACGCGGATGGCGGAGAGGCGGTGCTGATCCTCCCCTCCCCTGGCCGTGAACCGTTTTGCGGTTTGACCCCGCAGGGAGAGATGGAACGGACTATGCTGCCTGGGCTAGTGCCGGGGCAGCGCGGCGGTCCACGCGGGCCAGGCGGCCGAGCAGGTATTCTACCTCAGCCTTCGCTGCCGCGCTGATGCCCGGCCCCGGCTTGCGCTGGGCGTCGTTGGCGATCAGGCCGCGGCGCATCAGCACCCACTTGCGGACAGCCAGGCCGATGCGGGCCTGCTGCTCGTAGCGCAGCAGCGGCAGGTGCGCGTCGAAGAGGTCGTGCGCGGCGTCGCGCTGCCCGGCGGCCTGCATCCGCACGACGTCCACCAGCAACTCGGGG
>Ga0123339_10002056_pt1 | contig 13685 bp, 13 predicted proteins | sample lystaG_FD_89956 | JGI IMG/M metagenome (GOLD analysis project Ga0123339, IMG submission 89956) | Glacier valley bacterial and archeal communities from Borup Fiord, Nunavut, Canada, to study Microbial Dark Matter (Phase II) -... | ecosystem: Environmental > Aquatic > Freshwater > Ice > Glacier ... | reverse complement strand
GATCCGCCCAGCGTAGCCGATGCAGTCATCCTCATATATGATTTTGTACAAGACTGATTCAAAAAGCCTGTCTTCCAGATAGGAATCGATTGGATATGCAAGGGTTCCGATGTGTTCTGCCATAAGGTCTTCAATGTCCTCAATGCTCGTTTCGATGATTTGAATCTTATCAAGGAAAGTTCTTTCATTCCCCATAGCCGGGATTCTCCTTTCATCACCGTATTCTCACGACATGGCGTTTCGTATCGAGGGCTATTTTTCTACGACGGTCTCATAAGGCCAGTCAATGATGCCACCCATGTCGTAGATGTTCTTGTATCCCATCTTCACCAGTTGTGCTGAAGCTGTGGCGCTCCGGCTTCCACTTCGGCAATAGACAAAATATGTCGCTTCCTTATCCTGAAGAACCGTCTCCGCCTTCTCACTGATGGTATCCATCGTCAGGATGACTGCCTCAGGGATGTGTGCCTCGTTGTATTCATCTAATGTCCTGACGTCTACCAGGATGATGTCCTTTTCCACGTCCAGCCTTTTCTTCGCATCTTCAGCGCTGATTTTGGTCGGCTTCCCCGCCTCCTCAGCGACTGAACATCCCGTGAATGCGATATTCGCAATCAGGAAGAGAACCAATAGCATTTTTTTCATATTAATCATTACTCCTTCATTAAAATCAAAATTGTGATTCCTATCATTGTACTACATAATGTCCATCCCAAACTTAAAATGATAGCGGGAAGTTTCTCAAGAGAAATCACAAACACTAAAAGTTGACGGTGATGCAGTTTCAGATCTGCTTCCTATCAAAAACAGGAGAATCTCACCAAAAGGAAGATTCTCCTGCGATCCGTCTTGACGATTTATCCCTCTCTCCAGGATATGGAAAAATGATCACATCCTCCGCAGTGAGCCAATGCTAGGTTTCGTCAATAATCCCCGCTCTTCTTCATTTCTTAAAGTACTTCACTTCTTGCTATGTGTGAGCATCTGATAGGCTCGGAAGTATTTCTCCAGGCGCTGAAAGTCTGTATCTGTAAGTTTCTTGAGTCTTGTCCAGTCCATATTATCTTTAAGGTCGGCAATTTTCACCTGAGTGGCCAGGGGGTTTTCCAAGATTTTCCCTATATATGCCTCGTAGGAATCGGACTCTCTGTGGGTGAGGAGGTCGAGGCAGTCCAGGATCTTCTCGGAGAATCCCTTCGCCCTCAGGACATCCAGGGTCAGTTCGGTATCCTCAAGGACATCATGGAGCATGGCGACGATCTTCCCCTCATAGGATGTCATCGTCATCATAACGCGCAGTGGATGAAGGATATAAGGTTCTCCCCCTTTATCCAGCTGCATTTCATGTGCTTTGCTAGCGATGGCTATGGCTTTTTCAAGGGTCATGGCTATTCCTCCTTTTTTGTTAAATGGTTGTACCTGAAATCTGAGGTGCATCGATTACCTAAATGCATGGGAAATGTTTGTCTGCATAAGGACATTCCCCCCAAAAAAATGTGCCTACGTAGTCTTCTCTTCAAGTTTCATGCCGTCTTCATTGAAAACAGTGATGGCGTTCATCGCCAGTTCCTTATTGGCCATCTGCCGAAACAGGTCTGCTGAAATCGTGCAGGTATGAGCGCCTGAACGAAGGGCATCCAGAATCTGTTTCGTATTCTTGAAGCTCGCCGCGAGGATTTCGCAGTTCAATTTTCGGTCGTCGAAGAATGACCTCATCCGGGCAATAGCCTCGAAAGGATCGATGTTATTACTAGACATCCGATTGACATAGGGGGCAACACAGTCGCATCCTGCCAATGCGGCCAGGATACCCTGGTCTGCCGAATAGATGGCCGTCCCAAGAACCAGGGTGTCCTCATTGTCCGCCTTGATTTTCTTCACGACTTCAAGACCCACGGTATTGATGGGAACCTTGATGCCGATCTTTTTCCAGGTCTTGATTCGCTTTAGTCTTACATAGTCCGCATAGAGTTCTTCCGCGGTAGCTCCAAGAATCTGGACATAAATGATTTGTGCTTCTGTCTCAAGAATTGACTGAATCTGTTCGAACCTCTCTACCCCTCCCTTGAGAAGGATTGTCGGATTTGTAGTTACCCCTTTAAACACACCCGACCTGAAACACTCCTTGATTTCTTCTGTATTTGCCGTATCTAAAAACATGGTTTCCCTCCAATTCTTTCCCTGATCCTATCGCTGGTTCTTTTTTCACTGCAACCGTTCATTCCAAGGAACTTGCGCAGCTGTTATAGGTTGATTATAGCAAAAATAATATGAAATATCACGGATAAACCTTCTGCACTGTAAAGACCTGCGATGCCATCAGGCGTAAGGACCAGAAAATCTCAATTCCCTGAACCTGGTATTTCCTTTTGTTACCCCTGTGCAATTCCCCTATTTTGGGATAAAAGAATAGTGGATGAGATTTCTCTCATCCACTTTGTAAAATACCTGATTTTCTAGACGAAGAGTGTCAGTGCATAAGTATAGAATAATGCACCAAGTACGCCCCCAATAATTGGTCCGACGACTGGAATCCATGCATATGACCAGTCTGAATCCCTTTTGCCTGGTATTGGCAGGATAGCATGAGCAATTCTAGGCCCTAAGTCTCTTGCAGGATTAATGGCATACCCAGTAGGTCCGCCTAAGCTTAGTCCAATGGCCCAGATCAAAATACCAACCATAAGTGCGCCTAACGCGCCCATATTGTTCTTTGAATTGTTAATTCCCAGAATACCGATCAACAGCATTGCTGTTCCAATAATCTCTGTAACCAGGTTCCATAATGTACTTCTTATGGCTGGACCTGTTGCAAATACTCCGAGTTTTCCATCCGCATCATCTGATGCTGCGAAGTGATCGTGATAGGCCAGATAGACGATGACCGCACCTAAAAATGCGCCCAGCATTTGCGCTGCGATATAGCCCGGTACCAATGACCATGAAAAAGCACCCGTTGCTGCAAGGCCTATGGTAACGGCAGGATTCAAATGCGCTCCGCCAACCCATCCTACAACGTAAACAGCGACTGCAACAGCAAAGCCCCATCCAGCAGTGATGACAATCCATCCACTGGAGTTACCTTTTGTTTTGCTAAGCACTACATTTGCTACAACACCATCACCTAATATTATAAGGATCATGGTTCCAATAACTTCTGAAATAATCATACCCATGCTTGACATGTTGATATTCCTCCTTAAGTCTATTATTGTTTTGTTTATCCATGATAATACATTTACCGTCATCATCAGCTGCTGCCCTTATCCTTGCCTGACGGTAAGTCGCAAGAAGGCCGAGACGCAAAAGAGAATCCTTCGCTGATGTGATATTCATATATCTTCTCCATGCTGAGAATTCAGCATGGAGAAGACTACAAATCAGAAATACATGATTGTGACTATTTGTTTTCCCAGTTCAGTGATCTGCCGACGGCTTTCTGCCAGCCTTCATACAGCTTTTCTCTGTCCGCATCTGCCATGTTTGGCACATACTCCTGATCGACAGCCCATTTGCCCAGAACTTCATCTTCATTCGCCCAGAATCCCACTGCGATACCAGCGAGCAAAGCAGCACCAAGTGCTGTTGTTTCTGCAACAACGGGTCTGAGTACTGTCCTGTCAATCATGTCTGCCTGGAACTGCATCAGGAAGTTGTTTGCCGAGGCACCACCGTCAACCTTGAGGTTACGGAGTTCGATTCCAGCATCTTTTTCCATGGCAATGAGGACATCCTTTGTCTGATAGGCGATACTTTCAAGCGCAGCTCTGATGATGTGGTATCGGTTTACGCCTCTGGTCAGTCCCAGGATGGCTCCTCTGGCATATTGATCCCAATGTGGGGCGCCCAGTCCAACGAATGCTGGAACGACGTATACACCTCCATTGTCCTTGACCTTGGTTGCAAAGTATTCGGAATCCTTCGCATCATAGATAAGCTTGAGCTCATCTCTGAGCCACTGAATGACGGCTCCGCCGACGAATATGGATCCTTCAAGAGCATACTGTACCTTGTCATGGGACGTCGCTGCTATTGTAGTTACAAGTCCGTTCTTGGAGAGTTTCATTTCTTCTCCGATATTGACGAGGAGGAAGCATCCTGTTCCATAGGTGTTCTTGGCTTCGCCTGGGGTGAAACATGTCTGTCCATAAAGGGCAGCCTGTTGGTCACCGGCCATACCTGCGATTGGAACCATGACGCCGTTCAGGTTGGTCTCGCCATAGACTTCTGAGGATTTCTTGACTTCAGGAAGCATTGATTTAGGGATGTTCAGCTCAGTCAGGAGCTTGTCGTCCCACTTGAGGTCCTTAATGTTGTAGATCATTGTTCTGGAAGCGTTGGTATAATCTGTTGCATGGACTTTTCCGCCGGTAAGTTTCCAAAGCAGCCATGTGTCGACTGTTCCGAAGAGCAGTTCTCCTGCTTCAGCCCTGGCCCTGACGCCTTCGACGTTGTCCAGGATCCACTTGATCTTTGTTCCGGAGAAGTATGCATCGATCTGTAGTCCTGTGGTCTCTCTGACGTAGTCTCCGAGTCCTTTGGCCTTCAGTTCGTCACAGATGCCAGATGTTCTTCTGCACTGCCAAACGATGGCATTGTAGACCGGTTCTCCTGTTTTCTTGTCCCAAACCACAGTAGTTTCTCTCTGGTTTGTGATTCCGATTGCAGCAACTTCTTCTGGTCTTATCCCTGCTTTAGCCATAGCTTCATTCAGAACACCAAATTGTGATGACCAAATTTCCATCGGATTGTGTTCTACCCATCCCTGTTTTGGATAGAACTGGGTGAATTCTTTCTGCGCTACGCTGACGATGTTCTGCTCCTTGTCAAAAATGATGGTTCTTGAACTTGTTGTTCCCTGGTCAAGTGCAATAACGTACTTTTTCATACTGTACCCTCCAATATTATTATTTGATATATATAAAAAGCCACATGCTTATTAAGCTTGTAGCTTTCTCTATCTCTCTACTACAAATTCCACAAACTTCTAAAAGTTGTTGAAATTGCTGCTGCTCCTGAATCAAGAGCAGAATATACGTCATTCTTGTCTATTATCAGCCCACCTGCGATGATTGGGATGTCGGATAGCATAGAAATCTTGTTGATTGTTTTAGGAATTACTCCCGGAAGAACCTCAAATGCATCAGCATAGGTGACTTCCATATGCCTTATTGCTTTTTTCAGAGCCATGGAGTCTAGCATGAAAAACCTTTGAACAGTTATCAGCCCCTCTTCCCTGGCAGCTTTGATCACATTGGGCTTTGTACTGATAATACCATCAGCTTGAGTGAACTCCTTGATATATCTTGCGGCAATCTCCTTATTGTCCAGTCCCTCGATGAGATCCATGTGGACGAGAACCGTTTTCCCGCAATCTTTGGCTTTCTTGACTAATGAAGGTAAGTTGATGATATTGCCATAGAGGATAAAAATAAGTTTCACTTGGGATCTGCAAGCTTTTTCCAAACCATCATTATCTATAACAGAAGCGATAATGGGATACTTTTTCAGTATCTGGTTGAAATCATCTCGCATATTAACCTACGCTTTCCTATATTCGTCTATAATATGTTCGGCTACAGTATACATTCGTCCTCAATACTTATTTTATCATCAATTTGAGCTTTAGTCGAACACTTTCTTCGAGAAATCGTTAACATTCTATGAATAATGAGGCATTTAGCACAACTTGTTGCATCAACAGCCATTTATTCGCCATAATAGAGCGAGATTCAAAAACCCCTCACTAAACTTTTGCATTTAGTGAGGGGTTTAGTAATATCTTGCCTATAACACTTATAAAACACTTTTATTTAATCAGGTTTCTAGCCATGATCAGATCTTCTTTTGTGGTGATCTTGATGTTCTGGTAGGAGCCCTCATAGAGGTAAACGGGACCATACATTTCCTCATAAACCATCGTGTCATCGGTGACGAGACGATGGCTTCCTTTGATTTTCTGATGGGCACGCAGGATTTCCATCAGGTGGAAAACCTGAGGGGTATGAATCAGAAATAAACCTTCACGGTCCAGCGTGCCTGATGAAAAGCCATCGGCATTTCGGGTTTTTACCGTATCCTTCGGTTTGACTCCACACGCTGCGGCACCATGCTTTCGGCATAATGCAATCCCTTCCTGGATGTTCTTCCCCGTGACCAGAGGCCTCACCCCGTCATGGATGACGACAATGCTCTCCCTGTCGAGGGTTTCGATAAACTCGAGCCCTTTTCTTACGGAGTCTTGCCGCTCCTCACCCGCTTCAACAAGATATATCGGCTTCTTTGGCTTATAACCTAGTTTCTCATAGTAGTCAAAATAGATACCGGGCAACACCAGGATGATGCTATCAATCTCCTCAGTTGCGTCGAACTTCATGAGGGTCCACACAAGAATCGGTATCCCCTCAAGAAGGAGGAACTGCTTGGGGATTTCACTCCCCATTCTGGTGCCTTTCCCTCCGGAGACAATCAGTGCACAAGCCATGTTATTCACCCTTTGGTTTTGCAAAAATCATTCTGCCTGCTGCGGTCTGAAGGACAGAAGTGACGATAACATAGATAGTCATCCCCACATACCTCTTGCCGTCTTCAACGACAATCATTGTTCCATCATCCAGATATCCAATTCCTTGATTTTGTTCCTTGCCGACTTTGGAGATCAGAAGATTCATCTCTTCTCCTGGAAGCAGCATCGGCTTGACTGCGTTGGCCATCTCATTGATATTGAGCACCGGAACCCTCTGAAACTCTGCAACCTTGTTCAAGTTATAGTCATTGGTGACTACCTTGCCGGAGACGACCGTGGCAAGTTTGAGCAGCTTGGAATCAACCTCAGCGATATCCGGGAAATCCTTTTCCCAGATTTCCACTTCGATATCCAATTCATTTTGAATCTTGTTCAAGATATCCAGCCCTCTTCTTCCTCTGTTTCTCTTCAATGAATCTGAGGAATCCGCAATGTGCCTTAGCTCTTCAAGGACAAAAGAGGGGATGATCAGCTTTCCTTCAATGAATCCTGTCTTGCAGATATCAAAGATTCTTCCGTCAATGATGACAGAGGTATCCAGGATCTTTGGTGTACTTTCATAGGTAGGCACTTTCACTTCCTGTTCGGTTGATTTATCCTTGGAACCAGGCCCTGAAGATCTCGTCCTCATCGTCTGGAAATGAAGAATGATTTCATCTTTCTTCTTGATGGCAATATTTGCTCCCAGCACTGCGGCCAGGATGTTCAGAAGGATTGTCATGAGCCCTCCGATGGCCGGCCACAGTTCTTTAAGCGGCATCGCGAGGAAATAGGTGATGATCAGAAACAAGATGGCTCCGACGGCACCAAATATGATTTCTGACACCGTCATCTTCGATAGGTTCTTTTCGATGACTTTGTTTGTCGAGACGATCAAGTTGTAGATTTTTGATGAAAACAAGAAAAAAATAAGTGCGAAAACCAGAATTGACACTACGACAATCCCTATTGAAAATGGAATGAAATTGATGATTTCATAGTTTTCCAAGTTCGGCAGGTTCAATATTCCCTGTGCGACGAAATAACCGATTAACGCTCCAACCGTGGACACAATACCTCTTATTATGTTCTTTATCAACATCAGCACCTCCTTCATTTAAATTATTTGTATTACATATAAGAATAGGGATAATATTCCAGATATCTTAATTATACTGATTTTTTAGCGAAGTTCATAGACACCTGACACAATTAGAAAAGTTTATTAACAGCTTCTTTCAAAGTATCCACTGCAATAAGCTCTACTCCACTGACCTTTATCTTGTCCAAGTTCCTTTTGGGAATGACAAAATTCTTATAACCCATCTTCATTCCTTCATTAATCAGCCTTTCCACATTATTCACCGGTCTTATCTCTCCTGTCAGTCCGATTTCTCCTATGGCAATAAGTTTTTCAAATTTAATCTCTTTACCTTTTGCACTGGATATAAGACTTAAGGCAAGTCCGAGATCTTGGGATGTCCCTTCCACGCTTAGACCCCCGACAACATTCACATAGACATCACTGGCATAAAATGGAATTTTCAACTTCTTTTCAAGGACAGCGAGGATAAGGTTCAGTCTAGGCGTCTCTATCCCGATAGAAGTCCTCCGGGGCATGACGGCTTTCGTTTCAGCGACGAGGGACTGGACCTGAACGAGGATAGGCCTTGTTCCTTCCATGATTCCGATAACCACGGAACCTTCTTTCGAGCCCATGCTGTCTTCCAGGAATATCTTTGAGGGATCGTATACTTCAATCAGGCCTTCCTGCGCCATCTCAAAAACGCCAATTTCAGAAGTTGTCCCAAACCTGTTTTTCATGGTCCGCAAAATTCGGATCTCTTCTGTCCTTTCCCCCTCGAAATACAGCACAGAATCGACCATATGCTCGAGGACCCTTGGCCCTGCGAGTTCCCCCTGCTTCGTTACGTGTGCGACGATGAATAGCGGGATTCCCAAGATTTTCCCCACCCTCATGAGTCCGTTTGCACATTCCCTGACCTGGGATACCGATCCTGGGGCGGAGGTAATCCTGTCGGTGTAGATGGTCTGAATGGAATCAATGATGACAAAAACAGGCTTCATCCTTTCGATGTGCGCTTCAATGACATCAAGCGAGGTTTCAGAGACGATGTAGAGCTCGTTTGCAGATACATTGAGCCGATCACCCCGAATTTTTATCTGTTCTTCGGATTCCTCCCCTGACACATACAGGACATTTCCATATTTTTTTGAAATATTATCCGCACACTGGAGAAGAAGGGTGGATTTCCCGATACCCGGGTCTCCCGAAATCAGGGTCAGGGAACCTTTGACAAGACCGCCTCCAAGGACCCTGTTGAGCTCCTGTATCCCTGTATCCAGACGTTCCTTGTCTCCCGAGACAATCTCATGGATAGTTTTCGGGGTGCTGAAGTTGGACAATCCCTGCTTTCGCGGAATAGCGACAGCTGCCGTCTCTTCCACGTAAGAGTTCCACTCTCCACAATCCGGACATTTTCCCAGCCACTTTAAAGCAACCGAACCACAGTTTTGACAGACAAATTGTGTTTTCACCTTGGCCATACGCATCCTCCGAGCTTCCGATTTTCCCATATTCATTCTATGATATCAATAAAATATAAATACGTTATGAATGATACTAATTTTGTTTTTTATGTTTACTTAGATAAAAAAGATAATCCATGCACAAATCAGATCCAGCATAGATGCTGAATCTGTTTGCACATGGTTTATTTTACAATATAATCATTAAATATTAGTTAACTTGAGGTTTAGTCCGAAAAAACATGCGAGTAATATCATGGTTCACCCTGCTTTTCATTTTCTTCATCGCTCAGTTCCTCATTAACCTTCGAACGCTTTTCCACTTTGACTTCCCTTGTTCCAATTTTTTTATAGGAAAGCTTGTTGTCTTCCAACTGGACAAGGACTTCATCCCCTCTTCCAATATTGCCCCTGAGCATCTCTTCAGACAGGGTATCCTCCAATTCCTTAGTTATGGCACGTCTTAACGGTCGTGCGCCATAGATCGTATCTGATCCCTTTAAGGTCATGAACTTCACTGTCTCATCACTGAAGCTCAGATATATCTCACGAACAGCAATTCTGTCAGCAACCTCTTTGAGCATGAGCCCTGTGATCTGTTCCAGATCCGTATTCGTTAGGGAATGGAACACGATGATATCATCAATCCTATTGATGAATTCAGGTTTGAAGGCTTTCCTCAACTCGTCCAGGATGTTCTCTTTCATCTTGTCGTACTCTTCCATTTGTCTGTCTTCAGCGATGCTGAAGCCTACCGTCTTTTGTTTTTTGATCGTGGACGCACCGACATTGGAGGTCATGATGATGATGGTATTCTTGAAATTAACCGTCTTTCCCTTGCCATCTGTGAGCCTCCCATCTTCAAGGATCTGCAGAAGCACATTAAAGACTTCAGGATGGGCTTTTTCGATTTCATCAAAGAGGATGACGGAATAGGGATTTCTTCGTACCGCTTCGGTCAGCTGTCCCCCTTCGTCATAGCCCACATATCCGGGTGGGGATCCGATCAGCCTGGATACGGCATGTTTTTCCATGTACTCCGACATGTCAATCCTAACCATGGATTTTTCAGAGCCAAACATGGCGACGGCCAAAGCTTTGGATAGTTCCGTTTTTCCCACACCTGTAGGTCCAAGGAAAATAAAAGATCCGATTGGTCTTTTAGGGTCCTTCAAGCCGACGCGAGCTCTTCTAACGGCTCTGGATATGGAGTTTACCGCTTCATCCTGACCGACAACCCTTTCATGCAGGATCTGCTCCAGGTTTAGGAGCTTCTCGGATTCTTTTTCCGTCAGTTTCTTCACCGGAACCTTTGTCCATCTCGAAACCACCTGGGCAATGTCCTCTTCCGTAACAACCAGTCCTGAGGTTCCATTGGAACCGCTCTTCCATTTGTTCTTGGAATTTTCCAGCGTCTTCTTCAGTTCACTTTCCTTGTCGCGCAGCTTCGCTGCCTTTTCATAATCCTGAAGGGATACTGCCTCTTCCTTCTCTTTCTGGATGTTTTTCAGATCCTCTTCGATATTCTTGACATCTGGTGGCGCCGTTAGGTTCTGGATCCTGACTTTTGCCGCAGCTTCGTCCATAAGGTCAATGGCTTTGTCCGGCAGGAATCTGTCTGTGATGTATCGATCGGACATCTCGACACATGCTTCCAGGGCTTCATCTGTGATTTTTACCCTGTGGTGCGCCTCATACTTGTCCCTTAGCCCATACAGAATCAGAAGGGCCTCTTCTTTAGTCGGTTCTCCTACCTGGACAGGCTGGAATCTTCTTTCCAGGGCACTATCCTTTTCGAAGTGTTTCCGGTATTCATCGATGGTCGTTGCCCCGATGGTCTGGATTTCCCCTTTTGCCAAAGCTGGTTTCAGGATGTTTGATGCATCGATGGCGCCTTCAGCGCCTCCAGCACCGACAATGGTATGGATTTCGTCGATAAAGAGGATGATGTTCTTGGCATTTTTGATTTCCGCCATGACATTTTTGAGCCTCTCCTCGAATTCCCCACGATATTTAGCTCCTGCAAGCATCTGCGAGATGTCCAAGGAAACCACCCTCTTGCCCTTGAGCAGTTCAGGGATATTGCCCTTTACAATCCTCTGCGCGAGACCTTCTGCGATGGCCGTTTTTCCGACACCGGGGTCTCCGATGAGGACGGGGTTGTTCTTCGTACGCCTGCTCAATATTTCAAGAATCCTTTCCGTTTCTTCCCCACGTCCGATAACCGGGTCAAGTTTCCCGTCTCTGGCCATTTCCGTCAGGTCCTTCCCATACATGTCCAAATTAGGGGTCTCCGTCTTTTCTTGGTTTCGGCTCTCAGGGTCTCCCTGGATTCCCTGACTGGAAAAGCTCATGATAACATCATTCTTTAGCTTTGTGACATCCACACCGAGGTTCTGAAGGATGGAAAAAGCAACGCCCTCCTCCTCAGCAAGAATAGCCATGAGCATGTGCTCAGGGCTGATGTAGTTCTGCCCAAGGGATCTCGCCTCCTTGAAACTGCTATCCAGCAGTCTCTTTGTCCTTGGGGTAAGGGCGATCTGGCCTGTCCCTAGGACCATGTTGTTTCCACGGCCTAATGTCTCTTCGATCATTTCATGAATCAGTTCTTTTGTGACCCCTGCATCATGAAGGATATTGCCTCCTGCACCTTCAACGCTGGCTATCCCGTACAGGATATGCTCCGTGCCGATATAGCCGTGCTGAAGCCTCTGTGATTCTTTCTGTGCGTGCATCAGTGTTGATTTTGCCCGTTCTGTAAATCTTTCAAACATCTTGAGAAAACCTCCTCTAAAATATACTCCTTATGATCTTCGCCCTATTGATGTCCCTGTCCTTTTCATTCAGCTCCGTACCATAAGATTTTTGCATCATTCCTGGTTGTGTGTTTATGATCAATCCATCTATCAGATGAATGTCAATGTCTTTCAGCAGTTCCGTCTCAATGCCCAGCCTTACGAGTGACAGGTGGTATAAGGCTTCCTTGGATGTCATGAGCCTGGCGTTCATGAGGGTTCCCTGGCTCCTATAGATCTTGTCCTGCATCTCAAAGGAGAACTGCCCAAGAAGTTTCTTTTGCTGTTCCTGTTCCTCATCGAGCAGTTTTGTGATGGTATCCTTCAGGTTGTAGAGGATATCCTCCTCCTTTATTCCGAGGGTTACCTCATTGGAAATCTGGTAGATATTCCCTTCTGCCTGAGAGCCCTCCCCATAGATTCCCCTGATGGTCATCCCCATCTGGGCCAGAGCCTGGGTGACATAACCGATCTTGTCTGTCAGGGTGAACCCTGGCAGATGAAGCATTGTAGAAGCTCTCATGGCGGTTCCCAGATTCGTGGGGCATGCCGTGATGTATCCGAGGTTATAGTCAAAGGCATAATTCAACTTCTCAGAAAGAAGGTCATCAATCTTTGTCGCCTTTTCGTAGAGACTCTCGAGATCCATATCATTGCTCATGACCTGAAGCCTGATGTGGTCCTCCTCATTGATCATGAGGCTGACGTCTTCCATTTTATCGATAATGTATGCGGCCATATCGCTGTTGTTGAGGAGCTTGGCACTGACGAGATGTTTCTCATAGGCAACCAGGAGGTCTGTCCTGCCGAGTTCCCAAAGCCTGTGGGTGGCATAGTCGTCTTCCATGGCTTTGTTTACATAGAAGGCATCCTCTACGATTTTAACAAGTTCTCTGGATCTTTCACTGGAAAGCAAATGGGGGAAAGGGATCAGCTTGAAGTTCCTTGCCAGCCTGACCCTGCTCCTGAGCACCAAAGTTTCCTTATTCAGCATTCTGCTCACCCACTTCCAGATTCTTTTTAAGAACGTTAATCTCGTCCCTTACCACTGCAGCCCCTTCGAAGTCTTCCAATGCAATAAGCTCACGAAGCCTTATCTTTAGTTCATCTATCTTTCTTTTGCTGACCACTTCCTTGGAAGCGTTCATTGGAATCTTGCCAACATGGACAAGCCCCCCTTGAACCCTCTTTATTGTGGGGATCAATGATTTGGAAAAATGCTCATAACAGTAGCTGCATCCCAGAAGGCCTGTGCTTTTAAAATCACCAAATGTGATTCCGCATCTGGGACACCTGTCCACCTCCGAATTATTGTTCTCCACCATGTCAAATAATGATCCGAAAAAGCTATCCATTGACATGTATTTCACCTCTATTACCCTTCTTATTTTGTTCGCTTATCTTATTATGCACAATTAAATTATATCAAATTTAATTTAATTTTTAAAGTCCCTTCTTAAAATATTATCCGTATATTCATCTTTACAATTTCATTCTAGCACTAAAATATTAAAAAAATTTAAATAAGAAGGAAGCATCCTACAGATTGTATCTGCAAAAATGCTTCCCTGTGATATTATCCATTATCCCTGAGAACTCCTGGAAAATCGACAACTATCATCTCTGTCAATTTTTTCCCTGGATCCCCTTCTCTGTTTTCTCGTCTCTACTTTCGGCATTCGCCTTCATGAGATCTTCATAGAGCTCCTTGTCGGTCTTATCCGGTTTTTCAGCCTTGTCCGGCTTATCGGTCTTATCCGGTTTGTCAGTCTTATCCGGCTTGTCAGTCTTGTCCGGCTTATCGGTCTTATCTGGCTTGTCGGACTTATCTGGCT
>Ga0123339_10002054_pt1 | contig 13688 bp, 13 predicted proteins | sample lystaG_FD_89956 | JGI IMG/M metagenome (GOLD analysis project Ga0123339, IMG submission 89956) | Glacier valley bacterial and archeal communities from Borup Fiord, Nunavut, Canada, to study Microbial Dark Matter (Phase II) -... | ecosystem: Environmental > Aquatic > Freshwater > Ice > Glacier ... | reverse complement strand
GGCCACGCCCAGCGCCTGCATCCGGCGCCGGGCCAACGGCGCGTAGGCGCCGCCGGGATAGGCGTCGAGGTAGGCTTGCAGGTCGTCCGCCTGCGTGCTGTCCCGCACCTCCGCCCACAGCGCCGCCTCCGCTGTCGCGCCCGCAGGGGATGGCTGCGCGAGCGCGCCCACGTATGGGAGCAGCAATGGCGCCAGCAGCCCAAGCCCCCACGGCATCCAGCGGCGCTTGCACGCACGGCGCAGGGCAGGGGCTGGCAGGGATTCCATAACTGGCCTCATCCATCGGAACGCTGTCGGCACCGCACCACAATTGATACGGACGCGCAAGGGGAGGGTGGCCGAAGTCGTTCCAATATTTCTCGTTCGCCCGTCTTGCGAAACACACTCCTTGTAGGTATGCATTGCAACCCGTAATGAAGAAGGCGGCCGGCCCATGTTCAGCGTCAAGCCTGCCCTTTGCGCCCTCGCCCTCCTCCTGGCTGCCGGCCCCGCGACCGCCGACCAGCCCACCGGTGCCTACAGCACCCAGATCTGCGGCTACAGCGATGAGCCCGGCGTCCGCCAAGCCATGCCTATGCTCACGCCCGGCACCCTGATCCAACTCTTCTGCTTGGACTGCCGGGACCGCCAATCCACCCCGGTCCGCATCGGCACGGCGACGCTGATTCCGGTGGACCCCACCCAGGCCGAAATCCGCATCAACGGTGAAACGCTTGATACCGCCCAAACCTACGTCCAGGCCAAGCCGGGCGGCCCCTGGACCAACCTGGGCTACCTGATCAAGTGCAGCCCAGACTTCGTGCGCCATCAAGTCGCACTGGCCAAGCACCAGCCGCGCACCCTGACCACCGCGCAAGTGTCCCGCGAGGTCCCGCAGGAGCCGAAACCGGAGTCCGCGGTGCGCCGCTAGGTGGCCGGCATCGCCACGCCGGGCAGCCCCGTCGGGACCAGCCAGGTCCCGGCCAGCCCCGGCCATGTCCGTCCAACTCCTTCAGCCCCCGCTTGCATCCGGACCGGACCGGGCTGGGCCGGCCCCGTCGCAATGGCCGGCGCAGCCGTGGCCGGTTGCGCCGCCCTGTTCATGCCCGCCGTGCTGGCCGGGGCTGGTCCCAACGGTCCCGTCACGGACCTGCTGCCCGGCGCTGTGCTGGGCGGCGGTTTGCTGCTGATTGGACTCCTGGCCGCCCTGGTCCTGGCCCAGCGGTCCCGGTCGCGCGTGTGCCTGGACCCGGCCGCCGGCACCGTCGCAGTCCGCGTCGCGCGCGGCTTGCGCCTGCATGCCACCGTGCTGCCGGTGGAGTGCCTGACCGCCTGCGCCATCCTCGGCGGGCAGGAGCGGGTCGTTTCATCCGGCGGCGTCGGCGCCATCGGCATCGTGAACCTGGGCGTCGCGCTCGCCGTCCCGCGCCACCGGACGGAGTGGTCCATCTTCCTGCGCCCCGGCGGGCGGGCCTTGCCCATCCTGGTCACGCCACGCCGGGCCTTGGAGCCGTATGGCCTGCTGCCCCTCGCCCGCCGCTTGGCCGCCGCGCTTGGCTGCGCGCTGGACACGCCCTTCGATCCGGACATGGCGCGGCAGGCCGTGGCGCCCCGCCCGCCTCCGCACCCCTGACACGGCCGCCCCGCCGCCACTTTCGGATGGGGCATCGCAACGCCACCCACCACGCTGCCGGGACACCGGAGGACAGCGGGACACGCCTACCGCGGTCCAAGCGCGAACCGCGCCAGCGCCGCCCCGTCCGCCCGCGGCAGCGCCAGCAGGTTGCGGTTGAAGTGCGTCCAAGCCCGGCACGCCAGCTCCGGCGGCGCACGCGCCAGGTCGTTCAGGGCCTGAACCTCCTCCGCGGGCATCGCATAACCCGGCAGCGCCAGCGCCCGCTGCACGAGCGCCGCCCCCACCGCCGCATCCGGCACGACAGCCGGCGGCGCCGCGGCCAGCCCCGCCTCGTATGCCGCCACCTTCGCATCCTGCGCCGCCGCCAGCAGCACCGTGTCCAAAGCCGCCAGCAGGTCCGTTCGGAACCCAAGGTTCTGCACCCGCCGCCCGCACTGCACGGGGTCGCCAGCCATCAAGCTGGCGTTCAGCGCGTTCTCCGCCCCCGCCCACTGCAGCACCGCGTCGTCCGGCGCACCCACCGCCACCGCCGCCAAGCGAGCCAGCAACGGCGCAAACGCATCCTGCAACGCCGCCGCCACCGGCCCCGTGCCCGGCGTCGCGCCCGAGGCCACCGCCGTCTGCGCAACAACCGCCGCATCGTCCAGCGTCCGCCGCCACAGCGCCGGCTCCCGCCGGGCAACCATGCGGAAGGCCGGCATCTGCTCGAACATCGCCGCTTCCAGCGACGCCGCATCCAGCCCGGCATCCGCTCCACGGGCCGCCGTGCCCTGGGATGTTCCCCGCCACGACGCCGGCAGCAGCGATGGCACGGCCTGCCCAAGCCCGATGACGACAGCCAGCCCCACGGCTTGCGCCACCAGACGGTGCCGCCGCGTCCAGCCGCGCGTCAGAAGCGCAACCGGCGTCATCACCAGCGCGCCCACCCCGGCCATGACGGCCGCGCCCCAAACCCAGCCCGGCAACAGGCCGTCCATTCAGGCCGCCGCCGTCCCGCCCACGCTGGCGCCGCCTGTCTCAGGACCAGCCGCACCATCCAAGCCGGGGCGTTCCAGTCCCGGCGCTTCCAAGCCCGGGCCTCCAGCATCCGTAACCTCCGGCCCGGCGTCGCCCGCCGCGTGTTCACCCACAACGCCGGGTCCACCCACGCCAGGCCCACCCACGCCAGGCCCACCCAAATACTGGTGCAGCACGTCCGCCGGCGCGCCGTCGGCCATGATCCGCCCGCCCTCCAGCCAGATCACCCGCGTGCTCCACTCCTCGATGACAGCGGCATTGTGCGACGACAGCACCAGGATGTCCGCCCCGCGCACCATGTCCTCCAGCCGCGCCCGGGCCTTGTCCATGAAAGCGGCGTCCCCGGCCAGGAACCACTCGTCCATCAGCAGCACCTGCGGCCGGATCGCCGTCGCCAGCGCAAACCCCAGCCGCACCACCATCCCGCTGCTGTAGAACCGCACCGGCAGGTCCATGAACTCCGCCAGCTCCGCGAAGTCCTGCACGTCCTCCTCCAGCCGCCGGATCGCCGGCCGGGCCATCCCGTTATACAGCCCGCGCAGCGCGATGTTCTCCCGCCCCGTCAGCTCTGGGTTCATGCCCAGGTTCGGGTCGAGCAGCGCCCCGATGGCGCCGGACACCTGCAGCCGCCCCACCACCGGCTCGTAGATCCCGGCCAAGGTCCGCAGCAGCGTCGTCTTGCCCGCGCCGTTGCCGCCGACCAGCCCCAGCCGGTCCCCGTTGCCGAGCGTGAACGACACGTCCCGCAACGCCTGCACCACCACGCGGTGCTTCGAGTCCTCCTGCAAGCGGCCCCCCCGCGCCGCGCCGCTGGCGGCGGCCAGCACCGTCCGCTTCAGGCTGCGGCTGGTCGCGTGGTAGATGGGGAAGCTGACATGCACCCCCTCGATCTGGATCGTCGCCACCGCGCTACACCCAGAATGCCAGGCGCGACCGCACCCGCACGAACGCGATCCATGCCGCCCCGCACAGCAGCGCACTGAAGCCAAGGGCCGACGCCCAAACCCCCCAACCCGGCGCCGCGCCCAGCAACGGCGCGCGCACCACTTCCAGCAGCGTGAAGAACGGGTTCCACGGCAGCCAGGCCGCGGCAGCGCCTTGCAGCATCTCCGGCCGCCAGATGACCGGGCTGATGAAGAACGCGATCTGCATGACGCTGCCCACGATGGGCGGAATGTCCCGGAACCGCGCGCACACCGCGCCCAGCAACAGGCAGCACGCCAGCCCATCCACGATCCACAACGCCAGCGCCGGCACCGCCAGCAGGGCGTGGACCCCAGGCCAGCGGTCGAACACGGCGTACACCACCGCAATGACCACCACGTTGTGCCCCAGCACCAGCACGTTCCGCACGATCACCCGCAGCGCGTGCAGGCTGAACGGTAGCCGCACCGACCGTATCATTCCCTCCGCCTGCTGGAAGCAGGAGCACGCGTCCGACACCAGCGACGACAGGAACCCCCACAGCACCAGCGACAGCGCCAGGAAGGGCAGATACTCGTGCAGGTCCATCCGGAACAGCGTCGAGTACAGCGTCCCCAGCGCCCCCACCATCACGCCGGTGGACAGCGTCAGCCACAGCGGCCCCAGCACCGACCCGCGGTAGCGCAGCCGGATGTCGAACCACCCAAGCGTCCACGCCAGCCGCCACAGCCGCAGGCCGCCCTGCAAGTCCAGCACGGCCAGCCCCTGCCGCGCGGCATGGGACGGGTCCGGCTGCAGCAGCAACTCGGACGGCACGGCCTCTAAAGGCGGCGCGGCGAAGGTGTGGGGCGCGTTCATCAGCCCGGCCCGTTACCGGATCGCCCGCCCGCCCGCAACCAGCGCGTGCCCAACCCCAGGCCGCGTCCTGCCCCCCTCCCCTCGGGAGAGGGTCGGGGTGAGGGGGTCTCGCACGCCATCACCCCCATTAAACTCTCACCCTTCGTGCGTCCCTTCCGCCAAAATACTCCCCACCATTCCACGCCAGTTCGTTCACGAAGTCTTGCTATCGGTCCCACGCTAGGTTACGGCGGTCAGAGGGCGTTTTAACGCCAGCTTGAGCGGCGGCCCCGGCCGCTTCCTTGACGCCGCGCACCCGCGGCGCGCCACGGCACCCGCAGCACGCGGTTGCGCCATGACGGAGACCGCACGGATGCGATCCAACCCCGCCCACCGCACCACCGCCCTTCACGTTGCCTGCAGCCTGACGGTGGTGGCCCTGGTGGCCGGATGCGGCGCCCAACCGAGGGTAACCGCCCAGCAGGAAAGCAGCAGCTACCTCAGCCGCGCCGGCCGCAGCTACACCCCGCCCGGCCCGGCCTCCGACCCCTGGGGACCCTATGTCAGTGAGGCCTCGACCCGCTTCGACGTGCCGCAGCGCTGGATCAGGGAAGTCATGCGGCAGGAGTCCGGCGGGCGCCTCTACGGCCGCAACGGCCAACTCGTGACCTCCGGCGCCGGCGCAATGGGCCTTATGCAGGTCATGCCGGGCACCTATGACGAGCTTCGCAGCCGCTACCCCGACCTGGGCGACGACCCCTACGACCCGCACAACAACATCCTGGCCGGCACCGCCTACCTGCGTGAGATGTATGACATCTACGGCTCGCCGGGCTTCCTGGCCGCCTACAATGCCGGCCCGGGCCGCCTGGACGACTACCTGACCCGCAGCCGCACCCTGCCCGACGAGACCCGGCGCTACGTCGCCAACATCGGCGCACGCCTCGGCAGCGACTCGCCCAACCGGCCGTCCCCCGGCGAGCAATATGCCGCCACCGCCGTGCCGCTCTCCATCCCCAGCGCGTCGCGCAGCATGATGGCCGCCGCCGCGCCAATCCGGTCGCCCACCTACTCCAGCGCCGTCGCCAGCGCCCTCAACTCCGCATCGCCGAATGCGCCGGACGCGCCGGACGCGCCGATCCAGTTGGCCGCCGCCGCCCCGCCGCCGTTTGCGCCGGTGCAGGTCGCCCAGGTTCAAGTCGCACCGGTTCAAGTCGCACCGGTTCAAGTCGCGCGCGTGCGGCCCGCCGCGCCCGCCTACTCCGCCGCCCTCGCCAGCGCGGTCGGCACTCCCGATGCCGAGCCGGCCGCCGCCTGGTCGCCCGGCGCGCCCATCCGCCTCGCCCCGCAACCCCAGGCGGACGCCGCCTTCGCACCCGACCCCGAGCCGGCAAGCCCGCGCCTGCCCGAGCCGGTTCAGGTCGCCGAACTGCCGCCGGCGGCCCCGCGCCCCTATGCAGCCCCGGCCTACGCCTCGTCCCCCCGCCCCGCCCCTGTCCAGGTGGCCGCGGCCCCCCGCCTGCCGGAACCGCCGACCCCGCCGCAGCGCCCGGTGCAGACGGCGCAGGTCATGCAGCTACCCCGCCCGCCTGCCTACGTCCGGCCCGCCTACGCCACACCCGAGCCGCCGCGCCAGTTCGCCGCCGCCGTCCCCTTCGGCCCGGCGCCGCGTCCCCTGGCCTTCAGCCTCGTCTCCCGCGCCCATGCCGAGCCGGTCAGCCCCCGCACGTCCGGCCCCGCCACCGGCGGATGGGCCGTCCAGGTCGGCGCATTCAACAACGAGGCCGTAGCCTCCGCCGCCACCCAGTCCGCCCGCGGCCAGGCCCGCGAGGTTCTGGCCTATGCCCGCACCTCCATCGCCGGTGTCCGCCAGCCCGGCGGCGTGCTCTACCGCGCCCGCCTGACCGGCCTGTCCCGCGACGCCGCCACCCAAGCCTGCGAGCGCCTGCAACGCACCCGCACCCGCTGCTTGGTCGTCTCCCCCGACGCCCAATCCTAACCAGCCCGGCTGCCCCGCCCGGAACCAAGTGCCGTACCCAGTCCAGAATAAGCTTCTTGCCCCTCCCCCTCCGGGAGAGGGCCGGGGTGAGAGAAGCGGCAAGCACCCAGCCGGATCACGGCAGCGCCCATCAAGTGCGATCCGGGGCCTGGCGACGTGCGCTGGCCCCCCAACCTCAAACACTCCCGAGCGGTAGGGCGCCACCCCATGACACCCCTCGACACCCTCCTGTCCCCCGCCAGCGTCGCCGTCATCGGCGCCAGCGCCGACCCCACCCGTATCGGCGGCCGCCCCATCGCCTACATGCTCGCCCAGGGCTTCCAGGGCGCCATCCTCCCCGTGAACCCCAACCGCCCCACCATCCAAGGCCTGACCGCCTACGCCACCGTCGCCGACCTCCCCACCACCCCCGACACCGCCATCATCGCCGTCCCCGGTGAGGCCGCGGCCGACGCCATCGAAGCCCTCGGCGCACGCGGCACCCGCTCCGCCGTCGTCTTCACCGCCGGCTTCGCCGAGGTGGATCCAGCCGGCGCCGCCGCCCAATCCCGCCTGGTCGCCGCCGCCCGCCGCCACGGCATGCGCCTGCTCGGCCCCAACTGCCTCGGCCTGTTCAACGCCCGCATCGGCTACTACCCCATCTTCTCCAGTTCGTTCGAGGCCGGGTGGCCCCGCCCCGGCCGCATCGGCATCGCCAGCCAAAGCGGCGCATACGGCACCCACGTCTTCGGCACCGCCCGCAACCGCGGCATCGGCACCCCCATCCTCGTCACCACCGGCAACGAGGCCGACGTCACAGTCGGCGACATCATCGGCTGGCTCGCCGCCGACCCCGGCACCGACGTCATCGCCGCCTACGCCGAGGGCATCCGCGACGCCCCCAGCTTCATCGCCGCCCTCGCCGCCGCCCGCGCCGCCCGCAAGCCCGTCGTCGTCATGAAGGTCGGCACCTCCGCCATCGGCGCCCACGCCGCCCAAAGCCACACCGCCAGCATCGCCGGCAACGACCAGGTGACCGACGCCGTCCTGCGCGAGTTCGGCGCAGTCCGCGCCCGCACGACCGAGGAGATGCTGGACATCGCCATCACCGCCACCCGCCGCATCTACCCCGCCCGCAATACCCTGGGCGTCATCACCATCAGCGGCGGCGCAGGCGTGCTGATCTCCGACGCCGCAGAGGCTTTAGGCCTGCCCCTGCCCGAAATGCCCGCCGACGCCCAGGCCCGCCTCAAGGCCCTGCTGCCCTTCTCCGCCCCGCGCAACCCAGTGGACTGCACGGCACAAGCCTTCAACGACATGGCGCTCGTCGGCCAGTTCACCGGCAGCATGGCCCGGGACGGCGGCTACCGCAGCATCCTCGGCTTCTTCACCGGCGTCGGTGGTGCCGACAGCATGGCTCCCAAGCTCCGCGCCCAGATGCGCGACGCCCTGGCCCAACACCCCGACCGCCTGTGGGTCCTTTGCGTCGTCGCTTCCCCGGCCCGCATCGCAGACTACGAGGCAGACGGCTTCACCGTATTCGAGGACCCGACCCGCGCCGTCGTCGCCATCCACGCCATGGGCCGCTTCGGCGACGCCTTCGATGCCCCGCCGCCGGACCCACCCCCCGCCGTCCCCCACGTGGCCTTGCCGCCCACCACCGCCAACGAGGCCACATCCAAGCGCCTGCTCGCCCAAGCCGGCATCCCCGCCGTGCCCGAGGCCGCCTGCGCCACCGCCGCCGCAGCCACCGCCGCCGCCGCCCGCCTCGGCTACCCCGTAGTCCTGAAAATCCTGTCCCCCGACATCCCGCACAAGTCGGAGATCGGCGGCGTCATCCTGGGCGTCCCCGACGACGCCGCCGTGACAGCCGGCCACGCCACCCTGCTAAACCGCGCCGCCACCCGCGCACCCGGCGCCCGCATCGAGGGCGTCCTGGTCGCCCGCCAGATGCAGGGCGGGGTAGAGTGCATCATGGGCGTCACCCAAGACCCAGTCTTCGGCCCCGTCGCCCTGTTCGGCCTGGGCGGTATCTTCGTAGAGGTCCTGCGCGACGTGGCCCTGCACCGCTGCCCCTTCGGACGCGATGTGGCGGAGCGCATGATCCGTTCCCTCCGCGCCGCGCCGCTGCTGCTCGGCGCCCGCGGCCGCCCCGCCGCCGACATCCCGGCCCTCGCGGACATGCTGGCCCGCCTCAGCGTCTTCGCCCACCAAGCCGGCCCGCGCCTGCTCTCCGTCGAGCTGAACCCCGTCCTCGCCATGCCGGCAGGGCAGGGGGCCTGGGCCGCCGACGCCGTGCTGGAACTCGCCCCATGCTGACCGAGGCCCGCGACGGCGCCACCGCCATCCTGACCCTGGACCAGCCAGCCCGCCGCAACGCCCTTGCCATGCCCATGCGCCAGAGCCTGGTTGACGCCCTAAACCGGATCGAGGCCGACACCTCCATCCGCGCCATCGTCCTCACAGGCGCAGGCGGCACCTTTTGCGCCGGCGGCGACATCAGCGGCATGGACGCCACCGACCTGGCTGCCGGGCGCGAGCGGTTCCGCCTGACCCATCACCTGGTCCGACTGCTTATCAAGGGCAGCAAACCTATTCTTGCCGCCATCGAGGGCTGGTGCGTCGGCGCCGGCCTCTCCCTGGCGATGTGCTGCGACACCGTGGTTGCTGCCGAAAACGCGCGCTTTGCCGCCGGCTTCGGCAAGGTCGGCCTGATCGCCGACCTCGGCCTGCTGCACACCCTGCCAGCCCGAATCGGCCAGGGCCGTGCCCGCCAAGTCTTCCTTTACGGCGACACCATGGACGCCGCAGCCGCCGAGCGGATCGGCATCGTGGACACCCTCACGCCGCCGGGCGCCGCCCTCGCCGCCGCCCTGGACCGCGCCCGCCGCTTCGCCGACGCCGCCCCGCTGCCCCTCGCCTTGACCCGGCAGTACCTCGCCGCCGGCCTCGACGCCGCCCTGGACTGGGAGCGCGAAGCCCAGTCCGCCCTGTTCCTCACCGCCGACCACGCCGAGGGCAAGGCCGCCTTCCTAGCCAAACGCCCACCCCGCTTTTGTGGGACCTAATACCAACCGGCGTTGATACTGACCTGCCGCGAAGCCCAGCAGCAGAAGTCATTCACCGGTCAACATCAACGCCGGTTGGTATAAGCCCTTACTTGGACAAGTTTGGCGTGACCGTAGCCGTGCTGGACGTCGTGCCCACAGTCGGCGCCGGGCCACCCCGCCCCGCGCCTGACACGGCACCGCTCGGCGCGGCGCTGAACGGCGCGCCCAGGTCCGCACTGGTTGCCACCCCAGCCCGGTCCGCCGGCGGCCCCTGGCTGACCCCAGTTCCAGGCGTCGGGGCCGGCGTCCAAACCCGTGCCCCTTGCGCGCCCGCCAGCGTCGGCAATGCACACAGTCCCGCAGCAAGCATGATCATGGCGCGCATCGTGCAACACTCCCGTTTGACCGCAAACGTCGCCCGGTCCACCCAGGTTGCGCGGCACCGGGCCGGGGCAGGGTAGGCTATGCCGCTATGGCTTCCCGTCACCCTGGCCGCAGCACTGTTCCAGACTTGGCGCACGGCGTTGCAGCAGCGCCTGCGGGGCCGCTTTTCGGTCGGGACCGCAGGCTTTGTCCGCTATATCTACGCCATTCCGGTCGGCCTGGCGCTGTTGCTGGGATACCGCGCGGCTACGGGCGGCACGACGCCGGTGCCCAGTGCCGGCTTCCTGCTGGGCTGCGCCGCCGGAGGGCTGGCGCAAGTGGTCGGCACCTCCCTCCTCATCATGGCCTTCGGCCACCGCAGCTTTGCCGTCGGCACCGCCTACGCCAAGACGGACGCCGTGCAAGCCGCGTTGGTGTCCTGGCTGCTTCTGGGCGAGACCTTGCGTCCCCTGGCCCTGGCAGGCATCGGCGTGGGCGTCGCTGGCATCCTCTTGCTGTCCCTAGCCGGCCAAGGCCTCAACCCGCGCGCGCTGCTCCGTGCCACCGCCCAGCCCGCGGCCCTGTGCGGCCTGGGCGCCGGCGCCGGCTTCGCACTGGCAGGCGTCGGCATCAAGGCCGCCGTCATCGCCCTGGCCGCCCCCGACCCGATCCTGTCCGCCTTGCTGGCCCTCGTCGTCACCAACACGCTGCAAACCGCGATGCAAGGCGCCTGGATGGCCTGGCGCGAGCCTGCCGGCCTTCGGGCCGCCTTCACCGGCTGGCGCAGCGGCGCATGGGTCGGCACCCTGTCCGCCTGCGGCTCGGCCTGCTGGTTCACCGGCTTTGCGCTGGCCCCGGTGGCTCTGATCCGCACCGTGGGGCAGGTGGACGTCGTCTTCACCCTGCTGTTCAGCCGCTTCTACCTGCGGGAACCAGTCGGCCGGTCGGACGCCGCCGGCCTATGCCTCATTGTCGGCGGCGTCATGCTGGTCCTCGCCGCCGGGCACTGACAGCCTACCTAGAATGCTGTCTTGGACACGTCAGCGGAGCGCCATTTGCCAAAGCCCAGCAGCCCGCTCCGGCAAGCGTCGCTGCGCGCGTCCGAACTAGAGCATATCCGGTGCAGGTAGCCGCACCGAATATGCTCAATCCTCTGTTATCGCCAGCAATCTTATCGGAAGGTGTCCACGTTTGATCCGATGTTGCCTTACGGAATTGGCGCGCTGATCCTGTAAAGCACATGAGACTTCAACGGACTGCCACCCGGTACGCCCGGATGCTGGAAGTCGCCGTCCAAGTCCCGCACCATCCCAATCCGCTCCATGACCCGGCGCGACGGCACGTTTCCCGCCGCCGTGAAGGCAACGACCTCCGCTAGTCCCACCCGCCCGAACCCGTCTGCCAAAGCCGCCTGCGCGGCCTCCGTTGCATAACCCCGGCCCCAGTGGGCCCGCGCCATCCGCCACCCGATCTCCACGCACGGCATGAACGCGGCATCGAAGCCCGGCACCATCAACCCGCACAAGCCGATCAAGCCGGTGCCGGGCAAGTCCATCACCCAGAAGCCGAAACCGTGCTCCGCAAACGAAGTCTCGGCCCGCGCCAGTCCCGCTGCACTCTCGCCGCGGCTCCGCAGGGCAGGGAAGTAATGCATCACCTCCAAGTCCGCGTTCAACGCTGCAAGAGGGTCCAGATCGGCCGGCGTCCAACGCCGCAAGCGCAGCCGCGCCGTCTGCAGCATCAGGGAACCATCGCCTCCACCGCCACCCAGTCCACCTCCGCCAAGCTCGCCGGGGACCACCGGGGCTGGCGGTCCTTGTCCACCACCATCGCCCGCACTCCTTCCAAGAAGTCCGGCCCCCGCGTGGCCCGCAGCATGAGCGCCAACTCCGCCTGCAAGCACTCCTCCAGCGTCCGTCCTGCCCCCCGCCGCAGAATCTCGTAAGCCCACAGCACCCCAGTCGGCGACATCGCCAGCATCCGCTGCAATGCCTCCTCCGCCCAATCCGACCCGTCCGCCTCCAATGCCGCGGTGATGGCATCCACCCCATCGGCCTCGAACGCCTGTAAATGAGCCACTGCATACGGCAGCAGCGCATCCGTCGTCGGCACCGTGGCACTGCCCAGGACGGCCACGCCCTCCTCCGCCATCTCGTCCGCCAACTCCGCCAAGGTTTCGCGCGACGTGTAGTGCGTCGCAATCCCCGCCCAAAGCGCGTCCGCCCCGCCCAGCCGCGCCCCCGTCAGACCCATGTACATGCCAACGCCCGGCCGCAGCCGGGGCAGGGCATGGGTTGCGCCGACATCCGGGAACAGCCCGATCCCGGCCTCCGGCATCGCAAATACCGCCGCCTCCGTCGTCACCCGCGCTGAGCCATGGATGGACAACCCAATGCCACCGCCCATGCAAACCCCGTCAACCAGCGACACCCAAGGCTTCGGGCACTGTGCGATGGCGAGGTTCAGCCCGTACTCCGCAACAAAGAACGCCTCCACCCCGGCATGGTCCCCGGCTGCCGCCATGTCGCGGATCGCCCGAATGTCACCCCCAGCGCAAAACGCCCGCCCGCCCGCGCCCTCAACCACGATGGCGTGGACCGCCGGGTCGTCCTGCCACTGCTCCATCGCGTCCTGGATCGCCTGTATCATCGGCACCGTCAGCGCATTCAGCGCCCGCGGCCGATTGAGCGTGATCCGTCCGATACGGCCCTGACGCCGCAGGATGACGTCGGCCGTCCCAGTAGGGGCATCTGGATGACGGCTTTGAGGACTGCCTGGATGCAACAAGGGCCGGGTTTCCTTTTCGGAACACCCAGCCCTCTTAGCCGTAGAGCACTGATCCGGCCAGCGACGCTGGATCAGTGTAAGCCTGGAGCCTCTATCGCCGCAGCAAGCGCGACGCCAACGCCCCGGCCATCCGCACGGGACCGCGAGGGCGCACTAGCGTCACCGTCCGTTGCGGCCGGAACGCCATGCCTGCGGCCTCGCCGGCCAACGACATGAGCGTCACCGACCCCCGCACGTCCTGCAACGCCTGCTTGCGGATCGCCAGCGCCTCCAGCTCCACCGGACCCGGCACGCTCTTCAACGCCTTCAACCCGCACAACGCCGCAACGATCAGGTCGAACGCCAGCAGGATCAGGCTCGCCACCAGCGGCGACACGTTTGGGACCATCATGTTGTATGCGACGACATGCAGCAGCACGAGCACCGCGATGCCGAACAGCGCCGCCACGCCGCCGTAAGCCGCCCGCAGGGACTGGCGGCTTGCCATCTCGCGCAGGCGCAACGCCTCCGCGTTTGCGGCGACCTTCGCAAGCTCGACCGCGCGCATCGGCCGGCCTAGCGCGCGATGCGGCCGAGCAGATAGCCGACCCCAGCCGCGATCATGATCGCCGCCAGCGGGGACTCGCGGACCTGCTCGGACAGCATCTCGGCCTGGTCGTGCGCCATGTCTGACGCCTGGTGGGCATAGTCCTGTGCCTGGCTGGCGGCGCTCGACAGCGCCGGGGTGACCCGCTCGCTCAACAGGGTCTGAACCTGGTCGCGCAACTGGGAGATCTGCGCCTTGGCATCCTGGGTGGTGTAGTCAGACATTTTTGCCTCCGTTGATGGTGGCCAAACAACGCGGGTTTTCCAGACGGGTTGCCACCGGAATGTAAATGCGCTGCTGCTCCCTCTCCCTCCGGGGTCAAACCGTGAAACGGTTTACGGCCGGGGTGAGGGGGTCTCCGCTGCCGCACCGCGCACCGTCGTCCATACCAGCCCGACGGACAACACAAGCGGAACGCAGCGGGCCTAGCTCTTTTACTCCGATGTCCGTCGCGGCAGGCAAGGAAGCAGAGCTACGCTCCCCAACCCGCCGCAACCAGCCCCTGCCTAAGCCGCTTTCGCCCCATGAATC
>Ga0123339_10002052_pt1 | contig 13696 bp, 12 predicted proteins | sample lystaG_FD_89956 | JGI IMG/M metagenome (GOLD analysis project Ga0123339, IMG submission 89956) | Glacier valley bacterial and archeal communities from Borup Fiord, Nunavut, Canada, to study Microbial Dark Matter (Phase II) -... | ecosystem: Environmental > Aquatic > Freshwater > Ice > Glacier ... | reverse complement strand
TGTTGCCACCCGGGTCCTGTCGGCGTATGCGTCGAACGGGTGGATTCGTGGGTCGCTGGGTTGGCCCACGGCTAATGCGGTGTGCGAGTCGTCGGGGGCGTGTACTCAGCAGTTCCAGGGTGGAGTCATCGCCCTTCCCGCAGGTACCGGTGCAGGGTTTGTGGTGCAGACCGGTCCGATTGCGGATGCGTATGCGGCGGCTGGTGGGTCCTCTGGTTCGTGGGGTTCTCAGACGTCTTCGGTGGGCACCTTGACGTCGACGAATGGCAATGGCAAGGGTCAGAACTTCCAGCAGGGTCAGGCGTTGTCGTCGGCGGCTGGCACGTTCTTTGTCCCGGCCTCGATCCTGTCGACGTATGCGTCAAACGGGTGGATTCGTGGTTCGCTGGGTTGGCCTACTGAGGGCGCAGAGTGTGACCTCTCGGGTGCGTGCATCCAGCAATTCCAAGGCAGCGCAATCGCTGTTCCCGCAGGTGGGGGTGCGGGCTACGTGGTGGAGACCGGTCCGATTGCGGATGCGTATGAGGCGGCTGGCGGGCCCTCTGGTTCGTGGGGTTCTCAGACGTCTTCTGTGGGTACGTTGACGTCGACGAATGGCAATGGCAAGGGTCAGAACTTCACTCAGGGTCAGGCGTTGTCGTCTGTTGCTGGCACGTTCTTTGTTCCCACGCGGGTCTTGTCGACGTATGCGTTTAATGGGTGGATTCGTGGGTCGTTGGGTTGGCCCACGGCTAATGCGGTGTGTGAGTCGTCGGGTGCGTGCACCCAGCAGTTCCAAGGTGGCAAGGTCGCTGTTCCTGCCGGGACTGGTGCTGGTTGGGTCGTGGAGACCGGTCCGATTGCGGATGCGTATGCGGCGGCTGGTGGGGCTTCTGGTTCATGGGGCGCGCGGACGTCTTCGGTGGGCACGTTGACGTCAACCAACGGTGACGGCAAGGGTCAGAACTTCGCGAATGGTCAGGCGTTGTCGTCTGCTGCTGGCACGTTCTTTGTTCCCACCGGGATCCTGTCGACATACGCGTCGAATGGGTGGATTCGAGGCTCGCTGGGTTGGCCCACCGCAAATGCAGTGTGTGAGTCTTCAGGAGCGTGTACTCAGCAGTTCCAAGGTGGCAAGGTCGCTGTTCCCGCTAGCGGGGGCGTAGGTACCGTCACACTAGGCTGAGACACCGTGAGCGATTCAATGGACGCGGAACGTAGTGCGCTGGTGACTGGTGCGACCGGATTCGTGGGGCAGCACCTGGTTGCGCAACTGCGGCGTCGCGGATGGCGTGTTGTCGCTCTCCACCGCCCTGCCAGCGCGGTGGTGGGCGCACGTGACGGGTCCGAGTCGGAGACCGTCACCCTTCACGATGCAAGCGAGTTGCCGGTGATTCTCGACAGAGTGAATGTCGATACGGTCTTTCATCTCGCGGCGCACCAGAGCCGTGGTCATGGTGTTGCGGACATCGACGCGTTCGTCGAGGCAAACATTCGCCTGGGGATGCATCTGTTCTCGGCCGCGGCAGAACGCGGTATTCGTGTGATTGACGCCCTCAGTTACTTCCAATTTCGCGACAATGCGCCGGCCCCTCATTCCCTGTACTCGGCGACCAAGCAGGCCCAGGCCGAGTTCGCGCGGTTCTGGAGGGATCGGCTTGGGGCCGACATCCGTGACGTGGTGCTCTTTGACAACTACGGCACCGGTGACGGCCGTGACAAATTGGTGCCAGCACTTGTTCGCGCGGCTCGTACCGGTGAACCGTTGGTCATCGGTCCGCTCGAGCAGGCTGTTGACCTTGTGCATGTTCGTGATGTCGCCGCGGGGTTGATCGCCGCGGCCGACTCACGTGCGCAAGGACCGTTCGCGATCCGAGCACAGGAGCTGATCACGGTCGGCGGGATAGTCGAGTGCGTCCAGGCCGTGGCGGGCGTGCCCGTGCCATTCACGGTGGATCCGGATCGTCGCGTGAGCGATGGCGCTCAACGGGCCGTTGACTGGGATCGCCCCACCGGATGGTCCCCCAAAGTCACGCTTCCCGAGGGAATTGCCGAATGCGTTGCCGCGGCAGGCTAGATCACCAAATACGCCAAGGGGCCTTGCCGCTGTCCCACAGCTCGTTGAGCATTTGGGACTCGCGGAAGGTATCCATGGGCTGCCAGAAGCCGGTGTGCTGATAGGCGGCGATCTGGTTGTCCGCGGCGAGCCGCGCAAGCGGGGCCTGCTCAAGGACAGTCGTGTCGTCATCGAGATAGTCAAAGATCCCGGGTTCAAAGATGAAGAATCCGATATTGATCCAGCCGTCCATCTGAGGCTTCTCTTTGAACCGACGCACGGTTCCGTCTTCCTCGATATCAATGACGCCAAAACGGCTCTGCGGCTGGATGGCCGTCATGGTGGCGATACGGCCGTGCGACTTGTGAAACTCGAGGAGTGCGTCCAGGTCAATGTCGGCGACGCCGTCGCCGTAGGTGCACAGGAAGCGCTCACCATCGACGAATGACCGAATGCGACGGATTCTTCCACCCGTCATCGTGGCGGCACCGGTGTCCGCGACCGTGACGTTCCAATCGGACTCGTCATGAGAGCCGTGGTACTCAATGCGGGACGGCTCGCCCAAATTTACGGTGAAATCTTGGTTGAGCGCGAGGTAGTTGAGGAAGTAATTCTTGATGATCTCGTTCTTGTATCCCGCGCAGACTATGAAGTCGTCGAGACCTTGCTGTCCAAGCAATTTCATGATGTGCCACAAGACAGGACGGCCGCCAATTTCAACCATCGGCTTGGGACGAAACTCCGTCTCCTCGCGCATGCGGGTTCCGAGGCCGCCGGCCAGCAATACTGCTTTCATGCGACTCCCTTTCGACTTGCCTCTAGGCCTGGTTAGCCTATCGTGCGTTCCTCCGTCACACTGGCTAAGATCAGGAGTCCGCCGCCAGCCAGTAGCTTTCTGGAGCCTCATGTCACCCGACTCAGTCGACATGCCGACCGCCGTTGTTGCGCCGCGTGTGTGTCTCATGAGCACGGCCGTCGAGCGCACGGAGCGCGCGTTCCGATGACCGGGAGACACTACCTAGTGACGGGCCACACCGGCTTCAAGGGTGCATGGCTCACCATGTTGCTGCGCGCTCAGGGCCACCGTGTCTCCGGTTACGCGCTCGACCCCATTCCCGGAGCCCTATTTACTACGGCGCGGGTGCACGAGCTGCTTGAGGCGGATATCCGTGCAGATGTGAGGGACTCCGGTGCTGTGCGCCGCGCCATGGACGCGGTGCGGCCAGACGTCGTGATTCACCTCGCCGCGCAGCCCATCGTCAGGGAGTCTTATCGGGATCCGGCGGGCACCGTCGAGACCAACGTCATTGGCACCATGAACGTGCTTGAGGCTTCTCGCTTCGTTGACTCTGTGCGCGCGCAGCTCATCATCACTACCGACAAGGTGTACCGCAATGTCGGCCGGGTCGAGGGGTACCGCGAAGACGAGGCACTGGGGGCGGCCGACCCGTACAGCACGTCCAAGGCGATGGCCGATTTGTTAGTGCAGTCGTGGGTCAAGAGCTTTGATGGCCCGCCCACTGCGGTGGCACGCGGCGGCAACGTGATCGGCGGCGGAGACAACGCTTCGGATCGCCTGTTGCCCGACCTCATCAGGGCCTTCGCGGAAAGCCGTACCGCTCAGTTACGGTTCCCCGACGCGGTGCGACCATGGCAGCACGTGCTGGACTGCCTGGATGGATACCTCACTATTGCCGAGGCGCTTCTTGACGGACAGGGAACGGGTGAGTGGAACATCGGCCCCGGTGCGGAAAGTTTTGTCACCGTCGGCGCCGTGGCAGATCACGCGATGTTGCGCTGGGGAGGGGCCGCAGTGTGGGAGCGGGAGCCTGTCCCTCAGCCCGCCGAGGCAGGGTTGCTCGCTATTGACCCTGACAAGGCCATGCGCGAACTGAACTGGTGTTCCAGGCTTCTTTACCCGGAGAGCCTTGACTGGACCGTCGATTGGGAGCGCGCAGTGGATGCCGGCGAGGATCCGCGGGCGGTCTCCGAATCCCAGATCACCCAATACATAGACCGGAGCAACACGTGAGCGCTACCACGCTACTGACTGTCGGAATCCCTACCTACAACAGGGCCGACGCCGTGGTTGAGCGGGTGCGCGAACTGCTGAGGTTCAGCGACGAACTTGGTATTCGCGTCCTCGTGATTGACAACGCCTCGACCGATGGGACATCCGAAAAGCTACGCGCGGAATTTGCGGGCACGAGCGTCGATATCCGGCGCAATGACGTGAACCTTGGCTATTCAGGCAACCTACTGAAATTGATCGAGGTCGCGGAGACCGAGTATCTGACGGTCGTGTCGGATGAGGACCTGGTGGAGAGAGCAGGGCTCGTCGCACTGATAGACGTGCTCCGAGAACAGCATCCACGGCTGGTGTCGCCACGCGCACAAGTAGGCGAAAACGATTGCTATCGCGGCCAGAGGACCACCAGGCCAATCGGCGCAGAGGAATTCGAGAGGGCCTCCTTCTACGTGTCAGGGGTCACTTTTGAGGTCGCGCGGGCGAGGCGAGATGCCAACACCGTTTCTGCACTGATCCCGGAGAACGCAGTTGCCACGTACTATCCGCAGGTGCTGTTGACGGCGCTAGCGATTCTCGACGGATCCGCGCTGTTCCTCGACGCGCTCGTGAGCCGGCAGGTGGTGCAACTGCAGACTCATATTTCGGACCCAGGGCGCGGGGCCTATTGGTTCGTCCCTGGCCGCTGGGCCCAATTCGAGGGCTTCGAAGAGTTCTTCCAGTCCACCGTCGAACGGCTACCGGAGTCTGCAGCCGAAATCGAGAAGATGCGGACCTATGTCCGTGCGGGACTCTTTCGGCGGCTCCAGGTGGCGGCCGTCGCCCAATATCCGGGGCTTTCTGCTCACGTGGCGCGCCCGCCGCTTAGCCTCATGGGAAAACTAGCGCGGTTGCTCCGTAGGAACTGAGCGCACAGGAGCACCGCTTGGCGTTGGTCCCTCAGCTTGTGAGTGCAACTGCGACGCGGGCGGCACCGCGCCCGTCAAAGGCCCTATTTGCCGCCCGTACGAGCGACTCACGCATCGCCGCGTCATCCAGGACCTGCCTCAGCAGCGTGCCCACTGACGCCGCTCCATGTGTCGTGGCATCGACTCCGGTGGCGAGGCCGCGTTCGAGCACATGAGCGAGACCAGGCGACTGATTATCGACGACGCCCACGAGCACCGCAGCCTTACCCATCGAAAATACATCCCAACTACTGGTGCCTGCGGCGGAAACCACGACATCGGCTGTGCCGAGCAACGCGGGGAGGTCCGGCGTTGGGCCCATCACCGTGGCGTGGGGCATACCGGCTGCGGCTCCCCGCACACTGTCGAATTGCGCGTCTGTGGTGACTACCGTGAGCCGAAGGGCGGGAAGTGCCCCCGCGATAGCCCTCACCACGGGCGTCATGATTCCTGCAGGGTCGGTGCCGCCCATGAAGGCCACCACGTGTGAGTCTCGTCCGGGAATCTCCCAGCCGTGTTCGACGTGTTGCGCGAGGACCGCTCGTCTGACGAGCGCGTAGCGACTTCCGGCCAAGACGGTACCTTCGGTGCCACTCCAATCCCGCGACTCAGCACCGAGGTTCTGATCTAGGTACCAGGTGGCCCGGATACCGCGGAGGTCGGTGTCGACGATCGCCATGGTGGGGATCGTTGCATTGACGTGAGCGATGTGGGCGGGGTCGATCCAGTAAGAGTCGACAACCATGCGGTCCGCACCGGCCGCAGCAAGGACGTCCAGCGGCAGTTCGTCGCGCCCGCACGTGATGTGCTCGATCCCTATGCGGGATACGTGCTGTGAGAGCCATTCGACGTGGTCTATCTCACCAAGGAGAGCGACCTCGTGACCCGACTCGATGAGGGCTTCGGCAACAGTGAGGCAGCGCATGACGTGCCCAGTCCCGCGTTGAGGACCTGCGTCGGCGCGAACAACTACTCGCATGGTGTTACTCCTGGATAGGGTGCTGTCACGGCTAGCATGCCATTCGGGGTCGCGCGGTGGAGTCGGGGGTAAACTCGACCACTGGTGGAGTGCGCGCGTCCACCCTGGCCAAGGAGGTTGTCATCTCAGTTCTAGCTGGATCATCGATTCTTATCACCGGAGGCACCGGTTCTTTCGGCAAGGCCTTCATTGCGGAGATGCTTGCGAACCACAATCCGCATCGGATCGTGATTTTCTCGCGAGATGAACTCAAGCAGTATGAGGTCCGCCAGAAGTTTGAGGACGACCCCCGTTTGCGGTTCTTCATTGGGGACATTCGCGACAGGCACCGACTCACGCGAGCGATGCACGGCGTCGACTACGTCGTACACGCGGCCGCTCTTAAGCAGGTGGACACCGCCGAGTACAACCCGTTCGAGTACGTACAGACCAACATCATCGGTTCCCAGAACGTGGTCGAGGCCTCGATCGACGCCGGGGTCAAGAAGGTCGTGGCGCTCTCGACGGATAAGGCCTCAAGCCCGCTCAACATGTATGGGGCGACCAAACTCGCTGCCGACAAACTCTTCCAGTCCGCGAACCACTACGCGGCCGGCTACGAGAGTCGCTTCAGCGTGGTGCGATACGGGAACGTCATGGGTAGCCGTGGCTCCGTCATCCCCTTCTTCAAGAAGCTCGCGGCCGAGGGCAAACCCCTGCCCGTCACGGACTCGCGCATGACCCGTTTCTGGATCACCCTGCCGCAGGCTGTGCAGTTTGTGGTCGACTCGTTTGATCAGATGCAGGGTGGCGAGCTCTATGTCCCCCGCATTCCCAGCATGAAGATCGTTGACCTGGTCGAGGCCGTCGCGCCGGGGGCCGAGACCTATGAGATGGGTATCCGTCCTGGTGAGAAGCTTCACGAGGAAATGATCAGCCTCGACGACGCGCGGCGCACGCTCCGCATCGGTGACCGCTATGTCGTTCTCCCGACCATCGCGAACTGGGGGTTCACGCCTCCAGAAGGCGACGCGCTTCCCGAGGACTTCGCGTATCGGTCGGACACCAACGATCAGTGGCTCGATGCACCGGCGATTCGGGCCGTGCTGGATACGCTCGACAAGTGAACCAGATTCCCTACGGGCACCAATGGATCAACGACAGCGATGTCGCGGCGGTCGCGGAGGCTCTCCGTAGCGACTGGCTGACCACAGGCCCTCGGGTGACCCAGTTTGAGGACGCGATCGCCGTTGTTGCCGGCAGCGACGGCGCAGTCGCGGTAAGTAGCGGCACGGCGGCCCTGCATGCCGCCTACGCTGCGGCTGGCGTGGGGGCTGGCGATGAAGTCATCGTGCCCGCGTTGACATTTGTGGCGACTGCTGCGGCCGCAATTCATCAAGGAGCGACCGTGCGCTTCGCCGACGTCCAGGAAGACACCGGCAACATCGATCCGGCATCGGCCGCGAGCCTGATCTCCAAAGCAACGCGCGTGATCGCGGGGGTGGACTACGCCGGGCACCCTGTGGATGCCGACGAGATTGCCACGCTCGCGAGAGATGCCGGGGCGCTGTTCCTTGAGGACGCCGCACATTCCATCGGCTCGACCTACCACGGCCGTTCGGTGGGGAGCCTGGCAGACCTCACCACCTTCTCGTTCTTTCCCACCAAAAACATGACCACCGCTGAGGGAGGTGCTGTCGTCTCGCGCGACAGCGTGCTCCTTGAGCGTGCGCGCAACTTCCGCGGGCAAGGGCTCGTCCGCGATCCCGCGTTGCAGCGGTACCCGGAAGAGGGTCCGTGGCACCAAGAGGTGCACGAGCTCGGTCTCAATTACCGCCTGCCGGATGCGTTGTGTGCGCTGGGACTGACGCAAATCGCGCGACTCGAGACCTTCAAGGCCGGCCGCAAACGGGTCTTCGATAGGTATCACGAGGGTTTGGTCGGGGTGGAAGGCGTGCGCTTGCCTACCCGCGGCGACCATGTCGACCCGATGTGGCACCTCTACCCCATTAGGGTGGCTGCCGATCGTCGTCGGCGACTGTTTGAGCACCTCAGAACTCATGGGGTCATGGTGCAGGTGAACTACCTGCCCGTGTACTGGCACCCGTGGTTTGAGGACCACGGTTACCGGCGGGGAATGTGCCCCGTTGCGGAACAGTATTACCGCGAGGAAATCTCGCTGCCCATGTACGCGAACCTTTCCGAGGGCGACCAGGATCGAGTTGTCGATCTCGTGCGCTCCGGCCTTGAATGACCACCGAACCCTGGAGGCTCCCATGACCGCAACCGACCGGATCGGCCCGCTCGTCGTCGCAGAGATCTCCGGCAATCACAACGGCTCACTCGACCGGGCGCTCGCCATCGTGCGTGCCGCAGCGGATGCGGGCGCGCATGCCGTGAAAATCCAGACCTACACGGCCGACACGATAACCCTCGATGTGGACGCCCCCGCGTTCCGCATCAGCGAGGGCCATGCCCTGTGGGGATCGCGGACCCTGTTCAAGTTGTACGAGGAGGCCCACACCCCGTGGGAGTGGCACACGCCCATTTTCGAACTCGCTGCTGAGCTTGGGATGGCTGCCTTCAGCTCGCCCTTTGACGAAACGGCGGTGGAATTCCTTGAGAGCCTCCATGTGCCTATGTACAAGATCGCCTCGCTAGAGATCGTCGATATTCCACTCATCCGTCAGGTGGCGGCGACAGGTAAGCCCGTGATCATGTCCGTGGGCACCGCCACCATTGCCGAGGTGGCCGATGCTGTGGAGGCGGCGAGGGGTGCGGGGTGCCACGATCTCACCCTGCTTGTGTGCACGAGTTCCTACCCTGCGGCGGCTGTGGATGCCAACGTGCGGCGCATTCCTGTATTGGCGGACCTGTTCGGGGTCAAAGTCGGCTATTCGGACCACGCCCCGGGCGTTGGTGTGTCCGCTGCTGCTGTAGCGCTGGGCGCCACGGTGATCGAAAAGCATCTGACGCTGGACCGTGCCGATGGAGGAGTCGACTCGGACTTCTCGCTCGAACCGGCGGAATTCCGCCAGTTGGTCGATGCCTGTGCCGACGCCGCGGCCGCGCTCGGAGGGGCAGATGTCTGGTCCACCAGCGCCGAGGCTGAGTCCATTCGCTTGCGGCCCTCGCTCTGGGTCACCGCGAACGTCCAGGCGGGCGATCTCGTCTCTCCCGACAACGTGCGCAGCGTGCGCCCCGCTGGCGGTCTTCCGCCCGTCGAGATTGACCGGGTGATGGGGAAGAGATTCACTGTCGATTCCTCGACGGGAACCCCGCTCAGCTGGGCGATCCTCGCCTAGGGTCGGTGCGTCCGAGGGGCCTCACCATCGTCACGAACTCACCGTCTTGTGATGTGGGAGTGAAGCCTTCGTGTTCGAAGATTCGTGAGCTTGCTTTGTTGTCTGAGCGTACGACGGCGGTGACGGTTTTGCCTGTGGAATGATCACCTAGCCAGACGAGCGCGGCGTGCAGCAGCGCGTGTCCCACCCCGTGGCCACGGCTTTCAGGCGCGACATTGATGCTCACCGTTGCGGCTAGCGGTTCGTCAAAATCAAACCGCACCATGCCCACGCGGTCGCCCGCGCTATCCAGGCCGATGAGAATAGCCCGTTCTGGATCGTCCACTGCGGCGGCGAACCAGCGGTGGTGCACTTCGCCTGGCACTGGGGCGGGGCTCGACGATGCGGCTCGTGTGACGGGGTCGTTGCGCCATGACCACAAGAGGTCGCTGTCGCCGGCGTCGGCCCGGCGGAGTGTCAGCATGCCACCAGCGTACGGCCGGTTTGCCGGTACCCTGAATGGGTGTCATCGACCATCGCAGTTCTCCAGGCGCGGATGAGTTCCACGCGGCTCCCCGGCAAGGTCATCGAGCCGATCCTTGGCCAGCCTCTCATTCTCCGGGCGATTGACCGAATTTCCAGGGCCTCGTCTCTGGACGGGCTCGTGCTTGCCACCTCGGTCGACCCGAGCGATGATCCGCTCGTCGAGATCGCGGAGCGTGCCGGGGTGACGGTGCGACGAGGCAGTCTGGAGGATGTCCTCGGTCGCTACCTGCAAGTGGTCGACGAGATACAGCCCGACACGGTGGTGCGCCTCACGGGCGACAACGCGCTCACCGATCCCGCCGTCATCGACCTTGTGGTCGCCGAGCACCGGCGCACCGGCGGCGACTACACGTCGAACACCGTCGACCGCACCTTTCCACGGGGCCTTGACGTCGAAGTGGCTTCGGCTGAGGTGCTACGGGAAGTGGGCCGCCTCGCTACCGATCCCGCGGAGCGCGAGCATGTGACGATGGGAATCTACCGGCGACCCGAGGTGTTCGACGTGCGACAGTTCGTCCAGCATCCTGACAGGTCGCAACTCCGCTGGACCGTGGACCTCCCGGCTGATCTCGCCTTCGCGCGCGAGGTCTACGCTGAGCTTTTCCCCGCCGATCCCGCCTTCGGCCAGGCTGAGATCCTGGCACTGCTCGAGCGGCGCAGCGGGCTCAACCGTACCGAGGCGGACGCCGTCGCCGAGGGCGGGGAGCATCGCGCCTGATCTGTGCTTTGGTGCGGTAGGGCCAGGTGTCTGTCGGGTGTCGTGAGTGCTGGTCACTCAATCGGCGGCTGGATTTTCGGGTGCGGCGTCAGGTTCCCCGCACTGATCCCGCCGGTTGGTCCTCGCTAGAGATCCAGCTCGAGCCGCACACAACCCCGCCGAGCACGGGACACGCAGATCATCATGGTCGCCGATTCGGCGCGAGCCTGCGGACTGAGAATGGAATCGCGGTGTTCCACCTCGCCGCTGAGCACCCGCGTCTCGCAGGAACCACAGGTGCCTTCGAGACAGTCTCCGGGCACCACCACGCCCTCGAAGTCGGCCGCTACAAGAATGCTTTCGTCCTCAGGGACCACGAACTCCACGTCGGACTTGGCCGCGTAGACCACGAACTCTTCGTTGCGAACGTCGCCAGAAAGAGGCTTGGGCTCGAACCGTTCCAGACGGAGGCTCGTGAGGCGACCGGCGGTCTCCATGGTGTCCTCGACCGCGCTCGTGAGACGCTCGGGTCCACAACAGTAGACAAGAGCGCTGTCGGTCAGGTCAGTGAGTGCCGCAGCAACGTCGTAGCGCCTTCCCTCTGCGCCGACAAACACCTCGATCTTTGTGCCGAACTCTGCGACAAGGTCGTCGAGGTACGCCATCGACTCTCGGCTGTGTCCCAGATATGCGAGCGACCAGTCCGAGCCGTTCGCCTCGGCACGCCGGCACATCGCGATCAGTGGAGTCACGCCGATCCCCCCGGCAATGAAGCGGTAGGAGTCCGCTGGCTCGAATGCGAAGTGGTTGCGCGGGCCGGAGACATCGACCGTGGCGCCCTCCAATAGCGATGCGCTGATGAGAGCAGACCCGCCGCGACCGTTGGGGTCGACCAGGACCGCGACGCGCCACGTAGCGCCGGAACCGGCAACCTCTACCAGCGAGTATTGACGGATCATGTCCGCGCCGAGTCTGAGGTCGATATGGGCGCCGGGCTCCAACGGGGGCAAACCGGAGCCTTGGGTGCCAGTGAGCTCGAGCTCAATCACGGACGCGGTGAGTGTGCGGCGAGAAGCCACCGTCAGGGTGCGTATCGCCTCTGCTTCGCTCAACGTGTGACCGGCCCTTTCTATATGACGGTGGCGCAATAAGGAGCGCTAGAGGGAACGCTTGGGGGAGAGCAACGCACCGATGCTTATGCCTTCGACGCCATGAACTCCTTGATGGAGTCCGCCACGTAGTCCAACATCGGTTCGGTGAGGCCGGGGAACGTGCCCACCCAGAACGCGCGATTCATCACGATATCCGTGTTGGTGAGGTCTCCGACTACCCGGAACTCGGTATTCCGGTACGCAGGCTGCTTCGTGAGGTTCCCCGCGAAGATGAGCCTGGTGCCGATCTTGCGCTCCTCAAGGAAGCGCATCAGTTCCTCGCGGTTGGCCGGGTGTGAAGGATCCAACGTGATCGGGAAGCCGAACCACGCGGGGTCGGAGTTTGGCGTAGCCACCGGGAGGATCAGACCCTCGACGCCGGTGAGTTTGGAAGTCAGGTACCGGAAGTTTGCCTTGCGAGCCTCGACGAAGCGGTCGATCTTGTTGAGCTGGGAAACTCCAAGCGCCGCTTGCATGTCGGTCGCCTTGAGGTTGTAGCCGATGTGGCTGTACGTGTATTTGTGGTCATAGCCAAAGGGCAGGTCGCCTAGCTGCCACCCGAACCGCTTGCCACACGTGTTGTCCTGACCGGTCTCGCAATAGCAGTCGCGGCCCCAGTCACGGAAGGACTCGACCTGCTTGCGCACCAAAGGAGACTTGACGAGCACCGCGCCGCCCTCGCCTGTCGTGATGTGGTGGGCAGGGTAGAAGCTGAGAGTCGCGATGTCCCCAAAGCTTCCCGTGCGCTGGCCGTTGTACGTGGAACCCAACGCGTCACATGAGTCCTCGATGACCCACAGCCTGTGCTCCTTGGCGAGGTCAAGGACGGTGTCGAGGTCGAACGGGTTCCCGAGCGTGTGGGCCATCATGATGGCGCGCGTCTTGGGGCCGACGGCCTCGCGGAGCCTGTCGGCCATCGCGTCGTACGTGCCGAGTTCGATATCAACGACGACGGGCTTGAGTCCGTTTTGGATGATGGGGTTCACCGTGGTGGGGAAGCCCGCTGCAACCGTAATGACTTCGTCTCCTGGCTGCAGTGCGCGACGGCCCAGCTTGGGGCTGGTGAGTCCGCTGAGCGCGGCGAGGTTGGCACTTGAACCAGAGTTGACGAAGAGGGCGCTCCGCGCGCCGACGTAGGCAGCGAGCTTCTCCTCGAACTCTCGATGAAAGCGTCCCGCGGTGAACCAGCCATCGAGGGTCGCGTCAACGATCGATGCAAAATCCGCAGGGTCGAGAACCTTCCCGGAAACCGGGACTGCCGTCTCGCCGGGCACGAACTCTTGGGGAGCGAGCTTTTCCTGGGCGAACTTGCGGACCAGGTCAAGGATTTCTTCGCGTGATGTGCTCAATGTGACTAATCTCCAGGTGGTCGCGACAGGTCCGTCCGTGGCAAGTTTAGCCGCCTGGGCTCCATCGACGGCCTGCGCCTAGCGAGACGGCGCGGGGTCACTCGATCCTGTGCCACAGAGTGTCCGCGCGGGTACCTCGGGCGTTGCCCCTGGCCGGGGTGACGGCGTCGGGGCCTAAACCTCGGAGCTGTGAAAGTTCAGGTAACTCTTCGACGCGGTCGGCCCCCGCTGGCCCCTGTAGCGGGAGCCGTAAACGGACGACCCATACGGGTTCTCGGCAGGTGAGCTCAGCTGGAAGAAGCACAGTTGGCCGATCTTCATCCCAGGCCACAGGTTGATGGGCAGGGTCGCGGTGTTGGACAGCTCAAGGGTCACGTTCCCCTCGAAGCCCGGGTCGATGAACCCCGCGGTCGAGTGGGTCAGCAATCCGAGGCGCCCGAGCGAGGACTTGCCCTCGAGCCGCGCCGCGATGTCGTCGGGCAGGGTGACCGATTCGAACGTCGACCCCAGGACGAACTCGCCGGGGTGGAGCATGAACGGCTTGTCCGCGGACACCTCGACCAACCGCGTGAGGTCCGGTTGCTCGATCGAGGGGTCGATCGCCGCGTACTTGTGGTTGTCGAACACCCTAAAGAACTTGTCGAGCCTGACGTCGACGGACGACGGCTGAATCATGGTGGCGTCGTAGGGGTCAAGGGCCACG
>Ga0123339_10002051_pt1 | contig 13697 bp, 10 predicted proteins | sample lystaG_FD_89956 | JGI IMG/M metagenome (GOLD analysis project Ga0123339, IMG submission 89956) | Glacier valley bacterial and archeal communities from Borup Fiord, Nunavut, Canada, to study Microbial Dark Matter (Phase II) -... | ecosystem: Environmental > Aquatic > Freshwater > Ice > Glacier ... | reverse complement strand
GCGCAGAGCAGAACGACGAGATCGCCCAGGCGGCTCTGGCTGCCATGTAGAGGTATAACATGATCAGCCTTACAGCAGCCCAGCACATGATTGCGATGGCGACCGCCGAAGCTAAAAGTCTGAACGTAATAGTTGCTGTAGCTGTTTGTGATGCAGAAGGTCACGCGGTAGCAATCGCCAGAATGGATGGTATGGGTGCGTTTGCAGCCGAGTCAGCGTGGGATCAAGCTGTTAACTACGTAGCGGGCTTGGTAGATGAGGGCTACGGTCAGGAAGCAGACTACTCAAGCATAATGAAAGGATTGAAGATGATAAAACTGGGGGAGGTTGTCGAAGGCATAGTTAGTGTCTTTGGCGCAGAACCAGAGCAGAACGACGAGATCGCCCTAGCGGCTCTGGCTGCTCTCTAAGGCTGACGGGCAGCGGCAGAAGATGTTACAATGGAGATCATTAAACGAACCAATTTGGCGCAGTACCCCGGCGTGGGGAAATACACAGGCAAGCGGAGGAAGATCAAACAATGGCTGACGTGACACTGACGATTGACGGCGCAAAGGTGACGGTGCCGCAGGGTACTTACCTGATTGATGCTGCACGCAAGGCGGGCATCATGATCGCCAACTTCTGCTACTTGCCTGGCCTGCGCGCCTACGGTGCCTGTCGCCTCTGCGTGGTTGAGTTGCAGGGCAAGCGCGGCTTCGACATTGTGATCTCCTGCGGCACCCCCGCCGCCGAGGGCGCAGTCGTGCTGACCAACTCCGAGCGCATCCGTGCCGAGCGACGGCGGGTGCTGCAAGCCCTGGATATCGACCACCCAGTGGACTGCCCGATCTGCGAAGCCTCTGGCCGCTGCGACTTGCAGGATTACTGCTACGAGTTTGAAGTAACCAAAATTGGTGCGCTAGACCGACCCAAGATCATCCACCCGCTCGAACGCCTCTCCCCCTTTGTGGACATCGACCGCGACCGCTGCGTACTCTGTGGCCGCTGCGTGCGGGTGTGCGACGAGGTGATTGGGGCTGACGCACTAGCCTTCAGCGAACGAGGCATTGATAGCAGCATTGACACCCCCTTTGGCAAGAGCTTGCTGGATACCGCCTGTACCTCCTGCGGCTCTTGCGTAGAGGTTTGCCCGGTCGGTGCGCTGTCCAGCCACACCTACCAGGTGGCCTCACACCACTGGGAGCTTACCCCACAGCGCACCACTTGCGGTATGTGCAGCGTTGGTTGCACCGAGTATATTGAGAGCAACCGCAACCGCATCGTGCAGGTTAGTAGCGCAGACGCAATGGGCGTGAACGACGGCGTGCTGTGCGTCAGTGGCCGCTACGGTCTCGACTTCGTCAACAACAAGGGGCGGATCACCAGCCCAATGATCAAGCGAGACGGGCGGCTGCAAGAAGTCGGCTGGGATGTTGCCCTCGACTTTGTAGCCAACAACTTGAAGCGATACAGTGGCGACCAGGTGGCGGGTATTGCCAGCACGCACACCACGAATGAGGAGAACTACCTCTTTCAGAAGATCATGCGGGTTGGCTTGAACAGCAACAATGTCGACCACGACGCACGGCTTGGCGCAACCAGCAGTATGCAAGCCCTGGCTGACCTGTTTGGCTACCCGGCGATGACCAACTCGATGCTCGACATCTACGACCACTCTGGCTGCATCCTCGACTTCAACTCCAACCTATACGAGACGCACCCCGTCTTCGCCTACAACTTGCAGAAGATGGTGCGCCTGACAGGGCAGAAGCTGATCGTGATCAACCCGCTGCGAACGCGGCTGGTGGAGTGGGCGGCGATCTGGCTCGCGCCAAAGCCTGGTACCGAACTGGCTTTGCTCAACGCAATGGCTGGGGTGATCGTCGCCGAACGCTTGCAGGATAGGGCTAAGATTGACGGTAAGGTAGATGGATACGATGCACTGCTGGCGGGTCTGAGCGCGACCAGCGTAGAGCAGGCTGCCACGATTACTGGCGTGCCAGCGGCAGACATCCAGCGGGCGGCCCGCCTCTACGCCTCTGGCGGCAAGACCGAGCAGCAGCAGGAGGTCAATTCCGCACCGGGGGTGGGCAAGCCAGCCAGCAGCAATAGCCAGAGCGAGGGGCTGAATACCCCGGCGATGAACCAGCACGATAGCAGCAACACCAGCGCGACCCCACCAGAGAACGCTGGCCCAGCCAACATGAGCGCAGCCGAGGTACAGGCCCAGTCTACTATCCCGCATCCTGACTATAAGGCCAGTAGCATCGTCTATATGCCAGGGGTAATTGCCCCCGGTGGCGACGAGGTGGCGATGGTGCAGGCCTTGGCGAACCTTGCCCTGCTGACTGGCAATGTTGGCAAGGCAGGCGGTGGCCTCAACCCCTTCGTCGGCCAGAACAACAAGCAGGGGGCGAGCGATGTCGGCTGCCTGCCCAACTACCTCCCTGGCTACCAGAGTGTGAGCGACCCTGCCGCCCGCCAAAAACTGGCCGCAGCCTGGGGCCTGGCCGCGCTACCCAGCGAGCAGGGCCGCACGATTAGCGAGATGTACAAGGGGGCGGCGGAGGGCGTGGTCAAGGCCATGTACGTGATGGGCGAGAACCCGGTGCTGTCCGACCCAGAGCCAGAGCGGGTGCGCCGCGCCCTCGACAACCTGGAGTTCCTGGTTGTGCAGGACTTGTTCATGACCGAGACGGCGGAGATGGCCGATGCGGTGTTGCCTGCTGCCAGCTTCGCCGAGAAGGATGGCACGACCACCAGTGCCGAGCGGCGCGTCAACCGTGTCTACCTGGCGGTAGAGCCACGCGGCATGGCCCGCCCCGACTGGGCAATCCTGGTCGAACTGGCAGCCCGCCTGGGGGTTGAGGGCAAGTACAAGAACCCTGGCTACATCTTCAGCGAACTAGCCAGCGTGATGCCGATCTACGCGGGGATCAGCTACCAGCGGTTGGAGAGCGCACGCTATATCGACCAGGTGATCCCCATGCCTGGTGCAGTCAGCTACAAGCAACTGAAGGTGCAGGGCTACCAGTGGCCGGTGGCAGACAAGGCCAGCAAGGGAACCGAAATCCTCTACAGCGAGGGCTTCAAGGCTAACCCACGCTTCACCTACACTGCTTACCAGCCGACAGCCCAGCAGCCCACCGCCGACTTCCCCCTGACCCTGACTGGCGCACGGGCTGGCTACTACTACAACATGGGGACGCTGGCCCGCTACAGCCGAATGCTTGGTATCGTCGCCCCAGAGGACGGCGTGCGGGTCAACCCGCAGGATGCGCGGGCGATGGAGATGAAAAGCGGCACGCCAATCAAGCTGTTCACCTCTGTTGGGGAGGCGCGCAGCAAGCTGATCGTCACCGAGGACGTGCCAGTGGGTCAGGCGTTCCTGGTAACCCGCCGCGCTGACCAGACGCTAGCTGGGGTGATGGTTTCGCCCGATGGCTACAGCCACCCCGACAACGAGATCATCCCTGACCTGCAAGTGCTGGTTGCCCGCATCCAGCGTGATACGGAAGGCGAAGCGGCAGCGAAGGGTACCAGCACCCAGGTTGTGGGCAAGGCTGGCACTGGCGTGGGTAGCAGCAGCGCGGCACGGGCAAGGTAGGCCGCAAAACGGCGCAGCGCAGGCAGCAAACGTGGTATAATGTGACAGAAATAACAAGCAACCCTAGCAAGGAGTAACAACGATGCTCCCGATTCACATATTGGCCCAGGCCACCGCAAACCAGCCGACTGCGCTGGAACCATTCGATCTCCTCTGGTGGATCGTCAAAGTTGTTGTCCTCGCCATCATCCTGCTTGGCGTGCTGACCACTATGGCCTACGAAACCTACTTTGAGCGTAAGGTGATGGGCCGAATGCAGAACCGCTTTGGCCCAACCCGCACTGGCCCGGCGGGGCTGCTGCAACCGGCAGCCGATGCGCTGAAGCTGCTGATCAAGGAGACAGTGATCCCAGCCCGCGCCGACAAGTATGTGTTCTGGATCGCCCCGGTGATCAGCTTCTTCACTGCAGTAACCGCCTTCGCAGTTGCCCCCTTTGGCCGCCCCAACACGCCGCTACCCTTCAGCGACCGCACCTTCAACCCCTTCATCGCCGACGTGAACATTGCAGTGCTGCTGCTGCTAGCCCTCAGTTCGTTCGGCGTGTATGGCATCATCATGGGCGGCTGGTCTAGCAACAACAAGTACGCACTGCTCGGCGGCCTACGCTCCTCGGCCCAGGTGATCAGCTACGAAATCACGATGGGCATCTCGCTGATCGGCTGTCTGCTGATGGCGGGTACGATGAGCCTGCAAGGGATCATCCTCTGGCAGGATAGCCACCTGTGGTTCATCCTGCTCCAACCGGTCGCCTTCATCACCTACCTGACCTCTGGCATTGCTGAAACCAACCGCAATCCGTTCGACCTGGCCGAGGGTGAGAGCGAACTGGTGGCGGGCTATCACGTGGAGTACAGTTCGATGCACTTCGGCCTGTTCTTCCTAGCTGAGTACATCAATATGCTGACTATTGGTGTGATCACCGCCTCGATGTTCTTCGGCGGCTGGGCTGGGCCACTGGGCTTCCTTGATGGCCCGATTTGGATGGTGGGCAAGATATTCGCGGTTATCTTCTTCTACTTCTGGATACGCTCGACCCTGCCCCGCTTCCGCTATGACCAATTGATGGGCCTCTGCTGGAAGGTGCTCCTGCCAGTGATTTTGCTCAACATCCTGATTACTAGCTTCACCAAGCAACTGCTGACCAGCCTGCTCGGTGGCGACGGTCTGACCGCTGCCGACGGTAGCCGCAACTGGGTTGGCCTGGCGGTGATGGTCGGTGTCCAGGCGGTCTGGTTCGGCATCTTCGTCACTTATTTGTCGCGCAGTGCCAGCATCAGCTTCTTTGGTCGCTCGAAGAAGGTCAGCCTGGCCCAGGATACGCCGCGCCTCGTCCCGGCGGGCGTGGCGGCGATGGCAGGCGACCGCACCATCCGCCTGGGCAGCGGCGTGGGCGACGGACGCTAGTTGCAGAGTAGAAGGTAGCCAGCAGCTTGGCCCAGTGCAGCATTCAGGGGCCAATCCGCTGGCTACTAGCCAGAGTCAGCTTAAAGCAGCACAGTAGTCTGAGGAGACCAAATGGCAAACATCCTTCAGCAAGGGCAGGGGTTGTTCACTACCCTGCGGACTTTCTTCAAGAAGCCGATTACGGTGCAATATCCCTTTACTATCCGTGACTATGCGCCGCGCTTCCGGGGGGCAGTTGGCTTCCTGCCGCATCCTAAGACGGGCGACGAGAAGTGCGTAGGCTGCGGCCTCTGCGCCCAAATCTGCCCAATCAAGTGTATCACGATGGGCGTGGTCGAGGATGATAGCGAGGGTGAGGCGACCGACCACAGCGACGAGTGGCACCCCTTCGAGCATTATTATCTGCCCTTCCAAGACCCAGAGAAGGCCGAGGCGAATGGCAAGAAGTTCCGCTTCTTCTACGACATCAACGAGAGCCGCTGCCTGTTCTGTGGCCTGTGCGTCGAAGCCTGCCCAGTAGAGGCTCTAACCATGAGCCACGTCTATGAGATGAGTACCGAAAGTCGGGCCGACCTGGTCTGGGGCAAGGACAAGCTGCTGCGGGCGGGCCAGATGTACCAGGAGCAGTTGCGCGAGTTGCAGCCGAGTGGTATGATGCGCCACATCCCCCTGCTGCCAATCCCTGGCACCAAGCAGTACAACAAGGCTCTGAAGAATGGCGACATCACCGAGCCTGCCCAGGTGACCTATGAGTACCCGACGCTGCGGGCTACCAACCAGCTACCCGCCCCGGCTGCCCCCGACCCAGTGGCGGACGAAGGTTACGAGTTCGACGAGAACGGCAACCGCGTACCCCGCCGCAAAGGGCGCGTGGCCGAACGCTGGTAGGCACACACCCCTCCCCGACCTACCTTGAGGGGCAGGACAGGGCAGGGGCAATCGTTAGCTTCCCACTTCAGGGGAGGGGTGAGGATGAGTATGAACGTATTTGGTCTAGAAATCTTCGGCGTAGTGATTGGCTTCCAAGAGGTGGTCTTCCTGCTGCTGGGGGGGATAGCGGTGGGTTCGTCGCTGATGATGATCATCCAGCGCAACGCAATCTACAGCGCGTTGTTCCTGGTAGTTGCCTTCTTCCAGTTCGGGGCGATCTACATCATGTTGGGCGCAGAGTTCCTGGCCGCCCTCCAAGTGCTGGTCTACACTGGGGCGATCATGGTGCTGTTCTTGTTCGTGATCATGCTGCTGCAACTGAGCGAGGGGCCACAGCTGCGCGACCTACACGGCTTTCAGGCGGTGGCGGCCTGGCCGCTCGGCTTGCTACTGACCGCAGAATTGGTGGCGATCATCCTGACCAGCAAGGTCAGTGAGCAGGTGGCGAACGTCGCGGTCAAGGGTAGCTATTCGCCCAGCGAGGTAGCGAAGTATCGCGGCGGCAACGTCGAAGTGATTGGTCGCGTGCTGTACGGTGACTTCCTCTACCCCTTCGAGGTAGCCAGCCTGATTCTGCTAGTGGCGGTGGTGGGGGCGGTGATCCTCTCGCGCAAGTTCGGCACCGACGACCTGGTGGCGAAGGGCGGCATCGGCATCAACGTTGGTGGCACCAGCCGCCTGCTCGACCCCACCCCAGAGGAGCGCACCGAACGCGCCCGCCAGGACGGATACTAAGCCAAAGGAGGGCATAGCCACAGATGAGTGGAGAGATTGCAAACACTTCTATCCCGTTGGCCTGGTTCCTCACCCTCAGCGCGATCCTTTTTGGCATCGGGCTGGTTGGGGTGTTGACTCGCCGTAACGTGCTGGTCATCTTTATGTCGGTAGAGTTGATGATGAACGCGATCAGTCTCAGCCTGCTGGCCTTCGCCCGCTACCTCAACTCGATGACTGGGCAGATGTTCGTCATCTTCGTGGTCACGATTGCGGCGGCTGAGGCGGCGATTGGCCTGGGCCTGATCATTGCGCTGGCCCGCAATAAACCGACAGTGGACACGCGGGATGTGGAGGAGTTGAAGGACTAGCGACCACTGGCAGGTCAGTCCTGCTAACCAACCTGATTTACCCTAAGAGGGTGGAGGAGAGCAAGATGACCCCCGGCCATAACCCCTACATCTTTGGCGATGAGGAGACCGACCGCTATCGCTTGGTGACGCAAGCGCGCCTCTCTGCCAGCCGCATGAAGGCTAATGCCCGTGCCTACGTTGGCGACAAGGTAGAGAGCATCCTTGATCTCGGTTGCGGTGAGGGGCAGCTTGGTTTCGCTCTGCGCGAGGTCTACCCAGAAGCGAGACTGGTGGGGATCGACAGGGATGCACGAGCAATCGAGCAGGCACAGAGGCAGGCCGCACAACTGGCTCTGAGCAACACCGCCTTCTTCACTGGCGATGTGGAACAGGAAATACCAGCCGGGCCGTTCGACCTGGTGTTTGCCGAACTGATCTTCCTCCATCTACGCCAGACTGGGCGGGTGCTAGAACTGATCTACGATCAGCTTGCGCCGGGCGGCCAGTTGTGGGTCAAGGACCTGAACCCACGCCTGCGTGAGCGCGTGAACCACCCGGCCTACCAGCGGTTGTGCGATATGCTGTTTGCTGCGCTGGAGGCTATTGGTTCGCACCCGCTGGTGATCGATGAACTGCCGCCGCTACTGGCGAGTGCTGGCTACGAAGATGTTCACCTTGAGCTAGAGGAGTATACGCTTGGTGGCTCAACCCCAGAGGGGCAGGGGATGCTGGCAATTACCCTGGGCGCGTTCTACAACGCTCGCCAGTTGATGAGCAAAGTGAACGGTGTATCGGTTTCGGAGGTAGAGCGGCTCTATGTAGAGGTTGCCAACTATGCTATCGGGCGACAGGACGCAGTTGGCAGCCACATTGGGCCGAACCTGCTCGCGCGCAAGCCGATGGCCCAGCCAAACCGGGAGAGTGCATAGTGGATAACCCGTTGAGCGATAACCCCTACATCTTCGGCGACGCCGCGACCGACCGCTATCGCTTGGAGACGCAGACGCGCCTGTTCAGCAAATACATCCTCAGCAACGTCCACCGCCTGGTTGGTAACAAAGTGAGTAGCATTCTTGATCTCGGTTGTGGCGAGGGGCAACTGGGTTTTGCTCTGCGCGAAATCTACCCCAACGCCCGCTTGGTGGGGATTGACCGCAACGAGCAGGCGATTGCGGGCGCAAGGCTGAAGGCCAAAGAGGCTGGGCTAGAGAACTGCGAGTTTGTGGTTGGCGATATTCAGCAAGGGCTAGCAGCCGGGCCGTTCGACCTGATCTACGCCTCGGTGGTGATGATCCACACCCAGCAACCGGCTGCGGTGCTGAAGTTGGCCTACGAGGCACTAGGCAGCGGCGGCACGATCTGGATCAAGGATTTGCACCTAGACATCATCAAGGCGTTTGACAATCCAGACTACCTGCAACTGGCAACAATGTTCTTCGACACACTAGCGAAGATCGGGGTACATCCTTACATCGCCACCGAAATACCAGCCCTGCTGACTGCGGCAGGCTTTAGCGGCCTACACAGCGAGATTGAGCATTACCCCTTTGGCGGATCAAGCAAAGACGGGCAAGTGATGCTGGCGATCACCCTGGGCGCGTTCTACAACGCCCGCACTATGGTCAGCAAGATGAACGGGGTGCCAGTCAGCGAGTTGGAGCAGATGTACGTGGGTATCCTCAACGAGGCGATGCAACGCGAGCAGCCGATTGGCAACTCACCATTCATCAACGTGATCGCCCGCAAACCAGCGCAGTTAGAGGAGGGCAAAGTGCCAGAGCCAGTCAACAACCCCTACATCTTCAGCGACGACGAGACCGACCGCTATCGCTTGGAGACGCAGACGCGCCTGTTCAGCGAGTACATCCGCAGCAATGCCCAGCACTTCGTTGGCGACAACGTACGTAGCATCCTAGACCTGGGTTGTGGCGAGGGGCAACTGGGCTTCGCTCTGCGTGAGGTCTACCCAGAAGCGAGACTGGTGGGGATCGACCGCGACCCCAAGGCGATCGGCAAGGCACAGGCGAAGGCTGCCGAGCGCAAGCTGGATAACTGCCAGTTCATCGTTGGCGACGTGGAGCAGCAGCTAGCAGGGGGGCCATACGATCTGGTCTACGCTTCCCTCATCTTGCTGCACACCCGCCAGCCAGAGAAGGTGGTTGGCAACGTCTTTGCCGCCCTTAATCCTGGTGGCTACTTCTGGGCGAAGGAAGGTAGCACCCAGGCTATTGAACTCACCGACGAGCCTAATCTGAAGGAGTTGTACCAGTTGATGGGTAAGGCGATGACGACCATCGGGGTGCGCCCCAACATCGGGGGGGAGCTACCTGGCTTGCTTGCGGCGGCTGGCTACGAACAGGTCAGGCAAGAGACCGAGGTCTATGCGCTTGGGGGGCAGAGTCAGGCTGGGCAAGTTATGTTTGCCGTTACCGTGGGCGCAATGTACAACGCACGAGGGATGATCAACGAGGTACTTGGCGTGGAAGAAATTGAGGTTGAGCGGCTGTATGTGGGGTTGGTCAATTCGGTGCTGATGAGGCAGGAGGAAGTTGGTCAACAGCAGTTCGCTAACGTGATTGCTCGCAAGCCACCAGGGGCATGAACATTGCAGTGGAACACTGGATGATGGATGATGAGCGAAAGGCGGAGGAGAGAGCATGGATCGCGGAACAATGGAATGGGTAGTCAGGCTAATCCCCATCTTGCCGCTGTTGGCCTTCCTGGTCAATGGCATCTTTGGCAAGCTGTTCGAGAAGGCTGACAAGGACGCACACGCGCACCAGCCGAAGGCGCGGCTGCTGGGGGCGTACATCGCGGGTGGCCTCGTCCTGGGGTCGTTCATCCTCAGCGTGCTGGTCTTCCTCAACGTCAGCCTCTTTGACAGCAACCACAACGTAGAGGGCTACCAGTTCATCGACTCAGGTAGCTTCAAGGTGGCTATGGGCTTCTATGTTGACCAGCTAACCGCGCTGATGCTGTTGGTGGTCACCTCGGTTGGCACCCTGGTGCATCTCTATTCCAGCGGCTATATGGCCCACGACGACGAACACAACCCGGTAGATAGCGGCTTCGTGCGCTTCTTCACCTACCTGCCACTGTTCGTCTTTAGTATGCTGATGCTGGTGCTGGCAAACAACTTCCTGCAACTCTACATCTTTTGGGAGGCGGTGGGCCTCTGCTCGTTCTTGCTGATCGGCTTCTGGTACACGCGCAAGAGCGCAGGCGACGCGGCCAAGAAGGCCTTCATCGTCAACCGCGTGGGCGACTTCGGCTTCAGCCTGGGCATCATGTTGCTGTTCTGGACGCTGGGCAACCTCGACTACACCAACGTGTTCGCCAAAGCGGATAGCATCGGCGCAACCACGCTAACCGTGATCTGCGGTCTGCTGTTCCTCGGCGCAATGGGCAAGTCGGCGCAGTTCCCCCTGCACGTCTGGCTGCCTGACGCGATGGAAGGCCCGACCCCCGTTTCTGCCCTGATCCATGCGGCGACGATGGTCACGGCGGGCGTGTACCTGGTCGCCCGCGCCCACCCGCTGTTCGAACTAGCCCCCGGTGTCCTGCCAGCGGTGACGATCATCGGCGTGACGACGGCACTGCTGGGCGCAACTATCGCCCTGGTACAGACCGACATCAAGAAGATCGTTGCCTACTCCACCATCAGCCAGCTAGGCTATATGTTCGCGGGCCTGGGCGTAGGGGCGATCATCGCGGCTCTGTTCCACCTGGCGACGCACGCTATGTTCAAGGGGCTGTTGTTCCTGGGCAGCGGCTCGGTAATCCACGGCATGGAGAACACCGGCGTGCGCGACCCGCAGGACATCCGCACGATGGGTGGCATCCGCAAGTTCATGCCGATTACCAGCATCACCTTCCTGCTGGCGGCGTTGGCGAACGCGGGCGTGGTGCCGCTGGCGGGCTTCTTCAGCAAGGACGAGATCACGGGCGCAGCCTTCCACAGCGGCGGCATCATCGGTTACGCCAGCTGGGGGCTGCTGACGCTCGGCAGCTTCATGACCGCCTTCTATATGTTCCGCCTCTACTTCATCGTCTTTGAGGGTCAACCACGCTGGCGCACCACGCTGGCGGTGGCGAACCAGGCTGCCGACCAGAGTACGACCGCAGAGCGGGCCAGCGGCCAGAGCGTGGGCCATGCTGCCGACGCGCACGGTACCCCACCAGCAACTAGCGGCCACAGCGGAGACCTGGCGGAGGCGAACGTGGCCGCCGACGCACACGGTGGCGACGCACATGGCGCGCACAGCGACCCCCACGAGTCGCCCTGGAACATGACGCTGCCGCTGCTGGTGTTGGCAGTGCCAACGGTGGTGATGGGCTTCCTGCTTGGCTGGCCGCCAGAAGCGGGCGCGATCCACAGCTTCCTGGCGGGGGCGATGAACGAGCCAATCGCGGCGGAGGCGGCGGCTGGGCTGACCACAGAGACGATCAGCCTGCTGGTAGCGGCAACGGTCGTCGCCATAGCTGGTATCGGCCTGGCCTACTTCATGTACGGGAGGCGCAGCACCCTGGCGGAGACGCTAGGTGCGCGCTTCAAGCCGGTCTACAACCTGCTGCTCAACAAGTGGTACTTCGACGACCTCTACCAGTGGGCCATCGTCAACAACGTGAAGCGGATCGCCAACGGTAGCTGGTGGGGCGACGCAAACATCATTGACGGCGCAGTGAACGGCATCTCGCGCATCGTCGCGGGCATGGGCGCAGGGCTACGCAAGGTGCAGACCGGGTTCGTCGGCACCTACTCGCTGGCAATCGCCTTCGGCCTGCTGGTACTCGTCACCTACGTCGGGCTGCTGGCCCTCGGCTTCGTGCGCTAACCCGCACCCCTCCCCCAGGGAGCAAGAACAAGTTAGCCCCCACCCCCAACCCCTCCCCTGCGAGGGAGGAGGGGAGCAGGTAGGAGAGAAAACGTGAACTTCAACAACCTGATTTTGACCATCCTGATTGCCATCCCGGCCCTGGGTGCGGTCATCGTGTCAATCCCCGGCATCGTCAAGGGCAATGCAATCCGCGTGTTTACCCTGGGGGTGGCGATAGTGGATTTCGTGGTCGGCTTGCCCCTAATCTTCCTATTCGACAGCCGGGCGCAGACGGCGGGGGTGAACCAAAGCTGGCAGTTTGAGGCGAACACGCCCTGGATTAAGGCATTTGGCATCAACTACCACGTGGGCATCGACGGCGTGGGCCTGCTGCTGGTGCAACTAACCACCCTGCTCTCGATCATCGCGGTGCTGGCGGGCTGGAGCAGCATCCAAACGCGGCTGCGCGAGTATCACGTGGTGCTGCTGCTGCTACAAGTCGGCACCCTGGGCGTGTTCACCTCGCTCGACCTGTTCCTGTTCTACATCTACTTTGAACTGGTGCTAATCCCGATGGCTCTGCTGATCGGCATCTGGGGCAGCCAGAACCGCGTTTATGCGGCGGTCAAGTTCTTCCTCTACACCCTGGTGGGCAGCGTACTGATGCTGGTGGCGATCATCGCACTCTATATCGCCAGTGCAGGGGCTAACGGTGGGGTTGCCACCACCGACCTGCCGACTCTCACCCGCATCATGCAGGGGGTCGTCAGTGGTCAGAACGGGGGATTGGGTGGGGCGTTGGGGACAACATTCCAGAACCTGATCTTCCTCGGCTTCGCGGGGGCGTTTGCAATCAAGGTACCGCTCTGGCCGCTGCACACCTGGTTGCCAGACGCGCACGTGCAGGCCCCGACGGCGGGCAGCGTGATCCTGGCTGGGACGCTGCTCAAGCTGGGCGGCTACGGCTTCTTGCGCTTCGCTATCCCGCTAGCCCCGATTGGCGCAGCCACCTTCCAGGGCTTGATGATCGCCCTCAGCCTGATCGCTATCATCTACGGCGCACTGGTCAGCCTGGTACAGCCCGACCTCAAGAAGCTGGTGGCCTACTCATCGGTCAGCCACATGGGATTTGTGGTGCTGGGCCTGTTCACCTTTACCCAACAAGGCATCGACGGCGCGGTGTTGCAGATGGTCAGCCACGGGCTGTTGACTGGCGGTCTGTTCTTCTGCGTCGGCGTGGTCTACGAGCGGCTGCACACCCGCGACATTGCGGCGATGGGCGGCATGGCCTACCGAATGCCGATCTACGCGGCTATGTTCGGGGTGCTGATGCTCGGTAGCCTCGGCTTGCCGGGGATCAGCGGCTTCCTCGGCGAGTTCCTCGTCTTCCTCGGTGCATTCAACTACGCGCCCTTTGTGGCTGCCATCGCCAGCATCGTGATCATCATCGCCCCCTTCTATCTGATGTGGATGTTCCAGCGGGCGGTCTTCAGCAAGCCGAAGGCAAGCTCGGAGGGCTTCCCCGACCTGCGACTGCACGAGGCGATGGGCATCATCACCCTGGTGGTGCTGGCAATCGGCATGGGGGTCTATCCGCTCCCCCTGTTCCAGAGCATCGCCCAGCCCGACGCAAACCTGATGCTAGCCAGCCAGCAAGCGGCAACTGCCCTGGTCAACTCGCACGAGCAGATACCAGTGCTGGGCTGGCTGATGCAGGTAGTAGGCCGCTAAACCAACGCTAGGCAGCAGACTGGCAAGGGGGCGCACCAACAATGCGTCCTTGCGCCCCACAATCTGGTACAATAAGGCCATGATTACTGAACTGAGTGCCGAAAACTTCAAATCGTGGCAACACCTGAGTCTGGATGGCGGCAGGCCGATGCGCCTTG
>Ga0123339_10002050_pt1 | contig 13698 bp, 11 predicted proteins | sample lystaG_FD_89956 | JGI IMG/M metagenome (GOLD analysis project Ga0123339, IMG submission 89956) | Glacier valley bacterial and archeal communities from Borup Fiord, Nunavut, Canada, to study Microbial Dark Matter (Phase II) -... | ecosystem: Environmental > Aquatic > Freshwater > Ice > Glacier ... | reverse complement strand
TGCGGAGCTGGCCGCCCGCCGCGCCGCCTGGGTGCCGCCCGCGCCGCGCTACGGCCGCGGCTACGGCCACATGTTCAGCCACCACATCCAGCAGGCCGACCAGGGCTGCGACTTCGACTTCCTACGCACCGAGTTCGGCGCGCCCGTGCCGGAACCGGCGATCTACTAAGGACCCGCATCTATGGACCTCCCCACCAACACCTTCAAAGCCGCCATCAAATCCGGCCGGCAGCAGATCGGCCTATGGAGCAGCCTGGCCAGCCACCTGTCAGTCGAGGTGCTGGCTAGCGCCGGCTTCGACTGGCTGCTGCTGGACACCGAGCACGCCGCCAACTCCCTGCCCATGGTGTTCAGCCAGTTGCAGGCCGCCAAGGGCGGCACGGCGCACCCCATCGTCCGCCCCACCTGGAACGACCCCGTGACCATCAAGGGCTACCTCGACGCCGGGGTGCAGACCTTCCTGATCCCCTATGTTCAGAACGAGGCGGAGGCCCGGCTCGCCGTTGCCGCCACCCGCTACCCGCCCCGCGGCATGCGCGGCTACGCCTCGGCGTCCCGAGCCACCGGCTATGGCCGCATCAAAGGCTACCACACAGCCTGCGAGGCGGAAATCTGCGTGCTGGTGCAGATCGAGACCCGGCAGGCCCTGCAGAACCTGGAGGCCATCGCCGGGGTGGACGGCGTGGATGGCATCTTCATCGGCCCCGGCGACCTGTCCTCCGACATGGGCTACCTCGGCCAGCCCAGCCACCCCGACGTGGTCGCCGCCATCGACGACGCGATCCGCCGCATCAAGGCCTGCGGCATCGCACCCGGCATCCTGACCGGCGACGAGGCCCTGGCCCGGCACTTCATCGAACAGGGCTGCCTGTTCACCGCCGTCGGCGCCGACGTATCCCTGCTGATCCAGGCCGCCGACAAGCTGGCGGCACGGTTCCGCGCGGGCTGACCCGGCGTGGCAGACACCATGTTCGACCTGTCCGGGCGCACGGCGCTGGTGACGGGGTCCTCCCGCGGCCTCGGCCTGGCAATGGCGGAGGGGCTGGCGGAGGCCGGCGCAGTCATCGTGCTGAACGGCTCCGACCCTGGCCGGCTCGCCGCCGCCGCCGCCGGGCTGCGCGGCAAGGGCCACACGGTCCATGAGGCGCCTTTCGACGTGACGGACGAGGCTGCCGTGGCCGACGCCTTTGCCCGCCTGGACGCGCAGGGCATTGCGGTGGGCGTCCTGTTCAACAACGCCGGCATCCAGGTGCGCGGCCCCATGCTGGACTGCACCGCCGCGGACTGGCGGCGCGTGATCGACACCAACCTGACCAGCGCCTTCCTGGTCGGGCGGGAGGCCGCGCGCCGCATGATCGCGCGCGGGCAGGGGGGCAAGGTGGTCAACACCGGATCGTTGATGAGCGCCGTGGGCCGCGCAACCATTGCGCCCTATGCCGCGGCCAAGGGCGGCATCAAGCTGCTGACACAGGCCATGACCGCCGAATGGGCCGAGCACGGCATCCAGGCCAACGCCATCGGCCCCGGCTACATCCGGACGGAGATGACGCAGCCCCTGGCCGACGATCCAGCCTTTGATGCCTGGATGCGCGCCCGCACCCCGGCCCGGCGCTGGGGCACCCCTGCCGACCTCATCGGCGTCGCGGTGTTCCTGGCCTCGCCCGCGTCGGACTACGTGAACGGCCAGATCATCTACGTCGATGGCGGCATGCTCGCGGTGCTCTGACCGCAGGCACCTCTACTCCGGCAGGCCGACGATGTTGAACGGCTCCGCATCCTCGTCGATGGCCGCCACATCGGCGCGCGACATGCGGGCGCCCACCGTGCTGCCGTCCAGGCGGTGGACCCCATAGCGCAGCTCGGTGAACTGGTCATGAAACTCCACTGCCGTCCGCCCGGCCGCCTCGCGGATCGCGCGCGGGAACATCTCCGTCAGCACGACGGGCCGGTGCTTGGCGAAAAAGGCCGTCGCACCATCCATCATCGCCGGCTCAAACCCCTCAATGTCCATCTTCAGCACCCGCACCGGCCGGTCATCCCCAATCGGCAGGCTGTCCAATGGGCACACCCGCACCGGCCCGCCGTCCCGTTCGCTGATGAAGGTCGATCCCGGGTTCAGCACGTCATGCCCGGCATTCAGGTCGCCCTGCCGCTCCTGCGCACCCAGCGCCACGTTGAACGCCGTGCAGCGGCCGGCGAACCCGTTGTCCTCGATGGAGCGCACCAGCATCCCGTAGGTGTCCGGCCGCGGCTCGATGCAATACACATGGCCGTCCGGCCCGACCGCGCGCGCCGCCTGTAGGGCATAGACGCCGATGTTGGCGCCAACATCAACGAAGGCGTCGCCGGGCCGCAGGTGCCGTAGTACGAACGCGATCTCCTGGTTCTCCCAATCCTCATGCAGCACGCCCCAACTGACGTAGCCGTCCCGCAGGTTCACCCACACGCGCAAGCCGAACGCATCGGCGCATACCCACTTGTCCTCGGGCCAGATCGGCACGCGGCCACGTATGTCCCAGCGGAAGCGGCGGCTGGCCAATATCTTGCGGGCTGCGTCGGTGATGTTGAACGCGCGCAACAGCTCCGGCACGGGCGTCAGGTGGTCCGTCGGCCAGCCGAACAGCGCCTGGTGCAGCACGTCAAGCTGGTGCAGCGTTGGCGGGCGCAGCAGGTCCGCCGTCTCAAACCCGCTGGCCGGGCGGGGAAGGGGGGGCTGCGCCAGCCCGGCACCGTCCTTACTACTCTGGTCGTCCAAGCCGCTCTCCCATTTCCTGCGGTTCTATCCACCGCGCCGTGCTGCCGCAACGGGCGCACCGGCTCGGGACAAGGACCCTATGCGCCGCAACGACCATTTTGCCGGCATTTCTGCGGCGGCATCCACCCGGGGCCGGACTGTCAGGCCCGACACCGCGATCTCCCGCAGCCCCACGGCATCACACACCACCTCCAGGCCGCTCGCGGGAACCCCAACCACGTCGAACGCAACCTCGGCGTGTGGCGGCGCCCCGCTGCCCACCTTGACCCGCGCGTTGCCGATGAACCTTTTGCCTGCTTCCGCTGTGACGCTCAGCGTGAGGGTACCCTCGCCGTCCAGCGTGGTGATGTCCAACATCGCGACGTATTGGCCCGGCGGCACCGTGACATACGGGCCGAAGAACAGCACGCCGTCCTGGCCGGTGCCCACGATCTCCCCGTTCAGCAACCGGGACTCCTTGGGCCGCAGCGCAGCCGCCGGTATGGTGCGGGGCTGATCCCACCCGCTATCCGTGCCGTGCGACAGCAGCGCGGCGTAGCTGGCGCCGCGGTGCCGGGCCAAGCTATACCAATCCTCGGGCGTCAGGCAGTGGGTGCGCTTGTCCGGGTTCAGGAACTCCCCGGCATATTTCTCGAAGACGCAGCGCGCGGCCACCAGGTCGCACAGGACGAAGTTGTCCACCAGGATGTCCAGCGCCAGTTGCTCGGACGTCCGGTCGGTGTGGTGGTCCAGCACAAGCCCGGGAAGGTGGCGCTTGAAGCAGTGATACAGGATGTGCTGCTCCACCGCGCGGCGTATGTTGAACAGACGCTCCGCCGCGTTCGACCCCGGGGCGTGCGGGTGCGCCCGGTAGTGCATGGCATCCTGCAACGTGATCTCCGGCACGTCCCAGACCTGCCGCACGTCCTCCGTCCGGCCGAAATGGAACCAGTCGCTGAAGTGCAGCGCCATCCGCTCCACCGTGAATGGATTGAGCGTATACAGCCACGAGATCAGCACGCGCTGCCCGAACACCGCCGCATCCTGCCGCGGCATCGCCTGGCCGGCCGCCCACTGGTCCAGGAACCCGCGGTCGAGGAACACCATGTCGCTGCGTATCCGCAGCACGTAGGTGCCGTTGGCGAGGGCAAGGCCCCCCTGCGCGGCGGCGATCAGCATGTTAGTATTGTTCAGCTTGGGCGAATCCGACTTGATCGGCGGCAGCGGCAGCGCGCATCTAGCCAGGACGACAAGGTCGCAGCTTGCAGTGATGCCCTGCACCGCAGCGTGCAGGTGGCCGTCATGATGATGCCGGGGGACCAGGTGCATGCCGGCGAACACCTCGCCCTCCACGGCCCCCACCACTATGTCAGTCACGGACACCGACAGGATGATTTGCGCGCCTGGGAACAGCTCCCGCCAATGCCTGCAGTGGTTCGCCGTCTCCACCAGGTTGCCCTGGAATAGCGGCCCCTGCACCACGATGCTCAAGGCGCCGGGCCGGTCGAAGTCAGCCCGGTGCGGCGGGTCGTGCGGTCGGTCGTCCAACGGCATCCTCGAAGCCTCCCGGGTCACCCGGCCCCCTGGGCCGTAGCTGCGCCACGCCCATCTGGGCGGAGGCTACAAAGGTGCAACGGCGCGGCCCCGGTTGGGTTTGCGATCCGGTCAGGCCACCGCGCGTATGCCAGCCGCCACCCGGTCCAGCGTGCGCTCCGTCAGCGCCGCCATGCACAGCCGCCCGTCGCTGACGCCATAGACGCCGAACTCCTCCTTCAGCCGCGCCATCTGCGCCCCGTCCAGGCCGGAGAACGAGAACAACCCACGCTGCTCCAGGAAGCGGCTGAAATCCCGTACGTTGTTGCCGGCCAGCCGTTGCACCAGGCCGTGCCGCATCCGCTGGATGCGCCCGCGCATCCCGTCCAGCTCGGCTTCCCATTGGGCGCGCAGCGCCGGGTCGGTCAGGATGGTGGACACCAGCAGCGCGCCGTGGCTGGGTGGGGTCGAGTAGTTGGTGCGTATCGCCACCTTCACCTTCTCCAGCACCAGCTTCGCCTGCGCCGTGTCGGCTGCGACGATGGACAAGGCGCCGACCCGCTCCCCATACAGCGCGAACGACTTCGAGAACGAGGTCGCCACCAGCAGCGGCGCCCCCAGCCCGGCCAGCAGCCGCGCCGGCTGGCTGTCCGCCTCCAGCCCCTCCGCGAACCCGGCATAGGCCATGTCCAGGAACGGGATCAGCCCGCGCGCCTGGATCAGCCCGGCCAGTTCCTGCCAGTCCTCCGGCCGCAGGTCGGCGCCGGTCGGGTTGTGGCAGCAGGCGTGCAGCAGCACGACAGTGCCGGGCGCCATCGCCGCGACGGCGTCCCGCATCGCCGGCCAATCGACGCCGCCCGTCGCCGCGTCGAAATACGGATACTCCGCCACCCGCAGCCCAGCGCCGCCGAAGATGCTGGGATGGTTGCCCCAGGTCGGCCGGCTGAGCATCACCGTGCTGTCCGGCGCCAGCCGCCGGATCACGTCCGCGCCCAGCTTCAACGCGCCGGTGCCGCCCAGGCTCTGCACCGTCACGATCCGGGCGCCCATGCTGTCCGCCAGCGCATCACCGAACACCAGCCGCTTCGCCGCCTCCCGCAACGCCGGCAGCCCGTCCGGCTGCAAGTAGCCCCAGGTGGCGATGGTGGGCGCAATCCGCGCCTCGGCCGCCTTCACCACCTCCATGATCGGGATGCGCCCGTCCTCGTCGTAATACATGCCCACACCCAGGTTGATCTTCTCCGCACGCGCGTCGGCCGCGAACTCCGCGAAGCCGGCCATGATCGGGTCCAGCGGTTCGGGGTGCAGGCCATCGAACAGGGACATCGCACAGGCTCCAGATTGCCCGGCCACGATGCGTCCGCGGCGGCGGCCTGGCAACCATGCGGCAAGGCATCACAGCCGCGCGCTAGACAGCCCGGCGCAGGCGCGCAATACGCGGGGCCTACACCCATACAAGGCGCGCCTGCATGGAATACGAGCGGCGGTTCAAGTTCCTGATCTGCGCCCCGTCCTTCAACACCGCCGACCTGGACTGGACCCGCCTGCAGGCCATCGTCGCCGAGATCGAGCGGCTGGGCTTCCAAGTCCTGGTCGCCCGCAGCACCGACGATGCCGAGCTGGCCATCCAGACCGACGCCGCCATCGGCTGCATGGTGGTCGATTGGGGCAAGCGCGGCTGGCTGGGCAAGCCCGCCGGGCTGATCTCGCTGGTCCGGAAGCGCGGCCTCGAACTGCCCGTGCTGATCCTGCTGCGCCGCAAGCGGCTGGAGGACATCCCCGTGGACGTGCTGAACCACGTGGACGGCACCATCTTCCTGTCGGAGGAAACGCCGGAGTTCATCGCCCGCAACCTCGCCAGCCGGCTCCGCAACTACGCCGCCACGCTGAAAACGCCGTTCTTCGGCGCGCTGGTCGATTATGCCGAGCAAGGCAACCAGTTGTGGACCTGCCCCGGCCACAACGGCGGCATCTTCTACAGCCGCAGCGCCATCGGCCGCATCTTCTTCGAGCACCTCGGCCCCGCCATCTTCCGCGACGACCTCGACAACTCCGTGCTGGACCTCGGCGACCTGCTGACCCACGAAGGCCCGGCGCTCGCCGCCCAAAAGGCGGCCGCCCGCATCTTCGGCGCGGAACGCACCTACTTCGTGCTGAACGGCACGTCGGCCTCCAACAAGATGGTGCTGGGCGCGCTGGTGGCCGAAGGCGACCTGGTGCTGTTCGACCGCAACAACCACAAGGCCGCCCACCACGGCGCCCTGCTGCTGGGCGGCGGCATCCCGGTCTATCTGCCGACCGACCGCAACGTGTACGGCATGGTCGGCCCCATCGACCACGCCGCCCTGGACGAAACGCGCCTGCGCGAAGCCATACGCACCAACCCGCTCGTGCAGGACCCCGAAGCCTGGCAGCGCCCCCGCCCGTTCCGCGTCGCCGTGATCGAGCAGTGCACCTACGACGGCACGATCTACGACGCGACCGAGATACTCCGCCGCATCGGCCATCTGTGCGACTACATCGTGTTCGATGAGGCCTGGGCCGGTTTCATGAAGTTCCACCCGCTGTTCCGCGACCGCTTCGCCATGGGCCTGCAATCCCTCGGCCCCGCGCAGCCCGGCATCATCGCCACGCAATCCACCCACAAGCAGCTCGCCAGCTTCAGCCAGGCGTCGCAGATCCATGTGAAGGACACCCACATCAAGGGCCAGTCCCGCCGGGTCGAGCACCGCCGGCTGAACGAGAGCGTGCTGATCCACGCCAGCACATCGCCGTTCTATCCCCTGTTCGCCTCCCTGGACGTGGGCGCCCACATGATGAAGGGCCGCAGCGGCGAGGTGCTGTGGGACGACACCATCCGGCTGGGCATCGAACTCCGCAAGAAGCTCCGCATGGTCCGGCGCGAGCTGGAGGCCGAGGCCGACCCGGCCCGCCGTTGGTTCTTCGACCCCTTCGTCCCCCACACCGTCGCCTGGCGCCCGCCCGCCGAACCTGCCGCGCGCGACACGCCCTGGGAGGACGTGCCCACGGACGACCTGGCATCTGATCCCCGCTATTGGGCCATGACCGGCAGCGACGTGTGGCACGGCTTCCACGGCGTGCCGCCGGGCTTCGCCATGACGGACCCGAACAAGCTGACGCTGCTGATGCCGGGCTTCGACCGCGGGACCGGCGAGTACGAGCCGCACGGCGTCCCCGCCCCGCTGCTGGCGGAATACCTGCGGGAGAACCGCATCGTCCCCGAAAAGAACGACCTGCACAGCATCCTGTTCCTGCTGACCCCCGGCGTGGAAAGCAGCAAGGCCGGCACGCTGCTCAGCTGGCTCGTGACCTTCAAGCGCCTGCACGACGAGAATGCCCGGTTGCAGGACGTCATCCCTGGCTTCGTGAAACGGCGCCCCGCCCGCTACCACGGCCTGGGTGTCCGCGATTTGTGCGCCGAGATGCAGGCCTTCTACCGCGACGCCGGCATCAGCCGCCTGCAACGCCAGCAGTTCCAGGCCGCGCACCTGCCGGAGATGGCGATGGCCCCGCACGAGGCCGCGCGCATGCTGGTGCGGAATCGCGTGGACTACCTGCCCATCAGCCAGGTGTCCGGCCGCATCGCCGCCACGCTGATGCTGGTCTATCCGCCCGGCATCGCCACCGTCGTGCCCGGCGAACGCCTGGGCGGACGCGCTGCGCCCATGACTGACTACCTCCTGGCGTTCGAGCGTGCAGAAAACCAGTTCCCGGGGCTGAGCACCGAGATCCAGGGCGTGTATCGGGAAACCGGCCTGGATGGCGTGGTGCGCTTTCACACCTACGTGGTGCGGGAGTAGCGGCGTCAGTGCTGGTGCACGTCCAGGAACGGCGTCCCGGGTTCACCGACATAGAAGACCACCACCCGCAAGGGGGCGGCCGGGCTGCGGTTGTAGCCGGTCATGCGCACCCCGGGCGGTTCGACGAAGGACTGCCCGGCCGACACGGTAACGGCCGGGCGTCCCTCCATCTCCAGCGTGAATGCGCCTTCAAGCACATAGACGGTCACGGGGAACCGGTGGGTATGGAACACCGTGGCCTGCCCAGGCATGAACGCCGCCGTGAGCACATGCACCTCCTGCTGGGTGCCTTGCGGCATGCCATCGACAACCTGCTTCAGGACGACGGTGGGCCGCGCCGGTTCCTCTGCTGACGCACCCAGCGCCATGCATACGGCGGCAACGACGAGGCCAGGCCCGTATCCGTTCCGCATATTCGCTCCCCAATTCCGGTCATCTAGATGGTTCGGTATCGTTATGTAACCCGTTGCTTAACAGTCGTCCACTGGGAATTGCTGTGCACGCGGTCGCAACCGGGCGTCCATTCTTTCGTGCAGGCCTTAGTTTGGGGATTCACAAAGCCTTCGCGGGGACTCATGGTGCGCGGAGCACAACCCCGGAGCCACCCCGCGTGACGCAACGCCCGTTGCGGACCCATCAGGCCCGCGTGGCCGCCATCGTCCAGGCCATAGCGTCGGGGGACGCCGCGGACTGCCGCGACATCCTCGCCGCCGTCACCCCCGGCGGCGGCAAAAGCCTGCTGCCCGTCATCGCCGCCGCCGCCCTGATCCGCGCCGGCGTCGTGGACCGCGTCTGCTGGGTCGTGCCGCGCGACAGCCTGCGCCTGCAAGCCGAGGAAGCCTTCAACGACCCGGCCTGGCGCACCGCCCTGGGCCACGGCCTGTCCGTCCGCGCCGCCGGCAACGACGGCGACCCCTGCCGCGGCCTGGCCGGCTACGTCGCCACCTACCAAGGCATCGCCGCCGCGCCGGACCTGCACCTCGCCGAGTTCTCCCGCCACAAATACCTGCTGGTGGTGGACGAGGTGCATCACCTGCCCGCCCTGTCCGACGCCGCCCCGGACCCGCTTGCCGAACCCGGCAACGACGAGGCATCGGGCTGGAGCCGTGCCCTGCAACCCCTGCTGGAGACCGCCCGCCTGCGCCTGCTGCTGTCCGGCACGCTGGAACGCGCGGACGGCCGCGGCATCCTGTGGCTGCCCTACCGCGCGGGTCCGCGCAGCGCGACGCGGGAGGTGGACCTCGCGGCGCCGGGCTGGGCCGTCGTCGGCTACAGCCGCGCGCAGGCGCTGGCCGAGCGCGCGGTGCTGCCGGTGATGTTCGGTGCGCTGGACGGGGAGGCAAGCTGGCTGGACCGCGATGCCAAGCAGCCCGACGGCACCCCTACCCAGGTCGGGCCGCACCGCCTGTTCAACCATTGGCCGACCGAGCAGACGCGACCCGCGCTGTTCACCGCCCTCCGCACCGGCTTCGCCGCGCAACTGTTGAAGGAGGCGTTCGATGCAACCCGCGCCCTGCGCGCGCGCCGCCGGGCCGAGCTGGGCGGGGCAGGGCAGGGTGCGCCCACCCCACGCGGCTTGGGCAAGCTGCTGGTGGTGGCCCCGGACCAGGCCGCCGCCCGGCACTACCAGGAGGTCATACGCGCCTGGATGCCCCGCGCGCAGCAGGACACCGTGCGCCTGGCCACCAGCGACGAGCGCGATGCGCGGGAGACGCTGGCCAGCTACCGCCTGACTGCCGAACCGACGGTGCTGGTCACGGTCGCCATGGCCTATGAGGGCCTGGATGCGCCGGAGGTCGCGGTGGTCGCTGCGCTCACCCACATACGCAGCCGCCCGTGGCTGGAGCAGATGGTCGCCCGCGCCACCCGCATCGACCCCAACGCCGGCCCTTACGACACCCAGCGCGCCCTGGTGTTCCACCCCGACGACCCCTTGTTCGCCCGCTTCCGCAAGCGCATCGAGACGGAGCAAGGCACGCTGGCCCGCCAGCCCAAGCCGCGCAAGCAGGGCCACCTGCCGCTGTGGCTGCAAGACCTGCGCGCCGAGCAGGCGGAGGAGCACGGCATCGTCCCGCTGGAAAGCAACGCACTGGCGATGCGCTACGAGCTGCTGAAACCCGGCCCCGAATTATCGTTGCACCCCGCAGACCCCGATCCGCAAGGGCGCCTGCTGGAGCCGCCCAGCCAGGCTGAACGCCGCCTGCGGGTACGTGTCGGCGAGATGGTGGCCGCACAGGTCGTTGAGGACGAAGGCGCGCTTCTCACCGTGAGGGGAGAGGGCGCTTACCACCGCTACAACGCCGTGCTGAAGCGCGTGCTGGGCAAGAGCCGCGCTGCCATGACGCTGCCGGAGCTGGAGTCGGCGCTGGGCTGGCTGGAGCGCAACCGCTTGCAGGACAGCATTCATCTGCTGGATGGCGATGCCCGCTATGCCTGGACCGCCCGGCAGCGCGGCGACTGGCGGCCCCCAGTGGGACGGGCCCGCACGTCGAAGCACACAGGGTCGTGACACATTCTGCTGGCACTGAGACTTGTGCCGGCAGAACGCCGTGCCATCTTGTGCATTGCAGCATGACGGTCCGCCCTCATGCTTGCAGGACGTTTCCTCCCTAAACTTGGCGGTGCCTTCGGGCACCGCCTTCTTTTTGGCGGCACGCCCGCTTGCGCCGTCCCCACAGATCCGTGATCGTGGCTTGGGATGGCACCTCAATCGATCATGGCGACTCGCACATTCCTGATGGGTTGCGGCGCCGGGTTTTCCGGCGACCGCATCGACGCGCCGCTGTCGGTCGTGGATGCCCTCGCCCGATCCGGCCAGCCCGGCGCGATCATGTTCGAGACGCTGGCCGAGCGCACCCTGGCCCTGGGCCATGTCGCCCGCCGGGCAGATCCGGCGCTGGGATATGAACCGCTGCTGGCCGACTTGGTCGGTCCCGTTCTGCCGCTGTGCCTTGAAGCCGGCATCCCGATCATTGGCAACTTCGGCGCTGCCAACCCGCCCGCCGCAGCACGACTGTTGCAAGCCCTGGCCGCCGCGGCCGGGTTGCCCCCGCCGTGTATCGCCGTCGTGCATGGAGACGACATCAAGGATGGGCTAGACCCGGCCGGGTTGGACGTGTGGGAAGGCGATGCCGGGCTGGTGCGGGACGGTGCGACGCTTATAGCCGCCAATGTCTATCTCGGCGCCCGCCCTATTGCAGATGCCCTGCTGGCCGGGGCGCAGGTTGTCGTAACAGGCCGCGTCGCCGACCCTGCCCTGGCGCTCGGCCCGCTGGTGGCGCATTTCGGCTGGGCCTGGGACGACTGGGACCGCCTGGCCGCCGGCACCCTGGCCGGGCACCTGCTGGAATGCGGGTCCCAGGTGACGGGCGGCTACTTCGCCGACCCGGGCTGGAAGGACGTGCCACGGCCCGAGGCCATCGGCTTCCCTATTGCCGAGGTGTCCGCCGACGGCGCTATCACCATCACCAAGGCGGACGGCACGGGCGGCCTGGTCAGCGTGCGGACTGTGACCGAGCAGGTCCTGTACGAGATGCACGACCCGGCTGCCTACCTGACCCCCGATGTGACGCTGGACGTGACCGGCATCACCGTCCGCCAGTCCGGCCCCGACCGCGTCACGGTGCAAGGCGCCCGTGGCCGGCCGGCGCCACCCAGCCTGAAGGCGACCGTGTCGTTCGAGGGTGACTGGATCGGGGAAGCCGAAATCTCCTACGCCGGCCCGAACGCCCTGGCCCGGGCGCGCCTGGCGGCGGAGGTCGTGGGTAAGCGGCTCGACCTGCGCGGCCTGGCGCTGCGCCGCCGCCTGGACCTGATCGGCGCGATGAGCGTGTTCGACGATGACGGCGGCACCTTGGCCAGCGGGGCAGGGGACATGCCGGAGGTGCGGGTGCGCCTCGCCGTGTCCGGCGCGGACCGGCGGCCGGTGGACCAGGCGGTGCAGGAGGTGCTGGCCCTGCTGTGCTGCGGCCCGGCCGGCGGCGGCGGCATGCGGTCCCAGGTCCGCAACCGGGTCCGCACCGTGTCCTATCTGGTGCCGCGCAACCGGGTCAGCCCCGGGTTCAGCTTCGTATGACTGAGGTTCTGTTGCACGAGGCCGCCCACGCCCGCGCCGGGGACAAGGGCAACCGCCTGAACGTCAGCGTCATCGCCTACCATCCCGACCTATGGCCGCTGCTGCTGGACCAAGTGACGGCGGAGAGGGTCCATGACCTGTTCCGCCACCGCGGCGCCACCGCTGTCATGCGGTTCGAGCTGCCGAACCTGCACGCGCTGAACTTCGTGATCGACGAGGTGCTGGAGGGCGGGGTGAACGCCAGCCTGAACCTGGACATCCACGGCAAGACCAACTCCTACCGCGTGCTCGGCCTCACGATCGACGTGCCGGACGACATACTGCCGCGCCTGGCCCAATACCGGAGCACCCCATGACCTTGCTGACCCGGCTGATCCTGCTTGCGGCCCTGCTACCCGGCACCGCCCGCGCCGAGATGACCGAGATCACCGTCGCCGAGCAATACGGCGTCAGCATCCTGCCCCTGATGGTCATGGAACGCATGGGCCTGGCCGAGAAGCACGCCCGCGCCGCCGGGATCGAGGGCCTGAAGGTCAACTGGGTGCAGGTCGCTGGCCCCAGCGTGATGAACGACGGCCTGGTGTCCGGCGCCGTGCAGTTCGCCGCCCAAGGCGCGCCGTCCCTCATCACCCTATGGGACAAGACCCGGCGCAACGTCGGCGTGAAGGGCGTCGCTGCCATCACCACCTACCCGCTGTATCTCATCACCCGGAACCCCGCCGTCCGCACGATCCGGGACTTCACCGACGCCGACAAGATCGCCGTGCCGTCGGTGAAGATCTCCACCCAGGCCATCATGCTGCAAATGGCTGCGGCCGAGGCGTTCGGCGATGCGGAGTATGGACGGCTGGACCCCTACACCATCTCCCTGTCCCACCCCGACGCGGTTGCGGCGCTCAGCAGCAACGCCGCCGGGGTGAACGCGCATTTCAGCTCGTCCCCATTTTATGAACAGGAGGCGAAGCTGCCCGGCGTGCGGCTGATCACCACCAACTATGACATCCTCGGCGGCCCGGCGACGGCACTGACCCTGCTGGCCAGCAGCCGCTTCCGCGACGCCAACCCCCGCGTGTTCCGCGCCTTCTACGACGGCATGGCCGAGGCCATCGCCACTATCAACGCGGACAAGCCCGCCGCCGCCCGCCTGTACCTGGAGGTCGCCAAGGACCGCCGCAGCACCGAGGCCGACATCCTCGCCATCATCGGCGACAAGGACTACGCCTACACGATGCGGCCAGCCAAGGTGCTGCGGACCGCCCTGTTCATGGCCAAGGTCGGCACCATCCGCCAGGCGCCGGCGTCACTGGAGGAGATGTTCTTCCCCGAAGCCGCGGCCCTGGGCGGGGACTAGGCGCCCCTACCGCAACGGCGGCGCGAACTGCAGCCCGCCCTTGGTCCACAGCGCATTCGGGCCGCGCGCCAGCCCGATGGGCGTGATCGACCGCTCCCACATGTCCCCGTAGTTGCCGACCTGCTTCACGGCGTTGTAGGCCCACAAATTGTCCAGCCCCAGCGCCTTCCCAAGGTCGCCGTCC
>Ga0123339_10002043_pt1 | contig 13724 bp, 10 predicted proteins | sample lystaG_FD_89956 | JGI IMG/M metagenome (GOLD analysis project Ga0123339, IMG submission 89956) | Glacier valley bacterial and archeal communities from Borup Fiord, Nunavut, Canada, to study Microbial Dark Matter (Phase II) -... | ecosystem: Environmental > Aquatic > Freshwater > Ice > Glacier ... | reverse complement strand
GTCGGCCTCCCGCAGAATGCCGATGATCTGCTCGTCCGTGAACCGCTTCTGCTTCATCCGTCCGCCCCGTCATAGGCCGGACTCTAGCTCCAAGTGAGGAAACAACGGGGGTCAGGTCACACCGTGCCAGCGGTCCTGATCGCCCTCTGCACCGCCATGGTCTGTTGGAACGGGCGGGACTGACCAATGCAGGCGAGGCAGGGACGGCAACGGTGGGCCGTCCCGTCCCTGCCTAATTAAGCCCGCTTGCCATACAGTCCCGCTTGTTAAAGCCGAGCCGCCCTTGCTTAAACAAGCCCAGCCCATCAAGGTCGCCCCATGGCAGGAAGCGACAGCTCGAACCCGCGGCTCGGTCGCTTGGTGGAGACCTCTGTTGCGGGCGAGACGGTCCGCGCCTTCGTGCCGCCGCCGCTCCCTCCGGTCCCGCCCATTGACGTCCTAAGCCTGCTTGGGCGCCTCAGCCTGGCCGAGCGCGCCCTGGGGCGTCTCGACGGCATCACGCTCCTCCTGCCGCGGCCGGAGCTGTTCCTGTACATGTACGTCCGCAAAGAGGCCGTACTCTCGTCTCAGATCGAGGGCACGCAGTCCACGCTCTCCGACCTGCTCCGGTTCGAGACCGAGGCCCAGGCCGGCCAGCCCGTGGACGACATCCGCGAGGTGTCGAACTACGTGGACGCGATGATGCACGGCCTGGACAGGCTGGACGCGCTGCCGCTGTCGCTCCGGCTCATCCGCGAGATGCACGCCAGGCTCCTGGACAGTAGCCGTGGTGGGACGAAGAACCCTGGCGAGTTCCGCCAGTCGCAGAACTGGATCGGCGGCACGCGGCCCGGCAACGCCCTGTTCGTCCCGCCGCCGGTTGCGGAGCTGCGCGCCTGCCTGGGCGACCTGGAGCGTTTCATGCACGAGGAGGGCTCCCGCTTGCCGGCGCTGATCAAGGCCGGGCTGATCCACGTGCAGTTCGAGACGATCCACCCCTTCCTGGACGGCAACGGGCGGATTGGCCGCCTGCTGGTCACGCTCTACCTCTGCGCGCAGGGGGTGCTCCGGCAGCCGCTGCTGTATCTCAGCCTGTTCCTGAAAACGCGCCGGGCCGACTACTACCGGCTGCTGCAGGAGGTGCGCGAGTACGGGGCCTGGGAGGCGTGGCTGGAGTTCTTCCTCGACGGTGTGGCCGAGACGGCCAACCAGGCGTTCGACGCCGCGGCGGGGATCGTCGAGTTGTTCCGGCGGGACCGGGAGCGGATCGCGGTCGAGAGCGAGCGGGCCGGCTCGGCGCTGCGGGTGCATGACCTGCTGCAGCAGAACCCGTTCGGGACTGCGAACCGGCTTGTCGAGCAGACCGGCCTGACCGCGCCGACGGTGAACGCGGCGCTGGCCGACCTCGTGCGCCTTGGCATCGTCGAGGAGGTCACGGGACGCCGGCGTGGCCGCGTGTTCGGCTACCGCGGCTACCTCGACATTCTGGGTGAGGGCACCGAGCCGCTGCCGGCCGCACAATGAGAGCCTTCTTGCTCGGGGAGGCCTCGGTGCCGCTTGGCCGTCGCACATGAGTTGGAGGAGAGGCCGACGCCGGCAGCAGATGGACCCATCGCCTCCGGGCGCCACGCGCTCCCTCAATCAAGGCACCTGCCGCACCAGGGGCGCCTTCGACTCTACGTCCGCCTTTACCTGAGTGGACCGCGGCATGGCCACCGACCGCAGTGGCTGCTCGCCCGGCAGAAGCGCCCGTTCAATGACAAGCTCGGTTCCGTTTCTGGCAAGACCGGCCTTGAGCCGGTCAAACTCCGAGCACCAGATCGTTTCCTGGTCGGCGTCACGCCTGGAGTCGCGCGGTGCCGCGGCTTGGGGCAGGGCTGGATGGCGGTCGTTGCAGCCGAGCTGTTCGGCATCCCCGGCATCGGCCAGCGCATGAGCGACGCCGCCGGGCTGCTCGCAACGGACGTGCTGGTCGTCTATATGCTGACTATCGCTCTGCTCTATGCCCTGAGCGACATGCTGCTGCAGCGGGTCGGCCGCCGGCTGCTGGCCTGGGTGCCGTAACGTGGCGGCGCCCCCGCCGATGGTGGAGCTGCGGGACCTTGCCTTCGGTTACCCTGGTGCAGGCCGCCCGGTGCTGGAGCGGCTGACGCTGGCGGTGCCGCGCGGGGCCTTCGTGGCCGTCGTCGGGCCGTCCGGCGCGGGCAAGTCGTCGCTGCTGCGGGTGATTGCCGGGCTTGCCGCGCCCAGCCAAGGCGCGGTGCGGCTGCTGGCGCAGCCCGCGCCGGGGCGGCGGTCCATTTCCCTGGTGTTCCAGGACCCGCGCTTGTTGCCGTGGCGCCGCGTGCTGGGCAACGTCGCGTTCGGGCTGGAGGGGCTGGGCCTTGTCCGCACCGAACGGCGGCGGCGCGCAGAGGAGGCCGTGGCCCTGGTCGGCCTTGGCCCGCTGGCCCGTGCCTGGCCGCACCAGTTGTCGGGCGGCCAGCAGCAGCGCGTCGGCATCGCGCGCGCCCTTGCCGTCGGACCGGAGCTGCTGTTGATGGACGAGCCGTTCGGGGCGCTCGACGCCATCACGCGGGAGGCGTTGCAGGACGAGCTGCTGCGGCTGCGGCAGGCCAGCGGCGCCACGGTGGTCTTCGTGACGCACGACCTGGACGAGGCGGTCTATCTGGCCGACACGGTCGTGCTGCTGGCCGGCCAGCCCGCGCGGATCGCCCAGCGGATCGAGGTGGCGACGCCCCGGGCGCAGCGGCGCGGCGCACCGGAACTGGGGTTCGCCACTCCGGCGAAATTCAGGTTCGGGGCACCAGAGCATCATAGGGCCAAACGTGTACACGTTCCCATAGGGACGCCCGCAAAGACAAAGGCCCGCAAAGACAAAAGATACAGCGTGTCCGGTGCGTCTATCCGCACCGGACACGCTGTAGAACACGCCTCAACCGGACCGGCCGGACCGGAGCCGCTTGCGTGAACGAAGACGGGAGCGCGCCGGGCGGTCACGGTCCGCCTGAAAGTGCTCTCACCGGCACCCCGCCCAGCCCGGCTGCGTGCGCCTCCAGCGCGGCCCATACCCGGTCCGCGGTGAAGGGCGGCGCCGTGAAGCGCACGCCCGTCGCGTCCGCCAGCGCGTTTGCCAGCGCCGCGCCGACAGGGTTGAACGGCGCCTCGCTCATGGACTTGGCGCCCAGCGGGCCGAACGCGTCGCAGGTGTCCGCGAACAGCACCTCCGTCCGCGGCACGTCCGCCCAGGTTGGGATGTGATAATTCCGGAAGGCCGGGTTGGCGACGGCCCCGGTTTCGTCCACCAGCAGCGCCTCGAACAGGTGGGCGCCCAGCGCCTGCGCCACGCCGCCCTCGACCTGGCCGCGGCACTGCATCGGGTTCACCACCCGCCCGGCGTCCGCGGCATGGACGCTGCGGAGGATCACGATCTCCCCGGTGCCGCGGTTCACCGCCACGCGGAAGCCCTGCACGTTGAACGACAGGGACCGTGGCGAGGCATCGGCCTTCCGCATGACGGCCAGGCCGCCGCCGGCCCCCGGCAGCCCGTGCAGCGGCAACGTGCGGTTGCCGCACAGCACCGCCCCTTCGGTCAGCCAGCAGTCCTCCACCCGGCACCTGGACGCGGCGGCCGCCGCGTCCAGGATGCGCGCACGCAGCGCCACGGCGGCATGCTCGGTCGCACGGGCGGCGACCATGGTGCCGGTGCTGCCGAACGCCCCGGTGTCGTGGCCCACCAGCCCTGTGTCCGACCGGTGCAGGCGAATTTGCTCCGGCTGAGTACCCAGCACCTCCGCCGCGACCTGGACATGCACGGTCGAGGTGCCGTTGCCGAACTCCGCCGTGCCCACCATCAGGTCGAACCGGCCATCCGCCGCCAGGTGCAGCCGGGACTCCGCCCGGTGCCCGAACGGCGGCGACGTCGCCAGCATGGCGGCGGCGACGCCCTGCCCGACGCACCATTCCGGGCCGTCCGGCACCGGCACGTCGTCGCCTGCCGCCAGCCCGGCTTCCACCATGTCCAGGCACTGGTCGAGGCCGTAGCTGCCGAACTCGATATCGTCCAGGCCGCCATCCGCGCCGGCCAGGGGATCGCCGGGCCGGACGAGGTTGCGCCGCCGGAACGCGACCGGGTCCATTCCCAGCCCGGCAGCCAGCAGGTCCACCACCTGCTCCAGCGCGAACAGGGTCTGGCCCAGGCCGTAGCCGCGGAACGCGCCCGACGGGACGGTGTTGGTGTAGGCGGCGACCCCGTCCACCCGCGTGTTCGGGCAGCGGTACAGCGTCATCAGCTCGGCGCAGGCGTGGTCCAGCACCGTGGCCGAGTGGTTGCCGTAGGCGCCGGCATCCGCCACCACGTCAACGACGAGCGCCGTCAGCGTGCCGTCCCGGGCGGCGCCGGCCCGCACCGCGACCCGCATGGGGTGGCGCGTCGTGGTGGCCGCGAACACCTCGGCGCGGGTCAGATCCAGCTTGACCGGCCGGCGCAGGCGCAGGGCGGCGAAGGCGCAGATGTCCTCGACCAGCATCTCCTGCTTGCCGCCGAAGCCGCCGCCCACCCGTCCGCACAGCACCCGCACCTGGTGCGGGGCCAGGCCGAATAGGTCGGCCAGGGCCTGGCGGACCAGGAACGGCACCTGCGTGCTGCTCCGCACCGTCAGCGTTTCGCCGTCCATGAAGGCGATGGCGCCGTGGGTCTCCATCGCCGCGTGCTGGGCACGCGGAAGGTCGCAGGTGATTTCCCGGATCACGTCGGCGGCGGCGAACCCGGCTGCCACGTCCCCGGCGCCGCGCCCCACCCGGCCCACGATGTTCCGCGCGGGGTCCGGGATGCGGCTGGCGGGCTTGGGGTGCAGCACCGGGGCGCCGGGCTGCATGGCGGCGTGGGGGGTGAACACCGCGGGCAGCACCTCGTACTCCACGGCCAGGGCGCGGCAGCCGGCCTCCGCCGCGGCCTCGGTCGCCGCGACCACGGCGGCGACGCGCTGGCCCGCGAAGCGCACTACGTCGTCCAGCAGGCGCGTGTCGTCCGGGTCGGCCCGGCGGTCCTCGTGCCGGGCGGTGGAAAACAGGTGGGCGGGCGCGTCCTCATGCGTGAACACCGCCACCACGCCGGGCACGGCGAGTGCTTCGGCGCGATGAATGGCGTGGATGCGGGCGTGGGCGTGCGGGGAGCGCAGCAGGCGCATGTGCAGCAGCCCCGGGTGGTCAACGTCCATCGTGTAGCGTGCGCCGCCGGTCACGACCGCCTCGGCGTCCGGCGCGGCATGGTTGCCAGGCGCGGCGCCGACGTGGCGCACGCCGGCCATGGCATCTGCGATCGCGCGGTAGCCGGTGCAGCGGCACAGGTTGCCCTTCATGGCCACTGGCAGGTCCGCCCGCTGCTCCGGCGTCAGCACGCTGGCGGTCAGGATCATGCCGGGGGTGCAGAAGCCGCACTGGAATCCCTGCGCGTCCAGGAACGCCTGCTGCACCGGGTGCAGCGCGCCGGCGGCAGAACCTTGGGCCAGCCCCTCGATGGTGGTGACGGTGCAGCCATCGGCACGCCAGGCCGGATAGAGGCAGCTTTGCACCGCCACCCCGTCCACCAGCACGGTGCAGGCGCCGCAGTCCCCGGTGTCGCAGCCCTTCTTGACGCCGGTCCAGCCGAGCGCCCGCAGTTGGGTCCGCAGGCACCCGCCCGGGGCCGGCGCGCACACCTGGGCGACGCCGTTCACGTGCAGCGTGGCCGAGGGGGCGGCGGACTGGGCGGCAACAGGCTGGGCGGCAACAGGCTGGGCAGCCGTGGGCGGGGCGGCCGGAAGTGGCGCGAATGGGAGCGGCATGGCTGGGGTCGGCGTGGTCATGCCTGCAACTCCTGGTGCAGTTCGGCTGCAAGCCGCCGGGTCATGTGGCGGCGCCAGGCCGGGGCGCCATGCACGTCGTCATGCCACAGGTCCGCGGGCAACTCCGCAACGGCCCCGTCCAGCGTGGCGGGACCGGGCGGAGCGGGCCAGCGCAGCAGCACCGGGCGGCACGTCGCGGCCGTGACGGTCAGCGCGAAGGCGCCATCCGGGTCCAGCGTCGCCACCAGCAGCGCGGCCGAGCGTCCGTGCCGCGTCAGGGACGCCTGGCGCACCGCGGCCCGCCGCCGCAGCGCCGCGGCAGGCAGGAGGATGGCGCGCAGCACTTCGCCCGGCGCCAGCACGGTCCGCTGCGCCCCGGTGGCGAACCCGGCCATGCCGACGTGCCGCTCGCCCCCGTCCGGCGTCCAGACCAGGGCCGTGCCGTCCAGGGCCACGGTCAGGGCCAGCATCGGCGAGGCCGGCAGCGCCAGGCACACGTTGCCGCCCACGGTCGCCACTGCCCAGACCTTGAACGACCCCAGCAGCGCCCGGCAGCACGCGGCGAACAGCGGCGCCGCCGTCCACTCCGGGGGCGCCGCGAACCCGGCCAGCGCCGCGATGGTGCAGGTGGCCCCGATGTGCAGGCCGCCTTCGGACGGCTCCAGCGCCGGCCAGCCCAGGCCGGTGAGGTCAACGAGGGTGCTGACGCCCGGCTGCGGCTCGGAAAACATCCAGGTGCCGCCGGCCAGGCAGGCGCTGCCGGGCCGCCAGGGCGGCAGGTCCGCGCGCGTGCGGGGCTGGATGACGCAGGAGACGGCGTGGAGGTCCAACGGTTAGGCCCTGGCAACTGGGATGGGGTTCTGCCCCCTCTCCCTCCGAGGGAGGGAAAGGCCGCACGCGCCAGGTCGGCCTAACGCGCCAGGTCGGCCTAACGCGCCAGGTCGGCCTAACGCGCCAGGTCGGCCTACGGCAGCAACTTCGGCGCCATTGGGGCCGGGTCCGGTCTGCTTGGCTTCCCTCACCCCAACCGTAAACCGTTTCACGGTTTGACCCCGAAGGGAGAGGGAGTAGCAGGCGCCCTTGCATGAAGCCGGCAAATGCCCTGGCATCGCACCATGACGCAGACAGCACCCGCGACCTGGCTCCGCAATCCCCTGGCCATCGCTGCCGACGCGCCCGGCGGCGTCGTGGTGCGGAATGGGCGCATCGTCGAACTGGTCGCGGCAGGCAAGACGCCTAGCGCACCGGCCACGGCCTTCGACGCCAGCCGGCACGCCGTGCTGCCCGGCCTGGTCAACACGCACCACCACTTCTACCAGACGCTCACGCGCTGCCTGCCCGCCGCGCTGGACCGCACCCTGTTCGGCTGGTTGCAGGCACTCTATCCCGTCTGGGCGCGGCTGACGCCGGAGGCGCTGGATGCCGCTGTGACGGTCGCCATGGCCGAGCTGCTGCTGTCCGGCTGCACCACCACGACCGACCACCACTACGTGTTCCCGCCGGGGCTGGAGGACGCCATCCCCATCGAGGCCGCCGCGGCGTCCCGTCTCGGCATCCGCGCCGTGCTGACCCGCGGCTCCATGGACCTGTCCCAGCGCGGCGGCGGCCTGCCGCCGGATACGGTCGTGCAGGACATGGATGCCATCCTGGCCGACAGCGAGCGCCTGATCGCGCGCCTGCACGACCCGGCCCCCCATGCCATGCTGCAGATCGCCTTGGCGCCCTGCTCCCCCTTCTCCGTCACGACGCGGCTGATGCAGGAGACCGCAGCCCTGGCGGACCGCCGGGGCGTGCGCCTGCACACCCACCTGGCCGAAACCGCGGACGAGGCGGCGTTCTGCCAAGCCCGGTTCGGCTGCACGCCGCTGGACTACCTCGACCGTTGCGGCTGGATGCGGCCCGGCACCTGGCTGGCGCACGGCATTCACTTCTCCGATCCGGAGATCGCCAGGCTCGGCCGGGCCGGCGTCGGGGTCACGCATTGCGCGTGCAGCAACCAGGTGCTGGCATCGGGCACATGCCGGGTTTGCGCGCTGGAGGCCGCGGGCGTCGCGGTTGGGCTTGGGGTGGACGGCTCCGCGTCGAATGACGGGTCCAACATGATGCAGGAGGTGCGCGCGGCCTTCCTGGTGCAGCGCGCGGCCAACGGGGTGGAGGCCGTCAGCCACCGGGACGCGCTGCGCTGGGCGACGCAGGGGTCGGCGGACGTCCTCGGCCGCCCGGAACTCGGCCGCATCGCAGTCGGGGCGGCAGCGGACCTGGCGCTGTTCACGCTCGACGAGCTGCGCTTCTCCGGCGCCGGGGACCCCCTGGCCGCGCTGGTGCTGTGCGGCGCGCACCGGGCGGACCGGGTGATGGTGGGCGGGCGCTGGGTGGTGGAGGACGGGCGCATCCCCGGCCTGGACCTGCCGGCGCTGGTGGCCCGGCACGGCGCGGCGGCACGGTGGCTGCTGGCGGAGTGACGCGGCAGCCGCAGATGCCGTGGCGCGGGGGGGCGAAGCGCCTTCCGCCGCCGGGCAACGCCGGCCAATGGCGGACGATGCCGCGCTCCGCATGACTACGCTGGCCGGTTCTTGGTTCACTGGCAGGCGCGCGGCGCCACGCCGGTCCAGGGGCGTCGAAGGCGGTGCCGGCGGCTCCTGAAGTACCGCGCCGCAGGTGGCTCGCGACGGCGGCGGGCGCAAGGGGACGGGCGATCCATATCGGTTGGCAGACATGGCCTGCCGTCCTACGCCCGCGCCTGGAACGGGCGGCCCAGCATCGCCGGGCGGTTCAGCCGGATCAGCCGGCGGTCGCGTGAGATCACCACCAGCATGACGATTGTGCCGGCATAGGGCAGCGCCGACACGAACGCCGCCGGCACCGGCACCCCTATCGCCTGCACGTACAGCGACAAGTACATCAGCGCGCCAAAGAACCACGCGCCGGCCAGCAGCCAGAACGGGCGCCATGCCGCGAAGGTGACGAGCGCCACGGCGATCCAGCCCCGGCCCGCCGTCAGGTCCTGCGCCCACATCGGCGTGTAGGACAGCGACATGTATGCCCCAGCCAGCCCGGCCAGCGCGCCGCCGAACATCACCGCGGCATAGCGGATCGCCACGACCCGGTAGCCCAGGGCGTGCGCGGCGTCGTGCGAATCGCCGACCGCGCGCAGCACCAGGCCCAGCCGCGTCCGCCGGATGCCCCAGGCGATGCCCACCAGCAGCGCCAGGGCGGCATAGACCAGCGCGTCGTGCTGGAACAGCACGGGACCGGCCACCGGCAGGCCGGACAAGACGGGCAAGTACAGCTTCGGCAGCGTCGGCGCGGGCATGCCCACGAAGCCCGCCCCCGCCAGCGCGCTGAACCCGCGCCCGAAGATCGTCAGCGCCAGCCCCGTCGCGGTCTGGTTGGCGTGCAGGGTCAGCGTCAGCACCGCGAACACGGACGACAGCGCCACCCCCGCCAGCAGCCCCGCCCCGGCGCCGAGCGCGGCGGAGCCGGTGGCGAGCGCCGCCGCAAAGCCCGCGATGGCACCGGTCAGCATCATGCCCTCGACCCCCAGGTTCAGCACCCCGGCGCGCTCGGCGACCAGCTCGCCCTCCGCGGCCAGCAGCAGCGGCGTCGCGGCCAGGATGATGCTGACCAGGGCGTTCACCAGCAGGTCCACTACGCCGACCCCGGCTGGGCCCGCGCCGGGGACAGGGCCGGGGCCCGCCGGATGCGGTGCAGCAGCAGCACGTCGCAGCCCAGGAGCATGAACAGCAGGATGCCCTGGAAGATGCCCGTCACCGCGTTCGGCAGGCCCAGGTTGATCTGCGCGGCGTCCCCGCCCAGGTAGGACAGCGCCAGCAACAGCCCGGCCGGGATGCAGCCGAGCGGGCTGAGCCGCCCCAGGAACGCCACGATGATCGCCGCAAACCCGTAGCCAGGGGACAGCGACGTGGTGAGCTGCCCGACCGTCCCCGACACCTCGAACAGGCCTGCCAGCCCGGCCAGCCCGCCGCTGACCAGCAGCGCGGTCCAGATCAGCCGCGCCTCGCTGAACCCGGCAAAGCGCGCGGCGCGCGGCGCCTGCCCCAGCACGCGCAACTGGAACCCCAGCACCGTGCGCTGCATCACGAACCACAGCGCCGCCGCCAGCGCCGGGGCCAGCACCACGCCAAGGTGCAGGTTGCTGTCCTCCTGCAGCCGCGGCCCGCGCGCGGCATCGGAGAACAGCGCGGTCTGCGGGAAGCCGAAGCCCATGGGGTCCCGCCATGGCCCGGTCACCAGCCAGATCAGCACGTATTGCAGGATGTAGGTCAGCATCAGGCTGGTCAGGATCTCGTTGGCGTTGAACCGGGTCCGCAGCCAGGCGACCAGCCCGCCCGCCGCCATGCCGCCCAGGACGCCGCCCGCCATCATCAGCGGGAACACCAGCCAGCCCGGCGCGTCCGGCAAGGCCAGCGCCACCCCGCCCCCCGCAATGGCGCCCAGGGTGAACTGCCCCTCGGTCCCGATGTTCCAGACGTTGGCGCGGTAGGCGGCGGCCAGCCCGGCGCCCATCAGGATCAGCGGCGCCGCCTTCACCGCCAGCGCCGCCAGCCCGTCCTGCTGCAGCAGCGGCGTCACCAGGAACGTCGAGACCGTCTGCAGCGGCGGACGGCCCATGGCCGCGAAGATTGCCGCGGCGGCCAAGCCCGTCAGCACGAGCGCCAGCACGGGCGACAGGTAGCGCCACAGCCGGGATTCGAAGCCACGCGGCTCGATCTTAAGCATGTTCAAGCATACGCGGATGCAGGGGCCGGCGCCTGTGGGGGTCGCACGTGGGCGGACCCCATCAGCCGCCCGATGGACTCCGCCGTCGCCTCCCCGGACGGCACCGCTGCCGACACCTCGCCCCCGGCGATGACCGCGATCCGGTCGGCCAGCACGAACAGCTCGTCCAGGTCTTGCGAGATCACCAGCACCGCCGTCCCGGCTTGCGCCAGCGCCAGGATGGCCTCGTGGATCGCCAGCGCCGCCCCGGCGTCCACGCCCCAGGTCGGCTGGTTGACGACCAGCACCGCTGGTTCCTGCAGCACCTCCCGCCCGACCAGGAACTTTTGCAGGTTGCCACCGGACAGGGACCGCGCTTCCGCCCCCGGCCCGCTGGCGCGCACGTCGAACCGGCTGATGATGCTCTGCGTGAAGGCCAGGGTGCGCCGGCGGCTGATCACGCCGAAGCGGACCAGGGCCTGCCGGACCGCACCGGACAGGAAGGCGTTCTCCGCCAGGGTCATCGTCGTGACCGCACCGTGGCCGTTGCGCTCCTCCGGCACGAAGCACCCGCGCAGCCGGCGCCGCGCCTGCGGCCCCAGGTGCCCGGCCGGCGTGCCGTCCATCAGCACGGTCTCCGGGCGCCCCGCCAGGACCTCGCCGGACAGGGCGTCCATCAGCTCCGCCTGGCCGTTCCCGGCGATGCCCGCCAGGCCCAGGACCTCCCCGCCCCTCAGCGCCAGCGAGATGTCCTTCAAGTCCGTCCCGAACGGGTTGGAGGAGCGGACCGTCAGCCGGTCCAGCACCAGGCGCGGCAGGGCGTTGCAGGGGGCGTTGCAGGGGGCGTGCTGCCGGGGCGCCGGGGCGCGCAGCCCGGCGCCGATCATGGTCTCCGCCAGTTCCTTGACCGAGCGTTCCGCTGGAGCGCAGTGCGCGATGGTGCGGCCCAGGCGCATCACCGTCGCCGCCGAACACAGCGCCCGGACCTCTTCCAGCTTATGGCTGATGTAGAGGATGGAGCAGCCTTCGGCGGCCAGCCGGCGCAGGGTGGCGAACAGGGCCTGCACCTCGCCGGGCGTCAGCACCGACGTCGGCTCGTCCATGATGAGCAGGCGCGGGTTCTGCAACAGGCAGCGCACCACCTCGATGCGCTGGCGCTCCCCGACCGACAGGTCGTGCACCACCCGTCCGGGGTCGAGCGGCAGGCCATATTCCATGGAGACGCGCACGATGCGCTCCCGCAGCCCGGCCCGCACGCCCCCGCTTCCGGCGCCGTGCCCTGGGCCTGCGCCCAGCCCGAGCGCGACGTTTTCCTCGACCGTCAGCGCCTCGAACAGCGAGAAGTGCTGGAACACCATGCCGATGCCCAGCCGCTGGGCCTGGCCGGGGCTGGCGATGGCGACGGGCTGCCCGTCCCAGACGACCTCGCCGGCATCGGGCCGGACCAGGCCATAGATCGTCTTGACCAGCGTGCTCTTGCCCGCACCGTTCTCCCCGAGCAGCGCGTGGATCTCTCCGGGCTGGATGGTCAAGGACGCGCCGTCGTTCGCCAGGCAACCCGGATACTGCTTGGTGATGCCGCGCATGGCCAGCAACGGCGTGCTGGCCGCGGCGTCCGCGGCGCCGCCCCCCGTTACGCCGCCCCCCGTTACGCCGCGCCCGCCTTGCGCGGCAGGACGCGCCGGCCCGGCAGGGGTCAGGTCAGCTTCCCCTCGACGCCCTTCACCAGCCACTGCATCCCTGACAGGGCGGCGTCGTCCATCACCAGGCCGGCCGCCACCTTCGCGGCGCCGGCCTGGTCGGTCAGCGGTCCCGTGAACACCTTGAGCTTGCCGCTGCTGATGTCGGCGACCGTGGAGGTGGCCAGGGCCGCGACCTCGGGCGGCATGTTCTTGAACGGCGACAGCACCAGCATCCCGCTGTCGAACCCGCCCCATACGTCTCCGCTCGTCCAGGTGCCGGCCATCGCCGCCTTGATGCGCTGGACGTAGTACGGCCCCCAGATGTCCACCGCGGCCGTCAGCTCGGCATCGGGCGCGAACTTGGACATGTCGGTGGACTGCCCGAAGCCCTTCAGCCCCCGGCCCGACACGGCCTGCAACGGCGCGGGCGAGTCCGTGTGCTGGGTGATGATGTCGCAGCCCTGGTCCATCAGCGCCTTGGCCGCGTCCCCCTCCTTCGGCGGGTCGTACCAGGAGTTGATCAGGATGAACTTGAGCCGGGCTGCCGGGTTGGCCGACTGCATGCCCAGCATGAAGGCGTTCAGGCCCTGCACGACCTCCGGCACGGGGAGGGAGCCGACGTAGCCCGCGACGCCCGTCTTGCTCATCTTGCCCGCGATCACGCCCTGGACGTAGCGGGCCTCGTAGAAGCGGATGTTGTAGGTGGCGACGTTGGCGGCGCGCTTGTAGCCCGTCGCGTGCTCGTACAGCACGCCGGGATGCCGCTTGGCCGAATTCAGCACGTAGTTCATGTAGCCGAACGAGGTGGCGAAGATCAGCTTGTGGCCGGAGTTGGCAAGGTCGTTCATGACCTTCTCGGAATCCGGACCCTCCGGGACGTTCTCGACGAAGGTGGCCTGGACCGCGCCGCCCAGCTCGGCCAGCGCTTCCTTGCGCGCGACCTCGTGCTGGTAGGTCCAACCGAAGTCGCCGACTGGGCCGATATAGACGAAGCCGACCTTGTACGGGTCCGCGGCGGCCGCCGGGCGCAGGCCCGCCGGCAGTGCCGCTAGAGCACCGCCGGCACCGATCAGGCAGGTAAACTGGCGTCTCTGCATAGACCTCTCCGATAAGGTGCCGCCCAGGGCCGGTCCGGCGCCAGCATAACTGTCATAGCCGTCATAGCCGGGAGCCACTGGGCGGGAGTCACCGCCTGCAATCACTATGCCATGCTTTAAGGATCGGCAGCAGCAGTTGGCGGCAGGGCGGAGCCGGCCGCACGCGCGGCTTCGCATATTACGGTCCCACCGGCGGCCGTCCAGAGGCCGCCGCACGCGACCGCGGCGTCCTGCAGCATTGGCTCGGCGGTCCCACCGGGCGGGGGGAAGCGAGTCCCGAATCCTTGGACGGGAACGGCCTAACACTACTCTGCCAGGACCAAAGCGAAGTCGCTGGATCGGCAAGAGGTTGACCGGGCAACGGGGATTCCGAGCCACCCAGCAACGCCTTGATCTCCGGATGCTTTTCGGAACATGGCAGG
>Ga0123339_10002042_pt1 | contig 13725 bp, 8 predicted proteins | sample lystaG_FD_89956 | JGI IMG/M metagenome (GOLD analysis project Ga0123339, IMG submission 89956) | Glacier valley bacterial and archeal communities from Borup Fiord, Nunavut, Canada, to study Microbial Dark Matter (Phase II) -... | ecosystem: Environmental > Aquatic > Freshwater > Ice > Glacier ... | reverse complement strand
TGCCCCACCAGCACCGCCTGGCTGCCCGGGTCGGGTCGATAGTCCCGCTCGTACGGCTCACACCCGTTTGCGAGTACGACGACAGGCGTGCCGAACTGCTCGGTGAGGTGATCGGCGAGCGAGGGGGAGACCGCGGCCGCGACATCCGCCGAGCGAAGGTTGCGGGCGAGATCACCCTCGATCCCCGCCGCTGAGAGCGCCATGAGCCCCGCGCCGGCGATCCAGTCGTCGGTGACGTAGAGCACTCGCACGCCGGGCACCCCGCGGGGAAAGCTCTCCCGGGGAGACGCGATGATCACCGCGCGGGCGACGCCGCCGAGCGAGCGCAGCGTTGAGCGGATGGCGCGAGCCCGCCCCCGGTCGACGAGCTTGCGCAGGCCCGACCGCGATCCACCGGGGATGGCCGGAACCTGCAGTCTCGTGACTCCCGGAGCGACCGGGTCCCTACCGCGCCGTGGCGTCTCCGATGACCCGGTGCGCGACCGGGTCAACACGGAGAATGGCGGATCGACCCAGAGGACGGGTACGATCCGGCCGAGGGCGGTGACGAGTCGACGGTCGGTGCCCGGAACGTCGCTCCAGCGGCTGCCGGCCAGGTAGACCACGGCGCCGCAGCTGGGGTTTGTCATGGACGTGACGCCTCGGTCGCTTTCGCCGCCGCCCGCACTGTGTTCGCGTTGAAATCGTCGGCAGGCTCGGTACCGCGGGCTCGCCGCACCCGCTTACGCAGGTAGTAGCTGCCGTATCGCAGGAATGCCGCGCCGTCCGCTCGAAACGACTCTCCCCTGCCGGCCGGATGCTCGCGAGCAAGACGATACTGCGCGAGCTGAAGTTCGGCCGCTCGGTCGAGCGAAAACCGGCGCTCCACCAGCTCGCGGCCGAATTCGCCGAGTTCGGCGCGACGTCGAGCATCCGGCAGGATGTCACGAAGAATCCGCTCGAGGGCGGGTGCGCCATCTGTAGATGAGTCCCCGATGCCGTACCAGCCGGTGACGAGGAACCGGCCGGAGGACTCGGGCGTGAGAAGCTGCCAGAAACCCAGTTCTCCCTGCACCACGAGGGCCCGCCGGAAGGCGAGCGCACGCAGCGCCGAGCCTCCCATCCCGAGCGCGATATCGGCCGTGGCATAAGCGGCCCGAGGGTCGTCCAGCTGTCCGGTGAGCACGATCGTGCCCGGCCCGACACGCTCATTGGCCTCGCGCGCCCGCTGCTCCACCACCGGTCGAGCCGGGCCGTCTCCCACGAGCACGAGTCGCGTCGGCAGTGAGTGATTCAGCGCTGCGATCGCGTCGATGGCCGCAAGAACGCCCTCGAGCTTCAGTTCGTGCGCGAAGCGGGTCACCGTCGTCACCGTAAATCGCGAGTCGTCGATGGAGAACCGGCGACGGAATTCGGCCTGGCCGAGCTCGGCGTGAGAATCGTTGAACTCGAGATCGACGGGGGGCTCCAGCAGTCCGACGCGGTGCCTCCCGCTGGTCCGTTCGGTATCGGCGATCTCCTGGGTACCCACCAGCAGCGCCATCGCACGGGGAATAAACGGGGCCACCGCCATCGACATGACCGTCGCGACCGCAACGGCGGAGGGGTGCCGACGAACCGAAAGCCGAGCCTCGAGTGCCGGAGGCCATTCGTAGCCGTGCACCACATCTATTCCGCGCTCTGCGATGAGACGGGCGAGGGCCGCGACTACCGGCGGCGACGGGCGGCGCCCCGATTGGGGAGCCTCGATGAACTCGAGTCGGAGCTGGCGGATGCGAGGCACGAGCGCGCCAGGGCGACCGAACACCGCCACCTCGTGTCCCCTCGACGCGACCGCGGCGGCGATCTCGATGGCGTTGAGCTGACTGCCCCCGAGGCTGAGGTCGTGCGGGTAGACGATGATCTTCACGCGGTCACCCCCGGTCCCTGGCGCGGTGAGTCGCCGGGGCCGATCGCAATTGTTCCCGGCGTGAATGGGAGGGCTGTGGCTGGGCCTTCCGCCGAAGACGGGGAAGCAACCGGGCTTCTGCAGCGGGTCCGGCCGCATCAGGCCGCAGCGAGCTACCCTCTCCGATCCTCCGGAGGGAGACCACTGTGGCCCGGTCTCGGTAGAGCAGCAGACCGATCGCGGCGAGAGCCACCACACCAGAGAGGGCGGCGGCGAGAAAGCGGCTCGGTACGATGAGCGAGAACGCACTGGATGCGACGAACACGGCCAGTCCGACGACCAACGGCACCCAGACCTGCGCCGCCACCGCGCGCGGCCGCACGCCGCTTCTCCTCAGGCGCCAGAGATAGATCGGGGTCACGACGACGACGGCCACCATCACTTGCGCGGCTCCCACCCCACTGATCCCGCCGAGGAGGGCGCCGACCACCAGGGCGGGCAGAAGAGCGACTAGCCAGGTCACCTGAACCATGAGCAAGGATCCGGATCGTTTCGCGACCACGAGATAGTCGTAGGCCAGCTCGAAGACGATGCGCAATGCGGCAAGAAGGGCAAGCCAGCTGAGCGCCTGTGCCGCGGGAGCCCACCGCTCGCCGTAGACGAAACGGATAACGGGTTCGGCGGCTCCGGCGATCATGAAACAGACTGGCACCGCGACCGCTGAGACCACCCGGAGAAATGCGAGGTATGCCGTGCGCATCGCCTCGGGCGAATGCTGCAGCCGAGCAAACGCCGCCGGCGCAACGCTGCGCAGCGGCTGGGAGAACATGCTCACCGGCCAGCTCGCCAGGTTGAATGCGAGCACGTAGAAGCCGAGCATCGTCGCGCCGAGCAGGTTGCCGACCACGAGCTGGTCGGCGTAGCCCACCGCGAACACGATGACACTCACGCCGGCGAGCGGCAGCCCGAAGGAGAGTAGCGCCCGCAGGTGCTCACGGTTGAGACCGAAGCGATAGGGCAGCGGGGAATAGAGGACGAAGAGACCCGCCGACAGCACCGTGCCGACGATGCGGCCGATGGCCAGGCTCATCGCCCCGAAGCCGGCGAGGGCAAGGGCAATGGACACGATCGCCCCTGACCAGACGTTGACCTGGTCCACGATCATGCGGGTACCCTGCCGGAAGTCGCGCTGGAGCAGGGCCGCCGGGGTAGCCACGGCTCCGTTGATGAGCACGCTCACCAGCAACAGGCGCACCACGGGCGTCGCCGCAGGGTCGCCCATTGCCTGGGCGAATGGTGCCGCCGTGACCCACGCCACAGCGAAGAAGAGCAGGCTCGCCACGACCGAGATCGTCGTCACCGTCGGTGCGATCTCCTTGGGATCCCCCGGCCACCTCACGATCGCGAGGCTCACACCTAGCTCGTTGAAGCTCAGAACGGCGGCAAGGGCGACAAAGGCCACCGCGTAGGTTCCGAACGCCTCCGGGCCGAGAAGGCGAGCGAGCAGGATGCCGATCCCCAGGGTGCCGAGCCGTGATACCGCGGTGTTGGCGAAGCTCCACGCGAGAGCCCGGGATGCGCCCGGGCCCTCGCGTGTCATCCGGTGGGCGGACATCGTCGTCGGGCCCCCACGGAGATCGGCGGCACCGCGACGGACGACAGCAGGGACGCCCGCAGGCACTCGACCACAGAGTCCTGTTGGTGGTCGCTCAGGCCGGGGTAGATCGGCAGCGAAAGGATGTGCCTGGCGAGTCGCTCGGCGACGGGGAACGATCCCACCGGGTTCGCCTCCGAGGCGAATGCCGGCAGTAGGTGCACGGGGGTGCGGTAGTGGAGCCCGGCACCAATGTCGTTGGTCTGCAGCTCTGCCAACACTCGATCGCGCTCCGGTACCTGCACCACGTACTGGTGGAAGACGTGGTCGTTCCCAGGCACAGTGCGCGGAGTCACCACCTCTGGCACGTCTGCGAGGAGTTCGGTGTACCGAGCGGCGAGCCTGACCCGCTCCGCATTCCATTCGTCGAGCAGGTCGAGCTTCGCCGAGAGTACGACGGCCTGGAGCGAGTCGAGCCGCGAGTTCGTTCCCACCTCGAGGTGCTCGTACTTGTGCAGACCCCCGTGATTGCGCAGGGCCGCCACACGAGCCGCTATCCGTGCGGACGAGGTCATCACCGCACCGGCATCACCATAGGCCCCGAGATTTTTACCGGGATAGAAGCTCGTGCCCGCCACGTCGCCGAGCGAACCCGCCCGGCGACCGCGGTGCCGCGCTCCCTGTGCCTGGGCGGCGTCTTCAACCAGGATGATGTCGTCTGGGATGGCCGAACGGATGGAATCGACATCCGCGGTCTGCCCATAGAGGTGGACCGCGATCACCGCGCGCGTGCGCTCGGTGATCATTGCGGACAGCAGGGTGGAGTCGAGCAGAAAATCCTGGTCGCAGTCCACAAACCTCACCTCGGCACCCGCTCGCACCACGGCTTCTGCGGTCGCGACGAAGGTGTTGGCGGGAATGATGACCTCATCGCCTGCGCCGACTCCAGCTGCACGGAGCGCGAGCTCGAGAGCGTCGGTGCCGGTGCCGACGCCGATCACATGGTCGACGCCGCAGTAGTTGGCGAAGGCGGTCTCGAAATCCTCGACATCGGGGCCGAGGATGAAGCTGGTCGCCGCGAACACCCGATCGAAGCCCGTGCGCACGCGCTCCGCCACCCGCTCGTGCTGCCAGCCGAGATCGAGCATCGGTACGGCGGTCACCTTGCCGCCTCCGCGATCGACTCGACCAGATGATCCGGGTACTCCCCGCGCAGTGGGCGGGCCGGGACCCCGGCCCAGGTCTCCCGGTCGGGAAGATCACGCAGGAGCACCGCTCCCATGCCGAGAGTGGAATATATCCCGATCGCTACTCCGGGGTGCACCGAAGAATTCATGCCGAGATACGCGGCGCGCCCGACGGCAACTGTGCCGCCGAGTGAGACTCCGGCGGCGAGCGTCGCGAAGTCGTCGACGCTGTCATCGTGGGTGACCGTGACCGAAGGCATCATCACAACGTGACGGCCGACCGTCGCATCCGCGGTGATGGTGACATTAGCCAGCAGTATCGACCCGACGCCGACGGGACAGTCCGCAGGATTGCGCACACTCGGGTCCACGACGGTGGCGTAGCGCTCGGTCGGAAGGTCGAGGCGCGCAACGATCCTCTCGCGGGCGGCTCCAGGCCCCACGCAGACCAGGATGTGGGCTCGGGGAAACCGATGCAGCTCCAGCAGGTCTCCCATCACGGGTATCCCTCCGCAGGTCTCCGCGCGGGCAAGCGGATCGTCATCGAGCACGCCGATAACTCGCTGGGCCCGGCTGTGACCGAGGCTGCCGATGACCTCCCTGGCGAGACCGCTCGCTCCGATGAGGATGAGCTCCTCCACGCCGTTCACCGGATCGCCGCAGTGCGGATCGACTCGATCACGCGGTCGCGGTCGGCATCCTCCAGCTGGTGGTAAAGCGGCAGGATGAGGGTGTGGTCAGCCAGGCGCTCCGTCACCGACAGGTCGGCGTCTCCGGCGTCCCGACCGCGATAGGCCGGCTGGCGATGCGCGGACATAATCCCGCGCCTGGCTGAGATCTCGTCCCCTGCCAGATGGGCGAGCAGCCCATCCCGATCCAGGGGAAAATCGCTCTTGACCTCAATCCAGAACGACTGGAAGTTACTCGTGCCCCAGGGCGGATCAGCCGAGAGTCGAAGCCCGGGGACCTCCGCGAGGCCATCGCGATACAGCGCGACGTTGGCACGTCGGCGCGCCACCGCCTCCGCAAGGCGCCCGAGCTGCACCAGCCCGACCGCAGCCTGCAGGTCGGTCATGCGATAGTTGAAGCCGATTTCGGCATACTCCTCGGCCGGAGCGAGAGTGCTCGAATGTCGATCGCTTGCCGAGACGCTCATGGCATGCTCACGCAGCCGCGCCGCCCGCTGAGCCAGGGTCGGATCGCTACTGGTGAGCATGCCCCCCTCACCGGTGGTGAGAATCTTTCGGGGGTGAAAGGACCAGGCGGCGAGGACCGCGCCGGCCCCAACGGCCCGTCCATGATAGGTGGATCCGGCGCCGCAGGCGGAATCCTCGATCACCACGATCCCGAGGGGATCGCAGAGTGCTCGAATGGGATCCAGGTCCACGGGCATGCCGCCCTGGTCCACCACGATCACGGCCCGGGTGCGCTCCGTGAGTGCCGCCTCGAGGGTAGCCGCGGTGACGTTGCCGGTGAGCAGATCGACATCCGCGAACACCGGTCGGGCGCCCACATAGGTCGGCGCGTTCGCCGTCGCGATGAAGGAGAACGAGGGCACGAGGACATCGTCACCGGCGCCGACGCCCGCGACTACGAGCGCGAGGTGCAACGCGGTGGTGCAATTGGACGTCGCAACGGCATGTTCCGCGCTCATCGTGGCGGCGAATTCCTGTTCGAACGCCGCAACTCGGGGCCCCTGGGCCACCCAGCCGGATGCGATCACTTCGGCCACGGCATCCGCCTCCTCGGTTCCGAGCCATGGCTTCATCACGTTGATCCGCGGGCGGGCGATGGCCGGGGTGCTCGCTGTCGTGGTCATGCGTTGACCTCGGTGCGGCCGGCGGCGATCCGCTCGCGTTGGGGTCGCCACCACTCCACGAGTTCGCGAAGCCCGTCTTCGAGCCCGACCTGTGCCTCGAAACCAAGATCGTCGCGCGCCGCCGTCGTGTTGGCAAGCCGGCGAGCGACACCGTTCACCATCCGATCCGGACCGTGCTCGACTTCGAGATCGGAGTCCATCGCGCGCAGCAGTGCCTCGGCGAGGCCGAGCAGGGTCGTCTCGGTGCCGCTCGCGATGTTGTACAAGCCTTCGTGGAGCGGCGCGGTGGCTGCGAGAAGGTTGGCCCGGGCGATGTCAGAGGTGTAGATGAAGTCCATTGTCTGCAGGCCATCCCCGAAGATGAGAGGCGGAAGACCGTCGGCAATGCGTTCCATCCAACGAACGAGCACCTCGGTGTAGAGCCCGTGCACATCCATTCGCGGACCGTAGACATTGAAATAGCGCAGGCCGACGTAATCGAGGCCGTGCATCGCACGGAAGCTGCGCAGCATTCCCTCGTTAAAGGACTTGGCCGCGCCGTAGAAGGTGTCGTTGTTGTGGTGATGATGGCGCTCAGGGGTGGGAAACTCTTCGGCCATCCCGTAGACCGAGGCGCTGGATGCCGCGACCACCCGGTCCACCGAGTACTCGCTCGCGGCCTCGAGCACGCTGAACGTCCCATCGACCAGCACCTCGAGCGCGAGCCGCGGCTGCTCGGCACACTGGGTTATGCGGATCGCGGCCTGGTGGAAGACGAGGTGCTTGCCGCGTGTGACGTCGTGCACAAGATCGCGATCCCGGAGATCGCCCTCAACGACCGTGACCCGGCCGGATGCCAGTGCCGGCCCGAGATTGGCCAGGCGACCACGCACGAAATTATCGAGGACGTCGACGTGGCCGGCACCCGCTGCAAGCAGCTGGTCGACGATCGTGGAACCGATCGTGCCAGCACCGCCGGTGACCAACACCTGCGCTCCCTGGAGTGCGGTCATCGGGTCACCGCCGCGAGCACGTCACTCGATGCCACCGACGTGAGGTTGCCCGCATCGGCGAGACTACGACTGGCCGCCTCCAGCACCGAGAGCACCCGTAACCCGGCCCAGCCATCCGTGCGGGCAGGGCGCTGTTCGCGGATACTGGCGGCGAACTCCTGCACCATCACACCGAGTGCTTCGTGCTCGGGAAGAGCCGGCGACCAGGTATCGCCGAGCCGATACGAGATGGCGGATGAGCGGCGGTCCGCCTCGTCTACCGACTGCTGGTCGAGGTCGACTCCCCGGTCATACACGCTGAGTCGCTGCTGGGGGTTGAGGTCGTCCCAGACCAGCGTCTGCTTGGTGCCACCGATCACCATCCGGCGGATCTTGGTGGGGCTGAGCCAATTCACGTGAACGTGCGCGATCGCTCCGTTCTCCAGGGGGATGGTCAAGTAGCCGACGCAGGCACGTCCGGCTCCGAGCGGATCGGCCCCATGAGCAGAGACCGCCTCGGGTCGCAGGCCACCGGGCAACACGAAATCGATGATCGAGAGGTCATGCGGGGCGAGGTCCCACAACACGTCGACATCGGGCTGGATCAGACCGAGGTTGATGCGCACGGAATCGATGAACAGGATGTCGCCGAGAGATCCTTCGGCGATGATCTCGCCGATCTTGAACACGGCGGGCGTGTAGCAATAGGTGTGGTCGGCCATGAGCGTGAGCCCGCGCGCCGCGGCCTCCTCGATCATCTCGATCGCTCGCTCCGCACTGTCGGCGAGTGGCTTCTCGACCAGCACGTGCTTTCCGGCACCGAGGCCCGCCATTACGACGCGGTGGTGGGTGCGCGCGGGCGTTGCGACGGCGATCGCGTCGAGAGTGTCGTCGGCGAGCACCGCGTCCAGGTGCGTGAACACCGGCACGTGACCGACGCGATCGGAGAGTGATCGTGCCCGATCCTCGTCGAGGTCGCAGATGCCGGCGAGCTCCCAGTCAGGACTGGCGCTGAAGTTCCGCGCGAGATTCGGGCCCCAATAGCCGGCACCGATGACCGCGATCCGCAATTTACATTTCATGAGATCTTCCCTGCCTCTGTCCTAATTGGGAAGGTAGGCAGAGGACAGGCTGCCGAAAGCGTGCCGGGCGGGCTACGGCGAGAACGTCACATCCACCCAGTAATTGCTCGACCCGGTACCTGTCGTTGCACCGGTGCCGTAAACATAGGCGCCGCCGTTGGCGACGGTCGAGAGGGAACCGCTCGTCACGACTCCGCTGAGAGCGTTGGGGTCGACCGCATAGTGGCCCGTCGGAGCGTAGTAGGTGGCGCGATACTCGGTGCCCGCGGCGATCGCCACCGGTGTCGCGAGTACCACGGTCTGCCAGCCGCCGGCCGTCTCGTTAGTCGCCGTGGCAGTGGCGAGCTGCTGACCCGTGGCATCCCGCAGGTAGACCTGGTGGGTGCCGGTGTTCAGGTCACCCTTATAAAACCGAATGCTCGTGATCGTGCCAGCGACGCTTGAGACGAACCGCACTCCGACCTGTACCGGGCCCGCGTCATTCCAGCTGGTGTTCGCAGGGACCGCATTCGCTGCGAAGAGCGAGGTGCCGGTGGGCGTGGGCGTCGGCGTCGGCGTGGGGGTCGGCGTCGGCGTGGGGGTCGGCGTTGGCGTCAGCGTGCTGACCGCGAAGAGCACATCCACGAAGTAGTTTGTCGACTGGTAGGTGGCGGTCGGGAATCCTCCACCGTAGAGGTACAGACCATTGACGACAGCGGCGGCGGTGAGTGGCCCACTGACCTTCATCGCCGAGAAGTATGCCCCGGTGCGGGAATAGTTGCCGTTGGGCGCCAAGTAGGAGACGACGTACTTCTGGCCTGCGACCAGGGCGACCGGTGCCGAGAGCGTCGCCGACTGCCATCCAATCGAACTCTCGTTGGTGAACGTCACCGTGCTGAGAAGCGCGCCTGCGGCCGACCAGAGATGGCCGATATGGGTGCCGGTATTCGTCGAGCCCTTGAAGAAGCGGATGGCCGTGACCGACCCAGCCGTCGATGGCACAAAGGACACCCCCAACTCCACCGCGGACGGATCATCCGTCGCCGCGAGTGTCGTCGGCACCTCGGAGCCGAAGAGCGTGGACGTGGTGGTGGTGGTGGTCGTGGAATCGATCGTCGTGAACGACCAGGACCGCGCGGGCAGGCTCGCGCCCTCGGTCGTCGTCACCCCGGTCAGCGACACCGAGACTTGAGCGTTGTTGGGCAGCAGCGCAGACGGAGTGAACAAGAGAGTCGCTCCATCCGTACTGAGTGCCGCGGTGCCGGCGATAGCTCCGCCGCTCGAGGCGGTCAAGGAATAGCCCGGGGCCAGGGGCGACGAGAACGAGACGACGATCGCCGAAGAGCGATCGACTCCGACGGCGCCCGATGCGGGCATCTGGTTCACGATGCTCACCGATGGTGTCGGGTTCGTGAAGACGAGGTCCACCATGTAATTGGCGGAAGACGTAGACCCGGGGAAGGCATCCGCGTAGGAGTAGACGCCAGCCTGGGCTGCCACCTGCAACGGACCACGGGTGAAGCCCGTGGAGAAGCCGCCGATGGTCGCTGAATATCGTCCGACGGTAGTGCGGTAGCTGGCGACGTAAATCGAGCCCTGATTCACGGCGACCGGCGAGGCGAACGTGACCGTCTGCCATCCGGAAGTGGACTCGGAAGTGAACAAAGCGGAAGCGAGACTGGTACCGGACGCGGTCCAGAGCGTGCCGACATGGTTGCCCGTATTGTTCGGACCTTTATAGAACTTGACGCCGCTGATCGTTCCGTTCTTCAGGGCGGTGAACTTCACGCCGAGGGTCACCGCATTGGTGTCACTGTCTTGAAGGACACCGGGAACCGTGCCGTCGTTGAAGAGCGAGCAGGGGCACACTCCGTCTGGCGCCGCCGGCTTTACCGTCGTAAAGGTCCAGGAACCACCCGAGGAGACGGAAGCCCCGTTGGTGTCGGTGCCCACCAAGGTGGCCGTGTAGACGACAAACCCGCTGAGCGCGTTAGTGGGGGTCAGAGTCGCCGTTCGAGTGGTGGAGTCGTAGGTATTCGCACCGGCTACCGCCACCCCATTCTGATCCTTCACGCTGAGCGCCGCGGAACCGATGGTGACCGCACGAGAAAACACGCCGGAGACCGTGGTCGTTACCGGAACACTCGACGATCCGGGGAGCGGCCACTGGCTGGACACCCGGAGTGGCGAGCTGTCCAGGGAGGAAAAAATCGCGTCGACGAAGTAGTTCGTGTTTTTATAGCTGTCGGTAGGGAAGCTGCCGTTGGTGTTGTAGACGCCGGGCGACGGGACTCCGAATCCACCCGCGACGGTCAGCGGTCCGACGGTGCTGCCGCGATAGTCCCAGTACCCTGCCGTCGCGGCATAATGCCCCTGCGGATCGTTGTAGGAGACGGTGTAGACGGTGGCGGCCGAGACGGGAACCGACGATAAGAAGCTCGCCGACTGCCACCCGCTCACCGTCTCACTGCTGAAGGTCACCGTCGCAAGTCGCGTTCCGGCCGAGTTCCAGAGCGATCCAGTGTGCACGCCCGTGTTCGCCGTGCTCTTGTAAAAACGTACGCCGGAGATGAATCCGTCGACCGAGGGGGTGAATCTCAGGCCGAGCTCGACTGCGCTCGGATCTGCGGAATCGGCCACTTTGGGCACTTCCGCACCGAAGACGGTGGATGAGCCGGTGACCGTGTACGAGACGGTCCCGGGGGTCGCGGCATAATTGGCGCTGTCATCCGTGGCCCGGATTCGAATCAGCTGGCTCCCGGCGCCATGTTGCACGTAGGTGTAGGTCCAGTTGGAGGTGCCGGTCGCAGGATGCCATGTGCTTCCGCCGTCGGTGGAGACGGAGATTCCCGCGACGACACCTCCACTGTCCGCTGCGGTGCCGACGAGGGTAACGGTCGCGCCGTTGGCGATGGAAGATCCGGCCGCGGGCGAGGTCACTGCGACCGTGGGCGGGGTGCGGTCCGCGCTCGCGGTCGCCGCGACGAGCGTCGAATCGAGCGTGAGGGGCAGGGCGCTCATGTCGGCAAGCAAGTTGATCTCGGCCTGCTGCATGCGCTTATCGGCCGCCGCTCCGGAGCCGTCGTGGATCTGGTCGAGGCCCCAGGCCCACTGGATAGAACCCGCGGAAAACACCAGTGCTCCGCTAGCGGCGCGATAGAGGGTCACGTGGTGGGTGGTGGTGCCGGCAAGCACGGCGCTGCCGTAGTCCTGCAGGTATTGCGGAGTCGGGCCGATCGTTGTCGAGAGGTCGATGAGACCGGATGGACGGAATCCGTTGTCCACATCCTCGTTGGACTCGTATCCGATGGTGTGGGCCGCGAGAACCTGCTTGGTGCCTGCCGCGAGGCTGGTGAGCGCAGTGTTGCGCCACAGCCTGGTCTTACCTTCGACAGCGGACACAGTTATGGCGAGGTCGCTGTTGTTGGCCATGTACATGGTGCCGGTGAGGGCGTTCTCCGGTTTGCCAGCACCGTTCGCCGTCGATGCAAATCTCGGATCGCGCCAGGTGCCGGTCCAGGTCGTGGTCGGGTCGATCTTGGCGTTACTCCATGTCTCCTTATACGAAGTGAGAGTGCGAAAGGCGGTGTTGCTCCCGTCAATGGATGCCTCATAGCGCGTGTGCCAATAGGCCTCGTTGCCCGACAAGAATTGCAGATTGACCCCAGCGTCCCGTGCGGCTTCGACGTTGGCACGCTGGCCGGTAGACCAGTATTCGTCGTGTCCCACGGAGAGGAAGACCTTGTGGTTGGTCAGTAACGAACCAAAGCGATCGGTGTCGACGCCGCTGAAGTAGCTCACGTCGTAACCGTTCTTCTCGAGGAAGCGCAGGGTCGGGTATTCGTTGCTGAAAAAGAAGTCGCGGCCGGCGTTATCGCCGCGGGTGCCGAGCGGCCGGTTGTAGCTGATCTTGTAGGCGCGACCGTTGGCCGCACCCTGGTAAAAGTCCGAGCCGCCGTAGGTGTTGTACGCCTGCCAGGTGGGGTCCGAGGTCTGAAATAGAACGGCAGAATGGCTGGCATTATCGCGAACGACGAAAGTGATGTGGCTCTCGCCGCCGGTGTCGGTGCGATGTAGCAGCGCCACGTAGACGCCGGAGATGGCATCGACCGGCACCGTCCATGACGCCGATATCCCCCAGGTGCCGCAGTCGTAGAGGCTCGTAGCGGCGTTCGTGACACACTGGGGTTGCGCCTGCGGAAGCGTGGCGGTGGGCGTCACGGTCGCAATCTGTCGCGCGCCGAGCCCGCCATACCAGCCGGTGCGAAAAATCGTGATGGAGTACGCCGGCGCGGCAGTCGCGATCTTGAAGTCGACCTGAGCGCCGATGTTCACGCTGATATCAGACGAAAAACCCTGGATGGTCGGATCTCCTGCGCCGTTGAAGTTGTCCCAGACGGCGGGGGAGGTACCCGGCTTGCTGTTCTCGCAGACGATCGGGTTGGAGCCCGGACCACAGGGCGTGGCCGCATTGACGGGGGTCGCATCGAACGCGCTCAACGACGTGCACAGCAGTACGAGGGACGCCACAGAAGCAATGACGACCGACGGGCCGCGACTCGGGTTGTCGCGAAACAGATGCGAGATTCGGGAAAATCTCACAATAGGAACTATGGCACGACCGATAACACAGCAAAAGCCCCCGCCAGACATTAATACACCCCCCAATAGAGGGTCACCGGCGTCTAGGTCGGGTCGGCCGCGAATCGATCGGTGGCATCGATGAGCGCCGAGAGGATACCCGGTTCATCGAACGCGTGGCCCGCATCCGGCACCATCACGAACTGCGCCTCCGGCCAAGCGCGGTGCAGATCCCACGCGGTGACGGCGGGAGTGCAGATGTCGTAACGACCCTGGATGATCACACCGGGAATGTCCGCGAGCAGGCGCGCATCGCGGATGAGCTGGCCGTCGTCGAAAAAACCACGATTGACGAAATAATGGTTCTCGATTCGGGCGAAGGCTAGAGCGTAATGCGGCTCGGAAAAGGTGGACACCACGTTCGGCGTCGGCAACAGAGAAATGGTGGATGCCTCCCAAACCGACCACGCCACGGCGGCCGGCCCGTGAATCGCAGGGTCCGGATCATTGAGCAGCCGAGAATATGCCTGAATCAACATATTGCGCTCCTCGAGTGGCACGGGTGCAAGAAAACCCTCCCAGGCATCGGGGAAGACGGCCTCTGCGCCGCCCTCGTAGAACCAGTCGAGCTCTGACTTGCGCAGA
>Ga0123339_10002041_pt1 | contig 13727 bp, 13 predicted proteins | sample lystaG_FD_89956 | JGI IMG/M metagenome (GOLD analysis project Ga0123339, IMG submission 89956) | Glacier valley bacterial and archeal communities from Borup Fiord, Nunavut, Canada, to study Microbial Dark Matter (Phase II) -... | ecosystem: Environmental > Aquatic > Freshwater > Ice > Glacier ... | reverse complement strand
TTGGCCCGGCGCCGCGCGGCGTGGGCCGCGCCGTCAGCGCCGCCTGGCGCGGACCGCGGCTACTTGGCGCTCTACCTTCGCAGCGTCATGCAGGCCGATACTGGCTGTGACTTCGATTTCCTGGTGCCGGCCCCTACTGCCTAACCTATTCCGCCGCAACGGCGTCCACCATCGCCACCGCGGCCCCAAGGTCCACCGACAGCAGGCGGGACACCCCACGTTCGGCCATCGTCACGCCATACAGCCGGTCCATCCGCGCCATCGTCAGGTGGTGGTGCGTCACCACCAGGAACCGCGTCCCGGTCTCCTGCACCATGTCTGCTAGCAGGGCACAAAACCGGTCCACGTTGGCGTCGTCGAGCGGCGCATCGACCTCGTCCAGCACGCAGACCGGCGCCGGGTTGCAGCGGAACACCGCGAAGATCAGGCTGAGCGCCGTCAGCGCCTGCTCCCCGCCCGACAGCAGCGTCAACGTCGTCAGCTTCTTGCCCGGCGGTTGCGCGTAGATCTCCAGCCCCGCCTGCAACGGGTCGTCGGACCCCACCAGCGCCAGGTGCGCCCGCCCGCCGCCGAACATGCGGCTGAACAGCGCCTGGAAGTGCCGGTCCACCTGCTGGAACACCGCCGTCAGCTGCTCCCGCCCCTCCCGGTTCAGGTGGCCGATGCTGCCGCGCAGCTTGGCGATGGCGGCCGCCAGCTCGTCACGGTCCCGCACGATGGCTGCCATGGCCTCCTCGATGGCCGCGGCCTCGATCTCGGCGCGCAGGTTCACCGGACCCATGGCGTCTCGGTCCCGCACCAGCCCGGCCAGCCCGGCACGGGCGCGGGCCTCCGCGGCGGTAGACAGGTCCGTGGGTGGGGTGGCGTGGGGTGCCAGGGGCAGGGCGGACCAGGCATCCTCGGCCTGTGCCGCAGCCGCTTCGGCCCGGATCAACGCCTCCCGCGATCCGGCCAGCGCCGCTTCCGCACCCTGGGACGCCTGCGCCGTCGCGGCGGCCTGACGCTCGCCGGCAGCAAGTGCCGCGGCGGCGGCCGAATGGGTGGTGGCCGCATCGCCCGCCAGGGCGGCAGACCGGTCCGCCTGGGCGGCGACGGCGGCAGGTTCCGCTTGCACGCGACGGTGGTCCGCCGAGGCCTCCCCCTGCCTGGCGCGCAGGTCGGTCACGCGGCTGGCGGCGTCGGCGGCGCGCATGGCCCAGTCCTCGCGCTCCCGCGACAGCACGGCGTGCCGGGCCTGGTGGGCCAGGTGCTCGCGGGCCGCGGCGTCCAGTGTGCGGCTGGCAGCTGCGTCGCGGGTGCGGGCGGCGGACAGGGCCGCACGGGCGCGGTCGGCAGCGGCGCGCAGGCTGCCGGCCTCGGGCAAGGCGGCGTGCTGCGCCCGGGCCTGGTCCAGCGCCGCCGATGCGTCCGCTGCTTCCGGGGCCATGTCCGCGAGTTGCTGCTCCACCTGGGCCAAGCGCGCCGCGGCAGCATCGGCCTGCGCCGAGAGGGTTGCTGCCGCCTGCTGGGTGCGGTTTGCACGGGCCTCATGCTCGCGCCGGGCGATGCGGGCCTGGGCTTCGGTGGCGACCGCCACCCGCTCCGCCAGATCAGCCGCCTGGCGTGCTGCCCGTGCCTGCTCCGCCGCCGGATTAGCCGCCGCAAGCTGATCCCGCAGCCCGGCCAGCCGGTTGCGTTGCTGCAACCGGATCGTCGCCGCCGTCGCCGCGCCGGCCCGGACCGTGTAGCCGTCCCATCGCCACACCGCGCCGGCCCGCGACACCAGGCACTGGCCCGGCAGCAACCCTGGCTGCGCCGCGTCACCCGCCGCATCATCCGGTACCACGGCGATGCCGGACAGCGCACGTGCCAGGGCAGGGGGGGCTTGCACCAGGGCGGTCAGGGCCTCCCCGGGCAGTGCCGGGGCTGGCACCGCCGGCAGCGCCCGCCAGTGCCGGGCGGCGCCGGGGTTGGCCGCCGCCGCCAGGTCCTCGCCCAATGCGGCGCCCAGCGCACCTTCCAGCCCCGGCGGGACCTGCAACTGGTCCACCATCGGCGGCCAGCGTTCCCCGTCCACAACGGCCAGCACCTCGGCCAGCGCCCTGGCCTCGGCGGCCAGCCAGGTGCGGGCGGCGTCGGCACGGCTCTCTGTCTCGCGGGCCGCAGCGGCTGCCGGCGCAGCCAGGGCGCGGCTGCGTTCGGCGCCGGCCAGTGCCGTCCGTGCGTCGGCAAGCGCTGCGTCAGCGGCGTCCCGTTCCGCCAGTGCGGCGGCCAGGCGGCCAGGCACGACGGTGCCCTGCGCGGCGCGTCCCCGGTCCGCTTCCAGCCGGGCCACGGCGTCGGACGCGCGGCGGGCGCGGGCCTCCGCCTGGCCCAGCACCTGCGTCAGCGCCTGGGCAGATGCAGCGGCGGCGGCGGCGCGCTCCAGGGTGTCGGCGGCGGCGGCCTCGGCAGCGCGCACCCCCTCAGCCGCCGCGCCGGCATCCGCTTGCAGCGCCGCGGCACGCCGGGGGTGTGCGGCGATGCCTTCCGCCAGGTGCCGTGCCTCCCCGGCAAGCCGGGTGTCGGCACGGTCCGCATCGGCCTGGACCTGCTCGGCATGCGCGAGGTCCCGCTGCACCTGCATCAGGCGGGCGGTGGCGGCGGCCAGGGCGTCGGCGGCGCGTGTGGCGGCGGCCCGGTGCCCGGCCTGCGCCACCCGGGCAAGTTCGGCAGCCGTGCGCGCCTCTGCCTCCGCGCGGCGCAACCCAGGCAGTGCGGCCGATGCCGATGCGGCGGCGGCAGTGCTGGTGCTGGACAGCGCGGCGGCGCGGACCACGCCGGCCTTTGCCGCCTCAAGCGCCGCCACCGTGCTCCGGCGGGCCGCGGCGGCCCGGGCGTGCGCCAAGGCCAGCAACCCTGTCTCCGCCGCCGCAATCCGTGCCGACAGGTCTCGGTACTCCGCCGCCTGTTCCGCCTGGTGCCGCAACCCTGCAAGCTGGGTGTCCAGACCGCCCCGGGTGTCCTCGGCCCGCTCCAGGTTGGCCTCCGCGGCGCGCAGCTTGCCGTCCGCCTCGGCCCGGCGGGCATGCAGCCCGGTGATGCCCGCCGCTTCCTCCAGCACCACGCGGCGGTCGTCCGGCCGGGCGCCCACGATGGCGCCGACCCGGCCCTGGCTGACCATCGCCGACGACCGCGCGCCGCTCGCCAGGTCGGCGAACAAGGTCTGCACGTCCCGCGCCCGCGCCTCCCGTCCGTTCACGCGGTAGCCGCTGCCTGCCCCGCGCTCGATCCGGCGCACCACCTGCAACTCCGGCTGTCCGGCAAAGGGGGCCGGGAAGGCAGCGCCGTCATCCTCCAGCACGAGCGAGACCTCGGCCAGGTTGCGGCTGGGCCGGGTGGCGGTGCCGGCGAAGATGACGTCGTCCATCTCCGCGCCGCGCAGGGTGCGGGCGTTGCCCTCGCCCATCGCCCAGCGCAGCGCCTCCGCCACGTTGCTCTTGCCGCAGCCGTTCGGGCCGACGATGCCGGTCAGGCCCGGCAGGATGTCCAGCGAAGCCGGCTCGGCAAAGCTCTTGAAGCCCGCGATCCCCAGCCGGACGAAGCGGGCCGCCATCGGGGGTTACGCCGCCGCGGCGTCCACGGCCTTCTCGAAATCGGCGTAGGAGATAGCGCCGCTGGTCAGCTTCTCGTTGATGATGAAGGACGGGGTGCTCGTGACCTTGTACTTCTTCTCTGCCTCCTCCTGCGCCGTCAGGATCGCCTTCTTGAGCTGCGCGTCGCCGATGGTCAGGTTGAACGTCGTGCGCGACATCCCGGCCAGGGCCGCATACTTCGCCAGCTCGTCCGTCGCGTTCACGCCGCGTGCGAACGCCCAACGGTCCTGGCTGGCAAGCAGGGCGGTCACGAACGGTTCATACCGCTCCTCCGGCAACGCGCGCGCGACCATGGCGGCGGTCAGGGCCACCTGGTCCAGCGGGTAGTCGCGCCAGACGTAGCGGACCCGGCCCGTGTCGATCAGCTTGGCGCGGACCTGCGGGAACGTTTCCTTCTGGAACCCGGCGCAATGCGAGCAAGTCAGGGAGAACCACTCCGTGACAACCACCTTGGCGTCGGCTGCACCAAGCGTGCGGTCGGCCATGCGCGGGTCGGCGTCCTGGGCGCGGGCGATGCCCGGAACTGTCAGGGAAGCGGCGGCGGCGATCAGCAGGCGGCGGGTGACGGGCATGGTGACCTCGGGACGGGGGGACGGACTGCGCCGTTATGCCCCGCCGCGCCCACGGCCCGCAACCACCTGGCCCAGGGCGGACAAGGCGTCGCGCAACGGGCCAGGCTCGATGCCGGGCAGCGCGACGGTGGCGGCAGGGCGGCGAGGCGGGGGTGCCAAGGGCGGGGCTTGCGGCGTCGGGTCCTGCACGAAGCGCAGGCGTTCAATTAGGATTCGGCCCAGGTGGCTGTTCACCCGGTCGATCACCTGGCCGGACAGGTGCTGCAACTCCATCGCCACGGGGCCGCTGCACGCCAGCGTCAGCGTGCCGGCGATCAGGCGGCGGGGCGTCGTGGTGGCAGACAGCTCAGGCCCGACGATGGCGGCCCAATCCGCCAGCACCTGCGCGCCGGCCGGGGAGCGCTTCTTGAACGCCGGGCGCGTGATGCCCGGCACCAGCGCGCCGATCGGGCGCGGGCCATAGACGTGCCGCGCCGCATCCACCTTGTTGTCCCCCGCCTGGTCGCCCATACCGCGTTCCGTGTTCCCTGTTCCGCCTGCTGCCGAACTGCTGCACTGGTATGACCGCCACCGCCGCCGGATGCCCTGGCGCGCCCTGCCGGGGGAGGCGCCCGACCCCTACCGGGTCTGGCTGAGCGAGATCATGCTGCAACAAACGACGGTCGCCGCCGTTATCCCGTACTTCGCGCGGTTCCTGACCCGCTTCCCCACCGTCCAGGCCCTTGCCGCGGCGCCAGAGGCCGAGGTGATGGAGGCCTGGGCCGGCCTTGGCTACTACGCCCGTGCCCGCAACCTGCACGCCTGTGCCAGGCGCGTTACGGAAATGGGAGGCTTCCCCAGCGATGTCGAGGGGTTGCGCGCCCTGCCTGGCGTGGGGCCTTACACCGCGTCGGCCGTCGCAAGCATCGCCTTCGGGGTGCCGGCCGTGCCGGTCGATGGCAACGTGGAGCGCGTCGCGGCCCGCATCGCCGCCATCGCCGACCCGCTGCCCGGCGCCCGCCCGGCCATTGCCGCCGCGGCGGCCCGCCTGGGCGGGGACCCGGACGCCCGCGCCCGCCCGTCCGACTTCACCCAGGCACTGTTCGACCTCGGCGCCACGATCTGCACGCCGCGGGCGCCGGCCTGCGCGCTATGCCCCTGGCGCGGCGCCTGTGCGGCCCATACCCAAGGCATCGCTGCCACGTTGCCGCGCAAGGCACCGAAACCCGCCCGCCCGCTGCGCCACGGCGTGCATTTCTGGCTGACGGACAGGCAAGGCCACGTGCTGCTGCGCCGCCGCCCGCCCACCGGCCTACTCGGCGGCATGCTGGAGCTGCCTGGGACGCCCTGGCTCCCTGAACCCTGGACGGAGGCCGAGGCCCTGGCCCATGCGCCGCAGCCCGCGCCCTGGCGCCTGGCCGGGACGGCGGAGCATGGCTTCACGCACTTCCAACTGACGATGCAGGTCTATATCGCGCAGGTCGCGGCCATCACCGCCGACGGCCTGCTGCGCCCGGTGGCCACCCTGGATGCGGAGGCGCTGCCGACCGTGATGCGGCGCTGTATCAGGGTGGCCCAGGCGTCACAGGCCCGGGCGGATCAGGCGTAGCGCGTCGCCAGCCAGCGCTGTAGCGCGGGGATGGCCGGAGCGCCTGCCGCAACCGCGTCCAGGACGGCGCCTGCGCCCGCGGCGTCCCTGGGCCGCACGCCTTGCGCCGCCGCAGCCGTCAGGACGTCCGGGCTGGCGGTGATGCCGGTGCGCTGCCACGCTGCTGCCAGGTCGCGCGGCGCCAGGCCCGGCAGCACCAGGGCCGCATCCAGCTGGACCGCCGCCGACGCCGCCCGCAACGCCGCGTCCAATGCGGCCGGCGCCTGACGGGCCGCCACCTGGTGCACGGCCGTCGGCATGTCCGGAAAGCCCAGGTCACGGCCCCAGGCGCCCGCGCCGTCCAGCATGCCCAGCGCCAGCACCGGCCGCAGCCCGGCCGCTTGCAATGACGCCGCTGCCGCCGGGGCGCCGGGACCGGACAGGAACACTGCATCCACCTCTGCCGGGGACGCCTCGGCTGCCGGCGGCAGCAGGGTCGCCTCCACCCCCAGCAGGTCCAGCGCCAGCAGCATCGGCAGGACCGGGCCGGCAGGGCCGATGGCCGGCACCCGCAGCGGGCGGCCCGGCGCCAGCGGGCCGCGGCTCAGCAGCACCGCCGACCCGCACGCGGCCCACACAGGGACCCACCGCCCCGGATCGAACTGCGCCCGCCGGTCGCCTGCCAGCCAGGCCACGGCCGCGGCACCTGGCAGCAGAAGCGCCGTCGCGCCATCCGGCGCAACCAGCGCGTCGAAGGCGTTGGCGCCGGTCACCCCGTCCACCCCGCCGAGCGTCCGCCGGGTCACGCGGGGGGCGCCGGGCAGCCCACGTGCCAGGCATGGCCCGACCAGGTCGGCCCACCGGTCCAGCCTGCCGCCAGCGGGGCCGGCCACCAGAAGGGTGGCCCCATCCGGCATCGGGGCCGGCGGCTGGCCGGCGGCGGCACATACCGCGGCGGCACCCAGCATCGCGACGCGCCGGCCCAGTGGTGGATTCAGCGATCGGGCATGTGTCAGGGCCGCCTCCCCAGGTTGGGACCGCACCGGCCCACCCGAACCCTTGTCGCCCAAGCCGGGGTTGTCAAACCAGGACCCTACTCGTCGTAGGCCACCAGGGCGTCGAACGGCACGTCCAGGCGTGCGCGGCCGCCCAGGAACGTCAACTCGATCAGCGCCGCGGCGGCAGGCACCTCCGCGCCGGCCTGCCGCAGCAGGGCGATGCCGGCCGCCATGGTGCCGCCCGTCGCCAGCAGGTCATCGACCAGCACCACGCGGGTGCCCGGCGTGACCGCGTCGGCCTGCATCTCGATCCGGTCGGTGCCGTATTCCAGGTCGTAGTCCAGCCCGATCACGGCGCCGGGCAGCTTGCCGCGCTTGCGCAGCATGACGAAGCCGCACCCCAGCTTCAGCGCCAGCGGCGCCGCGAGCAGGAAGCCGCGGGACTCGATGCCGGCCAGCAGGACGGGCTGGTGGCCGCGCACCAGGGACGCCAGCCGGCCCATGGCGACCTGCCAGGCGTCGGGGTGACGCAGCAGGGTGCTGATGTCGTAGAACAGGATGCCGGGCTTCGGGAAATCCGGGATGCCGCGGATGTGGTCCTTGAGGTTCATGGCGCTGCCTAGAAGGGGTGGCCGGGGCTGTACCGTGCGGGCCGGCGGTCCGCAACACTGGTGCGAAGGCTGGCGTGAAGGCTGGCGTGAAGCCGCGGCCTGGGCTACGTGCGTCGCATGTCCAAGAAGGGTCTCATTGCCACAGCATCCGGCCTGCTGTTCGTCGCCGCCTACGTGTTCGCGACGGTCACTTTCTACGGCATGATCCCGCGCCTGCACTGGACGCTGGAGGCGCTGTACTGGGGCGTGGCCGGGATCGTCTGGGTGTTCCCGGTGACGAAGCTGATGTACTGGGCCGCCGGGAAGCTGTAGGCGCCCGTCAGCTTGTGTGGACTTAGTTAGAGAAGCCTTGCCTGCGTGCGTTTGCAGGGTGGCAAGCGGCTGCTTCGATGCCATTGTGGCTGCATGCATCATCGCGTGTTCAGCGTATGTGGTCCGGTGCGGGCGGCATGACGGGACGGTGGACGATCCGCCGGCGTACCCTCGCCGTGGCGGGGGCGGGCGCGCTCGGCGCCGGCCTGGCGGGCTGGCGGCGCCCGGCCCAGGCGCTCTCGACCACGCGGGAGATCGCCGACATGACCTGGATCGAGGTCCGGGACGCCATCAAGGCCGGGCTGGGCACCGTGATCGTCCCGAGCGGCGGGATCGAGCAGAACGGGCCGCACATGGTCATCGGCAAGCACGACCGCATCGTGGCCTGGGCCGCGCGCCGCATCGCAGCCGAGCTTGGCAACGCGCTGGTCGCCCCCGTGGTCTCCTACGTGCCGGAAGGCGACTACGACCCGCCGACCGGCAACATGCAGTGGCCCGGCACCATCGGCGTGCCGGCCCCCGTGTTCGCCGCCATGCTGGAGGGCATCGCCCGCAGCCTGAAATCGGCCGGGTTCAAGACGATCTGCTTCATCGCCGACCACGGCCAGTCCATCGCGCCGCAAGCCGAGGTCGCGGCCCGGCTGACCCGCGAGTGGGGCGGCAGCCCAAAGGTGCTGGCGGTTGATGCCTATTACGCCGATGCCGCCGAGACGGCCTACCTACGCGGCCAGGGCGAGACGGACGAGGCCATCGGCCAGCATGCCACCATCTCCGACACCTCGGAACTCATGGCCGTGCATCCTGCCGGGGTGGACCTGTCGCGCCTTCCCACGGGCATCGCTGCCATGGCGGGGATGGGCGCCTTCGGGGACCCGCGGCGGTCCACCATCGCCAGGGGGGACGCGATGATGGCGCTGAAGGTCGGTGCGGCAGTCGCGCAGATACGCGCCGCGGCCGGCCCGGTGGCAGGCTGAGCATGGAGGCGCTCCGCGGATTGCTCGTCCAATTGGCCGATGTCACCCAGCAGGCCGTGCTCCGCCTGATCGTGCTCGCGGCGGTGTTCTCCTTGCTCGCGGTGTGCGTGGCGGCCTGCAACAAGGCGCCGCCCTGGTGGCGCAAGCCGGACCTCTCGACGGACCTGTGCTGGGCGGTCGTGCCGCAGCTCCTGTACAGGTTTGCCAGCACCTACATGCTCGTGCTCGGCATAGCGGTGTTCTATGGCCTGACCAGCCCGGACGAGATCGGCGGCTTCTTCACCCGGGGGCATGGCCCGCTGTCCCACCTGGGCTTCTGGCCGCAGGTGGCGCTGTATCTGCTCGGCAGCGACTTTGTGCTGTATACGACCCACCGCCTGTTCCATACCGCGCGGCTGTGGCGGTTCCACGCTGTTCACCACTCCTCCGAGCACCTGGAATGGACCTCGGCGTCGCGGTTCCATCCCGTTGACCAGATCCTGCACGGCGTCATGTCGGATGTGGTGATGCTGCTGCTGGGCATACCGCCGGAGGTGCTGGTCTGGCTGATGCCGTTCAACGTCGGCACGTCCGCCCTGGTCCATGCCAACCTGGACTGGGACTTCGGGCCGTTCCGCTACGTGCTGGTCAGCCCGGTGTTCCACCGCTGGCACCACACCAGCGCCGACCGCGGCGGCAGCAGCAACTTCGCCGGCACGTTCCCGCTGTATGACCTGCTGTTCGGCACGTTCCACATGCCCGCCGGGCAGAAGCCCGACGCCTATGGCGTGGATGACCCGCACTTCCCGTCCGGTTTCCTGCGTCAGCTCCGCTATCCGCTCAGGCAGCGCGCCAAGCCCGGCGGGACAGAGGCGCCGGACGCCGTGGCCCAGCAGGCCTTCACGCGCCCGACATAGTCCTGCAACATCCCTGCAATGACTGGCGGCTACGCCCGCCGGGCACATTGGGGGATACACGCATGAACCGTCGCACCTTGCTGGCCGGCGCCGCCGCGCTTGCAGCCGCACCCGCCCGCGCCCAGGCAGGCCGCACCCGCCTCGTGTTCTGGCACGCCATGAACGGCGCACTGAACGACGAGGTGAACCGCATCTGCGCCAACTTCAACGCCGCACAGTCCGAGGCCGAGATCGTGCCGGTCTACAAGGGCACCTACCCGGAGACGCTGACCGCCGCCATTGCCGCCTGGCGCGCCGGGCAGGCGCCGCATTTGGTGCAGATGTTCGAGGTCGGCACGGGGTCGATGCTCGCCGCCGGTCCGGCGGTGAAGCAGACCTGGCAACTGATCCAGGACACCGGCGTCGCCATCGATCCCAACGCCTATATCGGCGCGGTCCGCGGCTACTACAGCCTGGCGGACGGACGGCTGGCGTCGATGCCATTCAACTCCAGCACGTCGGTCATGTGGATCAACCGCGATGCATTCGACAAGGCCGGGCTGGACGCCGCGACCCCGCCGCGCACCTGGGCCGAGCTGGGGGACGCCGCCCGGGTGCTGAAGGCGAAGGCGCCGACCCCGGTGCCGGTCACGACGAGCTGGTTCGCCTGGATACAGTTGGAGCAGTTCGCCGCCATGCACGACCTGCCCTATGCCACCAAGGCCAACGGGTTCGAGGGCCTGGACACCGAGTTGCAGGTGAACGCGGCCCCCTTCGTCAAGCAGCTCACCCGCATCCTGGACATGGCCAAGGAAGGCACCTTCCGCTACGCCGGACGCGACAACGCGCCGGACTCGCAGTTCTATTCCGGAGAGGCCGCCATCAGCTTCATGTCGTCCGGCACGCGCGGCGATGTCGTCAAGAACGCCAAGTTCAAGTGGCTGGAAGCGCCGCTGCCCTACGACCCCGACCTGATCCAGGCGCCGATCAACTCCATCATCGGCGGTGCCAGCCTGTGGACCATGACGGCGCCGACCCGCAGCCCGGCCGAATACAAGGGCGTGGCGGAGTTCCTGCGCTTCATCGCCCAGCCCAAGCAGGACGCGGAGTGGCACCAGCGCACTGGCTACGTCCCCGTGACGACCGCCGGGTATGAGGAGAGCAAGCGGGAGGGCTTCTACGACAAGAACCCCGGCGCCGACGTGCCCATCGTGCAGCTGTCCCGCGGGACCGTGACGCCCAACAGCCGCGGCTTCCGCCTGGGCCGCATGCCGGAGCTGCGCAACATCGTCTATGAGGAGGTCGAGGGCGCATTCCAAGGCAAGCAGGACGCCAAGGGCGCGCTTGACAACGTGGTCAGCCGCGGCAACCGCGTGCTGCGGGAGTTCGAGCGCGCGAACAAGGCGTAGCGCGCATGGAACGGCGCACCGTCTTCCCCGGGCGGGTGCTGCCGCTGCTGCTGGTGGCGCCGCAACTGCTGCTGACGGCGGTGTTCTTCCTGTGGCCCGCCGGGCAGGCCGTGTGGTCCAGCACAATTCGGCAGGATGCGTTTGGCCTGCGGTCCGTGTTCGTCGGCGTGGAGAACTTCACCGACCTGTTCACCGACCCGCTGTACCGGGACAGCATAGGCCGCACCGCGTTCTTCTGCGCCGCCGTCGCCGGGCTGGCGATCAGCGTGGCGCTGCTGCTGGCGGTGTTCGCGGACCGGGAGATCAGGGGGCGCGGCTGGTATCGCACGCTGCTGATCTGGCCCTATGCCATCGCCCCCGCCGTCGCCGCCGTGCTGTGGCTGCTGGTGCTGCACCCGCAGATCGGGCTGCTGGGCCGCTGGCTGAACCGGCACGGGGTCGCCTGGGACTACAAGCTGCAATCCGCGCAGGCGATGGGCGTCGTGGTGTTGGCCAGCGCCTGGAAGCAGGTCAGCTACAACTTCATCTTCATCCTGGCCGGCCTGCAATCCATCCCGCGCGCGGTGACGGAGGCCGCGCGCATGGACGGCGCCCGGGGCTGGCGGCGGTTCCGCACCATCACCCTGCCGCTGCTGGGGCCGACGATGGCGTTCCTGCTGGTCGTGAACCTGGTCTATGCCGCCTTCGACACGTTTGGAACGATCCAGGCACTCACGGGCGGAGGACCCGGCAAGGCCACCGAGACCCTGGTCGTGAAGGTGTATCGGGACGGGGTGGTGAACCTGGATTTGGGGTCATCCTCCGCGCAGTCGGTCATCCTGATGGTCGCCGTGGTGGCGCTGACATTGATACAGTTCCGGTTCCTAGGGCGTCGCCGTGCGGACTGATTGGGTGGCGCATTTGGTGCTGTGCCTGGGCGTCGCACTGTTCGCGCTGCCATTGTGGCTGGTGCTGGCGGGATCGACGCAGCCGTCGGCCGCCATCGCCCGCGGCGAGCTGTCGCTGGTCCCGGACCTGGGGGGCCTGGGCGTCTATGCCGACGTGCTGCGGGCAGGCGGGCGGAACGACACGCCGGTATGGCGCATGCTACTGGTCAGCTTCGGCATGGCGATGTGCATTGCAGTGGGCAAGATCGTCATCTCCGTGCTGTCCGCCTACGCCATCGCCTTCTTCCGCTGGCCGTTCCGCGGCCTGGCGTTCGGGGTCATCTTCCTGACGCTGATGCTGCCGGTCGAGGTGCGCATCATCCCGACCTACTCCGTTATGGCGGGCCTGGGCCTCATCAACACCTTCACCGGGCTGACGCTGCCGCTGATCGCGTCGGCCACCGCGACACTGCTGTTCCGGCAGGTGTTCCTGGCGGTGCCGGACGAGCTGATCGAGGCGGCGCGCATGGACGGCGCCGGGCCGCTGCGGTTCCTGCGCGACATCCTGCTGCCGGTGTCGGCGGCGAACCTGGCGGCGCTGTTCGTGATCCTGTTCGTCTATGGGTGGAACCAGTACCTCTGGCCGCTGCTGGTCGCGACGGACCCGTCGCTCGACACGGTCGTGATCGGCATCGTCAAGATGATCGGCACGGAGACGCAGGCCGAGTGGAACAAGGTGATGGCAACCGCCGTGCTGGCGTTGCTGCCCCCGGTCGCGGTGGTGCTGCTGATGCAGCGCTGGTTCGTCAAAGGCCTTGCGGAGAGCGACAAGTAGATGGCGACGCTGGACCTGCACGGCCTGACAAAAAGCTTCGGCGGCACCAGCATCCTGGCCGGGATCGACCTGGCGCTGGCCGATGGCGAGATGCTGGTCATCGTCGGCGCCAGCGGCTGCGGCAAGAGCACGCTGCTGCGCCTGGTGGCCGGGTTGGAGGAGCCGACGGCCGGGCGCATCATCCTGGGTGGCCAGGACGTCACCCGCACCGACCCGGCAGCCCGCGACATCGCCATGGTGTTCCAGAACTACGCGCTCTATCCGCACATGAGCGTCTTCGACAACATGGCCTACGGCCTGCGGATACGCGGCCTGGGGCGGGACGACATCAAGGCGCGTGTGGGCCAGGCGGCGGACCTGCTGGGCATCGGCGCCCTGCTGGACCGCAAGCCGCGCCAGTTGTCCGGCGGGCAGCGGCAGCGCGTCGCCATGGGCCGGGCCATCGTGCGCAACCCCAAGCTGTTCCTGTTCGATGAGCCGCTGTCCAACCTGGACGCCACCCTGCGCGTGCAGATGCGTGCGGAAATCCGCCGCCTGCAACGCCGCCTGGGCGTCACCAGCCTGTATGTGACGCATGACCAGGTGGAGGCCATGACGCTCGGTGACCGCCTGCTGGTGCTGCACCAGGGCCGGCCCGTGCAGCTTGCGACGCCGATGGAGGTGTTCGCGCGGCCGGCCGACACCTACGTCGCCGGGTTCATCGGCGCGCCGGCCATGAACCTCCTGCCGGCGGAGCTGCTGGGCGACAGGGTGTGCCTGCCAGGCGGGCAGGTGGTCGCGCTGCCGTCCCCGCGCCATGGCGGCCCGGCCATCACCCTGGGCATCCGGCCCGAGCACGTGACCCTTCAACCCGGTGGGTTGCCGCTGCAGGTGGAGCTGGTGGAGCCGCTTGGGTCCGAGACCTTGGTGCACGGCAGGATGCCGGACGGCACACCGCTGCTGGCGAAGCTGCCCGGCGCTATGCCAGTGCCGGACCGGGTGGAGGTCGCCATCACACCCGGCGAACTGCACCTGTTCGACAGAGAGACCGGACGGCGGCTGGACGGGTAGGGTATGGTCGGGGCGAGAGGATTCGAACCTCCGGCCTCTTGCTC
>Ga0123339_10002038_pt1 | contig 13737 bp, 15 predicted proteins | sample lystaG_FD_89956 | JGI IMG/M metagenome (GOLD analysis project Ga0123339, IMG submission 89956) | Glacier valley bacterial and archeal communities from Borup Fiord, Nunavut, Canada, to study Microbial Dark Matter (Phase II) -... | ecosystem: Environmental > Aquatic > Freshwater > Ice > Glacier ... | reverse complement strand
GCTTCTGTAGGTATCACTTTTATGGATATTGAAGAGAGAGTCAGAGAAAAATTGATAAAACATGTTTTTAATATCATGAGAGAGCAAAGGCAGAGATCTGCTAAGGGGGATTAGTTATGTCCGTTGAACAGAAATTTGACCTTAAAGAAGAAATAGTTAAAAAGAATATTCCGCTGGTTAAGTTTATAGCATCTAGAATTTTTCAAGGAAAAAGCAAATATTTAGAGTATGAAGATTTAGTTAGTTACGGCATGCTTGGGCTTATGGATGCAATAAGTAAATTTGATGAAAGTAAAGGAATGAAGTTCTCCACCTATGCCTCAATTAGGATAAATGGAGCTATTATTGATGAAATAAGAAAAATAAGTCCACTGTCAAAAGGAGCCATGGATAAGTTAAATAGGTACAATGATGCGGTGGAAAGTCTACAAATTAAATTGAGCCGTGAACCTAAAGATGAGGAAATAGCAGATTATTTAAACATTGCCAGGAAGGATATTGTTGAAATCGAAGGATACATAAATTATATGTCAATTGTATCACTGGATGAACTTATATTTACAAAAGATAATGATGTGGACCTAATGGCAACTATCCGGGATGATAATAGTCCAAGCCCTCAGGGTACCTTAGAGGGAAAAGAGCAAATAGAGTATCTAGCCAAGGCGCTTGATTTATTAAATGAAAAAGATAAAACTATTATATCTTTGTATTATTATGAAGAATTTACTCTTAAAGAAATTGGGGAAGTACTTAAGGTATCAGAATCCAGAGTTTGTCAACTACATAGCAGAGCTATTATTCATTTAAGAAAGGCCATGCAGCAGTTAAAATATACGGAATGAGGAATTTAATATGTTTCAAGTTATTTTTTTACTTTTAATAGGAATAGCATTAGTGCTTTTAAATTATAAAGCTATTACCAAAGAGAGGAAATCTTTCAGCAGTACATTAAGCGAAGAGAAATCTTCCATTAGTGATATGGATCTGGAGCTTGGAAAGCTCAGAGCTGATTTTTCTGAGGATATTCTACAGCTTCAAAGTGAACTACTAAAATTGAGAGAAAATATGGAAAAGGACACAACTAAAGAAATTATTATTAAAGAAAATCCCGAAGACCTCATAAATAATTCAAACAGTGTAAGAATTGATGTGATTAAAGCTATGCTGGATGAAAAACTTTCCCTGGAGGAGATTTCGGAAAAACTAAAAATCGGTAAGGGGGAAGTATTATTATTAAAAGAATTATATATAAAATAAAGGAAATAATTGAATTCCTCAGCGATAGAAGAATCTTACTTGGGATTGGAATAGGAATGATTTTAGCAACTCTCATTATGACATCAGTACAAATAAATTATACATTAAGTAAGGGGCAGGTAGAGAACCGAGCAAGGTCAATGGGAATGATATATCCGGAAGAATCAAAGGTATTAGATGGAAAGGAGACTTCAAAATGATTAGAGCACTATATACCTCTATATCAGGAATGATTACTCAAGAAGCAAAGCAGGATGTAATTACAAATAATCTTGCAAATGCAAATACTACAGGTTTTAAAAGTGATAATTTAACTATTAAGAAATTTGATGATGTACTTATACAAAATTATGATAAAAAAGTTGGAAACAATAATGTTCAGAATATTATTGGATCACTTAGTAATGGTTCAAGAATAGATGAAGTGTATACAAACTATACTCAGGGAAGCATGGAAACCACAGATAGCCCAACAGACTTTGCTTTAGAGGGCAGTGGATTCTTTGCAGTACAAAGAGATAATGGAATTGGAAATTCTACATTTTATACAAGAAACGGACAATTTCACGTTAATATGAAAGGAATTCTTGTTAATGATAGTGGAGATTCAGTGCTTGCAAGAGATACAAATAACAATATTACTACCATAAATGCAGGAAGCAGCAAAATCACCTCTGACTCTTTAGGTAATATCAGCTTGGACGGGGTTCAGAAATACAAATTGGAAGTGGTGGATTTTGCAGATTATAATAAACTAAAAAAATCTGGAGACAATTTGTATATGGGCACAAACCCAATACAAAATACAAATGCCTCCATTAAACAAAATTCACTGGAAAGATCAAATGTTAACATTACTAATGAAATAGTAAATATGATGACAACTATGAGAAGCTTTGAAACTAATCAGAAAATTGTCAAGTCTATTGATGAAACTCTGAACAAAGCTGTTAATGAAGTTGGAACGGTGAGATAGGGGGGGATTATTTTGCTTAGAGCATTATGGAACAGTAAAAGCGCTATGACAGCGCAACAAGAAAAGCTTGATTACATATCAAACAATTTGGCCAACAGCAGTACTGATGGTTATAAAAGAGAAGGGGTAAGCTTTCAGGACCTTGTGTATGAAAATATAAACAGATTGGGCTATCCAACCAGTAATAACTCAAAAACTTCCCAAATAAATGGAGTAGGAGTTAAAGTAGGAAATGCAATAAGAGATAATAGTCAGGGAGACTTGATAAACTCATCTTTCAAAACCGATTTTGCGATAGATGGGCCAGGATACTTCAGAATAGAGCAGAAGGATGGAAGCTTTGCTTACCAAAGAAATGGGAGCTTCAATGTAGATAGCTCAGGAAAATTAGTTAATAAAAATGGAAATTTTCTATCAATTGAATACACTGCTGCAGGCAACGACATTAACGCTAAGGGTGGAATAACCAATGATAACTTTGTTGTTGATCAAAGCGGTGAAATCACTGTAAAGACTGGCGAAAGTTCTGTAGTATATGGAAAAATAAACCTATATAATTCTATAGGGGATGATTCTATGGTATCCATGGGAAACAATCAATTTATGGCTAAAGCTGGTGCTAATGTTTACGTAGAGAAAAATTCCAACGTTCTACAGAATTTCTTGGAAGGCTCAAATGTAGATATTGCAAAAGAAATGACAGATATGATAATTGCTCAAAGATCCTTCGAATTTGGTTCCCAAGGAATAAAAACTGCAGATGAAATGTGGGGACTTATTAACAACTTGAAATAGATATAAAATTTCCTTAATAAATTATTGTAAATATATTTTAGATCGAATCATATAATATAATGATTTAATTTATATGGAGGAATATTTATGAAGGGAAAAATGAATATGCCATTTTGTTGTCCTATGATGTGTCCCATGATGAATAAGTGTATGCCTTATCCTATGAATAATATGGAATACCCAATGGAGAATATGCAAAAACCAATGAATAATATGGAATATCCAATGGAGAATATGGATAAACCAGTAGAAGAAATGACTAACCCATATAATACTTATTTTCATGAAGATACTAAACTTAATTTTAAAATTAAGACTGTGGACATAAATGAACTTATGGACTAGGAAATAGGAATTAGAAAGAGGAAAGAATAGCGAACTATTCTTTCCTCTTTTTTATCCTAGAATCAATATCCTATAACCTATACTTGGCTAGCGGCGGTCAGTGGAGGTATAACCTGTTTTTTCCTCGAAAGAATTCCAGGAACATATACACTGTCACCAGCAAGGCTGATATTAAAAGCTTTTTCTGCAAGATCTTTTCGCTCTCCAACAGCAATGATTTCTGAACCGCCTTTTAAAATATCAGTTACAAGGAGTAAAAGTAGATGAAACTTTTCTGCCTTTGCAGTATTTCTCATAAGAGTTAATATTTCTGATCTTAAGGGTTCAAATCCTTCTGTGTCCATAGTTGAAATTTGTGACACACCAAGTTTAAGCTCTCCCAGGTTAAATTCTTTAAAATCCTGTTTGAATATCTCCTCAGCGGTTTTTCCAACCAAAGAGGATCCAGCTTTAAACATATCTTTAGCATATTTCTCAGGATCAATGCCTGCAATTGGAGCTAGTCTCTCTACTGCAACTCTATCTGCTGCAGTGGCAGTAGGAGATTTAAACAGTAATGTATCCGATATAATAGCAGAACACATTAAGCCTGCAATCTTTTTTGAAGGTTCCAATCCATTTTCCAAGAACATATTACTTACAATTGTAGAAGTACACCCCACAGGTTGGTTTCTAAAGTAAATTGGATTATTGGTCTGAATGGTGGCTATTCTGTGATGATCTATTATTTCAAGGAGCTCTGCATCCTCAAGACCATTTACAGACTGACCTTTTTCATTATGGTCAACTAAAATCAATTTCTTTTTATTTGGAGATATAAGGTGATACCTTGATATATTTCCTATTACTTTGTCATTTCTATCTAAAACAGGGTAGCTTCTGTACCTTGTTTTCAACATAACCTCTTTTACATCTTCAATGGAGTCATCTAGCTTAAAGCTTATGAGGTTTTCTCTGGTCATAATGTATCCCACAGGTATACTTTGAGGTATAAGCCTGGCAGTAGTAAAGGTATCATAAGGAGTTATTAAAATTGAACACTGCGCTACTTTAGCCTTTTCAATTATTTCACTATTCACTGCATGATCCCCTGTTACAATCATTAGGGAGGCCCCATTTTTAAGTATTAGTTCCTGAGAGTCCACTCTATTTCCACAAATAACTATATCACCACGCTCAATTATTCCGGAAGCAGATTCTGGATGCATTGCAGCTACCACGATCTTACCTGTGAACTCTGTAGCTGGTTTTGATATGTAAATTGTTTTTGCAGAGAGAGTATCAATGATATTTTCAATTTTTGCCTTGCTTTTTGAAATTATTGAGCTATCCCATACGTTCATATAGCAGGAGGTAATGGTAGATTGTGAAGCAATACCAATAAGCCTGCCATTAATATCTACTACAGATAGAGTTTTGCCTTTGCTCTCTTCAATCATTTTCCAGGCGGATTTAATTGAATCCTCTGGGCTTATAATTTCTACAGCATCAAAATTCAAATCAGAAATTTGAGCTGTAACAGTTTCAATTAATTCCGGGGCAGAAACATTAAAATAATCAAGCGCAAACTGTGTTTCCTTGCTTACTGGACCAAGTCTAACAGGTTTCGCATTTAATACACCTATTTTGTTTTTTAGATTTGCATAGGATAGAGCAGAACAAATTGAGTCAGTGTCTGGGTTTTTATGTCCGGTTATGTAAATTATATCATCCATTTTCAGTCCTCCTAAATTAATTGTTTTCATGTTTATCAAGTATATTTTAATAGTTAGCGTTTAATTAGTCAAATTTTTCATAAATATTGGAATTGCATTCATATATTAATAAAGTAATAATATTACTTTATCGGAGGTAGCGAATGCAAAAGGAGCAAACTAGCACTATTGGACTAAGTTCCCAGGAAGCTGAAAAAAGACTTCGTAAATATGGACTTAATACACTGGAAAAAAAGAATAATGTTTCTGCAGTTAAAATATTTATATCTCAATTTAATGAATTTATGATATGGGTCCTAATGGCTGCAGCACTAATTTCAGGATGTATGGGAGAAGTTGCGGATGCGGCAACTATTCTTGTGATTGTGATTATGAATGGTGTGTTGGGATTTATACAAGAATATAAGACAGAAAAATCCTTGGAGGCTTTAAAGGAACTAGCTGCTCCTACAGCTAAAGCCATGAGAGATGGTGGCGTAAGGGTGATAAATGCAGAAGAAATAGTGGTAGGAGATATTGTTATTCTTGAAAGTGGAGACAGAGTGCCTGCAGACTGTTTCATATTAGAGGAGAGCAACTTCATGGTGGATGAGTCTCTGCTTACAGGAGAGTCATGCGGCATTACTAAATCCACAGGGAAAGCTAACAATGAAATCTTTATGGGTACTCTTGTGCTTACAGGAAGAGGAAAAGCTAAAGTTGTACAAACTGGGATGAAAACTGAAATGGGTAAAATTGCAGGAATGTTGGATAATATTGAAAATGAGAGGTCTCCACTTAAGGAAAAATTGGCTTCATTAGGTAAAGTATTAGTTATTATCTGCATAGCTATTTGTATTATTGTTACACTAACAGGCATATCCAGAGGACAGGATAAATACCAGATGTTTTTACTTGGAGTGAGTTTGGCGGTGGCAGCTATTCCTGAAGGATTGCCTGCTATTGTAACTGTTGCCTTGGCTTTGGGGGTTTCAAGAATGTTAAAAAGAAACACTTTGGTCAGAAAATTACCAGCTGTGGAGACCTTGGGGTGCACTTCAATTATTTGTAGTGATAAAACAGGAACACTTACAGAAAACAATATGACTGTTAAAAGATTATATTTTAATAATACGCTCTATAATTGCGACAATAATAAAGTACCTGAAAATTTGATGCTCAAAAAAGCTTTTACATACTGCAATGACTGTAGCTTCGACTTAAATCAGGAATCAGTTTCTAGGAGCTTGTTTGGCGATCCAACTGAAACTGCGCTAATTAAGGCTTTCTTTAGGAATGTAAAAGATTTAAAACAATTTTTGTCAAAAGCAACAAGAGAGTATGATATTCCCTTTAATTCAGATAGAAAAATGATGTCTGTAATAATGAAGGAAAACGGAAATGAATGCTGCTTTGTTAAGGGGGCACCTGAGGGGGTACTCTCAAAATGCTGCTATGTGCTGGAAAAAGGTGAAGTGAAATTACTAACCTCCAGCTACAAAGAAAAAATCAATTCTGCTGTAGAAAAAATGTCCTATGATGCTTTGAGGTGCATAGGTGCTGCTTATAAAGATAGTGGAATTGCCAAAAACAGTAAACTTGAGAATAATCTTGTTTTCATTGGAGTTGCAGGCATAATTGATCCTCCAAGGAAAGAGGTCAAGGATGCAGTTCTAAAATGCGCACTGGCTGGAATAAGGCCAGTTATGATTACAGGAGATCATAAAAACACCGCCTTTGCCATCGGAAAACAATTGAACATTTGCAAGGATGAATCTCAGGTAATAACTGGCGAGGAATTGGATGCTCTTACTGAAAGGCAGCTAATAAATAAGATAGACAAAATTTCAGTATTTGCCAGAGTAAGCCCCAATCACAAATTAAGAATAGTGAAGTCCTTCAAAGCTAAAAATAGAATAGTTGCTATGACAGGAGATGGAGTGAATGATGCTCCTGCTGTAAAGGAAGCAGATATAGGAATATCAATGGGAATTTCCGGTACTGATGTTACAAAAGAAGCTTCCTCAATGATTTTACTTGATGATAATTTTAATACCATAGTAGCCGCAGTTGAAGAAGGACGAATAATATACGATAATATCAGAAAATTTATAAGATACCTGCTTTCCTGTAATCTTGGAGAAGTTCTGACTATGTTTTTATCTTCTTTGCTATATCTTGAAATTCCGTTGCTGCCAATTCAAATTTTACTTGTAAATCTTGCCACGGATGGATTGCCGGCAATTGCATTATGAGTGGACCCTCCAGAAAATGACACAATGAATGAAAAGCCAAGACCTAAAAATGAAAGTCTTTTTGCCCGGGGGCTTGCTGAAAAAATAATTATCCGGGGAGCTTTAATTGGGGTCTGTACAATTCTTGCTTTTCTGGCAGGAAAGTATTATGGCTTTGACATTGTAACTTGCAGGACACTGGCATTAAGCACTCTCATTATTTCTCAACTTGTTCATGTTTTTGAATGTAGGTCTGAACGACATTCTATTTTCCAAATAAATATATTTACAAATATTTATTTGGTGGGTGCTGTAACAATTTCAATGATTCTTTTGCTTTCAGTGATGTATGTGCCATTTCTTCAATTAATTTTTCACACTGCTGGTTTGAATATCAACCAGTGGGGCATTGTAATTTTCTTTTCAGGTATAATTGCATTTATTAACAGCGTTTATTTATTCTTCAAATAATTAATAGTACTATTATCCAATAAAAAATAGATATAACCATAGGTTATATCTATTTTTGGCTTTATTATCTTCTTTGAATTTGTCTTTGAATCTTTGGAGCATTTTCCATAGGAAGTAAATCCATCTTTGTGGTCATGTTTCTTATATTCAAAATGGTAACTTTTTCTCTGTTTTCTTTTGCTTTCTTTCCTTTTTTAGGTTTTTCACCCTTTAGGCCTTGAACTAACAAAAGATTACCTTGAGAAATATTAATAAACTCAGGTTTTTTGAACCACCTATTCTTTACATAGATACATTGAACCACGGTTTTACTTTTATCAGGTCTAACTAAAAGCGTAACGGTCAATTTATTAAAAACCCATAAAATTGACTTTACGGAAATTTTTGTAGATACAACATTTCCCTGAACCTGAGTAAGCCTATCACCATATTTCTTTAGGTATTTTTTGGCATAGTATTGCGTAAGTTTGTCTTTAAAACTCATATATATGACTCCTTTGCGAAAAATGTATTAGAAGAATTATAATATATTATAACACAGTATTTATAATTTTAAAACAGAAAGAAAAACTTGTTACAACAATATATTTAGTATACACTAATAATAAATAAACATTAAGGAGAAAATTTATGAATATGGTGCAATTAGCTAAATATATTGATCATACGCTGCTTAAACCTGAGGCTTTGGAAAAAGATATCATAAAGCTTTGCAATGAAGCACTACGCTATGATTTTGCAACGGTATGCATTAACCCCAGCCACGTTGTTATTGCAGCAAAGTTGCTTAAAGATAGTAATGTTAAAGTCTGTACTGTAATTGGATTCCCTTTAGGAGCTAATACAACTGCAGTAAAAATTTTTGAAACTGAAAATTCCATTAAAAATGGAGCACAAGAAATAGACATGGTAATTAATATAGGGAAATTCAAAGAAAAAAATTTTTTTTACGTTGAGAAGGAAATTTCTGAAATATCTAAAGTTTGCCAGGGAAGTGCAAAATTGAAGGTAATTATTGAAACTTGCCTCTTGGAACAGGATGAAATAATAAAAGCCTGTGAAATTGTAAAAGTTTCTGGAGCTGATTTTATTAAAACCTCCACTGGTTTTTCCACTGCAGGAGCTAAAGTTTCAGACATTGCACTAATGAAGAGCGTTTTAGGAGAAAGCATTGGAATCAAGGCCTCTGGTGGAATAAGAGATTACGAAACTGCTATGGAAATGATAAATGCAGGAGCAACAAGAATCGGTGCATCTGCTTCTGTAAAAATATGTGAAGGTAAATAAAAATAGCCGAGAGTTAAATCTCTCGGCTATTTTTATACATTAAATCTAAAATTTACAATATCCCCATCCTGCATAACATATTCCTTGCCTTCCAATCTGAAATATCCTTTTTCTTTAGCAAAAGCTTCAGAGCCACATTCTACAAGCTTATCATAGGATATTATCTCAGCTCGTATAAAACCTCTCTCAATATCTGTGTGGATTTTTCCAGCTGCCTGGGGAGCTTTGGTGCCTCGTACTATTGTCCATGCTCTAACTTCATCGCTGCCTGCAGTTAAGAAGCTTAAAAGACCTAACAATTTGTAGGAAGCGTGAATTAATTTATCCAAACCTGATTCGGCTAGGCCATATTCTTCCAAAAGTTCTTTTTTCTCATCATCTTCTAAAGAAGATAATTCTTCTTCAAGTCTTGCACATACTACGATAACTTCAGAATTTTCCTGGGCTGCAAATTCTTTAACCTTCATAACATAGTCATTTTCAGTATTTCCAGAAACTAAATCTTCTTCAGAAATATTTGCTGCATATAGTACAGGCTTTGAGGTTAAAAGAAAATAATTTTTAACCTGTTCTAGTTCATCTTCTGTTAAATCTAAGGTCCTGACAGGATTTCCTTTTTCCAGGTGACTTTTTAAGTTAAGCATAAGGGAAGCCTCTGCTTTTGCTTCTTTATTGCCACTATGGGCAAGCTTCGAAGCTTTTTCTAATCTTTTTTCAAGTACCTCTATGTCTGAAAATATTAGCTCAAGATTAATAGTTTCAATGTCCCTTATTGGGTCCACGCAACCATCTACATGGGTTATATTTTCGTCATCGAAGCACCTTACTACATGCACCACAGAAGCCACTTCCCGGATATGGGACAAAAATTTATTGCCCAGACCTTCACCTTTGCTGGCGCCCTTAACTAAACCAGCTATATCGTAAAATTCAATGGCAGTATGTATTTTCTTTTTAGGATTATACATCTTCTCTAATATATCTAATCTTTTATCAGGTACACTTACCACTCCAACGTTAGGCTCTATGGTACAAAATGGGTAATTGGCAGATTCAGCTCCTGCCTTTGTTATTGCATTGAACAATGTGCTTTTACCAACATTAGGTAAACCTACAATTCCAAGTTTCATTAATTACATTCCTTTCTAAAAAAGCGTGTTACTTCAGTTAAATTATACCTTAGACAATTTGTTATTTCAAGGAGAGTTATTTGTATATAATTTTAATAAATGTATAATTTTAACATTTATATATAGTATTGTCAATAGCTATTAAAAAATAATTAATAGATTATGAATATATTTTAAAAAAAAAGAAGGAAATTTAATTTATTTATAGAATATAAAGAATAAGTGGTTAAAAGTGGTGATAAGTGGAGTATAATTCAAGGAGGTACATTAATGTTTATAGGCGAATATGTTCATGCCATTGATAATAAAAACAGAATTATAGTACCTTCAAGATTTAGAGAAGAACTTGGCAGTAAATTTATTATTACCAAAGGCCTAGATGGTTGTATTTACGCTTATACCTATAATGAATGGAAACTTCTTGAAGAAAAACTTGTTAAGCTACCTCTTACAAGCAAAAATGCTAGAGCCTTTTCTAGATTTTTCTTCTCAGGAGCTAATGAAATAGAACTAGACAAACAGGGTAGAGCGCTTATTCCACAAAGCATTATGGAATATGCACAAATTACAAAAGAAGTGGTGAGCATTGGAGTTTCAAACAGGATAGAAATCTGGAGTAAGGAAAAATGGGATGAATACAACAATTCCAACCTGGATTTTGATGAGATAGCAGAACAAATGAGTGAACTTGGAATATAGGAGGAGTTATATGGATTTCAAACATATATCGGTGTTACTAAAGGAAAGCATAAATGCTTTAAACATAAAGGAAAATGGAATATATGTAGACTGTACTTTGGGAGGCGGAGGCCATTCTCTTGAGATATTGAAGAAGCTTAACCATACAGGGCAGCTTATAGGAATTGATCAAGATACAAGTGCTCTGACAGCAGCAAAGGAAAGGCTTAAGGAATATAGCAACGTTACATATGTACATGACAATTTTTACAATATAAAAAGCATTTTAGATTCACTGAAGGTTGATAAAGTTGACGGAATATTGATGGACCTTGGGGTATCCTCCTATCAGTTGGATGAAGCAGAAAGAGGCTTCAGTTATATGAGAAATGCACCGCTGGACATGAGGATGAACAGAGATAACAGCAAATCAGCATATGATGTGGTGAATAGCTATAGTGAAGAGGAATTATATAAAATTATTAGAGATTACGGTGAGGATAGATTTGCTAAGAGAATTGCAAATTTCATTGTAGAAGAAAGAAAGACGAAACAAGTAGAAACCACTTTTGAACTGGTAGATATAATAAAACATGCTATTCCTGCTAGGTTCAGAAAAGAAGGACACCCGGGTAAAAAAACATTTCAAGCCATAAGGATTGAAGTAAACCAAGAACTGGCAATCCTTGACAAGGCAATTGAAGACAGTATAGAAAACCTAAATTCAAAGGGTAGAATATCAGTTATTACTTTTCATTCTTTAGAAGACAGATTAATTAAAAATAATTTTAAAAACCATGAAGATCCATGTAAATGTCCTAAAGACTTTCCTATGTGTGTATGTGGGAAAAAACCTATAATAAAAATAATTACTAAGAAACCTATAGAGCCAAATGAAGAAGAAAAAGCAAGCAATTCCAGGAGCAAAAGTGCTAAATTGAGGGTGGCAGAGAAATTATAAGTTCTAAATTTAAAATGGGGTGAATAGAGTGATAGTGGCAAATGAAGAGATAATGATAAGAGGAAATACAGTTTTGGCACCGAGCCGTGTGCCTTATGTAAATAGAGAAAATGAAAAGAAAAAGAAAATAAAAAAGATAAACAGAAAAACAAAAAGTAAAGCATTGTTTATAAGAAATATTTTCCTAGCTTTTATTATTGGTCTTACTTTAATAGGCAGATATAGCGCTATTTATAATATGCAACAGCAACTAAACTCAGTTAAATCAAATATTAATGAGATGAATAAGGAAAATGATAATTTAAAGGTTGAGTTGGTAAAATACAATAATTTGCATTATATAGAAGATGTTGCTACTAATAAACTACATATGATATCCCCAAATAGAAATGATGCAATATATGCAAATATAAGCAAAGAAACAATAATTTCTTCAAATACTGGAGCGAATTCAGATTCCGGAACAAGCTTTATTAGCAAAATGGTAAAAAAGATATTCTAGAGATTTTTTGGAGGTAAATTCATTGGCAAAAAAAGAATACAGAGATAAAGTTGTAATCAGAAAACGAATGCTTGTAACACTTGTTTTGTTGTCTTCCATTTTCTTTTTTCTATTTGCAAGAATGGTTTTTGTTATGGTAATTCAATCTCCAAAATATAAAGATATAGCAATAGCTCAGTGGACCAGCGAAGTTAAAATCTCCGCAAAACGGGGAAGAATATTGGATAGAAATGGAAATGAACTTGCAGTTAGTGCCAATGTTTATAGGGTAGATCTGGATATGAATACCCTTAGAGACACAATAAAAGAAAATAAAACAACTCAGGATGAACTAGCAGCAAAATTAGCTCAAGCTTTGGGTATGGAAGTTAAGGATGTTTCGAAAATATTAAACAGAACACTTCCTAACGGGCTTCCAGTTGGTTCTGCTACTTTAAAGAGGAGAATAGAAAAGTCTGAAGCAGATAATGTAACCAATTTAAATATAAGGGGAGTATTAGTTTCTGCAGACACAAAAAGATTCTATCCTAATGACAATTTTTTGTCTCAAGTATTGGGCCACACAAATTCGGATGGTGATGGTCTTACAGGAGTTGAACTTTATTATAATAAACAACTATCAGGAACCCCTGGGGTAAGAATATCTGAAACAGATAGAAAAAGCAAGGAATTGCCCTATACAATTTCAGAGTACACAAAACCAGTTCAGGGAAGTGATTTAGTACTTACAATAGACGAAATGATACAAAATTTTGCAGAAAAAGCTGCCACTAAAGCAATGGTAGACAATAAAGCAAGTGCAGTTTCGATTATAATTATGGATCCTAAAAATGGTGAAGTTCTGGCAATGGTAAACAAACCAGACTATAATCCCAATGATCCATGGGTTCAGGGGAAAACTTCAGATGAACTTCAAAAAATGTGGAGAAACAGAGCAGTGAGTGATACCTTTGAGCCAGGTTCAATTTTTAAGGTTGTAACTGCTACGGCTGCTATTGAGACGGGCGCTGTAAACGAAAATGATAAATTCACTTGCACCGGTAGTTTTACTGTTGCAAATAGAGTTATTCACTGTTGGAAAAGAACAGGCCATGGGGTTCAAAGTTTTGTAGATATATTAAAGAATTCCTGTAACGTAGGTTTTGCTGCAGTTGGAAAAAAGGTTGGAAGGGATACATTAACAGATTATATTAAAAAATTCGGATTTGGCAAAAAAACAGGAATAGATCTTCCTGGAGAAGCCAATGGTATAATTAAAAAGGCTTCAGACATAAGCGAAGTGGATTTAGCTACAATTTCTTTTGGCCAGACCAATACAGTATCTTGTATACAGTATTTAACCGGTTTTAATGCCATAGCAAATGGCGGCAAATTGGTGACACCTCATGTTATGAAGGAAATAGC
>Ga0123339_10002037_pt1 | contig 13740 bp, 14 predicted proteins | sample lystaG_FD_89956 | JGI IMG/M metagenome (GOLD analysis project Ga0123339, IMG submission 89956) | Glacier valley bacterial and archeal communities from Borup Fiord, Nunavut, Canada, to study Microbial Dark Matter (Phase II) -... | ecosystem: Environmental > Aquatic > Freshwater > Ice > Glacier ... | reverse complement strand
CGCACATGCCGATGATTCGCGCCGATGAAGCCGACCTGTTGTTCAAGTCCGAGCAGGCCAAGTTCAACGCGATTATCGAAGACATCGTCGAACGGCACCAGAACGGTCAGCCGGTCCTCGTTGGCACGGTCTCCGTTGAGAAGTCTGAGACGCTGAGCAAGGAATTGCGCAAGCACGGGATTCCTCACAAGGTTCTCAACGCAAAGCACCACGCCACGGAGGCCGCGGTCATCGCCGAGGCGGGTCGCAAGGGTGCGGTGACGGTGGCCACCAACATGGCGGGCCGCGGCACCGACATCATGCTGGGCGGAAACCCCGAGTTCAGGGCTGTCGAGGAGATGCACAAGCGCGGTATCGATCCGCACGACAACCCCGAGGACTACGAGCGGGAGTGGGCGGCCGTTTTCGAGGCCGCCAAGCGAGCAGTGACCACGGAGCACGAGGAGGTCCTCGCCGCGGGCGGGCTCTACGTGCTCGGAAGCGAGCGCCACGAATCGCGCCGCATCGACAACCAGCTGCGTGGACGCTCCGGCCGCCAGGGGGACCCGGGCGAGTCGCGTTTCTACCTGTCGCTCGAAGACGACCTGATGCGCATGTTCCAGTCCGGTCTCGCCTCGACCATGATGAATTCCGCGGCATTGCCAGACGACCTGCCGATCGAGTCCAAGATGCTTTCGCGCGGCGTGCGGAGCGCCCAGGCGCAGATCGAGGGTCGCAACTCCGAGATCCGCAAGAACATCCTCAAGTACGACGATGTCGCATCGTCTCAGCGTTCCATCATCTACGGCGAGCGTCGTCGCATCCTGAACGGCGAGAACCTCCGTGACCAGGTACGTGACTTCGTCGACGACGTGGTGGGCAACGCGGTCAAGTCCACGACCGCAGTAGGTGCGCCAGACGACTGGGACATCGAGGCGATGTGGAAGGACCTGCGCGCCATCTACCCCGTGTCTCTCACGCCCGATGAGGTGATCGAGGAGGCCGGCGGTCTGCGGTACCTCAACCAGGCCTTCTTGGTGCGCGAGTTGACGGCTGATGCCAGGGTCGCCTACGAGGCCGTCGAGGAGCGCATTAGCGTTGACTTGATGCGTCAAGTCGAGCGCCAGGTTTTGCTCCAGGTGATCGACATGAAGTGGCGCGAGCACCTCTACGAGATGGACTATCTCAAGGAGGGCATCGGCCTGCGAGCGATGGGTCAGCGTGATCCGCTCATCGAGTATCAGCGCGAGGCTCACCAGATGTTTGGTGCGATGGCGGATGCCGTCAAGGAGCAAGCGTTGCAGGTGCTCTATCGCGTCGAAAAGCGCGAGACTGCCCCCAAGCCGGTCCTCGACGCGACGGCGGCGGCCGCAACGGCCTCAAAGGCGCGCAACGCAGATGCCCCCGCGGCATCGGGCGAAAAGCCGACGCAGGCGTCGTCGGGGCCCGCAGTGCAACGAGCGTTGGGCTCTAACACCGCGACGGGCGGAGGGGCCGTCAAGGCCTCGATGGGTGCGCTCACGTACTCAGGCCCCGCAAGCGATGGGTCCGGCAAGACCGTGTCGTCGAAGGCTACCGGCGCGAGCGCCAAGCCGAACATCGACGGTCGCTCGTTCCCAGGGACAGCCAAGAATGCACCGTGCCCGTGTGGATCAGGCAAGAAGTACAAGGCCTGTCACGGAAAGAACGAGGAGTAGGCCCGCGGCGAGGTATCGCTAGCCGATGTCGATGGCGGTGACGAGCCATCGGCCAGATACCGCCTCGAGCCTCATGGCGATCGCGTGTGCCGTGTCGCCTTCGGTGGCGACCACGGCGGCCTCGACCGCGGTGGGGCTCACCCTGCACAATCGCACGCGAGCGACTCCGACGGCGCCCCGAGGGACATAACTAGCCCTGCGCGAAAGCGATTGTTGGCGCAAGAGAACTGTCCTCATGGTGGGCGTGATCCATCGTGTGAGGCGATCGATTCCATCCGCACCCATGGCGATTTCGAACCCGAGCTTCGCCACTGTGCACACGAGTGGGGTCGGGTCGCCGAGCGGCGCGCGCTTGCGATACGGCGAGGGCACTGAGGGGCGTGAGGAGCGCGCAGGGACGGGAGCGACGACGACCGCCTCGGCGTCGATGTCGATCGCTTCGGCGCGAGCTAAGGCGGCTGCGATCATGATGCGAACCCCGTCGGAATCGTAAGGTGAAGCCCCGGATGAATGAGCGAGGGGTTCTCGCCGATAGCGACCTGGTTTGCCTTGTAGAGCTTGGGCCACGCCGCGGCAATGGCGCCGTCGGTCGCGTCGACGTCCAACAATGACTCCGCGATCCGCCACAGCGAGTCGCCTGCCTTGACCACATACCCGGTGGGCGCTGGGGACGCGCTGGTAGCGGTCGTGATGGCAGGCGAAGGAGTTGCATGCCGCGGCGGATCCGGCGTGGGCGTCTCGATGGGAGGCGCCCACCCCACCGTAAATGCGGACGTGATGCCCACACGGGGGGAGTCCAAGGTTCCCCCTTCGTCGGCGTCGTAAGCGGAAGCGGAAGCGGAAGTCGAAGTGGAAGAGGCTGAGACGGGGGCGTCAACCCACCCCGCGCTGACGGAGGGAGAGGCTCCCGATTGGGCCGCGAGTGCGGGACCGGCGAAGCCCGCCGACAGGCTCAGGCCGAGGGCGGTGGCGGTCACCCTGGTCCATCCAGAGGGAGCGAGCGCCGCAAGCGCCCGCGGCACCGCCCGGCCTCGGCGCGCGACCGCGCCAAGGATCATCGCGTACCCGGTGAGCGCGAGGTAGGCAGCGATAGCGGCTCCGAGGGTTGCGGCACACAGAGCCAACCCGTCCTCGAGTGCGAACTCGGCATCGGCGATCGGGGTTGACATCAAACCCGTCCACATGGCGGCGGCGGACCGTGCCAACGCCCATGCCACCACGGGCATGGCCAGCACCGTAAATAGGGCGGCGGCCCGTTCAATGATCCTCATGTCCCCTCCTCGCGTCGTTAGGCACTGTTTGATGCAGTTTGATAACACTAGAGATACACCAATACTGTTTGGTTGTCGAGGCGAGCCGGGCTGGCCTGTGGACGTGGGTGTCCCGTAGCGTTGGGGCCATGCGATGGAATGACCTCTTTGCTGACCTTGAAGCCCAGATGGGCGCGGCCGAGAACGCGCAGTTTCAGGCGGAGGTTCAGGACCTCACTCGTTCGGAGCGCGCCACGGTCGAGTTGGCCGCCAGGCTGCTCAGCGCACGCGGGCTGGCAATAGCGCTGACGCTGCGCGACGGCGAGATTGTGCGGGGCGTACTCGTCGACGCGGCCGCACAGTGGCTCCTCGTGGGGGAGACGGGGCCGCAGACGCTCGTGCCATTGTCCGCGGTGGTCATGGTGAAGGGGCTGCCGCCGCGAAGCACGGAACTGAGTGAGGTGGACCGCAGGTTGGGCCTCGGACACGCATTGCGGGCGCTCTCTCGTGACCGCGAGAGGGTCATCGTAGACACCGGCGCAGGCTCGGCGGCGGGCCTCGTCGGAGCGGTGGGCGCGGACTACATCGAGGTCTCGACCTCGGTGGGCTCCTCCGTGACGGTGCCGATGGCCGCCATCACGCGGGTGCGCTCGGCGGGCTAAGGCGCGCGCGGGACACGCGCGGCACGCTGGGCGCGGCTACGCGTCCGAGTGGCCCGCTTGGATCTTGTCCCGAGTCGCCTGGTACTGCCGAGCGATGTAGTTCTCGAGCTCTACGGACTCGATGCGCCACTGTCCACGACCGCCCACCTGAATAGCGGCCAACTCTCCTGACCGCACCAGTGCGTATGCCTGGGGCGACGAAATGTTGAGAACTTCCTGCACATCGGGCAGGGTAAGAAAGCGTGGTGCCATGCCCCCATTGTGTCATTGGGGTGAGGTGGGGGCCTGTTTTCCACAGCCCCTTGGCCCGGCGCGGTGAATCCGGCAAGATGGCAGGCACGTTGAGAGGGGAATTCTTATGGGCGGCGCACCGATAGCGGGCAGACTCAGGCGTCCGGGATGGCGAGACCCGCGGCTGCTCCTTGGGCTTCTCCTGATCGCGGTCTCGGTCACCGCCGTGACAGCGACGGTAAGGTCCGCCGACGAGACAGCCCCGTATTACGCGGCGCGCACCACGCTGACCCCGGGGACGATCGTGACGCGCGATGACGTCAAGATCGTCAGGGTGCGAATCGAGGGCGGCACCTACGTGGCGCCAGGAGACGAGCCGTGGGGCAAGGTGGTCGCGCGAGTGATCGGTCGCGACGAGCTTCTTCCCGCAGGCGCACTGACCGCAGCGGAGAACTTTGCCGCGAGAACGATAGCCGTGCGCACCACCCTTCCGCTCGCCGACGGAATCGATGCAGGCTCGGTCGTGGACGTCTATCTGACGACGGATGACGACAACCCCAGCACCTCGGTCGTCGCTCGCGGCTTGACGGTCGAGTCGGTCGAGCACGACGACGGATCATTTTCCGCGTCGACGGTCGAGACGGTCTATGTAGTGGCGGCTCGAGATGAGGTCGAGGGTTTGCTCGACGCGCTTGCGTCTCGTGGCGATATCTCGGTGGTGGGTGTGGCGGGCGGCGGAGCGTGAACCTCCCCGTCTTGATAGCGGTGCGCGGAGCGCGCGAATCGACAATTGCCGCGATGGTGGGCTCGTCTCCAGGCCTTTCGGTGGCGCGCCGATGCGCGGATCTGAGCGAGGCACTCGCCGCCGCTCACGCGGGCGTGGGTGCGGTGGTGCTCGTCTCGGAGCAGCCGCACCTCCATAGGGGAACCGTCGCCGAGTTCGCCTCGGCCGGGGTCCCCGTTGTGGGGATTCCGTCGACGGAGGACGGCGCGGACCACCTCCGCGCCCTTGGGATTCAGGAGGTTGTCCCCACGGACGCGGATGCCAATGCGTTGGTGGCGGCGGTGACGCGAGCCGCGCGACGAGCCCCCGAGTTCGAGCTCCAGGCCGCGGCGAGTGAGCGTGAGATGACCGTCGAGCCAGGTACCCGTGGCGCCATCATCGCCGTGTGGGGCCCCGCTGGTGCTCCAGGCAGGACCACCCTTGCCGTGGCAATCGCCTATGAGCTCTCCCAGCATGAGCCTGTGATTCTCGTGGACGTTGACACGTATGGCGGCGCGGTGGCGCAAGCCCTGGGGCTCTTGGATGAGGCGCCGGGGATTGCCGCACTTGCCCGAGCGTCGCTCCACGGGACGCTATCCGACGACTCCGTCACGCACCACGCGCTCAGGGTGACCCAAGGTCTCAAGGTCTTATCGGGGATGACGCGGCCGGATCGCTGGCCCGAGTTGTCACCCGCCGCGCTTGAACCCGTGTGGGACCTGCTGCGTACGCATGCGGCCGTGACCGTGGTGGATTGCGGCTCGCCCCTCGAATCCGACGAAGAACTCCAATACGACACGCACGCTCCTCAGCGCAATGGGGCCACGCTCTCCGCGCTCGCGGCAGCCGACGTCGTCGTAGCGGTCGGGTCGAGCGAGCCATTGGGCATGCAACGGCTCGTGCACGGACTTGCGGCGCTCGACGACGTGGTCCCGACGGACGTGACTCCGCGCGTGGTGACGGTCAATAGGGTGCGAGCGTCCGTCGCCGGTCCGCGCCCGCGCGAGGCGGTGGCGGACGCACTGCTGCGATACAGTGGCGTCGAGAAGGTGTGGCTGGTCGACTGGGACCCGCGCGCGTGCGATGCGGCCACTCTCGCGGGTCAGACCGTTGGCGAGCGCGCGCCCCGGTCGGCGGCTCGCAAGGGCATGCAGGCCGTCGCCTATGCGGCACGGGCCGCGGTGCCCGCCACCGCACCCCGAGGGGACGTGGCCGGCGCCCGCGCGCCGGTGGGTGATCGGGCATCGGCGACCCCCACACTGGAGCTATGAGGGTCTACATTCCTGCGACAGCCGACGACCTGGTCTTGCAGACCTCGGGCCAATGGGAGCCAGAGCGTGCCTTTGCTGTGACAGAGGCCTGGCGAGATGCCGCCGAGGATCTTGACGAGGATGAGTTGGCCGAGGCGGCCATCGACGCGGCAGCGATGGAGTCTGGCCTCGCGCACGGCTCGCGATTGCGCGCGGTGATCGCGGCAGACGTCTCGCGCGCGGATGCCTTGGTGGAACCGTCGGTGCATCCCGCGGCCGTGCGGATCAATGGCAAGCTCGCTACCGCATCGGTGGCGTGCGTGTTCCTCGATGAGGAGGATGCGGCGCCCGACATCGTGGCCGCGCGTGCCGGCGACGAGAGTGCTCTTGAGCGCCTCGCCGATCGCACCCTGCTGTGGTACGACCTCGCCGAGGTGCTCGGGAAGGGCTAACGCGGCGCGAGAATTCCAAGAACCTCGTCGTGGAGGATTCCGTTGGTGGCCAGTGCGTCGCAGCCAAAGGGGCCCGGAGTGCCCGCGAGGGACGTGAATCTGCCGCCCGCCTCCGTGATGATCGGCACCAGGGCTGCCATGTCGTGGAGCGCAAGTTCGGGCTCGCATGCGATGTCGACGGCTCCCTCGGCCACCATCATGTAGCTCCAGAAATCGCCGAACGCGCGCGTGCGAGACGCGATGTGCGTGAGGTCGAGCAGCGGGTCCAGAAGGCCCCTGTTCTCCCAGCCGATCAGTGAACTGAAGGAAAGCGAAGCGGCCTTCGCGGTCGCAATCGAGGACACGGAAAGGCGGTGCGGCGTGGCGGGGAAGCCAGGAAGCGTGGTCACCGTCCAGGCTCCCGAGCCCAGAGCCGCGTACCAGCGCCGCCCCAGAGCGGGGGCGCTCACGACGCCCACGACGGCCACGTCGTCGACGATCAGGCCAATCAGCGTCGCCCACGCCGGAACGCCTCGGACAAAGTTCTTGGTGCCGTCAATGGGGTCAATCACCCAACGACGCGGCGCATTGAGAGTCGCTGTGCCTTGGGTGACGCCGTACTCCTCGCCGACGATGGTGTCGGCTGGGAACTCGGCCGTCAGGCGTTCCCTGATCAGCTCTTCCGCAGCGCGGTCCACCGCGGTGACGGGGGTGTCGTCTGCCTTGAGCTCGACATCCAGGTCGCCCTGGTATCCCGCGGTCGTGACGGAGTCGACGGCGTCGGCGAGGCTCAGGGCGAGCGCCAGTTCTTTGGCATAAGGCATGGTGCAAGGCTAGTGGGTTTGCGGCCGGGCCCGAGGGCGCCACGGGACATTTGAGCCACTCGGCGGTGCTGTGAGAGCCAACGTAAGCGCCACCGCGCGGTGTGGGTCAGGAATTCTCGCCATGGCGGAGAGGCCTCGCACAGACGGTCGTGAGGTCGAATGCCGGCTCCTTCAGTCCGGTACGCGTTCCCCCGCTAGTCCTGTCTGCTATTCCGACTTATGATCAGTAGTCAGAATAACGAACGCGAAAGGAAGTGGCGCGAGATGAGCCCCGTCGTGATGCCTCCTCATGGCGCGGAGCGACGCGAGTGGGTAATCGGCGGCGGAGGCATGGGGTCGAGCAGCTCGTACGCGGCAGCCATGCCCGCGAAGCTGGCACAGGTGGCCGTCGTGCTGTCACCGGAGACCGCCAAGGAATGTGCTCGTGCAGGACTGGAGCTCGCGATCGCCGCTCGGGCCGGACGCGTTCCCGGAGCCGTTCCAGACGCGGCGTCCGGCGTGCTCGCCAGGGTGGAAGCAGTCGCATCATGCCTTGTAGATGGCGGAGCGACGCCGTTCGTCGAGTTGGCAAGGAGCGCGGCGCTCCTCCCCTCAACGAGGGCGGCGCGGCATGCCCAGGCCCGCGTCGAGGCGCTCACCGCACACCTCGCCGCAGCCGACAGGGCGCTCGGACTGGGCGCCCTGGCCGCCGCCCACCTGGCCCCGATCGCCACGGGGGGAGCGCGCCGCGTCGCGAGCTATCGCACCACCCAAACCTGGTTGGGAGGCTCCGATCTGTGGCCGGAAGGCGCCGAATATGTGCCCCCGCATCCCGCACGCGTTTCCGCACTGATGGAGGACCTGGTGGAGTTTTGTGCCAGGACTGACATGGATCCCGTCGCACAATCCGCGATTGCCCATGCCCAGTTCTTGTCGATACATCCCTTTGCCGATGCGAACGGGAGTGCCGCACGCGCCCTCATCAACGGGGTGTGGCGCCGTCGCGGGCTGACCACAGGCATCGTGGTGCCCGTCTCGGCTTCGATCGCGGGGGACGGGCGACGTTATAACTCGGCGTGGCGTGCGTATCGGGAGGGAGACGCGGAGCCGATGATCGAGCTCGTCGCGAGGCACGCGCTGCGCGCGGTGAAGGAGGCCTCGGCGTCGGCCGGGCGGATCGCGAAGATGCCTGCAGGGTGGAGGCACACGTCCGGGCCGAGGCGAGGATCTGCCGCGTACCGGCTCACCGAGATGCTCCCCGCTCAGCCCATCGTCAATGCCGTCGAGGTGCAGCGCCTCACGGGTGCCTCCCAGGCCAGCGCCTACGACGCGATCGCCAAACTTGCGAAGGCGGGTGTGCTCCGCAGGCTCAGTCGCTCTCGCAGGGACGCCGTATGGGTTGCTTCAGCCCTCATCGACGAGGCTGAAGAGGTGATCGCGCGGTTGAGCGGAGTAGCAGTGGGCCGCCGCTAGTAGCTTTCGCCCGCGGCCTTCGAGGCCAGCAGCCGCCTGATCGAATCGATCTTGACGGCTCGGTCTGGGTTGTCGGCCGCCCAGCCGTCGAGCTCACAGCCGTCGCCGGCGCTCAGGTGCTGACAGCCGCGCGGGCAGTGCTCCAACTCGTAGGCTGCCACGTCGGGGAAGGCCGACATCATGTGTTCGGCGTCCACATGCGCAAGGCCAAATGACCGAATACCTGGTGTGTCGATAATCCAGCCGCCGCTGGGGACCTCGAGCATGAGCGACGATGTGGACGTGTGGCGCCCGCGTCCCGTGACGTCGTTCACGCGGCCCACCGCGCGCAGCGTGCCCGGCGCAAGGGCGTTCACGAGCGTCGACTTGCCCACTCCAGAGGGCCCCACAAATACCGTCCGCGCGTCGACGAGCGCGGAACGGAGAAGCCGGAATCCGGGGTCGGCCTCGGGGCCGCCCTCGCGCATGACCGAGGTCTCGATCACGGTGACGCCGAGCGGCTCGTAGAGCGCCCGCATGTGGTCGGCGGACATCAGGTCGGCTTTGGTGAGCACCAGGATCGCTCCCATTCCCGCGTCAAAGCCCGCCACGAGGCAGCGGTCGATGATGCGCGGGTTGGGTTCGGGATCGGCAAGCGCCGCGATGATCGCGAGCTGATCGGCATTCGCGACTACTACGCGCTCGGCCGGATCCGAGTCGTCGGCGGTGCGCCGCAACGCGGAGACCCGCTCGTCTCGTCGCACGATGCGGGCGAGGGTGTCGGGCGCCCCTGAGGAGTCGCCCACCAAGCCGATGCGGTCTCCGACGACGAGCCCACGCCTGCCGAGTTCACGTGCCTTGACCGCCATGACCGTGGGGCCCGCGTCGGTGAGGACGGTATAGCGACCACGGTCGACGATGGTGACGACGCCGTCGACGGCATCCGCGTGGGCGGGACGAAGTTTGGATCGGGGACGAGACGTCTTGCTAGGACGCACCTTGGCGTATGACTCGTCGTAGCGGCTCCAGTCCGTCACGCGCGCGCCGATGATTTCGTCATGCCCTGAGACTACCGATCCTCGGAGGCTACTGTGGTGAGGGTTCTTGCGAATGCGACGGAGGGTTCTGCGATGAACGAGGCACTGAGGATAGCCGTGGTCGGGACAGGAGGCTGGGGAGCCCAGCACGCCCGCATACTTTCACGACGTCACGACGTCGAGTTGGTCGGCATCGTGGGGCGCGACCCTGGCCGCACGGCAGCACGCGCGGCCGAGTTCGCCACGGCGCCGTTCACCGACATCGACGCGATGCTCGACGAGGCACGACCCGACCTGGTCACGGTCTGCCTTGCGAATGAAGCCCACTTCGCACCGACCTTCCACCTGCTTGAGCGCGGCGTGCCGCTCTTGGTTGAGAAGCCCCTGGTATTCGACCTTGCGGAGGCCGATTCTTTGCTCGCCGAGGCCGAGCGCCGCGACGTGTTCTTCGCCATCAACCTCAACCACCGCTACGCGGAACCTGTGAAGCGTGCCAAGGCGGCGATCGACGCTGGCGAGCTCGGGGACGTCGTGTTCGCCACGTGGCGCTTTGGCGGCGAACCGAACTTTGGCACCAGCCCCCATGCGAACCTGATCGAGACGCAGGTGCACGGTCTCGACATGCTCGAGCACCTGTGCGGACCGATCAGCTCGGTCGCGGCCCAAATGACCGACATGACGCGTCCGGGGACCTACACGACGCTCGCGGTGGCCCTGCAGTTTGCTTCGGGGGCGGTGGGATCCCTCGTCGGGTCCTACGACTCCTCATATGCCTACCCCGACACCCAGGTGATCGAGGTCAACGGCACTGAGGGACGGCTCGTCATCGAGGACACCGTCAAGCGGCTCACGCTGTCGGCGGCTGGGGACGAGACGCGGCGGGTATGGGAGGCCGGCTATTTCAACGACGAGGCGCGCACGTTCGAATACACCTTCGACCGGCACATGGACGCGATTTTGGCGGCGTTCCGCGCGGGCGAGCAGCCACCTGTCCACGCAAGGGAAGGCCGACGCGCGCTCGAGTTGGCGATGGGCATCATCCGGTCGTTCGAGGAGGGCGTGCGGGTCACGGTCTAGGCGACACGCGGGGGAGTCGCGGCCGCACGACGCGACGGCAGCTAGGCGCCGTCGATCATCTGGGTCCACATCGCGGGGAACTCGGGCATTGTCTTGGCGGTGGTCCCGATGTTCATCACGTCGACGCCCCGCACGCGCAGGCCGATCACGGCCGCAAACGTCGCCATCCTGTGATCGTGATACGTCTCCATGACCGCACCCGCAAGGCCGGCATCGGGAGCCTTCGGGGCCGGTGCGCCGCCAAATACGAGGGACGATTCTCCGGTCTCGCATGAGCCACCCAAGCGATTGACCTCGGCGGCAATGGCCGCAAGCCGGTCCGTCTCGTGACCGCGCAGGTGCCCAATGCCCGTGAGGGTGCTCGGCCCATCGGCGAGTGCGCACAGTGCCGCGATCGTCGGCGTGATCTCACCCGCGGCGCTCAGGTCGGCCGTGATGCCCCGCACCTCTCCCGTGCCCGTGACGGTCATGACGCCGCGCTCGAGTTCACATGTCGCGCCCATACGGGTGAGCAACTCGGGGAACATCGCGCCGGGCTGCGTGGTCTCGCGCGGCCACCCAGGGATGCGCACGGTACCGCCCGCTACAAGTGCCGCGGCCATGAACGGCCCCGCATTGGAAAGATCGGGCTCGACCCGTATCGCGTCAAAATGCAGCGCTCCAGGGTGCACGATCCACGTGCGCTTATCGGGCTGATCCACCCGAATGCCCGCCTCGCGCAACGTCTCGCAGGTCATGTCGATGTGGGGGAGGCTGGGTAGCGCGTCGCCGATGTGGCGCACGGTGAGGCCGCGCGGCAGTCGCGGCGCCATGAGCAGCAGTCCTGTCACAAATTGCGACGATGCTGACGAGTCGACGTCTACCGCGTCGGGGACGACGGTGGGAGGCGTCACGGTGAAGGGAAGCGTGCCGCGGTCGTCATCGTCGACGGTCGCTCCCAAGGCGCGCAGCGCGTCGAGCAGCGGTCCCATGGGGCGTACGCGTGCACCGGGGTCGCCGTCAAAAGTAATGGGCCTGGTATCTCCGTCTATGCCGGCCAGAAGGGCCAGCGGAGGGACAAACCGCATGACGGTTCCCGCTAGGCCGCAATCGACGTGGACGCCGCCCTGCAACGGGCCGGGAGTGACCGTCCACGCGCCATCATGTGACGCATCTGCGCCAGATTCGATCGCGACACCGAGCGAACGCAACGCCGCGATCATCAGGTCGGAGTCTCGGGAGACGAGCCCGCCGCGCACCACGACGGGAGCATCGGCAAGCGCGGCCAACACCAGATAGCGATTGGTGAGCGACTTGGAGCCTGGCACGTCGACGGTCGCGTCGAGGGGCGAGTCCCCGTAAAGACGCGAGGATGAGGGGGCGGCCCACACGTGGCCGGGTCCGACGCCGGGCTCGGGCGCGCCGCTCACTTGGCCGCCGTGTTCACTGGGCTCACTTGGACTTCGCGCCGGCCTTGGAGCCGGCCTTGGCGGCGGCCTTTTTTGCCTGGGCCTTCTCCTTGCCCTTGGCCTTGCGGGACTTCTTGCGCTTGATGTGTCCCGCGGAGTGGCCGGCAGTTGCGGCGAGCATCGCGCCGCCGAGCAACGAGAGGTTCTTCATGAACTGCTGAAGTGCGGCCTCGCGCTCTGGACCCTCGTCCATGCGCCAGAACGGCGTCGCAGTGGCCACCGTGACCGCGGCGAGGCCCGTGAGCGCCACTCCGGCAGTGCGTGGGCTCTTGGAGACCGCGAGGATGGCCGCGGTGGTCGCGGTGGCGATTCCGTGCGCCCTCACGAGCACCTCGACGGGCACGTCGATGCCTGCCTCCTTCAGAAGCGGACCCATGATCGGTTCCGCCGCCTGGGCGCCCTTTTCGGGCTCAAGCGCGGCGCGTACGCCACCAAAGACGAACCACGAGGCCAACAGGGGGCGAGCGAGTGCGCGAGTCATGCCGTCCAGCCTACTCGCGCCTCGACTCTGTGCCACGGCGGGAATGTGGACCCGTCACCCATCGTTGAAATCTGCATGACCGTCACGGAGTTGCCAGTGCGAGCGCGGCACGTCGAACCTGCCGAATGGGCCGAACTAGTAGGCTCACTCGCGATGACCGAAAACACCAGTCTCGATTTCGAGACCGAAGCCCTGTCCTATATGGACCAGTTGTATGCGGCAGCGCTGCGTATGACTCGTAATAGCGCCGACGCCGAGGACCTGGTCCAGGAGACGTTCGCCAAGGCATTCGCGGCCCAGGACAAGTTCACGATGGGGACCAACCTCAAGGCGTGGCTGTACCGGATCCAGACGAACGCCTTCATCAACACGTATCGCAAGAAGCAACGCGAACCCAAGCGCACCGATGCCGACACCGTCGAGGACTGGCAGTTGGCGGCCGCCGCTGGGCACCAGTCCTCCGGGCTGGCTTCAGCCGAGCAGCAGGCACTCGACGGCCTTGGCGACACCGAGGTGCGCCGTGCACTCGCAGAATTGTCTGATGACTTCAGGATGGCCGTGTACTTGAGCGACGTGGAGGGCTTCGCGTACAAGGAAATTGCCGAAATCATGGACACGCCGGTCGGCACTGTCATGTCACGACTTCACCGAGGCAGGCGCATGTTGCGCGAGAAGCTACGCGAATACGCGGCGGAACGCGGCATCGTCGATCACAGGGCCAAGGACGTGGACAATGGCTAAGCGTCAATGCCAAGAGGCTCTCGACAAGTTGTTCGAGTACATCGACGGCGAACTTCCCGATTCGGACCTGAAGCGCATTGGTGAGCACCTCAAGGACTGCCCTCCTTGCGAGGCTGAGCACCAGATCAACGAGAAGATTCGACTGCTCGTGTCACAGGCCCACGGCGACAAGGCCCCTCATCAGCTCCGCGAGCGCGTGCTGAGCACCTTGCAGGCCGCGCGAGCCGAACTCCAGCAGGAGCACTAGCCCGGTCCGTTGTGGCCCGTCTCGACGCGGGAAGATTCCTGCACCAACGAAGAAACCCGCATCCAAATGGACGCGGGTTTCGTTCGTTGAGGGAATCTGGCCCCCGACGGCTCAAGCGTTGGGACGCTTGCCGTGGTTGGCGGCAGAGTTCGCGCGCGACTTGCGCTTGCGGCCCTTCTTGCTCATGGTGT
>Ga0123339_10002035_pt1 | contig 13747 bp, 14 predicted proteins | sample lystaG_FD_89956 | JGI IMG/M metagenome (GOLD analysis project Ga0123339, IMG submission 89956) | Glacier valley bacterial and archeal communities from Borup Fiord, Nunavut, Canada, to study Microbial Dark Matter (Phase II) -... | ecosystem: Environmental > Aquatic > Freshwater > Ice > Glacier ... | reverse complement strand
CTCAGAATACCCTCGTAAAATGCTTTTATGCAGATTCTGATGGGCACCGGAAGCTACTCCAACGACGACTGGGTGGGCCTGCTTTACCCGGAAGGCACCAAGAGGACCGACTACCTGAGCGTCTACGCCCAGCACTACAACGCCGTGGAAATCAACTCGAGCTTCTACAACATTCCCGGTGAAAAGGCGTTTGCGGGCATGGCCAAAAGGGCTGTGGGGCGACTCCAGTTCTCGGTCAAGCTGCACCAGAGTTTCACCCATGTCCGCCAGTACAGCGCGGACGACCTCGAGCGGATGCTCAAATCGCCCGCGCCGCTGCGCCAGGAGAGGATTCTGGGGCCGTTTCTGGCCCAGTTCCCGTACTCGTTTCACCGCACGCAGGGGAACCGCAAGTACCTCTGGGAGCTGGCCCAGCACTTTGGCGGCGAACAGTTGGCGCTCGAGTTGCGCCACGGTTCCTGGGATAAAGACGAGGTGCGAGACGGCTTCAGTGAGCACGGCCTCATTTGGGTCTCGCCCGATTACCCCCGGCTCGAGGGCATGACCGATTCCCTGCTGCGCTCGAGCGGAAAAGTTGCTTATCTGCGGCTGCACGGGCGCAACAACGCGACCTGGTGGGAGGGTAAGGACGCCGCCGAGCGGCACGACTACCGTTACACCCAGTTCGACCTCGAGGGCATCGCTGAGGAGATTGCTGTGTTGGAGGGGGTCGAGACGCTGTGGGTGGTCTTCAACAACACGACCAAAGGTCACGCGCTCTACAACATTCAGATGCTCAAAGTTCTGCTCGAGGGCCGGGGGATAAGTGTTGGGGGCCACGATTGGCAGGAACCCATGCCAGAAAAAGGGCTGTTTGGAGGCTAGGCTCGAGTGGGTATAGAGGGGAGAAAACCTCAATCAACTCGAGCGATTCGATAGAACGCCTCACTTGAGGCCCCCATCAAAAGTCTTGACCACCTGCCGCTCGAAGGAAAAATACAGCAGCACAATCGGCAGCGACGTGACCAGAGCCGCCGCGCCCAGCAATCCCCAGTTGTTGCCCGCTTTGGAAATCAGCTCACTCAGGGCCACCTGCACCGTGGGCCACGCCTCGCCGGAGACCACTTTGGGATACAGCACCAGATTCCAGTGCGCTGCAAAGGCGATAACGCCCGCTGCTGCCAGCTCGGGGCGCAGCAGCGGGGCCACGATTCCGAACAGGATGCGAAGCTCGCTCGCGCCGTCTATGCGGGCCGCCTCGGTGTAGGCCCAGGGCAACTTGAGCATCCCCTGGTACAGCAAAAAGACGGTAAACGGGCTGCTCAGAAAGGGAACGACCAGCGCCAGCGGCGACCCCAGCAGGTGCAGGCTTTGTAACAGGCCGTAAAGCGGCACCAGCAGCAGCTCGGCGGGAATGGACAGCGCGAACAAAAACACCGCCAGCAGCGGAGTTCCCGCCCGTAGAGCGTAGGCGGCGGGCAGTCCGAACAGCAGTTGAAAAAATACCACCGCGCTCGAGGCCAGCAAGCTGGTGAGCAGGGGCTTAAATAAATTGTAGTTCTCGAGCGCCCGAAAATTGCCGAAGTCGAGTTTCAGGGTCAGTGGACTGCCGCCCGAAAAAAGTGCATCGGGAGCAATAAAGGCGCTGTAAACCAACCACAGCAGCGGCACCATGAACAGGGCCACGACGAGCAAGGCGAGGGTTTTGCGGAGGAGGGGCATAGTTTTCAGTTCTCAGTTTTGGGCACAGCGTTTTTGTCGTGCTCGAGTATCAAACACGTCCAGAGGCTCGAGGTTTTAAATTTACCGATAACTGATAACTGATAACCCATGCCTCACACCGTCCTCGAGAGGAACCTTCCCTGAAGCGCGGCGATGCTGAACGCCAGCAGCAGCACAAAAACGGAAAGGGCCGCCGCGTAGCCCAGGCGGTATTTCTCGAAGGCGGTCTCAAACAGGTAGTACCCCAGCACTCGAGTGCCGCCGAAAGGTCCGCCTTTGGTCAGCAGGAACACGGCGGTGTAGCTTTGTAGGGCGTAAAGCGACCCGACCACCCCCAGAAAAATCAGGCTGGGACGCAGCAGCGGCAGCACGATGAAGCGCCTCACTGCACCTTCGCTGGCCCCATCTACCCTGGCCGCCTCGAGCACCTCAGCGGGAATACTTTTGAGACCCGCCGAGAACACCAGAATGCCGTAGCCCAGGTGCAGCCACAAGGTGAAAGCCGCCACCAAAACCAGCGCCGCCAAAGCGTTGTCCCCCCACGGCAGCTTGAGCAGACCGCCACTGAGCGTGGTGAGCAGCCCGTAATCCGGCGAGAACAGGGTGTACCAACCGACTGCGCTCGCGCCCACGGTGAGCAGCCCCGGCAAAAACATCAGCGCCTTGACCGGGCGCTCGAGCCGGGTGCCCTCGATTTCCAGCGCAATAAAAGCGCTCAAGGCCACGTACAGCGGCAGGGTGAGGGCCGCGAACTGAAACGTGACGAGTAAGCTCGAGCGCAGGTCCGAGTCACCGAGCAGGGCCTGATAATTCTGGAGTCCAACGGGTTTACCCTCTCTTAAACCCCCCCACTCGAGAGTACTGAACCCCAAAACTTGCAGCAGCGGGTAACCCAAAAACAGCAGCAATGAGAACAAACTGGGCAAAATGCCCCACCAGCCGGGGGGCCAAGCGGCAAAAGGACGGCGTGAAGGTGCTCGAGCGGGCCGGGACATCGCCATAGGGGTTTATCATACAGGGCGCTCGAGGGAACGTGCAGAGGAAGCGACGCCTTCCGAATGAATCCCCCTTGAAAGATTACGCAGATTTACGGGTCTCTTTGACGGCCTTAACCAATGATGCCTTCCTCACTTTTTCACTACGAATGAAGGTTAGACTAAGAAAGCTTCAAATTTTACTCACGCGGTCCATATGTCCGCAAAGGTCGTTCTCATGATGAAACTGCGTCCCCTGGCTTTCGCTGGAATGCTCACCCTGGCCCTCACCGCTGCCAGCAGCCAGACCCATGCCCAGACCCGCTGGGACTTCTCGGGCAACTACCTGGCCAGCGGTACCAACGCCGACGGCAGCAAGTACGACGGCGTTCCAGTCAGCATCGTGGCCAAAGGCAACAACTACTCCGTCACCTGGAAGCTCGAGGGTGTGAGCTGGAAGGGCGTGGGCACCGACCTCAACACCACCTTTGCGGTGGGCTATCAGGTGAACGGTGTGCCAGGGGTGGGCATCTACAAGTTCAACACCACCACGGGCGTGCTCACCGGCTACTGGCAGCTTGCCGACACTGACAAGGAAGGCACCGAAGTGCTGACCCCCGTCAAATAACCCTCGCCAAAAGAAAGCCCCCTCACCTGGAGGGGGTTTTCTCATGCTCGAGAGGGTTCAGAAAGCGTAGCGGAAACCCAGCTTCAGGGTGGTCACATTTCCGATGCCCGCCGCGCTCAGCTCGAGGGCGTTGTTGCTCGAGGAGCCGAGGTAATAGCGTGCACCCAGCGAGTAGTTGATGCCGATTCCGCCGTTAGCAAAGGCCGGATAGATGCCCGCGCTGAGGGTCAGCGGGGTGAAGTCGGCGGTGATAAGCGGTCCCACCTGAATGCTGCCATAAGTGCCATTGCCGAAGTTGATGTTGGCGTCGGCCCGCACCGCCAGGGCCACGGCGGGTTCGTTGATGAGCGAGGGCAAAATCAGCGCCTTGACCCCCAGGGTGGCTCCGAAGGCTCTTGCGTCGTTGAACAGATTGACGCCGTACAGGTCGGCCTCGAGCGCGGTGTCCACCGGAAGTCCCAGGCTCGAGGGCAGCGGGAACTCAATGCCGATACCGATTTGACCCAGCGGGGTGGGCGCGAGGCTGGTGAACACGGACGCCGCTTGCTCCACGTAAGCACTCTCGGCCTGCACGGCAGTGAAAGCGCCCGAGAAAACCAAACCCATTCCTATAATGTATTTTTTCATGATGCTCCTTGAATCCCTTGAGGCTGAACTTCGAGCGAAGGTGCTCGAGTTGACGAAAACTATAAGGCATTGCTCGAGTAGAACTTAATGAGTAAAGCGTTTCATATTCGCCTGAATCTCACACTATCTGGCTTTCCTGAGTAAAAACTGAGCTGAGGTTGTGGAATTTCTGAAGTCGCTTTTTGGCAGCAGTGGCAGAAGTGTAGACACCAGACGGCAGACATCAGATAAAACCTTTGTGTGTGGTGGTCGGAGGGTGCGCTTCAGCTCGAGGTCATTTCATCATTTTCTTCGGACTAACAGAGCCATCTCGAGCGGTTCAATCCACAAAAATTCTGTTCAGCAGAGGTGCTTTGCCAAACTCGAGCTGATTTGAGAGCTTGTAAATCGTGCCTTCAAGGGGCAACTTTCTGTCCTCGAGCGCGTACTGTGCAATCAGAGATGACCGCCCGCGCCGCCGCCCTGTTTTGCCCGACCTGTCAAAGCCCGCTCATAGGCCGGGAAGCCGCCTGTCCGGTGTGTGGAACTCCGCTGATTGGCCTCAGCTTCGTGCTCGAGGTGGGAACAGCGCTCTCGAGCGGACGCTACACGCTCGAACAGGTGCTGGGTCAGGGCGGTTTCGGCATTACCTACGCCGCTCGGGACCATACTTTAGGGCGTGAGGTGGCGGTCAAGGAACTTTTCCCCGAAGGCTCGAGCCGCCTGGTGGGCACTTTTAAAGCCGCTCCCTCGCTGGGTTTTGAAGGCTTTGCCGAGGCCAAGCGCGGGTTTCTGTCCGAGTCTCGGGTGCTGGCCGGATTCGCTCACAGCGGCATTGTGCGGGTGTTTGACACCTTCGAGGAAAACGGCACCGCCTACCTAGTGATGGAGCGCCTGCACGGTGAAACCCTGGGCCAGCGGCTCGAGCGTGAAGGCCGTATTTCACCGGATACGGGGGTCAAAATTGCGCTTGAGCTGGGTGAGGCGCTGAGCGTCGTGCACGGTGCGGGGCTGCTGCACCGCGACCTCAAGCCGGAAAATATTTTTCTCGAGGACTCAAAGCGCACGGTCCTCATTGATTTTGGTAGCGCACGGACGTTTGCGGGTGGTAAGACCACCTCGGTGACGCGGCTGGTCACGCAGGGTTACGCCCCGCCCGAGCAGTACGCCACCCGCGCCAAATTTGGGGCCTACACCGATTTGTACGCGCTGGGCGCAACCTTGTGGCACGCCTTGACTGGAAGTGTGCCGCCCAGCGCCACCGACCGGATGCTGGGCACTCAGCTTCCCGAGCTCAAATCCTTGCTGCCCTCGCTCGAGCGCAAACCCACGACCCAGGCACTCGAGCGGGCCATCGAGCGCGCACTCAAACTGCGAGTGGAAGAGCGTCCCCAGAGCACGCTCGAGTTTATGGGCATCCTCAGAACCGGGCGAACCGAAATCCGGGGCTACCGCGAACTCGAGGAGCGTCTGAATACACCGCCTACAAAACCTTCACCCTCGAGCCTGCCGGTTCCGCGCCTGCCCACGCTACCGATTCTGCCCCCTCGAGCGCTGCCACCCACTCGAGCGCGTTTGGCACGACGTTCACTTTCTTCACCCTATCCGGTCACGCTGGGCTACCTGACCGCGCTGTGCCTGAGTTTTCCGCTGGCCTTCGTGCTGCGCGGCGCAACCCTGCTGCCGCTCGTGGGCGTCGTCTTGCTCTCGGCGCTGCTGAGACCTGGCCCTGCTCGAGCGATGGTCCAGGGCGTGCTGTACGGCATCTTTGCCGGAACGATGTTTCGCTCTCCACTGCTGTTTGTGCTTGCGCTGGTGGGCGGCTACCTGTTTTTTGAGTGGAACGAGCGCCATAAATAACCTTGCCCTCCATAACTCTAAAGGTGCCCCGTCTTCCCATCTGGCTTACAATGACCCCATGAACTTCGCTCGAGCGTTTGTAGCCCTGGTGCTGTGCCTGATTTACACCGTCGCCCCTCCTGCCGTGGCTCGAGAGCTGATTTTACCCTCCCATTACACGCCACTGAGCCTGAATGCTGTACCGCACGGCGGCGAACAGTTTATGCAGGTTCGCTCGAGGAGTGGCGGTGGCTTCGGCGGGGGCGGCGGCTCGAGCCGTTCCTCATCGCCCTCGCGCTCGGGTGGGGGAGGCAGCTTCGGTGGGGGTAGCTCGAGCGGGGGTAGCAACTACAACAGCGGCTCGAGAAGCAGCGGCGGTTTCTCGATTCCTCCGGTCATCGTGTTGCCGGGTGGGGGCGGTTACAACAGCGGTTATAACAACAACTACGGCTATGGCGGTGGCTCGAGCAGCGGCGGCATCGGTGGCCTGCTAGTGCTGCTTTTGGTGGTCGGGGTCATCGGCTTCGTGGGGCTAAGCCTATGGCGGGCTTTTGCCAAGCGTGGGGCAGGGAGCGCGGGGCTGACCTCGAGCGCCCGAGCCATGAAGGTCCAGCTCATGCTGGCCGAGGGTGATGAGGTCAAGCGCGACCTGCAAGAGATTGCCTCTGAGGGCGACTCGAGCAGCAACGAAGGACTGTCCACCATGATGCAAAACGCGGTGCTCTCCTTGCTGCGCCACCCCGACCGCTGGATGTACGGCGCAATCGAGGAGCAAAAAGGCGAGGGGGGCGTTGCCGAGAACGCCGTGGTGCGCTGGGCCACCGACGCCCGCTCCAAGTTCACCGACCAGACTACCAGCAACTACAGCGGCAAACGCGAGGTGGACAAGCCTCGAGACCCCACCGAGAAAGGCGGGCTGTACTTAGTGGTCACGCTGATTGGGGCCTCGTTCAACTGGCCCTCGCTGCCGGACGCGGCCATCAACACCAAGCGAATGCGCGACGCGCTGAGTCAGCTCTCGAGCCTCAGCGCTGAGGACTTGATTCGGATTGACGTGGTGTGGAGTCCTGACCAAGAGGGCGAATTCCTCAGTTCAGACGAGGCGCTCGAGCTTTACCCCAGTTTGACCAAACTCTAAAACGGAAGTTCGATGTTTCGAGGGCGCACCCACCGTGCGCCCTTTTCGTTCGGCTCGAGCATGATGCTAACCCGACCTCATGCTCATTCATGCTCTCGTCAGGCAAAAGTGTTTACACTGGATTCAACATCAATTTCTCGAGGAGTTCCCCTATGCGTAAATTTGTAATCACGCTGGCCCTGACCGTGGCCACCACCCTCGCTTCATTCGGCTTTGCCGCCACCCTCACCGACGTTCAGGCCCTGTACAACAAAGGCGATGTCAGCGGCACCGTGACCGCCGGAACCACACTCAACACCTCCGCCGGATACGTGCTGGCCGCCGAGGCCACCTCGCTGGGCGCGGACCAGTTGCCGCAAAACCAGCGTGAGGCCGCTTATACCAAAGCTCAAGAGTACGCCAAAAAAGCGGTTCAGCTCGACGCGGGCAACGCTGACGCTTATATGGAGGTCGCTCGAGCGGTGGGCCGTCTGGCGCAGTTCAAGGGCGTGCTGCAAAGCTTGAATTTGGCTGGAGAGGTCAAGAAGAACTTGGACACCGCCCTAAAGCTCAATCCCAAGTTACCTGCGGCCTACATCGCGCTGGGCCTGTGGAACGCCGAGGTGCCGCTGGTGGCGGGCGGCAGCTCAAATCAGGTCGAGGTGAACATCCTGAGGGCCATCGAACTCGAGCCGACCACCATCATTCACCGCATCGAGTACGCCAACGCGCTGCTCAAACTGTCCAAGCGCAACAAACGCCGCGCCGTGGACCAGCTCGAGCAGGCTGTCAAGTTTACGCCCAAGAACTTCTGGGACAAGCTCGACCTCGAGACGGCCAAAAAGAATCTGGCTGCCCTGAAATAATCTCGAGTTCAAACGTAAGAAGCGTCCTGCGGGGCGCTTTTTTGCTGATGGGTCAGAAGTCATGATGTGAAGGCTGACTTCTGGCACGCGCACTCGAGCGGCAATCCTGACACACTGGGTTGCAGTCAGATGGTCTGGGGCACGAACTCGAGGAGAGCTATGAAAGCAGACGCAGGCACACTGATTCCCCTGATTTTACTTTCCCTGCTGACCGGGTGGAGTGCCGCGCTGCTGGTGCGAGGCACGGGAACCCTGGCTCGAGCGACCCCCGAGATTCGCACCCTGAGCGGTCTGGCGTGGGTTTACCTGCTCGAGAGTTTCATCACCTCACTGGTCTTGCTGGGTTACTTTCTGGCGTCTGCCAACTGGATACCGTGGCCGACGAGTCAGTGGCAGACCCTCTTCATCGGGATGGCTTTTATCACCCTGCTCTGCGCGGTGCTGACCCCGCTCTTTTTTGCGCGCTGGAGCAGCCCCGAACTCGAGAATTTGTACGCGGTGGTGCGCCGCGCCGCCCTGGCTCGAGGAATTCTCATCGCGTCGCTGGTGGGACTGGGATTTGGGGTGGTGGTCGCCGCCTACGCGCTGCTGTCGCAACCCAGCAGCTTGCTCGAGGGGGTGCTGAACTGGGGAACCGTTCTGGTCTTGCTGTGGGCGGTGTGGCTCAGCGCTCGAGGGCTGCTCACCGTGGGCGGCGTGCTGGAAAAGTTGCAGAATTTGAACCCGGTTTAGAAAACCTTGCGGAAGTAATGGAGCGTTAGCGAAATACTTCCCGACCAACGGGAGTGGCAATGGGAAAACATTTTTTACGAAAGCGGACAGGCGGGATGGCCCGATAGGCGGACAGGCCCGGTAGGCGGCGAGGCCCGATAGGTGCCGTTATCGCCAAGACAGTGCCGCTTTGTCCAAGACGCGGACAGGCCCGTTAGGTGCCGCTTTGTCCAAGACGCGGACAGGCCCGTTAGGTGCCGCTTTGTCCAAGACAGCGCACGGGGCGCAAGGGCAGTGAAAAATGTTTTAGGTGGGGTGTAAACTCGAGTAAAGAGGTCATCATGCTCAAAATTCTGTGTTTGATTCGGCAGGTTCCCGACGCCGAAGCGCGGCTTAAGGTGGTGGACGGGGCCATAGATTTGCAAGGCGCGACCCTCATCATGGACGGCATGGACGAGTACGGACTCGAGGAGGCGCTGCGGCTGCGCGAACGCGGCGTAGAGGCCGAGGTTATCGCGCTGGGCATCGGGGCGCGCGACGCTGCGCTGCGCTCGAGTCTGGCGATGGGCGCGGACCGGGCCATCTTTATTGAAACGCTCGAGGCCCTGGACCCCATCGCGCTCAGCAGCGTGGTTGAGAGTATCGCTCGAGCCGAGAACGCGCAGCTCATTCTGGTGGGCGGTCAGCAAGCTGATTGGGACAGTCAGGCGCTGGGCGCGGCGGTGGCAGCGCGACTGGATTGGCCCGCGTTGACCTGGGTGAACGAGCTGGCGCTCGAGGGCCAAACGCTGCGGGGTCGTCACGATACCGACGACGGCAACGAGAGCTTCGAGACCCACCTACCCGCCGTGATTACCGCGCAGCAGGGCCTGAACGAACCGCGCTACATCACACTCCCCAACATCATGAAAGCCAAAAAGAAAGAGTTGCGTAAAGATGCGCTCGAGGTTTACGGCGCGGCTCCCAAAGTGCGGCGCGTGAGTTCGGAAATCCAGGCGCGGGCGCGGCTGAACAAGGTGATAGACGGCAAGGACCCGCAAGCAGCGGCGGCCCAACTGCTCGAGCTGTTGCGAACCGAGGCGAAGGTGCTGGCCTAAACCATGACCCGAATCCAGGTGGATATTGTGGTTTCAAAGTTGCCCGACGCCGCGCTGTTTGCCGAGCTGATGGGTCAGCCCTCGAGCGCCGAGGATACGAATTCCTGGAGAGCCTCGAGCGGGCTTCGAGAATCGTCCGAGTTGTCCGAAATCGTGGACTATGTGCTCGAGCGCACCGATTTGCAGCGCCTGCGCGACTTAGTGGCGGAAAATGGCCTTGTGGTGGTGCTGGAGTGCAAGATTTTGCTCGAGGGTGAGCTGCCCATCATTGGGTTCGAGCCGGACCTTATTGCGGAACTGCACGCGCTGGGTGCGTCGCTCGAGATTGACCTCGAGCCTGCTTCACTCGAGGACTGAGGAGAATCATGATTTTAGTCGTGGTAGACCATAAAGACGGCAAGCTGAGTAAAAGTGCGCTCGAACTGGTTTCGGCGGCGCGCTCGAGCGGACGTGAAGGGCCGCTCACTGGGCTAATTTTGGGCAACGTGGTCTCGAGCGTGGCCGACGAGGCTACCCGTTATTTCGAGCAGGTGCTGGTGGCGGACCTTCCTGAACTAGCGCAGTACGACCCTGAGCTGTGGGCCGCGAGTGCGGCGCAAATTGCCTTCGAGGGCGAGGCTACTCTGGTTTTGGTCGGTGCAACGCGAGCGGGCCGCGAGTTCTCGGCGCGGGTGGCAGTGAAGCTGGATGCGCCGCTGCTCGAGGATGTGATTTCGCTCGAGGGTTCCGGCGTGGCACTCAAGGCGCAAAAGTACGCTTATCTGGCTCGAGTGACCGAAACGCTCGAGGCGTCTGGTGAGGTCGTAGTGGTCAGCATCAAACCGGGTGCGTTTCCGATAGCTGAACCCTCCCCCGGTACAGGCGAAGCCTTCGATGTGGACCTGGAGCTTCCCCAACCTCGAGTGAGAATCACCGGAAAAACCGTGGAGAAGCTCGAGCGGGTACCCCTGGCTGAGGCCGAACTCATCGTCACTGGGGGGCGTGGGGTGGGCAGCCCGGAGAACTTCGCCGCGCTCATCGAACCCCTGGCCGACCATCTGGGCGCGGGGGTGGGCGCAACGCGGGCCGTGGTGGACGCGGGCTGGCGACCCTACAGTATGCAGGTGGGCCAGACTGGAAAAACCGTGCAGCCGAGAGCGTACATCGCGGTGGGCGTGTCCGGGGCAGTGCAGCACATGTCCGGCATGGGCAAGAGCAAGTTCATCGTGGCCATCAACAAGGACGCCGACGCGCCTATTTTCAAGGTGGCTGATTACGGCATCGTGGGAGATTTGAATTTGATTGTTCCGGCGCTGCTCGAGGCGACGAGGAAAGAGTAGAGGATGGGGGTTAGGCGCTCGAGTGGACCGGGCGAATCCCCCTGCTCTTTTGTGCTTCGCTTAAAAGAATCTCCCCCTTATCGAAGGGGGAACCTAAAGACTTGGCGCTCGAAGATAATGTTTTGGGCCACCCTCAATAAGGTCCCTGGAGGATTGCGAAGCACGGGCGTGTGGTGACGCGAAGCGGGCAGGCCCGTTAGGTGCCGTTCTGCCCAAGACAGCGCTACCTCACGGGGGGATTCGGTCCGTTCCCACCCGAGCCATTGCCTCCAACCCTCCAACTCTCCCACCCTCCAACCGTCTTGGACAAAGCGGCACGTCTTGGTATAAGCGGCACCTTCCGGGCCATCCCGCCTTCCGGGCGTCTTGGTCTAAACAGCACGTCTTGGGATAAACGGCACCTACCGGGCCATCCCGCCTCCCGAGCCAGTCCGCCAGTCCGCCTTCAACCCTCGAGCCTTTCTCCAGAGCAAAGCCCTATAATGGTGCTCGAGGAGTTCACCCATGTTCCGTCGCAAAGCCACCCCGGTTGAAAGCCCGAGTCAGAGCGTCACCCTGGAACTCGACCTGTTCCGCAGCCTGCCCGACGTCTTCTCGAGCCGGAGTGTGGACGCTTTGATGGGTGCGGTGCTCGACCACGCCTTGATGGTTGCGCCGCAGGCCACTCGAGCTTACGCAGTGATGCGGACCGGAGCGGACCGGGTGGTGGCAGTGCGCGGCTATGGCGCAGAACTCCTGGGCCTCGAGCTGACCGGCTCGTGGAAAAACGGGATGCCCAAGATTTCGACCAACCTGAGTGCCGACCTGTTCGGCCCCAACACCCCCGAGGTGCGGGCCAAGCTCGACGCTCAGGGAATGCGCGAGGTGCGCCAGAGCTTGATTGCGCCCATCCGGGACCGCAACCAGATGTTCGGCTCCCTGGTGCTCGACGCCTATGGCTCGAGCGCCTTTGAACCCGCCCAGCTCGAGTCGGTGGCGCGCTGGGCCTCCTTGATTGGGCCACAGCTCAGCTTAGTCTCGAGCTTCAATGCGTACCAGCAGTTGGCCTGGGGCTTAACCCGCAGCTTCGTGGAGGCGGTGGAATCTCGAGATTTCAACGGCTTGGGCCACGCGCAGCGCGTCACCAGTTACGCGGTGGCGATGGGCCGCGAACTGGGCTTCTCGGTGTCCGAGCTTCAGGACGTGTGGTTCGCGGCCATGCTGCACGACCTGGGCAAGCTCTCGCAGGATGGCGGCGGCGAGATGGCCCCCGGCGAACACGCCGTGCTGGGCTACAACATGCTGGCCGACCTGCCCGCGCTCGAGACCGCCCGCGTCGCGGTGCGCCACCACCACGAGCACTGGAACGGCAGCGGCGCGCCTGGGGGTCTGGCCGGCGAGACCATTCCGCTCTACGCCCGCATCATCGCGGTGGCCAACGCCTTTGACCACCTGACCAGTGAGCGCGGCGAACACCTTAGCACCAAGCAGTGTTTGGCACGCCTGCGCGAACAGGCCGACCAGAAATACGATGTGCGCCTCGTCGAGGTGCTCGAGAAGGTGATTGCGGTGGGCCGCTCGACGGCGGAACTCAGGCCGGATGAGGTTTTTCCGCTTTAAGAGTTTGAGGGTTGAGCCTGAAGTTTGAGGTATTGCGCCTCCGGCGGGTTTTTGGTTCTTGGTCGGTTTGATTTAGGGCGCAAGGGGGCAGACCAACCAAGTACCAATGACTAATGACCCGCTGGAGGCGCTCTTTTTCATCCTCTCACCCTCTCACCCTCTCACCCTCCCGTTCATAACCCTCTAAAATGACTCCCGTGCTGGCCCCGCCCACCCTCACCGACCTTCGCACCCACGCCACTTTATTGGGTGGCGGACGACACAGCGAAGTCTTTTTGCTCGAGAACCGGGTGTACAAGGTCTACAAAGAGCGCGGCTGGCGGGCGCTCGAGCATAAAAACATGCTCAGGGCCGGACTCGAGCGCTGGCTTCTGGACACCCTCGATTTGGAAGGGCGCGAGGTGCTGGTGATGAAGGCCTTCGACGGGGTTCCAGCCACCGCCCAGACGCTTCCTGACGTGCTCGAGCCGCTACGCGGTTTCCTCGAGCGTATTCACCGGGAGCAGGGTGAAGCACAGGTGGATGAGAGCCGCATTGTTCGTCGGCTCGAGCGCTTTCGCTCCCTCGAGAATCCCGAACTGAGGCCGCTGTTTGAAGAGGTCGAAACCGCGCTGGAGGGGGACCGGTTCAACGGCCCCAGCGCGTTTTGTCACCTCGATTTGTGGGCCGACAACGTGCTGGTCTCCAACGCAGGCGAGGTCTTGGTCATAGATTGGGTGCGGGCCGACTGGGACGACCCACTGCGCGATGTGGCCCTGCTCAAAAGTGGCACCCTCGACCTGCTCGAGAGAATACCCAGTCTCGAGGCCCTGCGCCCATACATTCACAGCCCCGCCCAGCGGCTGCGGCTGCGCGGGTATCTGGCGCTCACCTACCTGCACGACATCTACTGGCTCACCCACAACGAACCCGAATCGCTCGAGGCCCAGTACCCGGTCAAGCTCGAGCGAGGTTTGGACGCGCTCGAGAATTTGTGAACTTGAGACGGCAGACGGCAGACATCAGAAAAAAACATGTGGCAGCGTAGAAACCACCTGCCTGAAAGTCGAGTGCGTGAGATGAAATGCTCGAGCCTCAACTCTATCGTCTGATGTTTGCCGTCTGAAACTCACCGCACCTGCAACACTGGCGGCAATTTGAGCGCGGCGCTCAGTTTGCCCAGCTCGAGCTGAAACGACACCTCGCGGTCCTCGAGCTTCAGAAACAGGGTCTTTTGCTCGGGAACCCAGCGCGCAACCACTCCCGGCAGGTTAATCACGTCCTCGAGCAGCGCGTAGAGCGTGTCGGTGG
>Ga0123339_10002033_pt1 | contig 13751 bp, 12 predicted proteins | sample lystaG_FD_89956 | JGI IMG/M metagenome (GOLD analysis project Ga0123339, IMG submission 89956) | Glacier valley bacterial and archeal communities from Borup Fiord, Nunavut, Canada, to study Microbial Dark Matter (Phase II) -... | ecosystem: Environmental > Aquatic > Freshwater > Ice > Glacier ... | reverse complement strand
GGGGGGCGAGGCGTTTATACTGCTTGCGGGTTAGGTCGTGCGAATACGCTTTTCGGGTCACAACCGAAGTGTGTCAGGCACAACCTGACCTTTCCACTTCACCCTTCATAAACACGCTCTTAGTAATTGGTTCTTGGTCGGTTTGATTTATGACACGTTAATGCAGACCAACCAATGACCAAGAACCAACAACTCGCCGGAGGCGAAACACTTTTCAACTCGAGCGTCACCCAAAACAAAAAACTCGAGCGTTAACTCGAGTTTGAAGGGTTTCAGTCCAGAATGCGCTTGAGGTGCAGGTAAATCTCGTACCAGTCCTGCTTGTCGCGGGGCCGCTTGCCGCGTAGCTCGATTCTAGCCAGGGTCCGCATCCAGTCGGGGGTGATTTGAGCGCCCAGCACCGGGTCCGCGTGCAACTCGGCGAGGCCCTTGGGCATTGCGCCCTCGGTGCCCAGACCGTAAAACTCCACCGACTCGAGCAGGTCGTGAACAGTGATGTTGTAGGCACCCGCCAGGGTTTGCAGGGTGTCTAGGCTTGGGTTGGTGCGTCCACGCTCGAGGTCGGACAGGTAGGGCACGCTGATGTCGGCATCGAGCGCCACATCTTTGAGCCTCAGTCCGCGCTCGGTGCGAAGTTCGCGCAGCCGTTCGTGTAATTTCACGTTTTCCTCCTTTTAAGACGTTAGGGGTGAAACAGAAAAACCCGCGTCACTTCGTAGGGTAGCACCCTTAGACGATTAGGTCAATACAGAACTACCTCGGGGCGTTCTTGACTCGCCGGGTGTGTTTTGTTATAATCGTAATAGATATGAGGTTTTTGCGCTCGAGCACGTTATTTAGCGAGTTTAGCTGAATGCAAGGCAGTTTTTTGCTCGAGCGCGTGACGAAGCCGTGGACGACGGTTCTACAAAGGACATCCTGGACATCTTGAAACGAGGCTCAGCTACCGGACAGCAGCCAAACAGCAGCAGATGAAATCATGAAAATAGAGGGGGCTTTTATGCAAGCGCACTTACCTTACACACCACTTCAAAAATCGGGTCGTACCTCGAGTTCGAGCGCCACGGGTGTATCCTCGAGAACGCTTAAAATCTGGCGCAACACCCTGATGATGGTGGCGCTTTTTGTGCTCACCTACTGGCTGGCGCTGTACTGGCTGCTGCCCAGCGTGGGTACGGCTCTAGCGGGTTTCAAAGCGCCTGTGGTCTGTCTGCTGTTCTGGCTAGGCTGTTCCTTTGGGGACAGAGCCGCCAAGTATCGCCGCCGCTGAACTAGATGATTTTAGAAGAATATCCGCTCGAGTCAGCCCTCGAGCGGATATTCTTTTTTGGTAAGCTCGAGTTGCCCGAAAAAGTGCCTCAATCAAACGTTTGAAGCCCTGCTCGAGCATTTCTCAGCAACAAGTGCTTAAGGAGACCCATGCAAGCGTACTTGGACAGCATCCAGGCCAAAACGGGCAAAACCCCGGACGACTTTCGCGTGCTGGCTGCCGAAAAATCCCTGGTCAAGCACGCTGAAATCATCGCGTGGCTCAAAGCCGACTTCGGATTGGGCCACGGCCATGCCAACGCCATCGCCCACCTGCTTCGCAACCCCGACGCAGGCAAGGTCAGCCCCGACGACAAGTTGGATAAACTGTTCGTGGGCAATAAAGCTGCATGGCGCAAAACCTATGACGCTTTGCTCGAGCACGCCCTCGGGTTCGGTGCGGATGTGCGGGCGGCTCCCACCCAGACCTACGTCAGCCTGCTTAGGGGCAGCAAAAAATTCGCCATCGTGCAACCCTCTGCGCTCGAGCGTCTGGACTTGGGCCTCAAACTGCGCGGTTTCGAGTTAGCGGGTCTCGAGTTAGTGGGTCTCGAGCAGGGTGAGCGGCTCGAGGCGGCGGGGTCGTGGAACGCTATGGTCACACACCGGGTCCGCATCAGTGACCCCACACAGGTGGACGCGCAGGTGCTCGAGTGGTTGAGGCAAGCCTATGAGAGCACGTGAAATTTGAGGAAACTGCTCCACGAAGCTCGAGATTGTCCACTAACTTTTCCCTGACTCGATACAGGCTTGGCATCGGCTCGGCCCTAACGCTGCTCAAGCGTTAAACTTGCCTCTATGGACCTGCAAGTCTCCTTCAGCGCCAGGAACCTTATCCCGGACGTGGGCGCGTTTCTCGAGGCGGCGCGGACCCTGGCTTTCCGGCTGCGGCTGGCCCAACGGCCCCTGCACGCTCAGGACCCGGAATATGCTGTAGGACACGGCTTTGTCCCCATGCCGCTCGAGACCGAGGTCCGGCTCAATGAGGCCCAGCGCCGCCACTTCACGCTGCACAAGCTGCGCGGCGAACTCTACCTCACCGAGTCGGGGCCGCTCGAGGACAATCCCTATTACCGCTGGCGACTGGCCATGCTCGAGGGGGGTGGACCCGACAGAAATGGTGTGCTGGAAGCCAGTGGGCTGCTGCTGGGCATTCATGAGCGCGTCTGGGCTTTCGAGTTCATGGCGGTGGCGCTCGAGTATGGGCGTGGGGAAAGGGTAGGGCCGTTTCTGGGCGGGGTCGTTTCTGGCGTTGCTTTTTCGCAGCAGGATGTGCGAACCGGGTTTGCTGGGCCGCTGGCCCACATGCAACTGCTCGAGTTCCTGACTGCGCTGCGGCGTGAGGTGCTGCCGTCGCTCCATATACGCGACCCCAGCGGCTACCTCGAGAGCGGCGACGTGCTGGCGTTGCTCGAGGCGATGGGTTACGCCCGTGAATCTTACGCCGCCCTGTTTGAGGAGTTTTTCGACGACCCGGCGCTGGCGGAGCGGCTTCAAGGCAGCGGGGGACTTCCGGTGCTCGAGGGGGAGGTGGGCAGCCCAGCGCGGGTGGTGGCGCTCGAGCGCTATTTGACCCAGAGCCGGATTCCCGTTCCCGAACTCAAAGAATGAAGGTCCGAACCACGCCGTACACCGCGATAAACCCGCCCACAAGCTGCACCGTGCGGTCTCCCTTGCCCCACAGCGCCACCCCGGTTCCCAGCGCCAAATAAAAAGCCAGGTACAAAAAGCGCTCGAGCGGCTGAGGGGCCAGCGAAATCAGGAAGTACAAACCTGCGCCCAGCCCCAGCCCGACGATGCCCAGCAGCGGAGACATGCGCGGCATTTCAGACCCGCTCGAGGAGGGGTACAAGGTCCAGGTCCAGCTCACCCGGACGCAGCGGCCTGGACTCGCCGCCTAAAGCGTCCCACACGGTGAAGTCTGCAACTGCGTCCTCGCGCACCCAGCCGTGGTCGCGCCAGCCCACCGCCATCGCCGCCGCTCGAGTGTGGCCGTGCAGCCACTCGAGCGGTGTAATCGCTTCCTGCATCTGAAACCCGGCCCGCTCGGTGGCGGCTTTGAAGCTGGCCTGCGGGTCCGGCGCGGCTACCGGCGCGTCCGACCCGAAGCACACCAGCGCCCCGGCATCGAGCAAGCTGCGAACCGCGTAGCTGCTGGGCGCAAGCTGCGGCACCAGCTTTTCGATAGCCTCGATGTCACCGGGCAGGTGCATCGGCTGCATACTCACCACCACGCCCATCTGCGCGGCGCGGGCCACGTCTTCGGGGTGCAGGTGCTGACCGTGCTCAAGCCGCAGCTTGACCCCTTTTTCGCGGGCTAAGGGGGTGAGCTGAGCGAACACCTCGAGCACCTCGCCGCAGGCCCGGTCTCCGATGGCGTGCACACACGGAGAGAAGCCCAGCTCGAGCGCCTCCCTACCCTTCTCGAGGATGAGCGCGGGTTTATCCAGCACTAAACCACTACCCCCACCGGGGTAAGGCTGGCGCATCCAGGCGGTGCGGCTGCCCAGCGTGCCGTCGGCGAAGAACTTGATGCCGCCCAGGGTGATGACGCCGCCAAAGCCTCCGCGCAAGCCCAGTGAGCGGGCCGCCTCGAGCTGAGCGTAGGGCAGCGCGGCCCAGACCTTGAGCGGCAGCTCCCCCCGGTTCTCGAGGATGCTCAGCGCGGCCAGCGCCTCGGGTGGCTCGAAGGCCAGGGTGTGAACCGCGCCGTAGCCGTACTGGCGCATTCGCAGCGCGGCCCGCCGCCCCGCGTCTAGATAGTCGCGCTCACTGGGGCGCGGCATCACCTTCAAAATCAGGTCCTGAGCGGCCTCGAGAAAGGTCCCAGTGGGCTTTCCGCTTGAATCGCGCACGATTTTGCCGCCCTCGGGGTCGGGGGTGCTTATTCCAATGTTTGCGAGCTGCATGGCCCTGGAGTTGACCCACACCGAGTGCAAATCCCTCGAGTGCAGCACCACCGGCTGGTCCGCGCAGATTTCGTTGAGCCAGGACTTGTGCGGATACTCGAAGAGTCCCAAGCCTGAGAGCGACCAGCCCTCGCCCTCAATCCACTCGTCGGGCACGCAAGTGATGCGCTCGCGCAAGGCTAGTTGCAGCTCGAACACGTTTTTACAGTTCTCGAGCCTTAACCTGGCCAGCGAGAACCCGTAGGACACCAGGTGGATGTGGGCATCTATCAGGGCGGGGCTGAGGGTGTAACCCCGGTAATCCAGGGTACGCACCTCGCGCCCTCCAGCCAATTTTTGGGCCTGAGCCTCGACCTCGGGGCGACCCCCCACGCCGAGAATGCGTCCGCTCGAGCACAGCACCGCTTCTGCTCTGGGGCGGGCGGGGTCCTGGGTGAGAATATCGGCGAGGATGAGCTGTAGCACATGCGTAGCATACCTGGGGCTTCAGGGATTGAATAGGGGAAGAGGTGAGGGGGTGAGGAGTGAACTCGAGCGACCTCCCTTAACTCTCGAGACCCAGCGAGAACCCGCTGTCCAGTTGCTCCGGGCTGTAGGTGCGAAAGGCCAGCAAAGTCTGGGTTTTGACGATGCCCTCGAGCGAACGCAAGGAGAGTGTCACCACCTCGTCCAAGTGCTCGAAACTGGGCAGTTTGAGCATCGCCACGATGTCCCACTCGCCGGTCACGCTGTACACTTCGCTGACAAAACGAATGCGGGCAATGCGCTCGGCGGTGGCGGCAATCTGGGTGCGCTCCGCTTGAATCAGAACCAGGGCTGTCAGCATAAAAACCGTCCTTGTGCTCTAAAGTGGGCGCTCTAAAGTGGGCGCTCGAGAATGGGGTTCAAAAAGGAGAAAATCCTGCGACCTCACCAGTCTAAACCCATCCCCTCAAGCTGAGGTGTTTACCCAATCCCACCCGCTTTGACTCACAACGGTTCCTCAATTCTCGAGCGAAATCGGATAAAAGTAATCCCCACTAAACATCGGATTGAAGGTTCGCCCTTTTACCTTATCACTTTGCACATAGCTGTCTTTGGGCTGATAAATCGGAATGGTGGGCACCTCGTCAAAGCCAATCTGCGCGATTTGACGGTACAAACTCGAGCGCTGGGCGCTGTCCGTGCTCGAGATGGCCTGGTCTATCAGGCGGTCCAGGCTGGGATTGCTGTACACCATGCTGAGCGGATAATTGCCGCTCGAGGCCAGGAAAGGTTGCGCGAAGCTGTGCGGGTCGGCGTAATCCGCGCCCCAGCCGCTCATGAACAGCGGGAGCTGGTTGTTGGCCGACTGCGCGGTGAGCAGCGAGAAGGCGATTTCGCGCACCTCGAGCTTGAACTTGGAGTTGATGCTGAGCAGGCCCCGCCTTAAAATCTCGAGCGCCCGCTGCCTCGTGGTGTTGCCGCTGTTGAAAAAGGCGGGCAGCACGAAGCCGTTCTCCCACACGGCACCCTTCCAGGCGGCTCTGAAAAACCCGGTGGCCTTTGCGGGGTCGAGGCGGTATTTCAGGCTCGAGGAAGCCGCCTCACCGTCGGGGACGCCCGAAACCAGGATGGTGTTGGTCTGTACGCCGTTTCCTTGAAGCACTTCCTTGATAAATGCGTCGTAGTCGAAGGCGTAGGCAAAACCCTTTCGCACGTTGATGTCCGAAAAAAAGTTGAACGGGATGCCCTGGCCGTCGAGCTTGCCGCTGCCCAGATAGCCGGTGCCCTGGCTGTTGATTTGTTGGGTCATAAACAGGCCGTACAGCCCCAGCGAGTTGCTCTGGGACACCGTAATTCCCGGCAGCGCTCGCACCGTCTCGAGTTGCGCGCTCGAGACGCCGCCCCGCGCCACCATCTGCGCGTCTCCGGTCCTCAGCGTCTGAATGCGGGTATTTTCCTCGTTCACGCTTTGGATAACGACTCGCTCGAGGTTTGCTTTGCTGCGCCAGTAAGCGTCGTTGCGGTCCAGGATGACGGTCCTTCCCGCGTCAAAGCGGCCCAGCGTAAACGGGGCCGAACCCAGCGCGCCGCCCTTGAGCACGCTCTCGCTGGGGAGGCGGTTGACAAACTCGAGCACCGTGCTCGAGGTCCCGTCCCAATCCCCCTTCTTCACCGCGTCCGCTTTGGAATACACGCTGCTCCAGCTTCCCGCCAGAATCTCGAGAAAAGGGGCAAAGGGTTTGGCTAAATTGAAAATCACCGTGTCCGTTCCCTGGGTTTCAATGGTGCGCTCGACCTTGCTCAGGGCCGCCGCGCCGCGCAACAAATCCGCCCTGCCCATCAGCGGCTCGAGCAAAAGAGCTGCCGGACCGCCCTCGGCGGAGTAAACCAGGCTGCGCTCGAGCGAGTACTGCACGTCCTGCGCGGTCACGCTCGAGCCGTCCGAGAACTTGGCCTGTGGGTTCAGTTTGATGCGGTAGGTTTTCCCATCCGCGCTGATACCGCCGTTTTGCAGCGTAGGAATTTCTGCCGCCAGCAGCGGAACCAGTTTGCTGGGACTCGAGCCATCGTAAAAAAACAGCGTCTCGAGCGTATTTTGCAGCACCTCGCCGCAGCTCGTGTCGTAGCAATACGCCGGGTCGAAACTCGACCAGTCGCCGAAGGTGAGGGTGGTCAGGGTCTGCCCCGCTTGTTTGGGCGCGGCGCAGGCCACCAAGAGGGAAAGCGCAGCCGCAGCCGCTAAATTTCGGGGGTTCATGGATTCTCCAATAAATTAGGAAATCAAAGTTCGACTCGAGCGAATGAACGCCAAGTTCAGTATGGATTGGGCAGAGATGAGAGCGCCAAAAAGCAGATAAATCAAGGTCGTGAAACTATCACGCTCGAGTCAGTAAAGCTTTAGACCTCCTTTGAGAGTGGGGGGCGGGCCTTCCCGCGTCTTCTTGGTCAGAACAGCGCCCATGAGGACGCTTGACCGCTTGGACAGAGCGGCACCTTCCGGACCTGTCCGCCTCCCGCTTTTGACCGAGCGAGCAGGCCCCACGGGGTGCCGTTTTGCTCAAGACAGTGGAACCAGTAAGAGTAGAAGTTGAACAGGTCTTTCGGCGACTCTCAAAGGAAGTCTTTATGTTTGGGTCCTCGAGCGCATAAAAAACCTCTCGAGTGCGAGAGGTTAAAACTGACCCAAAAAATCTGTATGGGTGTGCTACCGTCCCAAATCCAGGGTGGGCTGGGGAACCAAGCGGTTGCTTTGGCCCTCGAGCGGAACCACCGCCGTGCCAATCGCAAAGAATTCGATGATGTGCGAGTCCCAGCTAAAGCTGTCCTCGCGCACCTCCACACCCACGATGCCGCTGGCCCCCAGCCGCGCCGCTTCGGCTTGCATCCGCGACATGGCGATTTCTCGAGCGTTGTAAAGCGCCTGACTGAACTGGGTCATCTCGGTGTTGCGGCCCAGGGTGCGTAGCGACTGCAAAAATCCTTGATGGGCCACATGGTAGACGCAGTTGCCCATCACCAAGCCCACCGGGCGGTACCCGGTCTGGCGCAGGGTCCACAGGTCCTGCCCAGAGAGGGCCGAGCTGAAAGGCAGGTCCTGACCCCCTCGAGCGACTTTATAAGCGTGTCCGTCGCTGCCCCGCACCGCCGTGCCCACCGCCATGAAGTCGGCCAGGCTCTCGCCCCACTTGGCCAGCCCCACCTCGAGCCGCAGGCCCACGATGCCGTCGGCGCTGAGGCGGTGGGCTTCCTCGAGCATCCGGTCCATCGCCAGGGTGCGGGCGTTTTGCATGGCGATGGTGATGACGGTGAGTTCCTGATTCTGCCACGCGCTGCTGGTCTGAATGCCGATGTGGTACACCGAGTTGCCCATCACCAGACCCAGCGGCGCAAAACCCGCGTGCTGTAACACGGCGAACTCGTTCACGCTGAGGTCGCTGGTGAACAGGGGACTGGTGAGCCGCTTCTCGGCCTCCGGGGGCATGTGGACGTTGCTCATGGTTTCTCCTTACCTTGACTGGGACTTTTCCTCGACTGGGCTGCTCACAGGCCCCTGGGTCGGGCCAGTTGCTCGAGGGTGTCTTGCACCGCGCGGCTGTGCTGGGCCTCAAGCTCGAGCGCGGCCAGCATCTGCTCCAGCCACTGCTCGAGCGGCAGGGTTTCACTGCTCAGCGCCACCTTGTGAACCACATGTTTGCGCGAGGCCCGGATGCGGCCTGCTTCGTTCTCGAGCACAAACTCGTCGTCGCCTAAGTGAATTCGCACTCGAGCCAGCCTTTTTTTGCCGCCCAGACCCAGAAAACTGGTGTGATAGTCGAGCGTGGTGTGGTGGGGCAGCAGGCTCTGCCAGCGCTGGGCCAGTTGCTCGAGCAGCTCTTTGGAATCCTGCACGCCCCCGCGCAAGTCATGGGTCAGCAGCTCGAGGCCCAGACCTTCCAGAAGGTTACGGTCCATGAACCCATCTTCGTCCCTGGCTTTCGGAAAAAGCAAGTCGAACCTCGAGCGGAGACGGGGTGATTCACCCTTCCGATTCGCGCCCCAGTTCCTCGCCGCGCCGTGTGGCCGCCGCCACCGCCTCGATGAGCGCGATGCGGAAAGTGTAGCGCTCCATCTCGGCCAAGCCCGCGATGGTGGTGCCGCCCGGACTCGAAACTTCATCCTTGAGCGTGGCCGGGTTAGGCCTCGAGAGCAACAGTTCTCCGGTAGAAATCAGGGTTTTGGCCGCCAGTTCCAGGGCCAGCGCTCGAGGGATTCCGGCCCGCACCCCGCCGTCGGCCAGCGCCTCGGCAAAGACAGCGGCGTAGGCCGGACCCGAGCCGCTCAGCCCGGTGAAGGCGTTGAACAGCCCTTCGGGTAGCTCGTACACATCGCCCACCCCGGCGAAAAGCGTCAGCCCGAAGGCGTAGTCGCCGTGCTCGAGCGCCGCCCCCAGCGCGGTGATGGCGGTGGCCGACTTGCCCACCGTGGCCCCCAGGTTGGGCATGGTCCGCACCACGCGCCCGGTTCCCAGTTTGCTCGAGAGCGTTTTGGTCGAAACGCCCGCCATCGTGGATAAATAGCCCATGTGCGGAAAGGAGATGTCTGGGGCGAGCTGGGCAAACTGCCCCGGCTTGACCGCGATGAGCGCCCGCTCGTACTCGCCCACCTGTAAAGTCTCGAGCCGCCGCACCCCGTGCTTCTCGGAGAGCATCTGCGCCCGCGCTGGGTCGTGCTCGAGGATGCCGATTTCGGAAGGCTCGAGAATCCCTTTGTTCAAAATGCCCTCGAGAATCGCCACGCCCAGCTTGCCAACGCCCACCATCGCCAGTTTCATGCGCTCGAGTATATAGCGTTTCCCAAAGATACCCAGTTCTTTTCTGGGTGCTTTGGTAAGCGGAGCGAATGGAAAAGAGTATTGTTTTCCGCGAGAACGGAGACTTTGGAGCGTAGCGGAAAAGTCGAAGTGTTGGCGGGAAATACTATAGGCGGTGAGGGTTGGAGTAGGTCGGATTGTGCAACACGCAAGCTCGGGGGAAAACTAAAAAAATCTCCCCCTGCAAAATCAGAGGGAGATTTGGGAAAGATGGATTGCTGCCCAACAGGTGGGGGCCGGAAAACCCATTAAATAGCACTCACCTCGAGCGCCATCTCCTCCTGAACTTCCTTCACTTTATCGGGATTGGAAATCAGTGCAACGGCAGAGTTTTCCTCGCGCAAATAGCTCGAGGCCACCCTTCTGACGTCCTCGAGCGTGACCGCCACCAAGCGTTTTCTGAAGGTTTCCTGCTGCTCTCTCGAGTAGCCCGACAGGTCGGAGAAAAACCTCGAGCGACCCAGTGTGTCTGGGGAGGTGAGCGGGTCGAGCGCGCCGCCAGAGCGGATAAGCGCTTCCTCGAGTTCGGTTTGACCGATTTCATCCGAGTTCACGAACTCGAGTGCGCCCCGGAACACCGCATAGGTGCGCTCGATGTGCGGGTCGCGGTAGGAAGTGAACGAAAAAATGCCGCTCTGGGGCGAGTAGCTGGCGCTGCCGCCGTAAGCGCCGCCCTTCTCGCGCAGCTCGCGCAGGGTGTAGTTGGCGGTCAGAAGCTGGGCCAGCGCGAAGAGCGCTGGGCTGTCCGGGTGGCTGTACGGCACGCACTGAAAAGCCTGGGCGTTGTAGGACACCGGAACGTCGGTGGTGCGGGCGCGAGCTTTGCGCTCTAAAGTGAGAGGGGAGGGGGGGAGGGGGAGAGGGGGAGAGGGTTGGACAGTGAGAGGGTTAGAAAGTGGCTCGAGCAAACCGTCCAGCTCGAGCGAATCCAGCACGTTACGTTCTGCCGTGACCAGCACGCTGGCTTGACCGTGAAGCAAGGCTCGAGTGAGTTCTGCAAACTCACCCAGTAACGGCTCCACGCTGCTTTCGTCCTCGCCCACGGTGCTCTTCAGGCGCTCGAGCAGGCTCAGACCGCTTTGGCGTTCGCTCAGGGCGCTGGCACTGCTGAGCTGGGCCGCTGCCAGCATCGCGGCGTAGCGGCTGCCGCCCTGCACCACGCCCGCCTGCTTTCCGGTGCGCTGCTGCTTGAGCAGTTGGTACAGCCTCCCCGCGTTGAACTGGGGAGCGCTGAGAAAGTTCCGCATCAGCTCGAGCAGTGCAGCCGCGTTGCGGGCCAGTGCCTTGCCGCCGAGTGAAAAGTGCTCACCGGCCCGCTCGAGCGAATCGGGGGTCGGGGTCAGGCCCACGCTCGCGCCCACGCCGCCGGTGTGTGCCTCGAGTTGCCGTGCCACCTCAAGGTAGTCCAGGTCGCCCGCGCCGCTCTTGGTCAGAGCGTAGGTGTAGAGCGGCAGCAAATCCTGCTGTCGCTCACTGAGGTGTCCGGTCTCGAGCCGCACATCCACGTACACGAGGCCATTGGTGGGCTGGGCGCACAGGCCCAGATTGACGCCGTTCACGGTCCTGCGCTCGAGGCTCACCTCGGGAACCTCGGTGCGGATGTCGCTCAGGGCCAGGGTGGGCAAAAGCTCGCTGCCGTCGTCCTCGGCGTCCTGCATTTTGAGCAGCTCGAGCGCGTCCGAGACCACTTTTTCCCTGTCTGACCCACTCAGATTCTGCTCGAGGGCGTGAATCAGATGCGCCTCGTCCTCGAGCTTGTGTGCGGCCAGCGCGGTGTCTGGGGTCAGCACGATTCGGACCCGGTGCGGGTTCCCCAGCAGTTCACGCCGAATCAGATGTCCGAAGTAGTTGGGTGTCCTGCGGTTCTCACTCAAGCGCTCGAGGTCGGCGTTGAACTGGAGCGCACTGAGTGGGTCGCCGCCGTACATCCAGGTGCTGGCGAACTGGAAAAACACCTTCAGGCTGTAGGGAAAGCCCGCGTTTGAGACTTCCTTGCGGCTCAGCTCGAGCTGGTGCAGCGAACTCTCGAGCGCACTTTCATCCAGGCCCTCGTTCGCCAGTTGCTCGAGCGTGCTCAGCACGATTTGCTCGATTCGGTCGGCCTTTTCAGGGTCAGTGTCCTTGAGTCCGGCGCTGAACATCGCTTCCCTGAACTCGGGACTAAACCCGCTGCCGTCGGACAGGCTCGCGCCCAGACCGGAGTCAATCAGCGCCAACCGCAACGGCGCAGCAGCGTTGCCCAGCAGCACATCGGAAAGGATGCTCATCTCGAGCGTGCGGTAAGAATCAAAGCTGGGCGTCGTCATCCAGGCGACGGACACCTGGGCCTGATGCTCGGTTTCGCTCGAGGGAAAGCTACCTGTGGCTTGCTGGGGGGCAGAAAAACGCGGCTGGTCGGGAATGGAGGTGTCCATCGCCTCCCCGCCCTGACTACGCGACCCAAAGCGGTTTGGGTCGCTGGGCGGTCTAGGCTCGAACTTGCTCAGCACCTCGCGCGCGATGAACTCGAGGTGGCGCTCGAGCGCCAGATTGCCGTAAGTGTAAAAGTACGCGTTGGACGGGTGGTAGTGCTTGGCGTGAAAAGCCTTCAAGCCCTCGTGCGTGAGGTCGGGAATGCTCTCGGGGTCGCCGCCGGAGTTGTGCGCGTAGGTCAGGTCGGGGTAGAGCGCCTTGCCGAGCAATTTCATCATCACGCTCGAGGGGCTGCTCATGGCCCCTTTCATCTCGTTATACACGATGCCTTGGATGCCGAGTTTGCTGCCCGCGTCGGCGGGGTCGGCGTACTCGAGTCGGTGGCCTTCACGCAGAAAGGTCCAGGGGGTGAGCAGCGGGAAAAACGCGGCGTCGAGGTACACACCCAGCAGGTTGAAGTAGTCGGCTTCGTTGCGGGTGGAAAACGGGTAGGCGGTCCAGTCGCTCGAGGTGAAGGCGTTCATGAAGGTGTTGAGCGAACGCGAAATCATCGAAAAAAACGGGTCTTTGGTGGGGTATTTCTGTGAACCCGCCAGCACGATGTGCTCGAGAATGTGCGCCACACCCGTGCTGTCCTGCGGCACGGTGGGGAAGATGACCGTGAAGCTGTGATTGTCGTCGTCCCTCGAGATGTGGATGTGGCGCGCGCCGCTGGTATGCTCGAGCTGATAAAAAGTGCCCTGAATGTCGGGTAAATCTTCGACGCGAACCACGGTGTAACCGTGCAGGGTGGCTCCGACGGTGAGTATGCTGGGTGAATCCATAGCTCGAGGTTTTAGCATATTTGGCTCTGGGGGATTGGGAGATTTGGGGAACGGCAGACCTCAGACCTCAGACCTCAGATTTCAGACCTCATGCTCGAGGGTTTGGCTTTTTCTGCCGTGTCTTGGTCTGAACGGCACTATTTTGAGCAGAACGGCACCTAACGGGCGTCTTGGCGAAAGCGGCACCTATCGGGCCTCGCCGCCTGCTCGCCTGTCATCTGACCAAACGAAAAACCCCCTCCTCTAGAGAAGGGGGTTTTTGCAAACTAGACGGGTTTAGAAGCTGAACTTGAGGCCCGCCTTCACGTTCACGCCGAAGACGTTTCCGGTGCTGGCGAAGCTGTAAAGCGGGTTGCCTTCCACGAACAGGCCCAGCGAGTCGGTGAAGTTGAGGTTCAGGCCGACCACGCCGTCCACGAAGGGTGTGGTGCTCGAGCCGGACACGAAGGTCGCGCCGCCGCCGAATCCTGCGTAGGGCGCAAAAAAGCCCGTGCCCAGGTCGAGCACCAGTTTGGCGTCGGCGGTGATGGCGCTGGCTGTACCGGGTTTGTAGAACGCACCCACTCGAGCACCCAGTCCGAACAGGATGTTCTTGCCGCCTATGATGGCTCCATAGCTCAGCTTGTCGGTGATGCTGCCCGTGCCACTAGGAATCACCGGTAGGTTGGCCGCGACTGCCGCGTAGAAATTTTTCTGGGGTGCGGCGGCTGCGCCCGTATCTACCGTCACGGGCTGGTCGGGCAAAATGACCGTGGTTCCGGTGTCGGTAGGGGTGGTGGGTGTGGTGGGCGTGGTGATGACAGTTCCGTTGCTGGGCGGGGTCGCGGTTGCTCCAGCAGGACCCGCTGCGCCGGCAGGACCCGCCGGGCCAGCAGGACCCGCCGGACCCGCTGGACCAACAGGACCCGCTGCTCCGTCCGCTCCAGCAGGACCCGCCGGACCGACAGGACCCGCTGCACCGGCAGGGCCAGCAGGACCGACTGG
>Ga0123339_10002032_pt1 | contig 13757 bp, 8 predicted proteins | sample lystaG_FD_89956 | JGI IMG/M metagenome (GOLD analysis project Ga0123339, IMG submission 89956) | Glacier valley bacterial and archeal communities from Borup Fiord, Nunavut, Canada, to study Microbial Dark Matter (Phase II) -... | ecosystem: Environmental > Aquatic > Freshwater > Ice > Glacier ... | reverse complement strand
GAGCATCCCGCTCCCATCCCGTCCCGCGACCCCTCTCCTCGACCGCGTGCGAGTGCCGTCCGACCTGCGGAACTTCTCCATCGAGCAGCTGCGCCAGGTCGCTGACGAGCTTCGGGCCGAGACCGTCGATGTCGTCAGCACGACCGGCGGCCACCTGGGCGCGTCGCTTGGCGTCGTTGAGCTGACGGTGGCATTGCACGCCGTGTTCGACACCCCTCGGGACCGCCTGCTGTGGGACGTCGGGCACCAGGCCTACCCGCACAAGATACTGACCGGGCGGCGCGACCGCATACGCACCCTGCGCCAGCCCGGCGGCCTGTCCGGCTTCACCCGCCGCAGCGAGAGCGAATACGACCCCTTCGGCGCCGCCCACAGCAGCACCAGCATATCCGCCGGGCTAGGGATGGCGGTGGCGCACGACCTGCTGGGCGACGAGGGCCGGCATGTCGTCTCCGTCATTGGGGACGGCGCCATGAGCGCGGGCATGGCTTACGAGGCCATGAACAACGCCGGTGCCCGCAAGGGACGCATGCTGGTTATCCTGAACGACAACGACATGAGCATCGCGCCGCCGGTCGGCGCCATGAGCGCCTACTTGTCGCGGCTCATCAGCAGCCGGTCCTTCCTGAACCTGCGCGACCTGGCCGCCCGCATGGCCAAGCACTTCCCGCGCGGGCTGGAGCGCACGGCGCGCCGGGCGGAGGAGTATGCCCGCGGCATCCTGACCGGCGGCACCCTGTTCGAGGAGATGGGCTTCTACTACGTCGGCCCCATTGACGGCCACAACCTCGACCACCTGATGCCGGTGTTGCGTAACCTGCGCGAGGCGGAGGAAGCCGGGCCGATCCTGCTGCACGTCATCACCAAGAAGGGCCACGGCTACGCCCCGGCCGAGGCGTCGCCCGACAAGTATCACGGCGTCAGCAAGTTCAACGTCATCACCGGGGAGCAGGCCAAGGCGCCGCCCGGCCCGCCGCAATACACCCGCGTGTTCGCCGATGCGCTGATCGCCGAGGCCGAGGCCGACCCGGCCATCGTCGCCATCACCGCCGCCATGCCCACCGGCACCGGCCTGGACCGCTTCGCCAAGCGGTTCCCCGAGCGCACGTTCGACGTGGGCATCGCCGAGCAGCATGCCGTGACCTTCGCCGCCGGCATGGCGACCGAGGGCATGAAGCCGTTCTGCGCGATCTACAGCACCTTCCTGCAACGCGCCTACGACCAGGTCGTGCACGACGTGGTGCTGCAAGGGCTGCCCGTCCGCTTCGGCATCGACCGGGCCGGCCTGGTCGGCGCAGACGGCGCAACGCACGCCGGCAGCTTCGACCTTGCTTACCTCGGGTGCCTGCCCGGCATCGTGCTGATGGCACCATCCGACGAACTTGAGCTGATGCACATGGTGGCCACGTCAGCCGGCATCGACGACCGGCCCAGCGCCGTACGCTACCCGCGCGGCGAGGGCACCGGCCTGGAGCTGCCGTCCCGCGGCACGCCGTTGCCCATCGGGCGCGGGCGCATCCTGCGGGAAGGGTCCTCGGTCGCCATCCTCAGCCTTGGCACCCGTCTTGCCGAGAGCCTGCGCGCAGCCGACGAGCTGGCGGCGCGCGGCCTGTCCACGACGGTCGCCGACGCCCGCTTCGCCAAGCCGTTCGACACCGCCATGGTCGAGCAGTTGGCCCGGCACCATGCCGTCCTGGTCGTGGTCGAGGAAGGCTCCATGGGCGGCTTCGGCGCCGCGGTGCTGCAACACCTCGCGCAACGCGGCCTGCTGGACGGCGGCGTCAAGGTACGCAGCATGACGCTGCCCGACACCTTCATCGACCACAACACGCCGGCGGCGCAGATCATCGAGGCCAAGCTGGGCGCGAAGGACATCGTGGCGACCGCCATGGCTGCGCTGGGCCAGCAGGGCGTGGGCCGTGGGGCTGACGCGGGATGATCCGCCTTTCGCGACGCTCCGCGCTGCTCGGCGCGCTGATGGCGCCCTGGGCGGCCCGGGCAGCAGACCCGGATGTGTCGGCGCCCATCGCGGCCCTGAACGCCGGGCTGATCGCGGCGATGCGGTCCGGCAAGGGCGCGCCCTTCCCGCAGCGGTATGCGGCGCTGCTGCCAGTTGTGGACCGGGCCTTCGACATCGGCGCCGTGCTGCAGGCCGTGGTCGGCCCGCGTTGGGCTGGCCTGCCCCCCGCGCAGCAGGCGCAGTTGCTCGATGTGTTCCGCAAGTACACGGTCGCCACCTACGTCGCCAACTTCGACGGGTTCGGCGGGGAGCGGCTGGACGTGCTGCCGGACAGCCGCAGCCTCGGGGCGGACCAGGTCGTCGCCACCCAGATCGCCCCGGCGTCGGGCGCGCCGACCCGGATCGACTATGTGATGCGCCGCACGGCCACGGGCTGGCGCGCCGTCGATGTTTACCTGAACGGCACGATCAGCCAGGTGGCGGTGCAGCGGTCGGACTTCCGGTCTTTGCTCGGAACGGGCGATGCCGGGCCGCTGATCGCCAGCCTGCAGCGCAAGATCGCCGACTTGTCGCGCGGCACGCTGTCCTGACGCACGCCTTGCTGTCCCGGAGTCCCGCTTGATCGATCCCTTGTCTGCCACCCTGGCCACCATCACGACCGCCGGCATGGTGCAATCCGCGGCGGGCTACATGGCCGTGCGGGGATTCAGCAAGCGGCGCCACACGCCCCCCCTGCTCCGCCCCCCCGTCACCATCCTCAAGCCGCTGCATGGCGACGAGCCGTTGCTGGAAGATGCGCTCGCAAGCTACTGCGCCCAGGACTACCCGGCCTTCCAGATCGTGTTCGGCCTACAGGATGCCGCGGACCCGGCGCTGCACGTCCTGCGACGGTTGCAGGCACGGTTCCCCGGCGTGGACATGACAATCGTCGTGGACGCGACGCCGCACGGGGCCAACCGCAAGATCGCCAACCTGATCAACATGCTGCCCAAGGCCCGGCACGACGTGCTCGTGATCGCGGACAGCGACATCCACGCCGCGCCGGATTACCTGGACAGCCTCGTTTCCAGCTTGGCCGGGGACGGCATCGGCCTGGTCACGACGCTGTATGCAGGCTTGCCGTCCAGCGACGGCCTGACGGGACAGTTGGGTGCGGCCAGCATCAACCATGCATTCCTGCCTGGCGCGTTGCTGGCCCGCGCCCTGGGCCGGCAGGACTGCATGGGTGCGACCATGGCGCTGACGCGCAGCACGCTGGATTTGGTGGGTGGCCTGCCCGCCTTGTCCAACCACCTGGCCGACGACGCCGTGCTGGGCCGCCTGGTGCGGGCCAAGGGCCTGAACATCGCACTGGCTGGAACGGTGCCGGCGACCACGGTGCCGGAAACGCAGATGCCTGCCCTGTTCCAGCACGAGCTGCGATGGGCGCGCACGATACAGTCGCTCGTGCCGGCGGAGTTCGCCATGTCTGCCGTGCAGCATCCGCTGTTCTGGTCTGCGCTGGCGGTCGGCACATCAGGCGGCGCAGCCTGGGCGTGGCTCGTGTTCACGGCAGCCTGGCTGTTGCGGGGTGTCGCGGCGTGGGGGATCGACCGGCGATTGGGCCTTGCGCCGGGCCTGCCGATCTGGTGTCTCCCGTTCCGTGACCTGCTGTCCGTCACGGTGATCCTTGCCAGCTACCGGACCGACCGGGTGGCCTGGCGCGGACAGATATTGCGCGCCACACGCCCAAGCCTTGCACCCGGAGAGGGATAAGCCTGCCATGATGAAGACCCTGTTCCTGCAGCCGCCCTCATTCGGCGGATTCGATGGGGGCGCCGGGTCGCGCTACCAGGCGAAGCGGGAGATCAAGTCGTTCTGGTATCCGACCTGGCTTGCCCAGCCGGCCGCCCTGGTGCCCGGCAGCAAGCTGATCGATGCGCCGCCCGCCCGCATGGGTATGGAGCCGGTGCTGGCCGCCGCCAAGCAGCATGAGCTGTGCGTGATCCACACCAGCACGCCCAGCTTCGCCAGCGACGTGAAGGTGGCGCAGGCGCTGAAGGACGCGAACCCCGCCCTCAAAATCGGCTTCGTCGGCGCCAAGGTCGCCGTGCAGCCGGGCGACAGCCTGGCCGCCGCGCCGGTCATCGACTTCGTTGCCCGCAACGAGTTCGACTTCACCTGCCTGGAAGTTGCCGAGGGCCGGGAGTTCAAGGACATCGACGGCATCTCGTTCCGGGACCGCCGGGGCGAGGTCGTGCACAACCGGGACCGCGAAATCCTGGAGGACATGGACCAACTGCCGTTCGTCAGCGACGTCTATAAGCGTGACCTGCGGATCGAGGACTACTTCATCGGCTACCTGATGCACCCCTACCTCTCGATCTACACGGGGCGGGGATGCAAGAGCCGCTGCACCTTCTGCCTGTGGCCGCAGACCGTGGGCGGGCACCGCTACCGCGTGCGCAGCCCGGAGCATGTGGCGGCCGAGATCAAGCAGGCCATGCGGGACTTCCCGCAGGTCAAGGAGTTCTTCTTCGACGACGACACCTTCACCGATAACCTGCCGCGCGCCGAGGCCATCGCCAAGGAGCTGGGCAAGCTGGGCGTGACCTGGTCCTGCAACGCCAAGGCGAACGTGCCGCGCAAGACGCTGGAAGTGTTGAAGGCCAACGGCCTGCGCTTGCTGCTGGTCGGCTACGAGAGCGGCAACCAGCAGATACTGCATAACATCAAGAAAGGCCTGCTGGTCAATGTGGCCCGCAAGTTCACCAAGGACTGCCACGAGCTGGGCATCAAGATACATGGTACCTTTATCCTCGGCCTGCCCGGGGAGAACAAGGAAACCATCGAGGAGACCATCAAGTATGCCGTGGAGCTGAACCCGCACACGATGCAGGTCTCCCTGGCCGCGCCGTATCCCGGCACCTACCTGTATGACCAGGCCGTGCAGAACGGCTGGCTGGACGCTGCCAATGCCGAGTTGATCGACGAGCGCGGCGTGCAGATCGCCCCCCTGCACTACCCCGGCATCCTGTCGCACACCGAAATCTTCGACAGCGTGGAGGCATTCTACAAGCGCTTCTATTTCCGTGCGCCCAAGATCGCCTCCATCGTCGGCGAGATGGTCCGCAGCCCGCAGATGATGAAGCGCCGGCTCCGGGAGGGCGTGGAGTTCTTCCAGTTCCTGCGTGAGCGCAACAAGGCGGCATAGGCCCGCATCCTCCGCCACCGGAAGGCGGAGCAATGAGTGCCCGCCGAGTCATCATCTCTGCCGATGACTTCGGCTTGTCCTATGGCGTGAACGACGGGGTCGCGCAGGCACACCGCCACGGCATCCTCAGCACGGCCAGCCTGATGGTTGCCGGGCCGGCCGCGGCCGGTGCGGTTCGCCTTGCGGCGTCAATGCCCAACCTGCGGGTTGGGCTGCACCTGGTGGTGATCGAAGGGCCGGCTGCCGACCCGGCATCCGCCTCTGCCTTGGTGGACGCCGCGGGCCAGTTCCCGTCGGATCAGCTTGGCTTGGGTGTCCGCTACGCTTTCAGCCCGGCGCAGCGGCGCCAGCTTGCCGCAGAAATCCATGCGCAGTACCGGGCCTTCGCCGCCACCGGCCTGCGCCTGGACCACGCCAACGCCCACAAGCACATGCACCTGCACCCGACGGTCGGGCGCATGATGATCGACATCGGCCGTGAGTTCGGGTTGACGGCGATACGCATCCCGTCGGAGCCGCCGTCAGTCATGACGGCGCTTGGCGTCCCGCAAGGCCTGGGCGCACGGGCGCTGTATGCCTGGACCCGGTTGCTGCGCTGGCAGGCCCGCCGGGCCGGGCTGCACACCAACGACCATGCCTTCGGCATCGCCTGGAGCGGCCACATGACGGCGGCACGGCTGGCAGACCTGGCATCCCGGCTGCCGCCCGGCTTGTCGGAACTCTATTTCCACCCGGCCACCTGCCGTGACGCCCCGCTCACACGGCTGATGCCTGGTTACGAGCATGAGGCCGAGCTTGCTGCGCTATGCGATCCTGCCGTCCGCAACGCCCTGGCAGATGCGGGCGCAAGCCTGACGACTTACGGCGCGACTTGAACCGTCAGGGTCGGCATCACCGCCGGATGCGCCCGCACCGCCGTCCAACCCAGGACGAGCGCCGCAATGATCAACCCAACCCGCACGAACGCCATAGCCGCCACCCCGAGTCCCCGGCGCAATCAGCCCGGTGACGCCGCGTGTTTCAGCCCACTTTGGGGCGGCACTATGGCGAGCAGCGCCGGCACGAACACAAGGCTGGCCAGGAGCGTGCATCCTAGGCTGAGCAGCAGCAGCGCCCCCATGCTGGCCGTCCCCGGATGGCGGGACAGTGCCAATGACCCGAAGGCCGTCGCGGTCGTCAGGGCCGAGAACATCACCGCCCGTGCCGTCGGCGACGCCAGGTGCCCCGCCTGCCCCGCCCGCCAGTTCATTACGAAGTAGATGTTGAACGACACGCCGACCCCCAGCAGCAACGGCAGGGCGATGATGTTGGCAAAGTTCAGCGGCAGCCCGATCAGCACTGCCGCCAGCACCGTCATCAGCGCAGACAGCAGCAACGGCGCCAGCACGAGCAGCACGTCACGCACCCGGCGCAGCGCCGCGAACAGGATCAGGGTGATCGCAAGCACTGCGCCGGCCGCCGCACGCTCAAAGGCCTGGATGATGGTGCGGGCCGTCGCGGCGATGGTGACGGCCGGGCCGCCTGCGTCCGGCAGGGCGTCCTGCACCTGTTCGGCAAAGCTGCGCAGCCCTGCGGTGTCAGCGTCGGGCCGGGCGGACACCTGCACGCGCACGCGCCCGTCCGGCAGGCGCCAGTCGCGGGCAAGGCTGGGCGGGATCGAGGCCAGGGTGGCCGGCACGGCGCTCAGCGCCAGGCGCAGGCGGGCGATCTGGTCCGGCAGGAACCGTGTCAGGGCCGCATCGGCCGCCATCAGCGTAGCATCCGGCGCCGACTCCAATGCGCGGAGGTCTGCGGCGATGTTCGCCAGCGGGTGGCCGGGCCGCAGGCGCGGCACGGCACGGGCCATCTGGGACAGCGCGGCACGCGCGGCCAGGCGCAGGTCACCTGGGCTGACGGCTGCCGCCGGGCTGCGCGGCAGCAGGGTCGGCCCCAGCAGCCCGGCGGCATCGGCGATCAGCGCCAGCTTCTCCGGCTGGTCCGGCGGCACGAAACTGCCCAGCGTGACCACCTGCCCGACAAGCGGCAACGCCGCGACTCGGGTGGCGATCGTGGCCGCGGCCGCAGCGTCAGGCGCCAGGATGTCGATGGTATAGGGGTTGGTCAGCGGGTTGGCCGCAAGGTCCGCCAGGGTCCGCATGGCCTCGGTCGAGGGGTCCTTGGTGTGCAGCGGGTCGCTGTCGAACCGCAGCCACGGCAAAGCGGCGACGCCCAGCCCGGCCAGCACGGCAAACCCGGCCAACACCGGCCAGCGACCCTGAACCAGCGCCCTATCGATGGGACGCAAGGCAGCGAACCCGACCTCGCCTGCCGCGCTGCCCGGGCGGAACAGCACCAGGGCTGCCGGCAGGAACACCAGGGTGCAGCCGAAGGCGATCAGCATGCCCGCACCCGCAATCAGCCCCAGCTCGGCGACGCCGACGAAGTCCGTGGGCACGAACGCAAGGAACCCCGCCGCCGTGGCCGCGGCCGCAACCAGGACCTGCACGCCTGCCTGCCGGGCCGTCTCGGCCAGTGCTGCATGCAGGTCCGCCGCGTTCAACTGCGCCGCCCGGAACCGGACGCAGAACTGGATGGCGAAATCGACCGCAATGCCGACGAACAGGATGGCGAAGGTGACGGAGATCAGGTTCAGTGGGTTGCTCGTCAGCGCCGCAAACCCCGTCGTCAGCAACAGGCCCAGGACCAGCGCCAACACGATTGGCACGATCAACCGCCAGCTCCGCACCGCGAACACCAGCCACACCACCACGAGCACCATGCTGCCGATCAATCCGGCCAACGCGCCTTCCGCCACGGTGGCGAACTCCTCGTCCGCCAACGCCACCGACCCGGTGACGCGCACCCGGGCCTGGCCAGCAGCCACGAACTCCTGCCGGGACGCAGCAGCGCGCAGAAGGATGGTGGCCGCCGCGCCGGGTTGCAGCGCGCCATAGTCCAGCACCGGCTGCGCCAGGACGAACCGGTAGGGGCCGCCCAGCTCCGCCACCTTGCCGGACAGCAGGCGCTGCCAGGATAGCGGCACCGGGTGCCCTGCCGACGCGGCCGCCAGGGCAGCGTGGAAGCCGCGCAACGGCGCCTCGAACGCTGTCAGGTTGGCGCCGTTCTCGACGCCCATGGCGACAAGGGACAGCGCCGCAAACAGGCCGCGGGCGCTGGGATCGGCGACAAGCTGCCCAAGGAACGGCTGCGCGTCGATAGTCTGGTCCAGCAGGGCTTGCAGCACGGGGCGGTCGAGCAGCAGGAAGCCTTCCTGCCCAAAGTAGGGCGAGGCGTCGGGACGGCGCACCGTGCGGAAATGCGCGGGGTCCGCCTGCAACGCCGCTGCAAGCCCGGCCGCCGTCGCCTCCGCCATCTCCGGCACGTCCGCCTCGACCACCGCGACCAGCAGGTCGTTGAACTGCGGGAACAGCCGCTTCAACTCGGCCTCCCGCTGCTTCCACGGCAAGGTGGCGGCAAACAGGCCGTCGATGTTGGTCGTGACCTGCAACCGGGTGGCGGCCAGCCATCCGCACGCTGCGGCCAGCACCAGGCCAAGCACCAGCACCAGCATGGGGCGGCGGGCGCTGGCCAGGACGACCCTGGCCAGCACGGGCTGGCTAGGGGAGGAGGTGGAAGCAGGCATGGAAAGGGCTAAAGCGGAACCCAGCCCCCACCGCAACCCTGCTTCACGTCACGGGCGCGGCACATGCAGCCGCCACAGGTCCACGGCGGCCCCGCCACGCACCGGCGTGGTCGCCACGCCGCGCAAGCCGCGCGACAACCAGTGCCGGTCCACCACGCCCACGAAGATGGCAGGCTGCGTCGCTGCGATCAGCCGTTGCACGTCGGCATACAGGGCCATGCGCTTGGCCTCGTCGGGTTCCGCGCGGGCGTCGGCGACCAGCTTGTCCAGCACGTCGTCACGCAGGTGGTGCATGCCCCAACTCTGCCCGGCGGCACAGGACGCATACAGCGACGCCACCGCGTCCGGGTCCGTGCTGCACGGCGTGACCAGCATCGCCGCCAGGGCGGGCGCCGTGTCCGGCTTGGCGCCGCGCGCCAACAGCTCCGCCCACGGCAGCGCCGTGACCGTCAGCCGCAGCCCGAGCGGCGCGGCCGCCGCCGCAAGCGCCTGGCCGGCCTGCGCCGCGTCGTCGTGCCCGGCGACATGGGCGTATTCCAGCGCCAGCCCGCCTTCCGGCAGCTTGGCCGCATATTGCTTGGCGATGTCCAGGTCCCGGCGCGGCATGTCCGGCACGTCGATCACGCCCGGGATGCCAGGCGGGAACGGGCTGGCAAGGGGCTGCGCCGGGTAGTCGAACGCATAGGCCAGCGCGCGGCGCACGTTCAGGTCCGCAGCCGGCCCGGCCTGCGTGTTCATCAGGATCAGCAGGCTTGTCAGGCCACGGTGCCGCTCGGCCTGCACGTCTGCGGGCGGCGTTCCCCTGGGCTGGCCGCCAATCAGGTCCGCATCCCGTTTTCCAAACGCAACGTGCTGTGCCGCCGGGTCCGCCTGCATGTTCAGGACGATGGCGGCCGGGCGGTCCGCCGCCTGCATGGGCCAGCCGCGCCACTGGTCCGGCACGGCGTCCAGCACCACCCCGGACGCATCGTGGCGGCGCAGGCGATAGGGTCCCGAACCCGCCGTGTGGGTGTGCAGCCAGGCCGGATCGTCCGCAGGCACCTGCCGCGGGTTGAAGACGGCCACATGCGGCAAGTAGCCCGGCAGCGCCGCCAGCGGCAGCTTCAATGCCAGCACGAGGGTCCGGGGGTCCGGGGCGGTGATCCCGGATGCGTCCAAGTGGTCCCGCAGCATCCAGGCGGTGCCGGGCTGCGCCAGGGCGCGCACCCAGCTTGCGCGGGCGGCCTCCGCGTCCACCTGGTCGCCGTTGTGGAAGCGCGCATTGGCGGCCAGCTTGAATGTCCAGGTCAGCCCGTCGTCGCCGACGGACCAGCTCTCGGCCAGGGCTGGGACGACGGCAGCCGGGTCGCCTTCATGCCGGGCCAAGGCGTCATAGACGGCATCGCGCACCATGCAGGCCGTCCAATCCATGCGGCCATGCGGGTCCAGCGTGGCGACGGGCTGGCCGGCCAGCAGGACGGGGTTGCGCCGCTCCCCCTCCCGCTCGAACGCGTGGGTGGGGGTGGACAAGCCTGCCATGGCGGCGGCGGCGAGGAAGTTCCGTCGGTGCATCACGCCGCTCCCAGGAGGTTCTTGGCTACGGCATGGGGCGTAGCAGCCCATGCGGGGCAGGATTACGGCATGGGTATCACGGCAGCAGGGGCCGCATCGGGACGCCGCGGACCTGCGGCAGCGCGATCAGGTCCCAGATGCTGGGCATCTCACCCACTGGGACGTGCACAAGGGCGGGCGCGTTCAGGGCGAAGGCCTCGCGCAGCCGGACCTCCAGCTCCGGCGCCGTATGGGCGCGGAAGGCGGCGCAGCCGAACGACTCGGCGAAGCGCACGAAATCCGGGTTGTGCAGGCCCGAGGCGATCTGCCGGTCGCCGTAGGCCTCGCGCTGGATCCGGCGCACGTTGCCGAAGTGGCCGTCGTCGAACACCACGACGACCACGGCCAGGTTGTGCAGCACGGCCGTCGCCAGCTCCATCGCCTGGTAGGCGAAGCCGCCATCGCCGGCGATGCTCAGCACGGCACGGTCCGGGCAAGCGGCCTTGGCCCCCAATGCGGTGCCATAGCCGTAGCCGAGGTTGTCCTGGTAGCCGGAGAAGAAGCTGCGGGGACGGTGGACGGGGAAGGCCATCCGGGCGGCGAAGCCCATCTGCGTGACCTCATCGACCAGGATGCCATTGTCAGGCAGGGCGGCACGCATGGCGCGCAGGAAGCCCATCTGCGGCTCCAGCCGGGCCAGGCGCTCCGCCATCCAGGCACGGTGCCCGGCCAGCTCCTCCTCGCGGGACGGCCGGGGCGTGCTGTGCGCGGGCAGGCGTTCCAGCAGGGCCGCCAGCCCGGCCGCGGCGTCGGCGACGATGGCGCAGGCAGGCGGGCGAACTCGGCCATATTCCTCCGCATCTATGTCCAGGCGCACGACCGGCAGGCCGGGGTCCCAGCCCCATCCGTTCTGTTGCGCGTGCAGCCGGGTGCCGACCGCCAGCACGGCGTCCGCATCACGCCAGAGGCGATGCCCGACCGGCAGGGGGACGGCCAGGCGGTGGCCGGTAGGCAGGATGCCGCGGCCGCGGCGGTAGGAGACGACGGGTGCCTCCAGCATCTCCGCGACCAGGCGCAGCTCCTCTGGCGCGTCCTGCGCCCCACCGCCCACGACGATCAGCGGCCTGCGGGCGGCGCCCAGGATTCGGGCGGCGTGCTCGATGGCATCCGGATCGACCGGCGGCACCACAGGCGGGATCGGGCGCACCATGGGGGCTGGCCCGGCGCGGCCCCAAACGTCGATGGCGCACTCCAGCGCAACCGGGCGGCGGCGGCCGGACATGGCAAGGCACAGCGCATTGGCGACTCGGGCCGAGGCCTCGTGCGGGCCGGTGATCCGGGCGGCGTGCTTGGTCAGGTGGCGCAGCAGGCCGAGCTGGTCCGGCACCTCGTGCAGGTGGCCATAGCCACGGTCGATGGCATGGGACGGGATTTGCCCGGCCAGCGCCAGCACCGGCGCCTCCATGCCCCAGGCCGTCAGGAGGGCGGCCGTGGTGTTCAGCATGCCAGGCCCTGGCACGGCGGCGTAGGCCTGCGGGCGGCCGGTGGCCAGGGCCGCGCCGAGCGCCATGTAGGCGCCAGTCTGCTCGTGCCGGGCGTGCACCATCCGCACCCGGCCGCGCGCGCCGTGCAGCGCGTCGAACAGCGGGTCGTTGTGGACGCCTGGCACGCCGTACACGGTGTCGATGCCGTGGTCCGCAAGGGTGTCCACGACGGCCGCCGCCGTTGTCTTGCGTTCCATGCTTTTCTCCGCAATTCCTGACAGACTTTACGGCAGGTTTACCGCCTTGGAATTATTGACACGTTTTCCGGTGGGACGTACCAGTGCAATCTCTGGATTACGCCGGCTGTGCCGGTCGTTCATGGGGATTTCAAGCCATGCGTCGGCGTTCTGCTGCCCTGCTTGCCACGGCCCTCACACTGGCTGTCGCCCTTGCCACGCCTGCCATGGCGCAGATACGTGTCGGCCTCACCATCAGCCTGACCGGGCCGGCTGCCAGCCTTGGCATCCCGCAGCGCAACAGCGTCGCCCTGCTGCCGACAGAGATCGGCGGCAAGAAGGTCGAGTATATCGTGCTGGACGACGGCTCGGACAGCACGCGCGCCGTGGCCAACATGCGCAAGCTGATCGACGAGAGCAACGTGGACGCCGTCATCGGCTCCTCCACCACGCCGAACTCGCTGGCGATGGTCGATGTGGCTGCCGAGAAGCAAGTCCCGATGATCTCCCTGGCGGCATCGTCCCGGCTGATCCTGCCGATGGACGAACAGCGGCACTGGGTGTTCAAGACGCCGCAGAACGACAGCCTGATGGCGGATGCGGTGGCCGAGCACATGTTCCGCGCCGGCGTGAAGACCGTCGGCTTCATCGGCTTCAATGATGCATACGGGGATGGCTGGCTTGCGGAATTCAAGCGGGCGGCAGCTTTCTGGAGCCTAGAACTTGTCGCGGTCGAGAAATTCGCCCGCGCCGACACGAGCGTGACGGGCCAGGTGCTGAAGCTGGTGGCGGCCAAGCCCGATGCGGTGCTGATCGCCGGTGCCGGCACGCCTGCCGCCCTGCCGCAGGCAGCTTTGCGGGAGCGTGGCTACGCCGGGCGTTACTATCAGACCCACGGCGTGGCCAACATGGACTTCCTGCGCGTCGGCGGTAAGGACGTGGAGGGGACCGTGCTGCCAGCAGGCCCGATCCTGGTCGCGTCCCAGCTACCGAACACCAACCCGATCAAGGCTTTGGCCCAGGATTATGTAAGGCGGTATGAGGCTGTTTACGGCGCCGGCACCGTGGCGACCTTCGGCGCGCATGCCTACGACGCCGGCATCATGCTCAAGGCGGCCGTCCCCCTGGCACTGCTGAAAGCAAAGCCCGGCACGCCCGAGTTCCGTGCCGCCCTGCGCAGCGCACTGGAGGTTGCCTACGGGATGGTCCTGACCCACGGCATCTCCGAGATGACGACCGAGGACCACAATGGCTTCGACAAGCGTGCGCGGGTGATGGTGACGATCAAGGACGGCGCCTGGAAGCTGCTGCCCTAGCGGTGCGGGGTGGTGCCGCCCCTGTTCTTGACACGTCACAAGCCGGGCCATACGACTCACGGAGCAACATACGCCTGCCGCGGCGGGCACTACCGTGGGATCAATGTCATGCGCCGGCATCTCGCAATCCTGGCCGTGGCAGCCGCAGCGTTTTCCGCGGCCCCGCCAGCCCAAGCCCAGGTCCGCATCGGCGTCACCATCTCCACCACCGGCCCGGCGGCCAGCTTGGGCGTACCGCAGCGCAACAGCATCGCGTTGCTGCCGAAGGACATCGGTGGGCAGAGCGTCGAATACATCGTCCTGGATGACGGCGCCGACAGCACCCGTGCCGTTGCCAACACCCGCAAGCTGATCGACGAGAGCAACGTGGACGCCGTCGTCGGCTCCAGCACCACGCCCGCGTCGCTGGCGATGAT